>OCZT010003864.1_pt1 | contig 15266 bp, 3 predicted proteins | sample 1539031 | NCBI WGS metagenome assembly OCZT01 (sample SAMEA3539308, study PRJEB22396) | soil metagenome | biome: tundra; feature: field; material: soil | place: USA | collected 2010-05 | depth 0.15 m | reverse complement strand
GAGGCCACCGCGCTCCACACCGATGCCGATCTCGATGTCGGCGGCCTGGCCGTACCCAAGGGGGACTACACCCTGTTTGTCTGGCTCGATCCCCAGCAGTGGAAGCTCGTGGTCAGCAAACAGACCGGCCAGTTTGGCACGGAATATCACCAGGAGCAGGACCTGGGCCGCGTGGCCATGACCATGAGCAAACCGCCCGCTCCCATTGAAACCTACAAGATGACGCTCTCGAGCGCGGGCGGCAACAAGGGCAAACTGCAACTGGAATGGGAAAACGTCATCGCCTCGGTGCCCGTAACGGTTCAGTAAGGGCGCCCGGACCAGTGAGGCGGACGGCGAACTTCGGCCGTCCGCCCCACTCCAAACTCCTACTGCACGGTAAAGGTGTAGTTCACGCTGGCGGTCTCGGTTCGCCCGGTCTGGTCGGTGACGTACCCGTTAGTCTGGATTAGATACGTCTGTCCGGAGGTCAAGACGGCGTTTGGCGCAATGGTTACCGTCCTGAAATCGGTCGAGAAGCTCAGGGTCGAGGGCACCACCACGTAGCTGGGGTACACATATAGGATGACGCCCGCGGTAGCGCTGACGGGGTCAATCGGGTTGCTGAACGTTACCGTCGGATGCACGCTCGCCGAGACTCCCGTGGCCCCGTTCGCCGGGACGGTTGACAGGGCAGCCGTTCCACCCAACTGCGCGCCCGCGACGGTCGTGAAGTTGAAGACGAACGGCGCGGACATCGGGATGCCTGCGATGCTGTTCACGCCCGTCACCGTCACGGTGTAGGCCGTGCTGGGCGAGAGCGGCGCGCCCGGCGTCAGCGTCAGGGTCTGGTCGCCGTTGGAAAGCGAAGCCGTAACCGGAATCGCCGGACCGCCGGCCGTCAACGTCACCTGCGACAGGCTGGTGGCCTGCACCGGCTTGTTGAACAGCACCTGGATCACGGAGTTGGTCGGCGGGTTGACCGTGCCGCCGGGGTTGGTCGCCGTCACGGTGGGCGGATTGGTATCCGAGGTTGAGGAGACCGTGAAGCTCACGGAGAAACCAGTCATGGTGTTGCCCGTGAGATCGGTAGCGCCGCGGGCGCCGAGCTGGATGCTGCCGCCTGGCGGCAACGGCAACGTGGAATTGATAAACGCGGTCATCCCATCCGCGCTGAAGGAACGGGTAACGGTAGTGATGTACCCCACCGAGTTGTCGTACAGGTAGAAGTTGGTCGGCACCTGCAGGCCGAGTATGTTCATAGGCTTGCTGAACTTCAGCGTAAACACCGAGTTTTGCGGCACATTGGTGGTGTCCTGGCCGTCCACGCTGCTGGCGATCACCGTGGGCGCGGTGATGTCGGTGCCCGGCCCGGTGGTGAAGGTAGTGCTCTGCGGGGTCACGGCGTTCCCCGACGTATCCGTCACGCCGGAGATGGCGATGGTCATGGCGGTGTTGTCCGGCAGCGGCAATAACGGCGTGATGGTGACCGTCTGGCCGCTCGAGTCGAACGAAATGCTGTAGGGTACGACCGTCGAGCTGCCGCCTGTCACATGGATGCTGGTCCCATTGACGGTCAGCGGATCCACCGGCTTGCTGAAGCCCACCTGAATCACGGCGTTATCGCCGATGTTGGTGGAGCCGTTGGTGGGAGCCAGGCCGGTGATTGTAAGAGCAGTCGTGTCGGTGATGCTGGTGCCGCTGGTGTAGAAGTAGTAACTGCCTACAGATCCCGCATAGAAATTGCCGTTCGTATCCTTCAGCCCATTGGCGGGCATATCGAGCCGGTAGTAGTTGCTGCCGGAAGCGAAAGGCGCGTTGGGAACGATGCGAATCACGTTGAGGTTGGGGAAGAGCAGCGACACCGTCGCCGGGACGACGGTAGAGTCATTCTCTTTCAGGTAGACGTTGGTGGTGTTCACCGTGTTCGCGTCCATGTTCTTGCTGAACTCCACATCCACCACGCTGTTCAGCGGCTGATTGTTGGAGCCATTCGGTGGGTTCATGGCCACAAAAGTCGGGGCGACCGCGGTCTGATCCGCTAGCACCGTGAACGAACCGCTGTAGGCGTTGAGCGGATTTCCATCGGTATCGGTAGCGCTGTTATCGACCGCAATCTGCACCCAGCCGCCCGCGGAGAATGGACTCGAAGGCGTAAACACAATCGATGTGCCGGCCGGGTTGAGCGAAACGCTACCCGCCACCAGCACTCCATTCAGCGACACGTGCACCGCGCCCGTAACCGACGAGGCGTTCATGGGCTTGTTGGTGATCAGGTAAATGGTCGAATTCGTCGGCACGCCGGTCGCGCCATTGCCCGGGCGCTGGCTGATCACGCTCGGGGCCGTGTTCGTCGGAATCGGGGCCGTGGTGAAACTGCTCGTAAAAGGCGTCAGAGCATTCCCGGCGTAATCCGTGGCGCCGTTGGTGGCTTCCACCGTGATCAGGGCGTTTCCAGGCAGTTGGCCGTAATTCAGCGTCACGGTACGGTTATCCGAAGAATGGGAGATACTGGCGCTGATGATCGCCGCTCCGTTAAACAAAGCAAAGGTATTGGCGTTGATGGTGTTCGGATTCAATGGTTTGGAGAGCGTGAGCGAGACGGTGGTGTAAACGCCCACGCCGGTCGCGCCATTGGTGGGCGTTACCGAGGTTACGGTTGGCGGCGTCGTGTCCGTCCCGGCGGCGGTTGTGAAGCTGAAAACATATTGGTTGAGCAGGTTGCCCTCAAAATCCGTGATGTAGGTGTTGTAGACCACGTACACGGCGATGGTGGCGCCCGGCGGCAGCGGGTTGAATGGCGTGAAGACAATCTGGCTGGTGTTGGCGCCATTGTTGTTGGTCACGGCCGCCGTGCCACCCACATAGAATTGACCGGCCGCCACGGTGGCAAAAACTGCCAGCGAGTCGTTGCCGGTGCCCGTCACTACGGTCACGGGGTTCACCTGGTCGTTGATGTTGATGGTGATGGTGGAATTCACCGATACGCCAGTGACGCCGGTATTCGGCACCGTCGAATTCACCAAGGGCCGGGTCGTGTCCGTGGTGGCCGACGTGGTGAACGTGCTGTTAAACGTCACCACCGCATTGCCGGCGAAATCCGTAAAGCCGCTGACCTGCACGCTGTAGGGTGTGGAAGCCGCCAGGTTCCCGGTGGGAGTGAAGGTGAGGGTTACCTGATCGGCGGCGAGACTTACCGTTCCCGCGACTGCCGGAGTGAGGGTGATGGAACTGTTGCCCACAGTGGTGGGATCGATCGGCGCGCTCAGTTTGGCGGCAACTTTTGCGTTCTCGCCAACTCCGGTCGCGCCATTAGCCGGGCTGATGCTGGTCACCGTCGGCGAGCTGCTATTGGTGCCGGCGCCGGTGATGAACACGACGGTCGTCCCACTGCCGATATTGCCCACCAGATCGGTATAGCTGCTGAGGCTGAAGTAATACTGGTTGTTGGGAAGCAGCGGAGACACGGGTACCAGGGTGGCGCTTAGACCGTTGGGATTCACCGTTACCGTGGCGGGAAGACCGCGGGCCTGCGCGTAGTTGTAAAGCGTGAAATTCGCGCTGGTCAGCGAAAGCTGGTCGATGGGTTCGCTGAAGGAAACGTGGATCACCGCATTGGTGGGCACGTTGGTCTGGCCGCCGGTGGGTGAACTGGAGATGATTGACGGTGAAATCAGGTCGGCGCCTGGGCCCGAAGTAAATGACCTGGTAACCGTGCCTGCCATCACATTACCGGCTGTGTCGGCAACGCCCGCGATGGAAATGGTGTACTGCATGTTCGGGGTGAGCAGCGTGGCGGGCGTCAGCGTGAGCGTACTGTTTCCGTTGGAGACCGCCAAGGTCGCCGGTTGCGGCGTACCCGAGGTTCCACCCAGCAGCAGATGCACACTGCTCAGAGTGGTCGCCTGCACGGACTCGCTGAACAGGATCTGAATCGTCGCATTGGTCGGAATTCCCGTCGCTCCGGCCTTGGGAGTGGTATCGACCACCGTGGGCGGCGTCGAGTTGGGAGCGAACGCGGTGGTGAAATTGATGGAGAAACCGACGATCGTATTGCCGGCCATGTCCTGGGCGCTCCGGGCACCGATCTGGATCGAGCGGCCCACCGGCAGCGGGGACGTGGGGGTCATGGTAGCCGTGAGACCGTCGGCGCTGTAGGAATAGGTCACCGCGATGTAACCGAGGCTGTTGTCGTATACGTAGAAGTTCGTCCCCGTCAACGTCCGGCTGTCCATCGGTTTGCTGAACTGGAAGACGATCGTGGAGTTGACCGGTACATTCGTCTCGCCATTCGATACACTGGTCGAAACCACCGTGGGCTGCGTGATATCCGCGCCGGCAAGCGTGGTGAAGTGCGTGGTCAGGGGCGTGACCGCATTCCCCGACATGTCGGTGATGCCGTTGATCGCAATGGTCATGGACGCACTGTCCGGCATGGGCGTCTGCGGGGTGATGGTGACGTTCTGGTTGGTGCTGTCAAAACTGATGCTCGAGGGCATCACCGTCAGGCCGCCTCCGCTGATCAGGAACGTGTTGGCGTTCACCGTAAGCGGATCGATGGGTTTGCTGAATGTGGCCCGGAAGATCACATTATCGCCGACGGTGGAACCATCGGCCGGCGCCAGACCGGTAACCGTTGGCGGAACAGTATCCACCAGCGTGGCGCTGCTGGTGATGTAAAAGTAATAGGTGCCCACCGATCCCACGAACGCCACGCCGTTAGTGCCGTGGATGTCGCTGGTCATGTTGATGCGATAGTACGGCCCGGCGCTCAGCGTCCGGGGATTGGGAACGAACCGGATCGTGTACGGGTCGAACAAGGAGAGCGCGCCGTTGATCACCACCGTGTCGCCCTGTTTCACATAGAAGGTCGAACTGGTGACTGTAGTGAAGTCGATCGGACTGCTGAAGCGTACGTCGATCACCGGGTTCAGTATGTTGATGGTCGAGCCGTATGTGGGACTCATCGAGACCACCGTGGGCGCGGCCGCGGTCTGGTCGGCCTGAACCGTGAATTGACCGTTGAAGTTAGTCAGCGCATTGCCGTAGATATCGGTGGCCACGGCGGTCAGGAAGACCTGCACCAGCGCGCCGGCGGCGAACGGAGCGGCCGGCGTAAACAGAATCGACTGTCCGGTGGCGCTCAGTTGCGTGGTTCCCGAAACCAGCACTCCATTTTGGGCAACATGGAGGGCGCGGGAAATGGTGGCGGCGTTCATGGGCGCGCTGGTAATCAGCGTGATCGGGCTATTCGCCGCAACGCCCGTCGCGCCGCTGCCGGGACGCATGGTGACCACGCTCGGCGCGGCGGTCGGGGGCAACACAGCGGCGGTGAACGAACTGCTGAAATCCGCCAGGTGATTGCCCACCAGGTCGGTCACTCCGCTGGTGGCCACGACGTTAATCAGCGCGCCGGAGGGCAGGCTGCCGGTCAGCGTGATGGTACGCCCATCGGCTGAGCGCGTAACACTCGTGCCGATGGGGGTCGAGCCGTTGAACAAATGGAAGTAAGTGGCGTTTACAGTGCTCGGATTGAGCGGCTTGTCGAATGTCAGGATGACTGGCGTGTTCTGCCCGACCGCGGTGGCCCCGTTAGGCGGCGTCACGGAGGTCACATGGGGCACAGTAGTATCCGTGCCGGTTGCGGTGGTGAACGTAGCAGTGCTCTGGTTCAAATTGTTGCCGGCGTAATCGGTAATGTAGATGTTGTAAACCGCGTAGACCGTTACCGAAGAGTTCGGCTCAAAAGGACTGGCCGGAGTAAACACGATCTGCGAAGTCGTGTTGGTATTGGTGACGGTGAACGTGCCGCCAACCTGTACCTGCGACCCGCCGCTGGGCGTCATGAACACGGCAAGACTGTCGGTTGAATTGTTGGTGTTGGTTCGAACCGAAGCCGGGTTGATGGGCTTATCGATGTTGATGGTGATGGTGCTGTTCAGCGCTACCTCGGTTGCGCCGTTAGCCGGCACAAACGAGATCACCGAAGGACGCGTCGTATCGGCGGTGGAAGACGAGCTTGTGGTGAACGTGGTCGGGGTGAATGGTGTCAAGGCGTTGCCGTCGGTATCGCGCAGGCCGGCAATCGAGATCGTATAGGTGGTCGAAGTGGATAGATTTGCCGTTGGGGTGAACGTCAGGCTCAGTTGATCCGCCGAGAGCGACGCGGTTCCGGGAGCCGATGGGCTGAGCGAGATGGACGCATTCGTCACGGAAGTCGCGTCCATCGCCTCGCTGAACAGCGCAACGACCTTGGTATTCACCGGCACACCTGTCGCGCCGTTGGATGGGCTGATAGCGGTTACCGTTGGAGGTGTGATATCGGCTGAGCCTCCGGTAGTGAAATACTGGCTGACATTCTGGACGTCGTTGACGCCGTTCTCGCCCTTGTAAGTGTAAAGCTGCCATAGGTATTGCGTCAGGCCCAGCAGCGGGGACGCCGGAGTGAATGTCGCACTCAACCGGTCGGCAGAGATTGCAACTGTGCCGGGATAGGTGATGTTGGTGTTGTTGGCGTTATACAGAATGAAGTTCGAGTTGGAGATGGTTGTCGGATCCACCGGCTTGTTGAACACCACTCTCAAGATCGCATTTGTGCCTACGCCCGTTTCATTCGCCAGCGGGTCCGTCGAAACGATGCCTGGACCCGTAGCATCGGCCGCCGTCCCCGTCGTGAAGCTGAAGCTGCCCGGGTTGGTGAGCCCGTTGCCCGCGGCGTCGGTAAGCTGCGCGGTATAGGTGGCCGTGTAGGTCGTGCTGGCCGTCAATGCCGAAGCCGGCGTGAACGTGAGGATGGTTTGGTCGGAATTGAATGCATACGTTCCGTTGACCGCGTTGCCGCCAGTGGTGATCTGCACACCCGCGGGCTGGCTGGTCGGGTTAATCGAAGAGCTGAACTGCAGGACCACCGGTGCATTTAGCGGAACACCAGTCGCGCCGGCTGGAATGTTCGAAGCGATGAATGCCGGGCCCGTGCTGGTGGTGGAAAAGCCCGTGGTGAAATAGTCTTGGACGTTGCCGGAGAGCGCGTTGCCCAGCGCATCCTTGATGCCCGAAGCACCGCCAATCAGCGTGGGGTAATACGTGCGGCTGACCGCCAGCAACTGCGTGGGAGTGAGCGTCGAGATGCGCCCCGGAGCGTCCACGCTAATCGTTGCCGGCACAGTCAGACCGGTAACGGTGTCGTACAGATAGAAGTGAGCGGCGGTGAAGGTGGTGCGGTCCATGGGCTCGCTCCACTCCACGGTGACCACGGTGTTCAAGGGCGCACCCGAGGAGCTTTGGGCCGGGCTGATGCTGACGATGGTGGGCGGAGTGGTCCCGCTGTTCTGCACCGTGAACCCATTGATGACCTGCTCGACTTCGCTGCCGGTTGTGACCGTGACGTTCTGCGCCTGCAAGGTTGCGCCAGAGGCGATATTGAGCGAAGCCGTTGCGGTAGTATTGCTGCTCACCGTGATGGTGCCGGCCGCGCCCGCGGCGGCGCCATTCACGCTGATGTTGGGTCCGAAGCTGGCGGTGGTGGTTCCGTTCACCCAACTGGTGAATTGGCCGTTCAGGGTCACCGCGACCACCGAATTCGGCGTCCCATAGCTCGGTGAAATGAGCGTGATGGCGGGCGTCCCGGCCTGCACCGTGAAGCCGTTGCCCAGCGTCACGACTTCCGTTCCGGTGGTCACCGTCACCGAGCGTGGACCGGCGGCGGTTCCGTTGGTGATGGTGATCGGCACGGACGCCTGTGTCGGGCCGTTTACCGTGACCGTTCCGGGCGTGATTCCGTTGCCGAAGGTGACGGTGGTGGTTCCCTGTGTGAAGTGCGTGAATGCGCCATTCAACTGAACGGTCAGAGCGGCGCCCTGCGATCCCTGGTTCGGGTTCACCGAGGTCAGCGCCGGCACTCCGGCGATGACCGTAAATCCGTTGGGAAGAGTGGCCACCTGCGTTCCGGTGGTCATGGTGACGTTGTAGAGGCCAGGCGCGGCCGCGGCGGTTACCGTGACGTTCAGCGTAGCCTGCGTGGAACTCGTCACCGTGACCGAGTTCACTGTAATCCCCGTGCCAAGGCTGGCCGTCGTGCTGCCCTGAACGAAAGTGGTGAAGTTGCCGTTTACCGTCATGTTGAATGCCGGATCGCCCTGGTGCGCGGAGTTGGGACTCACGCTGGAGATCGTCGGACTGCCCGACGTGATGGTGAAGGCGTTGGCCAGGGTAGCCACTTCCCCGCCCGTGGTCAAAGTGACAGCCACGGGTCCGGTGGAAGCGCCCGCCGGGATGGTAAGCAGAGCCGTAGCCTGCGTGGCATTCGTGATAGTCAGACCGGTGACCGTGATGCCACCTCCGAACGACGCGGAGGTGGTCCCCTGCGCGAAGTTGGTCGCGGAACCCACGATGGCGACGCTCAACCCGCTCACGCCCTGTTGTCCGCCATTGGGAGTGACGCTGAGGATGACTGCGTTCCCGGCCAGCACCTGGAACCCGCTGTTCAGCACCACGACTTCCGTTCCAGTAGTGACAGTTACGTTATGGTAGCCCTGCGCCGCAATCGCGCCGATGGTGATGTTGGCCGCAAGATGCGTGGCATCGCCGACCGTCACCGAATTGGTGGTCACGCCGTTGCCGAAATCGACCGTGGTAGTGCTCTGCGCGAAGTGCGTGAAATTGCCAACCACGTTCACAGTGGCGATGGTCTGCCCCTGCCGCCCGCTGTTGGGATTTACGGAAGTCAGCACCGCAGTCGCGGCGTTCACCGTGAACCCGTTGGTGATGGAAGAGGTCTCGCCCTGAATCGTCATAGTGACGGTGCGCGGGCCGACCGTTGCAGCCGAGTCGATATTGATCACCGCGGTGGCATGCGTGGCGTCGGTAATGGTCAGGGTCTGCACCGTGATTCCGCCGCCGAAACTGGCGGTCGTCGACCCGTTGGTGAAGTGCGTGCTCGTACCGGTGATGGCTACTGAGAGGCCGTTTTGCCCCTGGCTGCCCGAGTTGGGATTGAGGCTGCCGATAGTAGCTGGGCCCGCCGTAATCTGGAAGAGGCTGCTGCCGTTGGCGGCCTCCGCGCTGGTGCTCACCGAAACATCGCGGTATCCCTGGTAGGCCGTCGGATCGATCGTGATATTGGCGGTGGCATGGGTCGCATCGGTAACGCTGGTGGAATTCACCGTGATGCCCGATCCGAAGCTCGCCACGCTGGTCCCCTGAACGAAATGCGTGAACTGGCCGGTGATAGCGACGGAGGCGATGGTTGCGCCCTGCGCGCCGGTATTCGGATTCACGAGGGTGATGACCGGGGTAGCGGCGTTAACCGTGAAGCCGTTGACGATGCTGGCGGATTCGCCGCCGGTCGTGGCCGTCACGCTGCGCAGACCCGGGGCCGACGACGGGCTGATGGTGATGTTGGCTGTGGCGTGGGTCGGGTCCGTCACAGTAACAGAATTAATCGTGATCTGGCCGTCGCCGAAGCTCACGCTCGTGGTTCCGGACGCGAAGTTCGTGTTCGTGCCCACAATAGCGATGCCGAGGTTACTGGCGCCCTGGTTGCCATTGTTCGGAGTCAGAGTGCTGATCGCCGCCGGACCGGCCGTTACGTTAAAGCCATTGATAAGCGTGACCACTTCGCCGCCGGTGGTCATGGTCACGTTGCGCAAGCCGGTGTTCGCCGTGGGCGTGATGGTGACCGAGACGGTAGCGCTGGTGGAGTTGTTGACGGTCACGGAATTGACGGTGATGCCCGTGCCGAAATTCGCGGTGGTGGTGTTCTGAACGAAGTGCGTGAAATTGGCCAGCACCGCTACGCTGGCGAGGGTCTGCTGTTGCTGGCCCGAACTCGGAGTTACCGACGTGATTACGGGAGTCGCGGCGTTGACCGTGAAGCCGTTAGCCAATTGCGCGTTTTCGCCGCCGGTGGTCACTACCGGAGTACGCGCCCCGGTGGCTGCACTGGGGGAAATCGTGATGACGGCGGTGGCGCTGGTGGTGCTGTTGACCGTCAGCGAATTCACCGTGATGCCCGAGCCGAAATTGGCCACCGAATTAGTTTGCGAGAAGTTGGTGTTCTGTCCGACGATGGCGATGCTTACGCTGCTCGCGCCTTGACCCGCATTATTCGGCGTAACCGAAAGCAGCACGGCCGGACCGGCCGTGATCGTGAATCCGTTGGTCGAGACTACAATCTCGGAACCGGTGGTCACCTGCACATTATTCGAACCGGTGTTGGCCGTGGGGCTTACCGTAATGTTCGCCGTCAGCGAAGTCGCGCTGTTAAACGTGACCGAATTCACCACGATGCCCGCTCCGAAGTTCGCCGAGCTCGAAGCGCTGAAATGCGTGTACTGGCCGGTAATGGCGATATTGCTGGTCGCGCCCTGAGCCAGCGAATTCGGATTGATATTGGTAATTACCGGCGTGGTCGCGGTCACCGTGAAGGCGTTATTCAGAGAGGCGACTTCCCCGGACGTCGTCATCACCGCGGTACGGCTGCCAGCCACGGCCGCCGGATCGATGGAGATCCCGGCGGTGGCGTGGGTCGCGTCGGTGACCGTCAGACTGGTCGTCGTGATCCCAAGCCCCAGACTGAACACTGAGGCGCCCTGTTGAAAGTTGGTGCCCTGCCCCACGATACTCACGGAGGCGATGATTTGGCCCTGCTGGCCGGTGTTCGGGTTGACACTTAGAATCACCGCCGAACTGGAAGACACCGTGAAACTGCCGCTGACCACTTCGGTTCCGGTGGTCAGACTGATGCTGCGGCTGCCGCCGGTCGCCGTTCCGGAGATCGAGATGCTCACGGTGGCGTCGGTGGCGTCCGTCACGGTCACCGAATTGACGGTGATGTTCGCGCCGAAGTTCGCGGTGGTGGTCCCTTGCGCGAAATGCGTGAACTGCCCGGTGATGGCCACATTCAGGTTGGTTTGTCCCTGCGTTCCGCTGCCTGGATTGACTAGCGTGATGACCGGAGTACCGGCGGTCACTGTGAATCCACTCGCCAGAGAAGCACTCTCGCCGCCCGTGGTGAGTGTTACCGTGCGTGCGCCAAGAGTCGCTCCCGCCGAGATGGTGAGTTGCACGGTCGCGCTGGTTGCCGACGCTACGTTGACGGAACCTACTGTGACGCCCAGTCCGCCGAAATCAGCCGTTGTAGACCCTTGCGCGAAATGGGTGCCGCTGCCGGTGACGGTCACCGTCAGGCTCTGCCCCTGTTGCGCGGCGTTCGTCACAATCGACGAGATGACGGCGGGACCCACGTTTACCGTGAAGCCGTTCGTAATGGAGACGATTTCGCCGCCGGTGGTCAGCGTCACGTTGCGGGCTCCGATGGCGGCCAAAGGAGCGATCGCGATGGACGCGGTGGCCGAAGTCGCGCTGTTCACCGTAAGCGAATTGACGGTGACGCCGGCTCCGAATGTGGCCGTGGTGGTGGTCTGCACCCAATGTGTGAAATTCCCGGCTAAGGCTACGCTGACGAGGGTCTGGCCTTGCACGCCATTGTTGGGGTTGACGCTGGTTAGAACCGGCGTTCCGGCGTTGACCGTGAACCCGTTGGCCAGCGAGGCGGTCTCGTTCGGCGTGCTCACTGTCACGGTACGCGTACCCGTCGCAGCCGCGGGATCGATCGAGATACTCACGCTGAGCGAAGTAGGACTCGCAACCGTGATAAGCCCCGGCGTGATGCCGGCGCCGAAACTGACCGTGCTTGAACCCTGCGCGAAATGCGTGCTGGTTCCGGTGATGACAACGGAGAACGCCTGGCCCTGTTGCCCGTTGTTCGGCGCGACGTTCGAAATCGCCGCCGGGCCGGCATTGACGGTAAAGGCATTGGCGGCGGTGAGAACGCTGGAGCCAGTAGTCGTGGTGACGGTGCGCAAGCCGAGCGCGGCTAGCGGATTGATGCTTACACCGACCGTTAAGGAATTGGCGTTGGTAAACGTTGTGGAATTGATGGTGACGCCCGCGCCAATACTGACCGTGGTCGCGGCGGTCCAACCGGCGTTCACGCCGAGGATAGTGACGTTCAAGGTCTGGCCTTGGACGCCGTTGTTCGGATTTACGCTGGAAATCGCAGGGTTGGCCGTTACCGTGAAGATGCCCGTGCCGAGGGCAGTCTCGGTGCCTTTGGTAACCGTGACGTTGCGCGCGCCCAGAGTGGCCGCGGGGTCGATGGAGACGTTGGCGGTCGCTGAGGTGTCGGAAGAGGCGACAATCGAGTTCATGGTAACCCCCGCCGCGCCGAAGTTAGCGGCGAGCGTGCCAGAACCGTTCAGCCAGGTGGTGCCGCTCCCCGTGAGGACAACGTTGAGACTGGTTTGGCCCAAATTACCGGTGTTAGGGTTCGCGGAAACAACCGTGGGAGCGGAAAGGACCGTGAAGCCGTTGGTGAGTGTGAGGGCTTCCGAGCCCGTGGTGACATGGACGTTGGTAGCGCCGAGCGTCGCACCCGGAGCTATGGTGATATTAGCCGTGAGGCTGGTAGGGCTCGCCACGCTCACACTGTTCACGGTGATGCCGGGACCGAAGTTCGCCGTGCTGATTCCCTGGTAAAAGTTCGAATAACTGCCGGTGATGGCCACGCTGAGCGTCTGCGTAAGCCGCCCGCTTGCGGGGATGGCGGATGAGAGCGATGGTGGCGCGTTGATAGTGATGTTGCCTGGGGTTGCGGTGGTGAACGCCGGCGCCACGGTTGCCGATAGGGTCACCAGGTAGGGGGTGGGCGCACTTACCGTCAAGGACGTAGGAACGACGATCATGGCGCGCATGGTGTTCCCGGCCAAGGTTGTCAAACTGGTCAACGGCACATTGACCGTCGGCCCCGCTCCGCTCGTCACGGGCGCAAAGTGCGCGGTCACGTTGGCACTGGAGACGCCTGCCGGGAAGCTGTTTCCCGTCGCGACGACTGTGCTTCCCGGCTGCACCGTTGCGGGCGCAACAGAAAGGATCTTGACTTGACCCAGTGCTTGGTTGGACAAGGAAACGAGTCCGAAGACGAAAGCAGAGACACACGAGGCGTTACGGAACTTCATACAGACACACTCCCACACTTTGTTATGGATTAAAGACGACCGGAGATGTTTACGTACCCTGGTCTTGCCGGGAAAACATTGCCGGCCGAACCGTTAAGATCGCCGTCGGCGCCACGAACGGGACAGCAACAGGAGACCGCCGAGCATCACAACCACCGCTGATGACGGTTCCGGAACAGCGGATGCGCTATTCGTGGTGAGCAACGCAAACCCATCCCCTGCAACCACATCCGAAGACATGGCCGTGCCATTGGAATTGAACGAACCCACGTCTGTTGTGAAATTTACCGGTGTCAGTGTGCCCGAAAAAAAGGCACTGAAAATGGTTGTGCCGGGTAACAGAAAATTCGCCGGAGCATAGGAAAGGCCTCCATTCGCATCATCGGGACCGATTGGAGCGGAAAGAGATGCAGTGCCGTTCACAGTGTCCGGTCCATTCAAGTATGAAAACGTCAGAGTGCCGCTGATGGAGAGATCTGTGCAAATCGGAAAGCCGCTCGGGGTGGAGCATCCATCCGTCGCGCCCGTGTAGTTATCCAGATAGAACTGAGTAGTGCCGTTTCCGAGATCGATGTAGAAAACGTCGCCTACGTTTATCTGCCCGCCAGAAGCCGCGGGCACGAAAGCAATCCCCGCAAGGACCAACACCCGGACCCAAAAGTTCATTCAAACCACCTCCGATGTGATATCCGGACACCTACACACATGCCATTATCCAAGATATTTAGAAAGGATGTTACCGCACTCATTTGGGGGTTGTCAACCTGTTTTAGTACCAGACAGTCCTTTCTGGCGCTCGACTACCATTATTGGCCGGCTAAACTGGCTGACTATAGTGAAACTGCCAACTAACAGAGTACTGGACCGTCTACGACTCACGGGACATATGGGGGGTTCCGGCGCCGATCACGGCTTCGGACGCCGCGCTTCCAGCCGCCGCGCCAGTTCTTCGGAGATTCTCGCCACCGTCCCGTGCCGGTGATCCGCCGGGAAGCTCACTTGCGCGGTTACGTCTTCGAACGTTCTCCAGTCGGTGGTGCGCACCGCGCCGTAGTGCTGCGGCTCGGTGTAGTGGTCGAAATAGATCCACCACTCCGGCCCGATCCGCGCCACCGACGGGCCCTCCACCCAATCGCCGGTGAACGGCTCGCTCACGTTTCTCCACGGGCCGCGCGGAGAATCCGCGAATGCCAGGCGAAGGCGCTTTACCAGAGGCGTCTTGCGCTCATCCTTGAATACCATTACCCAGCGTTTGCCGGCCTGCGCGACGGTGGCGTCGATCGAGTTGTAGCCCGGGTCGAACCACAGGCGCGAAGGCGAGAACGTCCGCCAGTCCTTGGTGTTGGTGGCATAGATGCGATGGTTGTAACCGCCGTCGCCGCTGGCATCGGTGCCGGAGAAGCGTCCCGGAATGGTGCTCGCCCAGAACACGATCCACTCTTTGCCGCCGGCGTCCCATACCGCCTCGGGCGCCCAGGCATTGCGGGCTTCCGGCTCATTGTCCATCACGAAGATGGCGCGCTGGGGCGTCCAGGCGAAGAGGTCCTTGGAGCTGGCATAGCCGATTTTGACTCGCCCTCCCATTTCCGCCCGGGTCCATCCCCACGTCCAGACCATGTGCCACGTGCCGTCCGGGCCTTGCCCCAGCCATGGATCGCGCATCAGCATGCCGGGCTGCTCGGGCATCACCCAAGGCTGGTTGTCATTGAGGGGGGTCCACCTCCGGCCGTCGTTGCTGAGCGCGAAGTAGACGCCGGTCTCGCCATTCCGCCGAAACGACGTGAACAGATACCAATCGCCACTGAAAACGGGCGCCGCAACCAGAAATGCGAGAACGAGCCGGATCATGCCGACCATGGTATTACGCCGCACGGGCGCGGCGGCGGTGGCGCCGGCAGGACACATCGAGGCGGCACTGGTCTACTCGCCCGACCGCCTCAGCCGCAAGACCGAACTCCGTCCACGCCAGCGAATCACACGACCGTTGCGCCAACGGCACGGGCTGGCCACACGCAACAGCGCCAATCGCGAACGACCGCCCCAGGACTGGATCGAGATAGCCGTTCCCGCCCCAAATCGGTGAAGAGACCTTCGCGCTGGCCCAAGAGCAGTTGGAGCAAAACAAACGGCATTCGCCCCCGCGCGCGTCGCGCCGCGTTACCATATTCGATCCATGGACGCGCTCACCGTTCACCGCCTGCATTTCGCATTCACCGTCACCTTTCACTACCTCTTTCCGCAGTTGACCATGGGGCTGGCGCTGTTGATCCT
>OCZT010003863.1_pt1 | contig 15266 bp, 10 predicted proteins | sample 1539031 | NCBI WGS metagenome assembly OCZT01 (sample SAMEA3539308, study PRJEB22396) | soil metagenome | biome: tundra; feature: field; material: soil | place: USA | collected 2010-05 | depth 0.15 m | reverse complement strand
CGGCGTGTGGCCAATCAGTTCCGTTACATCCTTTGCAATCTTCATAGATTTTCGATTCTCGGAATTGCTAATCGATTCTTTCGATTCGCGGAGTCGGCAGCGGATCGCATATAGACTTCCCGCCGCTGGTTAACACCACTAACTCTACTATTTTACTTGTATATATTGCTGGGACGCAAATTACACATCCATATAGCCAACCCAGGCCCAGATCTCCGGATTCCGATCGTCCTCCGGCTACGCGCCGGTCAATAATTTCGCTAACGTTGGCGCGGCTTTCGCCGTCCCACCCGCGCCAGGATGCGCCGCACTTTTTTGGGAGAAATCGAGAGCCGCGCCGCCACTCGAGATACCTTACGGCCTTCGCGCTCCCAGACTTGTGCGATCACAATCTCCGCAAATTCTTCGCTGATTTGCCGGAACGTCTTCTCGCCCACCGCGCCCTGCGACCACGCCTTCAGCGCCGGATGGACACTTGCCTTGCGGAGAATTTTCGCTCCTAAGGTCTGCATATCCTGCCACATGGTGTTGTCGGGTTGATTCGACCCGCAGGATGCGCGCGCCAGGTCATAAGACTCGCGCGCCGCTTCCGGATTATCGAAAAACGAATTGCACCGTGTCAATCCTTGCCACAGATGCGCGTTTGCCAGCAGCAGATGATGCTGGGTATGCTTGGCCAGATCAATCGCCTCCTGACTGAACTCGAGTGCGCGGCGGGCATGGCTTCCCGGATCGGCGCCTTCTCCGATCTCTTCCTCCACTTTCGCATTTTCAATCATGCACTGCAGAATACGCGCCCGGCCCATCAGAATGTAGTCCTGCTTCTCTTCCGCCACGTCGTACGCCGAGGCGGCTTCTTCTTCGGCGCGCTGAAAGTCTCCGCTATCGAGATGGATGTAGGCGGCATTCAGGTAAACCGTGCCGGCTCCGTGATGGTTGGGGCGCTGCTGGTAGACCGCCCGGGCGGCCTCCAGGTGCTCAAGCGCTTCGCGGCGAAGCTGGGCCAAGCGGACGCGGTAGTCATGCGGGCGCGAATCCTGATCGCGCGAATCCTGATCGCGCGAATCCTGGTCGTGCGAATCATGGTCACGAGAATCCCGATCGCGCGAATCCAGATTTCGAGAATCCTGAATTCGAGAACCCAGATTGCGAGAACCCAGGCCCGTTGCGCCGGGCTTACCTTGGCGCTTGGACGAGGTCTTCCGCCGCAACTGGGCGTCGCGGTCGATTCTTTTCTGCAACTGCAGAGCGATCCCGCGCTTGGCGAGCGCCATGTTGGCCAGCGATCGCGCCAGGTTCGGATGCCGCGGGTCCCGCTTGCCGTAATAGCGAATGGCGCTCTCGAAAAACTCAATCGCTTTATCGAAACGGCCTTCCCGGCGCGCCATTCGCCCGTAGAAGGATTGAATGTTGCCGAGCGTCACATAGTCGTCGGTCTCGCGCAGCGCGCTCTCCGCCGCATGGGATATGCGCATGGCTTCTTTCCATTTGCCCTGCTGAAACAAAAGCCAGCTCTCGAGCACCTGCATCACCGCCGCCATGCGCAGATGGCCTAACGCAAGCGCCAGGTCTCTTCCTTTGCCGGTGTAGATCAGGGCCTCGTCGTAGTCGCCTCTTCTCCGCAGGCAGCGCCCCTTCCAGAAATAGACGATGGCCAGCAGAAACCGGTCGTCCAGTTCTGCCCCCAGGCTGAGGACGAAGTCAAAATGACCAATCGCCGTTTCCTCCGCTTCATCCGCCATCGCAGCCACGCCCTCGGTCATGCGCAGGCAGATGTATTCGGCGATTGAGAGCTTCGACCGCAATCCTGGTTCAAAGTGTTCAAAGCGTTGCAGAAGCTCCCGGAGTGGCGGCCCGCTGAATCCGATATCCGTCCATATCGCCAGATGCGCCAACAGGCGAGCGGCACTTTCCTGGCACGGATCGAACTTCTCGATCAGCTCCTGGTGCGATCGCAGACAGGCCATCCCGCGCTCGATCTCACGCGCCGCAACATGTCCCTGTAACTGCGAGAGGAAGCCTGCGTCAATCTGCAGGTTGACGGAATGACTCCTGCGTGCGGCCATCACCATTAATTGACGTTCTAGTCCAATAAATCATAACTGGCAAGCGTCAAGAACTCCGCAAATTCCTGGCTGGTCGTCAACTCTTCTTGTAAGTCGGAACCCAGCCCGACCCCGGCAGCCACGAATACGGTGCTGTAATCCCACGTCGACGTGCCAACCCAAACTTGCCACCTACCCACTAGGTCATTTCGGACCAGTAGGACAGGGCGGACAGCGCGGTTTGTCTGAATGGGCAAGCCGGGGTCTACTGCATGCAGGACGCAAAACTTTGCGTGGGGATAGACACATGACGAATTTCAACCGGCAAACCAGCAACTGGCAGACCAGCCCACGGTGGCGTGGTATCACCCGCCCGTACACCCAACACGATGTCAACCGCCTGCGGGGCTCGTTCCAGATCGAGCACACCCTCGCGCGCCACGGCGCGGAGCGGCTGTGGAACCTGCTGCAGGACAATGCAGAGTCCTTCGTCCCTGCTCTCGGCGCTATGACCGGCAACCAGGCCGTCCAGCAAGTTAAGGCTGGATTGAAGGCCATCTATGTAAGCGGCTGGCAGGTCGCCGCCGACGCCAACAATGCCGGCCAGATGTACCCCGACCAAAGCCTTTATCCCGCCGACAGCGTGCCTAATCTGGTGCGCCGCATCAATCAGGCACTGATGCGGGCCGACCAGATCCATCATGCCGAAGGTCAAAACGGCACGAACTGGTTCGCTCCGCTCATTGCCGACGCCGAAGCGGGATTCGGCGGCAACCTCAACGCCTTCGAACTCATGAAGGCCATGATTGAGGCGGGCGCCGCCTGCGTTCATTTTGAGGATCAGCTTTCATCGGCCAAGAAGTGCGGCCACATGGGTGGCAAAGTGCTGGTGCCGACTACCGAGGCCATCCAGAAACTGGTCGCCGCCCGGCTCGCCGCCGATGTAATGGGCGTACCCACGCTGATCATGGCGCGCACCGACGCCGACAGCGCCAATCTTCTGACCAGCGACGTCGACCCGCGCGACCGCGAATTCGTCACCGGCGAGCGCACCGTCGAAGGCTTCTACTACATTGAGGGCGGCTTACAGATCGCCATCGCCCGCGCCATTGCTTACGCGCCGTATGCGGATATTCTCTGGTGCGAAACCTCCAAGCCCGATCTTGAGGAAGCACGCGAATTCGCCGCATGCGTGCACGAGGTCTATCCCGGCAAGTTGCTGGCCTATAACTGCTCGCCCTCGTTCAACTGGAAGAAGAATCTGGACGACGCGACCATCGCCAGCTTCCAACACGAGCTCGCCAGCATGGGCTACAAGTTCCAGTTCGTCACGCTGGCAGGGTTCCACGCTCTCAACCTCGCCATGTTCGAACTCGCCCGCGGCTATAAGCAGGCCGGCATGACCGCTTACTCTCGACTGCAGGAAAAGGAATTCCTCCGCGAGCAGCAGGTCGGTTATGAAGCGGTCAAGCACCAGCGCTTCGTCGGAACGGGTTACTTCGATGCCGTACAGCAGGTCATCACCGGCGGCACCGCGTCCACCATGGCGCTTGAGGGCTCAACTGAGGAGGCGCAGTTCAGCGACGTCATCGATCTACTTGCGGTGCCGGGTAATGGCCATGCCATCACGCACCCGATGGCAATGGGCGATCCATTGTTCACCGATCCGTCGTTGATGGCTCCTTGCTGGGAGGCGTCTGACGAACTGATGCCTTCGGGGGATTAGTACGGGATTTTCCGGCTAAGTACTTACGCGTGTTGGGTTGCTTTGAGCGCTCGCTTGTCTTCGCGAAGTTGCGCTGCGGTAAAGGCGCAGCCGCAGGTGCCGCATCTCCAGCTTGTGAATGCGCTGGTCACGAGGCTTGGCCCACCGTTACTTGGAGGGGATTGGTTCGCGCGCACTGCCAGAACCAACTCCCCACCGCACTCCGAACATTGACGTTTTTGCATAGTCCACCCGTCGAGCGGCGCGTAACCACAGCCAGCCCGGCTCATATGGGGGATAGTCGTGCTTCCTATTCGATGCTGCTTCTTCGGCTCGGCCCGACGCCGGGATTCTAGACGCTGACCCGTACGGATACTAATTCCGGGTTACAGTGGGAAGTTTGCATGGATTTGACCGCGTCTTCGGCTGTAAATCTACCCATTACCAGGGCCAGCTTGCGGTCGGTTGTCGTCTGGATGGGAAGCCGATCAACGCGCTGCACGTATTGAGGGGCATGAGCGCCACGGTTCACTTTCACAACAAACTTGATGTTTTTCATGGTTCCTTTCTGTTTTCCGTCGATCTGACAAAAAAAGAGAAAAAGAGAATACCAACAGAAGGGAGGCAATAGTAAGCCGGCTCCCTGTTTTCGCACTTGCCATTCGCAATCGAAATCCAGGCAACGGTTCTCAGTGGGTCTTCGGTTTTCTCGCTGGCAACACGATCCCCAGCAGATCCACAATGACGTGACTCAGTTTCTCCTCAGAACAATCGAAGAGAAGCAGTGTTCAGTTAGGCTAACTTGGTTAGAGGACCTGAAAGAGTACGAATAAGATAAGGTTCCTGCTCAGTTTCAATGTTAGGCTTGTGCGCTACGATTGTCAAGCTTTCCGCACCAGCCATGCCCAAGAACGTCAATGCCGAGGTTGCCTGGAACTACCACGAAGTTACTAAGCATTCCTACACCAGCGTTCGCACCAACCCGCATTTCCTGGACTTTGGCAACCAGCCGTTGCCGTTCAAAATCTACCCCGCGCTGGAGCCATCGCGCATGCCAACTGAGGTGCGCCAGACTGGAGTGGCCGCCCTTTCTGCGATCGCCGGCAGCGTCCCCGCCCAGACAAACGCGGCGCCGGACTTAGAGGCCGTTGCCCAACTCCTATACCTTTCCGCAGGCATTACCCGGCAGAGAAAGTACTCGGGCGGCGAAATCTATTTTCGCGCGGCCGCGTGCACGGGAGCGCTCTATGAAGTCGAGCTCTATCTGGTTTGCCGCGAACTCGCCAACCTCGAGGCTGGCGTCTATCACTTTGCCCCTGCCGAGTTCGGCCTGCGCCGGCTGCGCGCCGGAGACTATCGCAGTGTCCTGGTCGAAGCCACCGGCGGCGAATCCGCCATCGCTCACGCGCCGCTGACCATCGTCTGCACCTGCACGTACTGGCGCAATGCGTGGAAATACCAGGCACGAACCTACCGGCATTTCGGCTGGGACAACGGCACGCTGCTCGCCAACCTGCTGGCCGTCGCCACCGCCCTGGGCCTGCCGGCCAAGGTAGTATGCGGCTTTGTGGACGCGACGGTGAACGGCCTGCTGGATGTCGATTCCCAGCGCGAGGTGGCCTTCTCGCTGGTCGCCGTTGGTCATGACTCCGGGCTTTCTGCGCAAACCGTTCCGCCTTCGCAGACCATTTCCCGAACGCTGGCGGAGATCTCCCCGCTCGGATTCGAAACTGTCCCGCTCTCTCGGGACGAGGTTGACTATCCGCTCATGCGCGAAATGCACGCTGCCTCTTCGCTCGATTCGGCGGAGGAAGTTGAGGCATGGCGCGGGCGTGCTCTGCTGGGGAGCACGGGAATGCCTGATTTTCCGCCGCCCGCGGGACCCGTCGTCCGGCTCCAACCTCTATCTGACGGCGAAATGCCTCGTGATCCCATCGAGCAGGTCATCCTGCGCCGTGGCTCCAGTCGCCAGTTTGCGCGCACTCCGATCAGTTTGGCGCAGCTTTCCACCGTGCTGGACCGAGCTACGCGCGGAGTGCCGGCGGATTTCGTCGCTGCGAACTTCGAGGATCCGATGGGATCTCAACTCAACCACCTCTACCTGATTGTGCATGCCGTCGAGGGTCTCGATTCCGGAGCGTACGTCTTCCACCGCCACCGTGGAGTGCTCGAGTATCTAAAGCATGGAAATTTTCGCGACCAGGCTGGGTATCTCGGATTAGAGCAGCAGTTGCCGGCCGACGCCGCCGTGGACATTTTTTTCCTCGCAGACTTACGGCCGATATTCGATCGCTTCGGAAATCGGGGGTATCGGGCGGTGCAGCTTGAAGCCGGCATCCTCGGCGGCAAACTCTATCTGGCGGCCTACGCCCAGCGCCTGGGCGCCACCGGCCTCACCTTTTACGACGACGAAGTGACCCGTTTCTTCTCCCCACACGCCGAAGGCAAGAGCGCTATTTTCCTGGTGGCTGTGGGCCACAGCGTCAAACGGAGGCTGCTAGAATCTTAGTAACCATGGCCAGATCCAAGAAGATTTTTGCAATCCATCCGGGAGAAATTCTCAAGACTGAGTTCATGGAGCCGATGGGCGTGAGCGCTTATGAACTGGCGAAGGCACTCAGTTTTCCTGGCATCTATGAAGTCGTCCGCGGCGACCGAGCCATCAGTGCCGACACGGCCATTCGCTTGGGGAAGTATTTCGGCCTGCCGGCACAGTTTTGGCTCAATCTTCAGAACGACTACGACCTGAGAATTGCAGAAGGCAGCGGAATTGGCAGAGGGATTAGACCGCGAAACAACGCCCATGACGCCGAACTTACCGGCGCCCGCTAGAGCGGAAGGAATCCTCCTGAAAAGGTTGGCAGCCTCGCAGGGATTCGAACCCCGATACTCTGCTCCAGAGGCAGATGTCCTACCGTTGAACGACGAGGCTACGGTGCGATTCTAAACCATTTTGCCGCCACGGCAAAACGGTGTACTCTTGCCGGTGGACGCGCCGGATACGAGACCCGCGTCAAAATCTTTGGCAGCCTTGCGAGGAGTCGCTATGCCCAGCAGCGGAACTTTCACTGAAACTTTGCCAGGAACTATCATCCCTGTTGAAACCGACTACGCCGAGATGGCGCGCCGTCCACTTGAGGCCGAGCAGTGCGCTCTGATCGTCGTTGACATGCAGGAAAAATTACTACCGCCGATCTGGGAAAAAGAACGGCTGGTGCGAAATATCCAGCTGCTGATTCGCCTGGCTGGAATCCTGAAGATGCCGGCGCTGGTGACGACACAATACGCGAAGGGCTTGGGTAACACTGTGCCGGAGATTGCGTCCTTGTTGCCGGACAGCCCGCCCATCGACAAGCTGATGTTCTCCTGCTTCGGCAGCGAGGCGTTCTGCTCATTGCTGAAGCGCTTACCGGGCCAGCGGACGACCGTACTGCTGTGCGGTATGGAAACCCACATCTGCGTGATGCAGACTGCGATGGGCGCGCTGCGGGAGGGCTATCTGGTGCATGTGGCTTCGGATGCAGTCAGCTCGCGGACAGAATTAAACTGGAGAATCGGGCTGGAGCGCATGCGCGCCGCCGGAACCATTCTGTCCTCGACCGAAATGATGATCTACGAACTGCTGCGGTCGTCGGGCGCGCCCGCGTTTCGAGAACTGCTGCCGTACTTGAAGGGGTGAGTAACGTAGGGACAGCCGCCCCCGGCTGTCCAGCGGGGCGAAGCCCCGCAGTGCTCTTGACCGCAAGCATGAATAAACCAAACCCGAGGCGAGCTTCGCTCGCCTGGACAGCCGGGGGCGGCTGTCCCTACGTGGCGCTTTCTTTCTGTTTCACCCGCACAACCGTGATTTTCGAGAACCCCTCCTCAAACGTCGGAGGCTTCAACTTGCCCGCCATCTTGCGCATGATATCTTCCGGGACCGCGCGGCCACGGCGCTGGTGGCGTTCCAGGCAAACCTCCAGCGGGACATCGAAGAACACGCCCTGCACATCGTAGCCGTAATCCTTGGCCAGCTTGATCCAGCTATGGCGGTCGTGAGACGTAAGGTTCGTCGCATCCACATAATTCATGGGACGCCGCGCAATCAGCCTCGCCTTCAGCATCGATCGCAGGTTCGAAAACACCAGATCCTGAAAGCGCTGCTCCTGCGCGTCATCGAAAAGAAGTTCGCGCAGCAGATCGCTCGAAAGCGGATGAATATTGTGCCGCTTGAACCACGAACTCTTGCCCGAACCCGGCAACCCGATCGCCAGGACTACCGTTCCCTTGCTGGCGCGGGCGGGAGCTGGCGCAGCTTCGGCTGGCGCAGCTGGAACTGGCACAACTGGAACTGGCACAGCTTGAACTGACAACGATTCCGGCGGCAACGTCCCGGCAACCGCTGGTTCCGCGGCGGATGCTTCTGCTGGGGGCGGTTCTCCCGCCGACGGTTCTGCGGCCACTGCGGGCGCAGCGGCTGCCGGCCGTGGACGAGATCCGCCACGACCTCCGCGGCTGCGACGACGGCGAGACGTTCGTGGTCGCGGCTCACCTGCCGCCGATGCTTCGGCTGGCGCCGAAACGGGCTCCGGTGCGGGCTCCGGCTCCGGCGCGCGTCTAGACGGGCGCCGCGACTCGACTACCGGAGCCTCGGCGGGAACTTCAAGAGGCGCGGCGGGCTCGTTATCGTAGAACCTGGGCTGCAAGGGCTCGGGTGCTTTGGTTCCTTCCTTGGTGGGGCCGTCTCCGGCCTTCTTGCGGCGCTTCAAACGCTCGCTCATCCATTTGCGCATATAGCTGCTTTTAGCACACCGGCGCACACTGGAGCAATGCGCATCCCGTGGCGGCCAGGGTACGTCGGGTGAGGCATTGAGTCATTGAATCATTGAGGTATTGAATCATTGGGCATCGGGGCAACGATTCAATGTCTCAATGCCTCAATGATTCAATCATGTTTACAATAAGTCCATGAATCCAACTCATCCCGCAACTCTCCCGGTTGCCGCCGGGCAACTCCCCGCTGTGCCGCTGACGCTTGAAGGCTACGCCACGCTCCACCAGATGATGCGCTTCCGCTGGACCGCATGGCGCTCCACCTCTGACAACGCCCGTCGCGAGATCGCCGCCGAAGCCGCGCGGCTGCTGGCCGAGATGGAAGGCAAGGCCGATGGGCAGTCGGCGCTGTTCTCACTGCTGGGACACAAAGGGGATCTGATGCTGGTCCACTTCCGCGCCAGCTTCGACGAACTCAATCAGGCGGAGCTCGACCTGGCGCGGCTTCGACTCAATGATTTCCTGGAGCCTGCGACTTCCTATTTGTCGGTGATTGAGCTGGGGCTGTATGAGTCGTCGCTGAAGACTTACAAGGCGCTCGCCGATCGCGGCGTGGAACCGCACTCGGAGGAATGGAAGCGCGCCATCCAGGAAACCATCGCGCGCCAGAAAGAAGCGATGAAGCCGCGGCTGTTTCCGGCGATGCCGCCGAACCGCTACATCTGCTTTTATCCAATGGACCGGCGGCGCGGCGAAGACAAGAACTGGTACACGCTTCCCATGGAAGAACGCCAGCGCCAGATGAACGAACACGGGCTGGTCGGACGCCGCTATGCCGGAGAGGTGAAACAGATCATCACCGGCTCCATCGGGTTTGATGACTGGGAGTGGGGCGTCGACCTGTTCGCCGACGATCCCTTGGTTTTCAAGAAGCTGATCTACGAGATGCGCTTCGACCACGTCAGCGCCGTTTATGCGCTGTTCGGAAGCTTCTATATCGGATTGCGGTGCCCGGCGAACCGGCTGCACGACTTGCTGGAAGGAAATCTGCCGCAACACGGTGAGACTGGCGTTTGAAATTTGAGGAGCAAAGCAGCAGTGGCAGCAACTACCAGGGAAACGGGAAGCTAGTACGAGCTGTCGCTAGGCGGGCGCGCCAGCCGGTTCTGACGTCGCAAATCGAAGGCGATCAGGGTTTTTCCGTGGAGGCCGGGCGGGTTAGCTCGCGGGCACTCTCGCGCAGCCGGAATTTTTGTAATTTTCCCGTAGAAGTCTTCGGCAAGGGGCCGAAGACGACCGTCTTCGGCGCTTTGAAGTGCGCCAAGCGTTCGCGGCAGAAATCGATGATCTCCTGCTCGGTGGCCGAGGCTCCCTCCTTCAGCGTAATGAAGGCGCAGGGCGTCTCGCCCCATTTTTCGTTGGGTCGCGCGACTACCCCGGCCTCCAGCACCGCCGGATGGCGATAGAGCACCGCCTCAACCTCAATGGTGGAAATGTTTTCGCCCCCGGAAATGATGATGTCCTTGGAACGATCCTTCAATTCGATATAGCCGTTCGGATGCATGACTCCGAGGTCTCCGGTGTGGAACCAGCCGCCCGCGAAGGCTTCCTCAGTGGCCTTGGCATTCTTCAGATAGCCGCGCATAACGGTGTTGCCGCGCAGAAAGATCTCGCCCATGGTTGCGCCGTCGCTAGGCACCGGCTTCAGGGTCACTGCGTCGGCTACCATCAGCCCTTCCAGCGTCTCGTAGCAGACGCCTTGTCGCGCCTTGTAAGTCGCCTGCTCGGAGACCGGCAGGGCATCCCACTCCTCGTGCCAAGCGCAAACCGTCACCGGACCGTACACTTCCGTCAATCCATAAACATGCGTGACATCGAACCCGAGACCCTGCATCTTCTCCAGGATCGCCGGCGGTGGGGCTGCGCCCGCGGTCATCACCCGGATGCCTCGCCGGATATCCCGCTTCTGCGCGGCTGGCGCGTTGACTATAGTTCCGAGGACAATCGGTGCGCCGCACAGATGGGTGACGCCGAGATCGGCGAACGCATCGTACATTCCCTTGGCCGTAACTTGCCGCAGGCATACATGTGTACCTGCCATGGCCGTGATGGTCCACGGGAAGCACCAGCCATTGCAGTGAAACATGGGCAGTGTCCACAAATAGACGGGGTGGTGTGGCATCGCCCAAGTCACGGCGTTGCCAAGGGCGTTCAGGTAAGCGCCGCGGTGGTGATACACCACTCCTTTGGGATTGCCCGTGGTGCCCGAGGTGTAATTGAGAGAGATCGCCTGCCATTCGTCGCCCGGCAGTTCCCAGGCGAAATTAGAGTCGCCCTCCGCCAGAAACTGCTCGTACGTGAGTTCGCCCAGCAGTTCGCCGCTTTGGGCATATTGGTCGTCGATGTCAATAACCAGCGGCTTGTCTCCAACTCGGTCGAGCGCCTTCGCGATCACGCCCGAAAACTCGCGGTCTGTGATGAGCACCTTGCAATCGCTATGCTGGAGGACGAAAGCGATGGTCTCGGCGTCCAGCCGGATGTTGAGCGCATTGAGCACCGCGCCGGCCATGGGCACGCCGAAATGTGCCTCCAGCAGCTCGGGTATATTAGGCGCCATTACGCAAACGGTGTCGCCCATGCCGATGCCGCGCTTCGTCAAGGCTGCCGCCAGCCGAATGCACCGATCGAAAGTTTCGCGCCAGCTGCGCCGGATGGCGCCGTGAATCACCGCTGTACGTTCGGGAAACACGGCGGCCGTACGTCGGATGAAAGACAGCGGCGACAGCGGCGTGTAATTCGCGTCGTTCTTGTCTAGTGCGATTTCGTATTGATTCCGTGTATGCATTGGCACGAATCTCCTTCTCGGCCGCGAAAACGGCACCAAGTGTACACCCATCGTCACACCATTATCTATTCCGCTATCTATTCGGGAGTAGGGCAGCCAGGAAAATCAAGAATCCATTTCAGAGGAGAAAGCGGTTGGACGGAATCTAACCCTTAAAAGTGCAACCTAGCGGGGTCAGGATCGTTAGTGTACTTGGGAACGTCTTCACACCGGACTTTGCCGACGTACCGGCCCGGCCACCGGACGTTTTCTGCTTCGCTGTCGCAGTGCTCCAACCGATGTAGAAAAATACAATCTGCCGGGTAATGCGAGATGGTCTGGCCGATCACTATGCGATGCCCGGCTTTCGGGTCGCTTCATCTTACGGACGTGGCATCCGCTAGTCAACGAAGGACGGCCTGGTCCGAGCGTGGCGAAACGCGAGCGCGAACAAGAGGTACGAGCAATTGCCCGGCGCGATCAAGCAACCTCGGTAAAGATGTACTCGTGCTGGCCATCGCGTATGATCAGCACCCTCTTGCCGGCGCGTTCAGCCACCACGAATTCGAACCCGCCATTGGTGGGATCGATCGTGATGAACGAGGTCGTACCGTCGTCATTCGTCCGCGATGCCACCGCGCTTTTCCACTCGCCGAAATCGAATGTGGTCACTCCGTCCTGGTTCAGCACGGCCAGCTCACCGAGTTCCTTGCTGGAATACCGCTTTGCCAAACCAGCCACCAGCGCCGGGGCCGCAGGCACTGCGAGTCGTTTCCGGTCTTGGGCAAGGGCTGCCTTATGGCGTCTGGCTTGGGACGCAACGTCGCCGGCTGCCTCGAGTTTGCCGTCGAAAACGACTTCCAGCAAGCGACGCTCGAACGCATTCACAAGCATGCCCCCGTTATCCGAATTGGTGAGGAGCACGGCGCCAATGCCGAAGTCCGGCAGAAAGTAAAGGTCACTCTTGAAGCCTGCCATGCTGCCGCCGTGACTGACAACCGGAATTCCGTATTTGCGGTCTACGATCAAGCCCATCCCATAAGTCTCGTCCTCGCCGTGGGCAATCTGCGGCGCACGGCGCTCCAGCAGATTCTCTGCTGAAACCACTTGCTTGCCATCGGGCAGCTTCCCCAGCGCCAGCTCGAGTTGCACGTAACGGATCAAATCGCCGGCTGAGGTCCACACGCCACCAGCGGGACGAGCTGGCACGATCGAGTAATTGAAGGCCATGTTGGCCACGGCGGCCTTGCCATCCACATCGTCCCCGTGCGGGCTCGCATGGTTACCTGCAAGGGCGCGCGCATAATCGAAGGTCGTCGACTTCATCCCCAGCGGATCGAAAATCTTCTGCTGCATCGCCTTGTCGTAGGCGGCCCCGAGCTCCAGTTTCGGATACACCAGGTGTGCGCCAATGTATCCCGCAGCCGCCGCCATCAGATTGCTGTACTGAAAGACCTCGCCAAACTTGCTGGTTGGTTGCATGGTCCCGAGCAAAGCGAGGGTGGATTCCGGAGTTGCATTCTTGAACTCGAATAACCATTCCAGATCCTGTCGCGGCAGACCAGTGCAGGCGCAGATCAGGTTCTTCACGAGAACTTTCTTCGTGGTGTCGGCATCGCCAAGTTTGAAGCTCGGGTAGGCGTCGGTCACCGGCTCATCCCACTTCAATTTTTTCTCGTCGACCAGTTCTGCCAGGAGCAGCGTCGTCATTCCTTTTGTGTTGGACGCCGCCATGAACAACGTATGTTCGTCCACCGCCTCCGGCTTGCCCAGTTCGCGCACGCCAAACCCACCCTGATACACAACTTTGCCGCCATCAATGAGCGCCATGGCAGCGCCGGGGATACCAAGTTGTTGCATGGAGGTTTCAACGAACGTTTTGAGCTGAGCGATATGTGCGGCGTCTAGCGGTTGCGGCTTATGGCCGGCAAAAGACTCGCGGTGGTAGCCCTTCGGCCGCAAGCTTTGGAAGATCAGCTCAATCGGTGCAGAGCGCTTCTCAACTGTCGGTTCACTTCCGTCCAGCATGAAGACGGTCCACGTGCTGCCGGCCCGCAACGCAACCACGTGCACAACGGCACGCTCGTTCGGAGAGGTCTCGTAGTCAAACGTCAGCCGCTCGTCCCAGCCCTCGCGCGGAGGCCGTGGCGTAACCAGCTTCAGCGGCCGCTTCGAATCGGGTTTGTATGCCGCCCAGCCGGCCGCGACCGCGGCACTGGCATCGGCTGCCGGGGAGTCTACAATGGCAACGTGCGTGTCGGCCTCGGGCGGCTCCAGTATGACCAGGTTCTTGCCGGTCACGATCGACCACCCGGAAGGAACCGTGAAAGTCGCTCCGCCCGGCGTTACCCGCGTCGTATCAGCCGCCACCCGCTCCGGTGCCGATCTTGCTTCTGCCGCCTGCGGCGATCCTGGTGCGTTGGAGGCGGACGTTGCTCTCTGTGCGAACGTGGTGAACGCCAGGAAAGCTACTAGAGCGGTTCGATGCATGGACATGTGAGTCACCCACTTGTGAAGATACGAAAAATTGCGGAATCACTAACGATACACGCGGCGCAACCGACTTGTAAAACGTTGCGTGATCGTGGTTGCCGTCGTCAGTGATCGACCAGACCATCTCGCACTACCGCATCGTCGAGAAGCTCGGTGGTGATAGCACGGGCGGTGTTTCCGTCGAACTCTGCTAGAAAACTCTGCTAGAATTTCCTGAATTCGAAGTGCCTTGGAGTCGCGCATGCGCCGATGGTTCGTAATTTTAACTGGACTTTTTCTGATGGGAATTGCTTTGTCGATCTCATCTGCGTCTTCCACCCGCGCGGGCACACCGGAGACCGAGTTGAAGGGTGCTTTTCGGCGATCCGAGAACAACGGGTGGACATTCGTGCATCTGCAAGGTACGCCGCACGAAATCGGTTTTCAGAACGGCTACCTGCTGGCGCCGGAGATTGAAGACACGCTAAAAGTCACAATACTCGAACAGACACACGACAGAAAGAAAGACTGGCAGTTCTTCCGGGATGCCGCGCAAAACATGATGTGGCCCCACATTGAGCGCGAGTACCGGGAGGAGTTGCAAGGAATCACCGATGGCGTCAATTCCCACGGCGTGAAGCCTGGAATGAAGATCGACCTGTGGGATGTGGTGGCTTTGAATGCCGCCGAGGAATGGGAGTACTACGTCAAGGAATACGACCGGGCGCATGGGATCAAGTCCACGGCTTCGCTAGGGGTTCCCGAGCATTGCAGCGCGTTTGTGGCCACGGGCAGCTATACGAAAGACGGCAAGGTTGTGATCGCTCACAATAATTGGACGAATTACTTGGACGGCGAACGGTGGACAATCATTTTCGATATTGTTCCGGCCAAGGGCAGCCGCATGCTCATGGACGGGCTGCCCGGCGTCATCCACAGTGCCGACGATTTCGTGGTGAACTCGGCGGGAATCATCATTACGGAAACGACGATTGGCCACTTCGCCGGATACGACCCGTCCGGAATTCCGGAATTTGTGCGGGCGCGCAAGGCGGCGCAGTATTCGGCTTCCATTGATGATTTTTCGCGCATCATGAAGGAAGGCAATAACGGCGGCTATGCCAATGCTTGGCTGATCGCCGATATCGGAAAGAATGAAATCGGCCGCCTCGAATTAGGGTTAAAGAACGTGACGCTGGAGCGCAAAAAGGACGGGTATTTTGTGGGTTCCAATTTCCCGATCAGCGAGAAACTCATCCGCGAGGAGACTGACTTCGACCCCCGTGATATGAGTGAGAGCGCCAACGCCCGCCACGTGCGCTGGGAACAGCTCATGGCGGAGAATAAGGGCAAGATCGACCTGGCGGCGGCGCAGCGCTTTCTGGCCGACCATTACGACACGTACGAGAACAAAGAAGATGCGGACGAGCGCACCCTGGACGGGCACATCGACCTTTCGCCGCGAGGT
>OCZT010003862.1_pt1 | contig 15268 bp, 13 predicted proteins | sample 1539031 | NCBI WGS metagenome assembly OCZT01 (sample SAMEA3539308, study PRJEB22396) | soil metagenome | biome: tundra; feature: field; material: soil | place: USA | collected 2010-05 | depth 0.15 m | reverse complement strand
GGACAGGTGAGCTCGGCGGGCGTCACGGCGCTGACGGCGAATGGACAGTACGACATCACGATCCCGTCGGGCGACGCGGCCCACGCCACGGCCAGCGTCACCGGCCGTGCGGAATTTCTGACGCTGTTCGGGCAAGCGGTAACGCAGGCGTCGGGCACGCTGACACTCGCGGACGAGCGTCTCGGATTCGATACGCGCCTCTCGCTGGCCGCCGGGCGCTCCGGCGGCCTGGCTGGCGCGGTCGTGCTCCATCCCGATCGCCGCCAGATCGACATCGCGGAGCTGGCGGCGACCTTCGATCAGGCCCCGTGGCGTCTCACGATCGGCTCCGCGCTGCCGTCGATCGCCTGGAGCGATCAGGGAATCACCGTCAGCCCGCTGCAGTTTGTCGGAGGGACGAGCCGCGATCAGACGATCGACGTGGCCGGCACCTGGCGGCAGGACGGCAACGGCGCGCTGCGCGTGACGGCGACGCACGTGTTTCTCGAGACGCTGCAAGGCGCATTCGAGCAACCCGCGCGGTACGGCGGCGTCGTCGATCTCGACGCGACGATTCGCGGCACGCGCGACGCGCCGATCGTCAGCGGACGGGTCACGATCAGCAACGGCCGCGTCCGCCGCTTCGTGTATCAGAAACTGGCCGGCCGGATTGATGTGGCCGACCGCATGTTCACGGTGGATTTACGGCTCGACCAGGCGCCGGGCGTCTGGATCAACGCGGCGGGCACCGTGCCGCTTGGTCTCCTGACGCACGATGTGCCGGAGCGCCCCATTGACCTCGCGGTCACATCGAGCCCGATCGGCCTCGGCCTGCTCGAGGGGCTGACCGACGTCGTGCGCCAGGTGAGCGGCGAAATGCGGCTCGACGTGAAAGCGATCGGCACCAGCCGCGATCCGCATTTTCAGGGCGCCATCGATCTCGCCGACGCCGCGTTCGTCGTGTCCGCCACCGGCTCGCAGTACAAACACGGCCAGGCGACGCTGCGCCTGGCGCGCGATCGCGTCGGCATCGACGTGCTGCACATCGAGGACAGCGCCGGGCATCCGCTGGACGCACACGGGAGCCTCGGCACGCACGAGCTGAGCGTCGGCGATCTCGAGATCGATGCGACCGCCCGCCGCTTCGAGGTGCTTCACAACGGGTTCGGCCGTGTCGACGTCGATGCCTCGCTGCAGCTGCGCGGAACGTTCGAAGCGGCGCGCATCAACGGCGACATCACCATCGACAGCGGCGACCTCAAGGTGGACGAGATTCTCGATCGGCTGCTGTTCCAGCCGTACGCCACCGAGCAGGTGTCGATGACCCCTGTCGATACCGTAGACGCCGTCGCCGCGCTCAACCCCTGGAACCGGCTCGGCCTCGACCTCACCCTGCACGTGCCGAACAACCTCAAGCTCACCGGCGACAACGTGCAGGTGTCGCCGGGCACGCCGATTGGCCTGGGCAACATCAATCTGCGCGTTGGCGGCGACCTGTCGCTCTACAAGGATCCGGGGCAGCCGTTGTGGGTGACGGGATCGCTCGATTCGATGAGCGGCACGTACGGCTTTCAGGGGCGCCGCTTCGACGTCGACGAAGCGAGCTCGATCAACTTCCACGGCGATCTGAATCCCGAGGTGTTCGTCAGCGTCACCCGGGCGATCTCCGGGGTGGAGACGCGGGTCACGATTACCGGCCAGTTGTCCAGCCCAGAGCTGCGGCTGACGAGCACGCCTCCCCTCGAGGCGTCCGACGTCCTCGCGCTCATCATTTTCAATACGTCGCTGAACGATTTGTCGGCGGCGCAGCAGACCGAGCTCGCCGTGCGCGCCGGCACGCTCGCCGCCGGATTCCTCACGGCGCCGCTCATGTCGGCGCTGCAGCGGACGCTCGGCATCGACACGTTCGAGATCGAACCGTCCGGCGAGTACGGCACCGGACCGAAACTGACGGTCGGCGCCGAGATCGCGCCGGGGCTCGTGGCGCGCTTCAGCCGGCAGTTCGGGCAGGACGAGTTCGACGAGGCGACGGTCGAGGTCTACCTGTCGAAGCTGTTCCGTATCCGCGCGACCTTCTCCGACGCCGGCTCGCTCATTCGGCGCTCCCCGTTCCGCCGAATCGAGCGCGCGGGGATCGATCTGCTCTTCTTGTTCAGTTTTTGACGGTCCGTGTTATTACTTGACATGTCAATCATTGATTGATATAGTAATTGCCGTGAAGCGCTCCAGCCTCCTTCAGCGCGAAATTCGCCAGCGCCGGCCGTTCCAATCGGTCGGCCACGAGGCGGTGCTGGGCCTGCTCCGGACCACGGATCTCGTCCGCCGGCGCCTCGCCGACGTCATCGAGCCTCACGGGCTCACGTCGCAGCAGTTCAACGTGCTGCGCATCCTGCGCGGCGCGGGCGACACCGGGTTGCCCACGCTCGAGGTGGCGGAGCGGATGGTCGAGCAGACGCCGGGAATCACGCGGTTGCTGGATCGGCTCGAGGCCAAAGGACTGGTGCGCCGGCAGCGCTGCCCCAAGGATCGGCGGCAGCATCTCTGCTGGATCACGCCGGCCGGCCGCACGCTCATCGATCGGCTGGATGCCCCGACCCTGCAGGTCATCGAAGCCTGTCTCGAACCCCTCCGACGGACGGAGCGGACCACGCTGATCCGGCTGCTGGACGCCATTCGCGCGGCGTGATTTGCCTGATGCAATAGTTGATTCGTCAGTAGTTCATGTCTTTAGTAATGTTGAACATCCAGGAGCGACCCATGACCACGACCCCCGTCTCGACGCCGACCTTTGCCATCGACAAGACCCACTCCGAAGCCGCGTTTCAGGTCCGGCACTTGATCACGAAAGTCCGCGGACGCTTCTCCGACTTCGAAGGCACCATCGCCTTTGATGAGGCGCGTTACGAGAATTCATCGGTCTCGCTCGCCATCAGAGCGGCCAGCATCGACACCAGCGAGCCGGATCGCGACACACATCTGCGCTCGGCCGATTTCTTCGCGGTCGATCAGTACCCGACCATCACCTTCACCAGCCGTCGCGTGACGCGTACCGCCGCCAACCACTTCGACGTCGTCGGCGACCTCACGATCCGCGGCGTGTCGAAGGAGATCACCCTGCCGGTGTCGTACCTGGGGACCGCCACCGATCCGTGGGGCAAGCTGCGCGCGGGATTCGAGGCGGAGATGACGCTCAATCGCAAGGATTTCGGGCTGGTGTGGAATGCCGCGCTCGAGACCGGCGGGTTCCTGGTCGGCGACGACGTGCGCGTCAGCTTCTCGATTCAGGCCGTCGCACAATAATGAGGGGGCGCACGGTCCGCTTCTGCAACCTGCCCGCGTCGCGCCGGACGGCGTCGGCGCGGCCGAGCGCCTGAACGACCGCATCGCGAATCGTCTTGAGCGCCGGGTCGGACGTATCCGCCAATCGATAGTGCACCCAGACGCCGGCGCGCCGCGTCTCGACGAGGCCGGCGCGCCGCAGATACGCGAGGTGGCGCGACACCTTCGGCTGCGGCACCCGCAGGCTCTCGTGGATGTGGCAGACGCACACCTCGCCCCTCAGCAGCAGACCGAGAATCCGCAGCCGGGTCGTGTCGGCGAGCGCTTTGAAGAGCCGCTCGAAGGGGGTCAATGGGGAGGCCATATATATTCGCCTTGACAAATATAACACAGACGCCTACGCTCGGGATATCTGCGCACGCGCATAGAGGAGTTTGCTCATGGCTGACACCCCCGCTCACGACACCGTTCACGACGACGTCAAGGCCGCTGTTCGCGACAAGTACGGCGCCATCGCCACATCCGTCGGAAGGACCGCTGCCGCGGGCCCCGGCGCCTGCTGCGGCGGATCCACCGATCCCATCTGCACCGATTTGTACACCGGCGCGCAGACCGCCGGTCTTCCCGCTGAAGCGGTCGCCGCCTCGCTTGGCTGCGGCAACCCGACTGCCCTCCTCGCCCTCGAACCCGGCCAGACGGTGCTCGACCTCGGGTCGGGCGGCGGCATCGACGTGCTGCTGTCGGCGCGCCGCGTCGGCCCGGCCGGCAAGGTCTACGGCCTCGACATGACCGACGAGATGCTCGCCCTCGCGCGGGCGAATCAGGCCAAGGCCGGCGCGACGAATGTGGAGTTCTTGAAGGGCACGATCGAGGCGATCCCTCTGCCCGACGCGTCGGTGGACGTCATCATTTCCAATTGCGTGATCAACCTCTCGACCGACAAGGACGCCGTGCTGCGCGAGGCCTTTCGCGTCCTGAAGCCCGGCGGCCGCTTCGCCGTCTCCGACGTCATCGTCCGCGGCGAGGTGCCCGACACCGTGCGCCGCAACATGGAGCTCTGGATCGGCTGCATCGCCGGCGCGCTCGAGGAGCACGACTACGCGGCGAAGCTCCGCGCCGCCGGCTTCAAGGACGTGGAGCTGGAACCGTGGCGGGTGTACCGCATCGAAGACGCCCGCGCGTTCCTCACCGAAAGCGGCCTCGATGTCGAGGCGATCGCGCCGCAGGTCGAGGGCCGCTTCGCCAGCGCGTTCATCCGCGCACGCAAGCCCGCGGCATCCGCCTGCTGCGGTTCAGCCTGCTGTGCCAGCTGACAAGGTGATCTTCGCCTGCGTGCACAACGCGGGGCGATCGCAGATGGCGGCCGCGTGGTTCAATCGCCTGGCGGATCCGGCCCGCGCGCGCGCTGAATCAGCCGGTACGCAGCCGGCGGCGGCGGTTCACCCCGTCGTCGTCGACGTCATGAACGAGATCGGCGTCAGTCTCCAAGGTGTCACGCCTCGGACGCTCACTCCGGATCTGGCGCAGGGCGCGACGCTGCTCGTGACGATGGGGTGCGGCGAGGACTGTCCGTTCGTGCCGGGCGTCGAACGAGACGACTGGCCGCTTGCCGATCCCAAGGAGCGTCCACTGGCTGAGGTGAGACAGATCCGCGATGCCATCCGCGATCGCGTGTCGACGCTCATCACGGCGCGCGGCTGGGGCGGCGCGGCGCGCGCGCACGCAGGGCTGTGCGCGGACTGTCTCCATGCGCGCCTGGTTCGGCCGGCGAGCGGTTCGGTCTATTATTGGTGCGGGCGATCGACCGGCGATCCCTCGTTCCCGAAGTATCCGCCGCTGCCCGTCGTGCAATGCGAGGGCTATACCGCCGATCGTAAGGAGTAGCTCATGCCCGTGCATCGGATCGTCGCGACCTTTGCCGCCGCCGGTCTCGCCGTCGTGGCCATGACGACGTCAAGACCGATGATGGCGGCGGCCGCGGCGCCGCCGGCTGGTGCGGCGTGCGCCGTCAATGCAAGGAAAGCCAATCTCAACTTCACGCTGAAGGACATCAACGGGAAAGCCGTGAGGCTCTCCGACTACAGGGGCAAGGTTCTGCTGGTGGATTTCTGGGCCACGTGGTGCGGTCCCTGCAAGATCGAGATTCCCGCCTTCATCGACTTATACAACAAGTACAAAGCGCAGGGCTTCGAAGTGGTCGGCGTGGTCGTGCAGGATCCATTCGTCAAGGCGAAGCCGTTCGCGCAGCAATACCAGATGAACTATCCGGTGCTCGACGGCGACGGCCGCGACGATCTCGAGGACGGGTTCGCGTCGCTGTTGGGGCTGCCGACGTCGTTTCTCCTCGCACGCGACGGCCGGATGTGCAAGGTGCACATCGGGCTCCCGCAGACGAAGTCGATCGGCGACGCCGCTCAGATCAAAGCGCTGTTCGAAGCGGAGATCAAAGCGCTGCTGTAGCTACCGCGCCGCCACGATCGCGTAGTCCAGATACGTGAACAGTCGCTCGTTCAGCCGGTCCATGTTCGCGTTGAACGCGCGCGTTAGATCCGCCACCGCCTTCAGGCCAGCGGCATCGGTGCCGCCGCCCGCCGCAGGCGCCGGCAGCCGCTCCAGCTTCCCCGCTTCGTCGATCGGCGACCGGAACTGCACGTTCACGTCGTGGAAGCCGCTCGCGACGACGAGGTATTTCAGCGTGTCCGGATGGAGCGGCCGCACGTGCGTGATGTCGCGGATGTAGCTCTCGAAGAACGCGACCCAGCACGCGGGATTGATGGTTTCGAGCACGAGCAGCGCGCCAGGACGCAGCTTGTGGTGCGCGGCTTCAAGGAACTGAATCAGATACTGCGGCTCGAGGTGCTCGACCACCTGCGCCGCCAGCAGGCCGCCCAGGCTCTCATCGCGCTGTGCGCGCAAGTATCCGAGCGCATCGGCAGTGACCACGTCCAGCCCGCGCGCGCGGCAGAGGTCGGCCATCTCGTGATTGGCGTCGATGCCGCGCGCCCGCACGCCGGCGGCCTTCAGCAGATCGAGAAACTCGCCGCGGCCGCAGCCGACGTCGAGGACGTCGGAGGCCCCCGCGAAGTAGCGCGCGTAATCGGCCAGCCGCGCGCGGATGTGCTCGGGGCTTCCGCGGAAGCAGTCTTCGAAGCCGACGTACTTGTACGAGTCGCTCGAGGCAGGGCCGGCCTGGCTGACGGCGGTGTCAGCCGACGGTGCGGCCTGAGCACCTGCCCCACCGAGACGATCGAGCTCGCGCTTGACGGCCGACGAGGCCCGCTGCGACGCGGCGGCGCTCATGCGCAGCTCCTCCATCGCGTACTCCAGCACGCGCATCTTGGTGTCGACGAAAGGCGTGATTTGCTGCAGGTACTGGGCGAGTTGCGACTCGAATGTCGCGAGCGCTTCCAGTTCATCGCGGAGCACCGTGACACTGGTGCCGACGATGCTCGACACCTCGCGGTGCGCGGCGACGTCCTGCTTCAGGTGCTGGACGAGCGCGGCATTGAACGCCTGCTGTCGCCGCAGGATCGGCGCGACCAGCTCCCACACGATCGTCCGCAGCCGTCCGCGCCATCCACGCGTGCCGCCCGGCATCTCGGGCGGCACGATCGCGGAGAGATCCCCGAGCGCCGGGAGCTGCCGGTCGTCATACGGCGCGGGGCCCGTCGGCACCTCCGGCACCCGCCCGATCGAGGCGTCCAGCGCGGTGAGCTTCTCGTTGTATCGGCGATCGGCTGCCGCACGCTCCGCAATCAGCCGTGCCTGCTCACCGGCCGCGCCAGGGCCTTGCGCGCGGTGCACGTCCCCGTCTGGCCGGTTCGTCATTTAAGGATGGAGGCGGCGCAGATTCGCGAGTATGGAGCGCGGCCGCACGAGCCGTCGTCTCGGAGAGTGATCGTTCCCCGGATCGTTTTCCGGCTCAAACGTCCCAAACAGCCGATCCCATATCGTCGTGCTGACGCCGTAGTTCACGAGATGTCGACGGTGGTGAATGCGATGAGCGCGTTCGAGCCGGGCGAGCCAGGCGACGCGGGCGATCGCGCCGCCTCGATGATGCTGCGCGTGATGCAGCAGCGCGTAGTAGTTGTATCCCGCGTAGAGTCCGAACACGAGCAGGCAGGCAACGCCGACCGGGAAGACGAGCGACAACATCGCGTAGATGATCCATGCGCCAGCCATCACGACGAACAGCGGCGTGCTGATGAACGCCGTGCCGTCCGCGTGGTGCCGCGCGTGGCCGCGCCTCGCCATCGACGGCCGGCCGTGCATCACGAACCGGTGGAGCACGTATTCGAGCAGGCCCCAGGCGAAAAATCCGACGCCGATGGACGCGCCCGCGAGAAGGATGGAACCGGAGAAACGACGGATGCCGATGATCAGAAAGACGGCCGCGCCAATGACATCAAGCACCAGCACCAGCCAGTAATTGACGACGCTGTGAGCCATCCGTTCCGTGACGGTGAGCACGAACGGACGCCCGACCTCACGCTCACGCGCCATCTTTATGCCTTCTTCGTGCGGGAAATACGCCTCCGCGACGTTATCCATTCCCTCGACGCCCGCAGATCGGTGTCTATTTTACTTCTTATTGGCGACATCCTGCATTCGTCAGCGTACCGGGCGACGGCGCGCTGCTACAGCGACACCGGCGATCCGCTACAATCGCGCGGACGTTGCGGAGGCGGCCACCGCGAGCGATGCCAGTTCCTATTGCGCCAGAATGTCCCACGCTCTCGCCGACGCAGGCGGCCGCGCTCGTCTCGACGCACGCGTCGACCAAGGTGTACCGATCGGCGCGGCGTGCGAGCCAGGAGCCGATGCCGGGCCCGCTGCTCGCGACCTGGACGCGGGCGATCGCCGTCAACGCCTGAACCGCCCGAGAGAGGACGACGTGGACCTTCGCCAGCTCGAGATTCTTCAAGGCATCGCCGAGACCGGCTCGTTCAGCGCGTGCGGACGAAAACTGCACGTCTCGCAGTCGGCCATCAGCCGGCAGGTCATCCTCCTCGAAGAGGAGCTGGGCGAAGCGCTGTTCCTCAGGGTCGGTAAGCGCGTCCGCATGACGCCGGCCGCCGAAAGTCTCGTGCACCTCGGCCATCGGGTGTTTCAGGACGTTCGCGAGACCGTCGGCGGCATCACCGACCGCGCGAAAGAGCTCACCGGCACGCTGCGGGTGTCTGGCGGCATGACGGTGTGTCTCTACGTCTTTCCCTCACTGCTGAAGCAACTGCGCCGCGTCCATCCGCGTCTCGACGTGCGGCTGACCGTGGCGTCGGCCGACCGGTCTGTCGCGGAAATCCGGGCCGGGCGCGTCGACGCGGGCCTCCTCACCCTGCCGGTCGAGGGCGCGGATCTCACGACGTTGCCGGTCCTCCAGGAAGAGCTGCTCGTGGTCACGACGCCTCGGCACCCGCTCGCGAAGCGGCGCCACATCGCGCCGCACGACCTAGCCGATCAGCCCTTCGTGCTCTTCGAATCGGGGTCGGCGACCAGACGCGGCATCGACGACTTCTTCGTCACTCAACACATCAAGCCGACGATCGTGATGGAAACCGAGAACGTCGAGATCATCAAGGCGATGGTGAAGATCGGCCTCGGGATCGGCATCCTGCCCTATCTGGCCATCGCGCGCGAAGTGCGCGCCGGCCAGTTCTTCTGCGCGCGCGTGGAAGGCCAGAAGCTGGTGCGGGACACCGGCTGGGTGTACGCGGGCGGCAGCCGCGTGCCGCGGCCGGTCCAGGAACTGCTGAAAGCGTTCGACGCGATCCGCACGCGTCTCCGCGTCGTGCCGCCGCGGTCACTCGGGCGCGGCGCCCGCTAGCGCGGTCCTCGAGCCTCGGCCAGTCCCTGACGCGCGGCCGCGGACTTGGGATCGAGCGACAGCGCTTCGGCGAAATCGCGCGTGTGGGATCTCAAGACAGTCGTCCGGCGCATACTCGCCACCTCTGATTCGTTGGGCTACTTCCCGCGATTGAGCAACGCGATCAAGTCCGCGAACCGCTGCCCCTGCACGATCACGTGCGCCCGCAAGCACTCGGCGGTCAGTTCGGCGTCGCCGGCGAGAATGGCTTCCACCACCTTCGCGTGTTCTGCGAAGGAGTTGGCGATGCGATCGCGGACCCGCAACTGCAGCCGCCGGTGAGGACGCAGGCGCCGGTGCAACGCCGACGCCTGCTCGATGAGAAACGAGTTGTGGCTGCCAGCGTAGAGCACGTGGTGAAAGATTTCGTTCTGGAGGTAGTAGGCGTCGGGGTCCTCGCTCTTGCGCGCCGCCTCGCAGGCGCGATGCGCGGCGATGAGGTCCTGATGCTCCTTGGCCGACATCCGGCGCGCGGCCAGCCGACCGCACATCCCCTCGAGCTCCGCCATCACCTCGAACATCTCGACGAGCCGGTGTGGCGAGACCTCGGGTACGATCGCGCCGCGCCGGGGCCGCATGAGCAGAATGCCGACGGACGCGAGCTGAATCAGCGCTTCCCGGATCGGCGTGCGCGACACGCCGAAGCGCTCGGCCAGATCCGTCTCGTCGAGTCGAGTGCCCGGCAGCAACGCGCCGGTGGCAATGAGCTCCTCGATCTTCTCCCTCAACTCTTCGGCTCGCGTCAGCCCCTGAGTTGGCGTTTTGGACAATGTATCAAGCGTGTCGAGCGCGAGATCACCCTTCGGCATGTGGTGTATTATACATGCGCTGAAGATATGCATACCCTATTGCGCTTAGTTGTATGCAAGGGCTCGAATCAGGACGTAGGCAACTGGATGGGCGACACTTCACCGATGGGCATCCGTCGAGAGCTTGGCATGACGGTGAATGACGTCTGTCGTCTGTCCGACGTGGAGCGCAATCACGTGGCGTATGCAAAGAATTACCGGGTGGTCCGTGGGTAGCAGCAACGCACCGCCGCTCGACGGCATCACGGTGCTCGACCTGACCCGCGTACTGTCCGGGCCGTACTGCACGATGCTCCTCGCGGACATGGGGGCGCGCGTCATCAAGATCGAGCAGCCGGACAAGGGCGACGACACGCGCGCCTGGGGTCCGCCGTTCGTCAACGGGGAAAGCGTGTACTTCCTGAGCATCAACCGCAACAAGGAAAGCGTCACGCTCGATTTCAAGACCCCGGAAGGGCGGGGCCTGCTCGACCGCCTGATCGCCAAGGCTGACGTCGTGGTCGAGAACTTCCGGCCGGGCGTCCTCAAGAAGCTCGGGCTGGACTATGAGACGCTGGCCGCGACGCATCCGCGCCTCATTCACTGCTCGATCTCGGGATTCGGCCAGACCGGTCCGCGGAGCCAGGAGCCGGGCTACGACGCGGTGATTCAGGCCGAGGGCGGCCTGATGAGCCTGACCGGCGCGGGCGACGGTCCGCCGTACCGGGTCGGCATCGCCGTGGCGGATGTGGTCAGCGGTCTGTTCGCGGCGCAAGGCGTCGTGCTCGCGCTGTTCGCGCGGGAGCGCACGGGACGCGGGCAGCGCGTCGACATCGGCATGCTCGATTCGGTGGTGGCGCTGCTCACCTACCAGGCGGGGATCTTCTTCGCCACCAACGAAGCGCCGCACCGCCTCGGCAATCGTCACCCGTCTATCGTCCCCTACGAGGCCTTCAGGGCGTCGGACGCGGATCTGCTCGTCGCCGTCGGCAACGACGGCCTGTTCCGGAAGTTCTGTGCGGCCATCGGTCTCGAGTCACTGGGCGGCGATGCGCGCTTTGCGACCAACGCGGATCGCGTCGCGCGGTATCAGGAGTTGAGGCCGATCCTCGCCGCGCAGCTCGAGACGAGGCCGCGACAGTATTGGATCGAACAGCTGTCCGCGGTCGGCGTGCCGTGCGGCGCGGTTCGCGATCTGCAGCAGGTCCTGACCGATCCGCAGCTGCTGTCGCGCGAGATGATCGCGACGGTCGAGCACCAGACCGCGGGGGCGCTGCGTCAGATTGGCATTCCGATCAAACTCTCCGACACCAGCGGGACCATCCGCAGCGCGCCGCCGACGCTCGGCCAGCACACCGAGTCGGTGCTGGCGAAGGACCTCGGCCTCGGCGCCGCTGAACTCGAGGCGCTGCGGACGAGCGGGATCATCTAGAGCCCGACGCGCAGAACCAATCGTGGCTGAAGGCTCCTCATCACCATGGACCAGGCGACTCTGACTGCGTGGAATGGACTGCTCGCCTCGCCGGCCGGGTGGCTCCTCACCTTCGCGCTCGTGATCATCGTTCCGATCCGCGGCTATCTCACCCTTCACGCTCCCCCGCCACGTGACGCCGGGCCAATCGCGCTGAGCGCCACGAAACTGGCGCGCTATTGGAAGACCATCGCCTGGCAGTGGGTGCTTGTCGCGGCGCTGCTGCTGATCGTCCGACGACACGGACTCTCCGCGGCGGACGTCGGGGAGCGCCTCGGAGACGCGCGCGTGACCGCCGGCGTGACCGCCGCCCTCCTCGCGATTGTTGTCGTGGTGTTCGCGATTATCTTCTGGCGAATCCGCCGCGCGCCGCCAAGAGTGTCGAGCGCCGGCGAAAGTCCCATGCGGTACCTGGCGCCAGGCTTTGGCCGGGAAATGGTCGTCTTCGCGCTCCTCAGCGTGACGGCCGGCATCTGCGAGGAGTTGCTGTATCGTGGCTGGCTCGTCAACGTGCTTCGGGCCGCGACCGGCTCCACCGGGGCCGCGGTCGGGGTCGGATCCGCCATCTTCGGCATCGCCCACGCGTATCAGGGTGTCGGAGGGATGCTGCGCACGATGTTTGTCGGGCTCCAGTTCGCCCTGCTGTTCGTCTACGTGGACAGCCTCATACCGGGGCAGGTCTTGCATGCCGCGTTTGACTTGGCGGCGGGCCTCGCCATGGCAACTGCGGAGGCTCGACGTCGCGAGGCCCGCGTGGCGACCTGCTAGACCGCTGGCGAATCGAGGTCCTGCATGACCTTCGCCAGGCAGCCGGGGCAGATCTCGTGCGAGAACAGGGCGTCCGTGTGTTCGGTGATGTAGCTTTCGACCTGCTCCCAATAGTCGTGATCGGAGCGGATGCGTTTGCAGTAGCTGCAAATCGGCAGGAGTCCGGTGAGCCGCTTGATGTTCGCGATGAGTCCCAGCGTACGCCGCCCGACGTGAATGCGCGCGTGGAGCTCGTCGGGATCGAACGGTTTCGTGAGGTAGTCGTCGGCGCCGGCTTCGAGGCCGGCCACGAGATCCTGCCGGCTGGTCCGCGCCGTCAGCAGGATCACGTACACCGGCGAGCGGAGCGGCGTCTCGCGAATGCGGCGGCACAGCTCGATGCCGTCGAGCCCCGGCATCATCCAGTCAACGATGGCCAGCTCCGGCGGCTTGTCGCCGATGATGTGCTCCCAGGCCGCGGCGCCGTCGTACGCCACGACGACCTCGAACCCCCACCGCTCGAGCGTCCGGCCGAGCATCATCGTCGACATGCGATCATCGTCGGCAATCAGGATGCGCACGAGTATGGCTCCCTGGCTGAATCGACACGGCGACGCAACATGTCGATGACGTTGCTGGCTTCGACCGACAATTGGCGCCACGCGCCTTCCGCGGCGTCCATGTGCGATTCGGCGCCGACACGCTCGAGCACGCACGCCGCTTCGAACAGACCGCCGGCCGACAGATTGCCCGCCGCCCCTTTGAGCGCATGAGCCGCCGCGCGCAGCGCGTCGGCGTTCCTGGCGGTCACCGCATCCTTGATCGCGCCAAGCCGCACCGGCAGGTCCTCGAGGAACACCCGAATGACGTCGGTCATCAGTTCGTCGTCGCCGGAGAGCCGGTACCGCAGTGCGTCCTCGTCGAACGTGACCGGTCCGGCGACCACCGTCTGGACCTCGGCGCCGCCGTCGTTGTCCTGTTCGACGACGGCGAACAGCATGGGCGGATCGATCGGCTTCGAGAGATAGCCGTCCATGCCCGCGGCGAGACACCGCTCGCGGTCGCTGTTCATCGCGTGCGCCGTCATGGCGACAATGCGGACGTGCCGGCCCGTGACGCGCTCGCGCAGCCGAATCGCGGCGGTCGCGTCGAGTCCGCCCATGACCGGCATCTGCACGTCCATCAACACGAGGTCGAAGGTCTCGCGATCGAGCAGCGCCAGGGCCTCACGGCCGTCCTCGGCCACCGTCACGTGATGGCCGCGGCGGGTCAGCAGGCCTGAGGCAACGCGCTGGTTGACCACGTTATCCTCGACGAGCAGGATGCGAACGGGCCGCCCGTCAGCGCCCATGGCCAAGGCGCCGGCCGTCGATCTCGCAACGGACGGCGCGGCGGTCGAAGGCTTCGAGCCGATCGCGCGTTCGATCGCGGCCAGGAGATCGGCGGAGTACACCGGCTTGGTGAGGTACGCCGCGATGCCCAGCTCGGCGCACCGCGTCTGATCGCCGAATTCGCCGGACGAGGTCAGCATCATGACCGTCGCGCCGGCCAGTTCGGGCCGCTTCCCGACTTCCGCCGCGACCTCGAAACCGTCCATGTCCGGCATGTTCGCGTCGAGCAGGATGAGCTCGAACGGCCTGTGATTCCGCGCGGCCGCGATGAGCGCCTCGAGGGCGGCGCGTCCGCTCGCGACGACCGTCGCCGTCATCCCCCAGCGTCTGACCTGCTCGGCGAGAATGCGGCGGTTGACGTCGTTGTCGTCGACGATCAGCACGTCGAGGTGCGGCGGGAGGAGATCGCCCGGCCGCGCCTCGGGCGCGGCGGTGACGTCGAGTCCGACGGTGAAATGAAACGTGCTGCCGGCGCCTGGCTCGCTCTCGACCCAGAGCCGTCCGCCCATCAACCGCACGAGCGTGGCCGAGATCGTCAGGCCGAGGCCGGTTCCACCGAACCGGCGCGTCGTCGATCCGTCCGCCTGACGGAAGGCTTCGAAGATGGCCTCGTGTTGCTCTGGCGGGATGCCGATCCCGGTGTCGGCCACGCTGAAGTGCAGCTTCGTGCTGCCCTCGGTGCGCGAGTCCTCCCGGACGGCGATGACCACGTGGCCGCGCTCGGTGAACTTGAGCGCGTTGCCGACCAGGTTCGTCAGGACCTGCTGAATGCGCGTCGAGTCGCCGACGACGCCGGCCGGCACATCCGGGTCGATGTCGCAAATGAGCTCGAGCCCTTTCTGGTGCGCGCGGACGGCGAGCGGCTTGAGCGCATCCGCAATCGAAGCGCGGAGCGAGAACGGCACCGCTTCGAGCTCGAGCTTGCGCGATTCGATCTTCGAGAAGTCGAGAATGGCGTTCAGGATCGACAGGAGCGTGTCGGCCGACGTCCGCACGGCGGCGAGGCTCTCCCGCTGGTCCACGGTGAGCTCGCTGTCGAGCACGAGGTCCGTCATGCCGATGATGCCGTTCATCGGCGTCCGGATCTCGTGGCTCATGTTCGCGAGAAACTCGCTCTTCGCGCGGCTGGCCTCCATCGCACGGTCGCGGGCTTTCACCAGTTCCTGGTTGCTGGTCTGCAGCTCGGCGGTGCGCGCGTCCACCGTGTGTTCGAGGTCGTCCTGCTGCAGCAGGAGCAGCTGATCGCGCTTCTGGATGTCGCACAGCATCGCGTTGAACTGATCGATCAGCTCGCCGATCTCGTCGGCGTCGCCTGCGTCAGCGCGGACGTCGTAGCGGCCGCCATCGCGCACGAGACGCGTCACCTCGATGAGCCGCGCGATGGGGGCGAAGATCAGCCGCGCGGTCGCACGCGACAAGCCGAGCGCAATCCAGAAGGCCCCGAACAGCGTGCCCGCGACGATGGCCACGAAGCGCGCGAGCCGGCTCCAGATTGCGGTCGTGTCGGACTCCATCGCGATGCTGCCGATGATCTCGTGGTTGAGCGAAATCGGCCGCACGACGCGCAGGTGGTTCCCCTCGAACACGGCGACCGCTTCGCCGGCCGGCGGTGCGGCGTCGTCCGGCACAGCGGAGCCCCACGAGACATCCGAGCGCCTATATTCCGCGAGCAGTGTGCCGTCACGTGTGAACAGTCGCGCGTCGAGGATGTGCTCGTTGAGCGCCGTGGCGCGCAGCGTGTCGGCCGCCG
>OCZT010003860.1_pt1 | contig 15270 bp, 41 predicted proteins | sample 1539031 | NCBI WGS metagenome assembly OCZT01 (sample SAMEA3539308, study PRJEB22396) | soil metagenome | biome: tundra; feature: field; material: soil | place: USA | collected 2010-05 | depth 0.15 m | reverse complement strand
AGAGCCTTTAATTTTTTCGCCCCGAGCTTGATTATGGTTACTAGTTACATACCGTGCCCGTCCCTTTGCTATCATATCCGTAACATTATCTAATGCTGTTCCTAAGAATAGATGGTTAGGATTAACACACGGAGGATTATCACAAGTATGTAGAACAAATTTATTTGGTGGTATAGGACCATTTGCTTTTTCCCACGCTACTCTGTGCGCTTTTAAAAGTTTATGATTATATTTAATAACTCCATAACCCTTATTGGTTGCGCCAAGCCACAGCCAGCAATCATCTGGTCCTTTTATATCTACCTTATCCCAAAATTGGTTTATTATTATTTGCATTTCGCCCAATCTACCACAGCCTGAATTAAAAGTCAAGTCCTTTTAGAGTTACGGAAAAATTTCTGTTACCCCCAGCGGAAATTGGCAATTATGGATAATATCCTTTCGCTTTTAGGGCTAATAGGTATAAGAAGATTATGTGTTTTTGGGGGTGTTGCTTCGGCGCACCACGAAGTTTAGCTTCGACTTGACAACATGGACCTACATAAAGTATACACGCGCGCCCGTTCCTTTTATATGTTCCGTTCCGAGGCTGTTCCGAGCTCTAGAATTCAAGTTGACAGCACAATGACCGAGTATTATCCTAACCCTTGACAACATGATCCTATAAAAAGTACACTGGTGTTGTCAGCAGTAATAGATCAGGATATCGAGCAGGAATAAATCCAGTCAATTAGCCATAATAGACTAATCTAAAATCTTCGTGAAAGGAAAAGCGAAAAGTGCAAGAAATCGTAAGTGCTGATCAATTCTTTAGCCTAAGTGAAGAAAAGTTCAACGCATTGGCTGCGCCTTCAGTAAAAGGAAAGGTCCGACGATTTGTTGCGCGAAAGTACAATCTGGTCGCAACAAAAAGGAATGGCAAATTTGGAATGAATGGGCAGCGACAAACTGTTATTCATTCCATTTCTTTTGCCAAGGCTCAGGTGATGGCAATTGATCTGCGAAAGAATGGCTACCGCGTCGATTTGATCGAAGTCCAAACGAAAGTCAACGAAAAGGTCGTCGGAAACGGTGCGACATTCGAAATTCAGCGAGAACTGAAATTCGAAAAGATTGCACAAATCCCATATATTGGCAACCCGAGTGCCAATCCTGAATACAATCAGGATTATATGGAAAACAAGTGGTCAGCCCGAAAGAATCACCAAAAGGCTTTGGAATTGAGTCGGAAGTTCGAAACTCGACGCAATCCTAATTGCAGCGATGAAACCATTCGGATTTATCGTGGCATCAAGCTTCTTTTCTCTTGCGCAACTGAAAACGAATTGATGGAGTGGGTGCTAAATAATACCAGAAAGGTTACTTATCCGAACGTCGTGGTCTATTTTCCTGACAAGGTAATCTTCAATCGAGAGGTTGTGGGAAACTAATGAAAAGCATGACACAAAAGGAATTGATGCAGGCAATGATGATTCCTGTATTGATTCAATTCATGAGTGATATTACGCAGTTGGCGTATATCGAGCAGCTAAAGGAAAATCGAAGAATTGTCGATTTTGATCTACTCATTCCGGCAATGAATAATGCAACTCGAAAGTTGCTAGAACTTGTGGAAGGAAAGTAAATCAAATGTGCAACATCTGGCATTTCCCGATCATTGGTAAATTCCACGCTTGCGTGGTTCATAACACATCGTTTCACATTCCTCGACACAAATTCCATGTTCATTTTGATCGAATTCCCGGTCATACGTTTTTTCAAATCCACGCTTTCGGAACGTGGTTCTTTGACATTGACTGGCTGTAAAGGAAAGACAAATGTTTACGCAAGGTCAACTCAAAGTTATCAAGTATTGCGCGGAGGAATGCGAGCGCCAATCTTCTGGTGAAGTCAGCGTTTACGATATGCTAAATGGCTGGCAGTTTGCTTCAATTGAACGTGATCTTGGAACAAATCTTGATTGTGATTTCATTGAAGCACTTGGCCGAACAGTTGAGCCAGTTGATAATAAGAACGGATTTCGCCAAATTCGTATTTTTGTTGGTGATGGTTGGAACAATATTGAAAAGGCTCCTTGGGAGAATGTTCCACGATTGCTCAATCTTTTGCTTGAGTCTTATTACGAGGGCATTCTTATGGAAGCCCCAATGCATCCTCTTGCAAACAATGCAGAGGATCAATTCTATTTCGAATACGAAAACATTCATCCATTCCGTGACGGAAACGGAAGATCAGGAAAAATCATTTACAATTACCTTTGTGGTACGTTGAATAATCCAATGATGCCTACGAATTTTTGGGGAAGTTCAAATCCATGAAAATTCTTGTAGTGGATGATGATACATTTGCATCTGGTTTTGAAGGTGCAGTGTACGCTCGTACAATTTCTGAAGCCCGCGAATTTCTTCTCAATGAACATTGGGATGAAGTTTGGCTAGATCATGATCTTGGTAATGGAGAAGATGTTTCGAAATTGACTGATGAGATTGAAGGAATGGAAACCATTCTTGATGTAGATTGGTTCTGTATTCATTCAATGAACCCTGTTGGTAAGGAAAGAATGTATATTGCACTGGATCGTGCCGGATACAAAGTTGCAATGTTCGCACTGCCTTCTGAAAGGATCAACTAAATGTTCTGGTGTGACGATAACCGAACCGACGTTGATAGTCATAACTATCTCAATCCAATCTGTGTATCTTGCAAGCGAGAGGAAAATGATTGGGAACACCGAGAGGATAATTCCAAGCATCATCAATTTATTTCTCCACTTGAACCTTTGGAGTGGGGAAAGAATGCTCATCAGCATAGTCACTGCAATACGCCAGTTGCAGATGAAAATAATGATCGCTGGATTCATTGTGAATGTCCTTGTCATTGGCATATCTATTATGTCAATGTTTACGAAATTGATCGTCAATTTGGCGGGAATGAAGAAGGTGGTTGGTGGTATGATAGTGGAGAACCAGTAGCATCTATTCCTTGCGATACTTGGAAAGAAGCAGAAGATTTGAGGGAAGTGCTTTATCAAAAGTATCCGCATACCGGAAAGTCAAGCTCAGTCATTTATGACGGAGGCGACTATTCGATTGCAATTGAGAAGTCTTTTGGAATGCCATATCCAGAGGAAAGGCCGCACTATGAATGATACTGGATTCTTACTCTTTATCATAGCGATGGGAGTTTTGATCATCTACCTTATTTTTCTTGCGGAGGATTAAAAATGAAAGGGAATACTGAAATGGGACGTTATGAGCAGTCTTTGGAGACTCTTGAAGATTACGAAACTTTCATTAGGGAAATGCGTAATCTTTTAATTGCATTAGAGGATGATTTGGGTATTGATTATCAGTTTCTTGCGGAAAATCGGGGGCGATTGATTTCCGAAGAGGAAGAGGATTAGTGTTTGCACCATATGAATGGAGATGCAAATTCTGTAAATTTATTAATTACTACAACAAGGTGGTGTGCTATAATTGCGCGAAGAGAAGGAAAATAAAGTGAAAAAGAAGCCTAATATCAAATGGACTGCCACTAAAGATAAGGCGTGGCAATCTATTCGTGATGCACATAATAAGAGGACATTCTAAATGAATGAGGATTTGGAGGCTGAACTTTACGCAATGGATTTTCATAGTATGGTTGAAAAGTGCCCAGTAAATGGATGCCTTGGTGCAGAGGGTCATGATTCTTTTGGCCCGGAAAATGGTTGGCATCTAAATCATAATAATCTTTCCTTTCGTGATCCTGATGAGACTCTAAAGGCATATCTTGTTAGGTTTACTGATGGTCAGATTTATTCATTTTGGGCGGAAAATTATGATCATGCTGTAGAACAAGCAGAAGATGCAGAACCAAATTTGAATATTGATCGTGTGTATGTTGAGGAAACATCAATGTTTGCAGGAGCACCAAGTAATGAATGAGAATTTTGAAGAGGAATTGTGGGAACAGGCTAGAAATGATCCTGATTTCTTGGAGGATGATGAGGATCAGAAAAAGGTATATGCATTCCTAATTACTAACAGGGAAGCAATATTTATGGTTGATATGATCAATGACTTCGTTGAAGGAATTGAAGATCATGGATCAGAGGATGATCCTCCTATTGAAGAAGTTAGAGCTTTTGCGCGCAAATTTATGAAATTCCTTGAAGAGAATAGGATGATATAAGATGTACGTTGATCCTAACTTTAAGTCAAAGAAAGAACTCAAAGAAGCTATTGACAGGGGAGAAGATATCACTGTTTTTGCTCCCGGTTTGGGAACTCCAAAGGAGAATGGAACTGAATATATTGAGGGTCCACATTACCCAAAGCCACACACTTGGTATGCAACTGTTATAGTCAAGGATGGAAAGGTAGTGAAGGCAAAGTAATGAGTAGATATATCCTTATTGATGAGGAAAGCAAACCAGAGAATGGCTGTGAGTGGGATTTATGGACATTTGGTACAACTTGCATCCGTACTTGTACGAAAGCTGTAGTTGATACTAAATATATTTCAACTCCAACAGAGTATCCAGAGGGTGATCATGTAGGTCATTATTGTGTAATGCATGGTGAACCATCCTTGATTTTATATGAGGGATATAAAATTATTGTTGTTATTGCTAGCCCTATTCAGGCAGCAATCAATGATCTTGGGTATATTTCGGGCCGATTGAAGAAATATGAGGATAAAAATGACTGACACGATTGATTTTACTCCAACATGGGTTAGCTTGTTAGAGATTATTTTGCTTAGGTTTAGTGAGCTTGCTATTGATTTCTCAAAAGGTAAGCCAGTTGAAGAAGATATTAAAATAATTACTATTCAGTTTACGAGGATGGCATTAGCTGCTGATAGATGGAATGCCCATATAAAGAGTTTGGATGCTGGAAAGGGTATCTAAATGTATACTCCATTCTTTATCGTGGCGTTGATCTTTTTCTTTGGCCTGTTGCTGATCGTAAAGGGAGAGATGTAAATGGATAATAGTGAAGTCATTAATATTGTAAATGAACTTCTAAAAGAGGCTCAGAGATTGGAGAGGATTGTAAATAGTCCAAATCTTTCTGCATCCAGATACTATTCTAAGTGGGTTTTTGAGTATGCAACTAGAGCAGAGGCTTTGGCTGCTAATTTGGTTCTTATTATTACGGAGTATAAAAATGGCTGAGACAATGGAGATTGAGGAAGTTCGCACGTTGGCTAACGAAATTCTAAAATATGCGAAGGAATTGGAACGAATTGCCTATGATCCACATTTTTATACGAGTAGGTTCTTTCCTAACTGGATTGAACGCGATGCAACGGCTGTTGAAAATGCAGCAGCTAAGCTTTATGAATTGGCATCAGAAAATGTTGAAACGGAGTATTAAATATGGCTACGTTTATTGTTTCACAGGGCGAACGCTGGACGCGAAGATACAGAGTCCAAGCAAGTGATTTAGAGGATGCTAAAAGAAGATATAATAATTATCTTACCACAGGAGATATGAGATTTGTAGCTGACTCGGAAGAGCCAGAATATATTGATGATACTGATGATGTTATTTGGTTTGATGCAGATGGAGAGGAACTGTAATGACTAATGATGCAATTCTGATTAGGATCAAGAAGCTACTTGCATTGGCAACATCTGATAATGAGAATGAAGCTGCAAATGCTGCGGCTAAGGCTCAGGATTTGCTGATGGAATATAATCTGACAGAGGCTGATCTTGATGGTGTTTCTCTTGTAAAAGATGAAAAGGTTGTTAGAGTTTATCAGCCGCCCAAGGGGCATAATGCTAAGAATTGGTATGTCTCTTTGTCAACAGTTGTTGCTCGGGCTAATCTTTGTAAGATTCTAACATCTGGTGCTAGTCTTATTTGGATTGGTAAGCCAACGAATATTGAAGTTTCTCAGTTTCTAACTGATAGTGTTGCTCATGATCTAGAAAGGATTTGCGATAAAAATTGGACAATCTATAATTGGTTCCAGCGTGAAAATGCTGCTGCAACTGATTTGAATAAGTCAGCCGATGGTGTTTGGCCATCAATGCCATCAATTGTGCATGGTAAAACATGGAAGAATAATTTCTTTTATGGCGCGATTGATGTTATTCGTGAGCGCCTGAATGCTAACCTAAAGCAGCTTGAAGAGTCTAGCAATATGCTGGCACTTACGGTTAGGAATAAGCAGGAGAATGACGAGTTTATTGATCGAACCTTTGGTAGATTGCGCGCAGGTAGTTATAACAATAGCGCATATAATCATGAAGCCCGTACTGCTGGTAGAGCCGCAGGACAAACTATTCAGTTCGGGCATGGTTTAGGAAGTGGGGGAAGTAATGGTACACGATTGATTGGAAAAGGATAAATGAACGAAGCAGAGTTTGATAAACTTAGTGATCTTTTTTATCGAGAAGCACCTTGGGGTTTCTCACTAAGTATAGAGGAGTATGATCCTAATCGTTATGGTAGCTGTAATGATGCTGATAAGGTCATTACATTGTTTGGTCCGCTAGATTTTGAATATAAGAGGGTGGAAATTACTGTACTTCATGAGGTTGCTCATGCTAATGTAAATGATGGTAGGCATAGCCAAAAATGGGTGAGAGAATTCATCCGGTTACTTGAGAAACACAAGATAGATAAGACGTACTTTGCGTCAATTGCTGAATTAGGTCCAACACTATTTAAATGGGTGAGAGATGTATAAAGTAGTTAGATTTTATTTCGATCGGCCCGGTTATCGGAGGACAATTGAAACTAGACTGACATTGAAGGAAGCACAAGATCATTGTAGTGATCCTGAAACTTCTAGTTCAACTGCAACATCAAAGGCAGCTAAAGCAAGAACCCGAAGAATGGGTAAATGGTTTGATGGATATGAGGAAACGTAATGCCTACTATTGAAGCGTCATTTCATGCGGATAATCCATTTGGTCCTGCTGTATTGGCAGTGAATGTAAAGGTTTATGATTCATTTAGGAAGGTTGAAACATTGTGGCCTTGGTTTTATCGAATTGGATATTCCCGAGCCTCATTTGATCAACTAATGGAGGATGAATTCGAAAATCAGCAGCGAAATTTTTGGGAGAACACTGTACAAGATATTGGCAAGCAGTATCATTTTGATACTGTCTATAGTGAGGGTCGATCTTCTGGTTGGGCTGTTCCTATCATTACCGGAATGGTATTGACTGAGGACAATCTACCAGTAGCAATTCTTACTAACTACCATAACTTTAAGGAGGCTGTGAAATTCGTTCTTGACAATTTGGATCAGTCGATGTATTCTGAACTTCGTTCGGTTTGGCAGGATGAGGAATGGGAATTTCTGAATAGGTTTGTTTCTGTTAGGTGGATCAATGAGCGAAAAGAAAGGGTACTTGTGCCATGACAAAGGAAATAACTGAACCTCTTTCTATCCGTGATCGTGCAGATGCACTTGGATTGCACACATATGATACAGCAATTCCAATTGATTGGAGCAGAGAAGTCAAAGCTGTTACTGGTAAAGATATCTATGATGTAGTCTGGTGCTATGACGGTAATTCTACTTGGGGATATGCTGTTCCATTGAGTGCAGAAGCAACAAGGATTTTGGGGCAGTATCATCGTAACATTACTGATTATGTGAGGAATCAGAGACTAATTGCCGAAAAGGATCGTGCAGATCATTTGAGTGAGTATTAATTATGAACACTGCTGAAAAGTTAGCAGAAATGCTAACAGAGAATACTGGAATCGCTATGATGGATTCTGGTTTTGCATATGGCAGGAATTGGCAGCATAATCAAGGTAAGACCCTAGACAACTTTATGGCTGCTCCATATGCAACACTTGATCCACACTTTTTGGATTATACTGTTGATGTATTTCACTATCTCGATGATAAGCTTGAGTATGATGAGGAAGCCGATAAAATCTTTCAGGATTTTCTTAATTCTGATGAGCATAAAAAAGAAGATTATTCCGAGGCTGCTCATGCATTTGCTGATCAGTTTCCTAATATTTACGGTAGCAAAGAATCATTTTGGGAGAATTCCTACAACGGTGAATGTAATCTAAGTCAGACAATTCTGGTATGCTCATTCTATTCAGGAGATACTGATATCCTGCCTCTGAATTCATATATCATCTTGCAAATTCATGGTGGTGCTTATGTTCGTGGAGGTTATACAAAGCCTGTGCTGTTCATCGGTGATGAGGATATCTTTAGCTGGGCCAGTGGTAATCTAAGGTGTGATCGTATTATTGTACCAAAGGGTCAATTGAATATCAACGGTGATGAAGAGTATGAGCGCCATCATAGTTTTTTTAGTTTTTAGAGCTATAGTAGAAAGGCTGTTACCTAATGATCAGCACATTTGATATTAATAATTTACAGGATATTTTATATCATGAAAAAGGAGATTGGTATACCGCTATTCTCCTCCGTGCTTTGGATAAGCTTTTGGCTAAGGCTGATGAGAACAATCAACGAGTATTGATTTCTACTTGGCCTGCTGAATGTGTTGCGATCTATCGCTACAATGGTTGGCAGGACAATGATATTGCAGAGCTTCTTTTCGATAACTATGAGGGTAATGTTCACAACTTTCTCGCAGATCAACCACACCCTAAAAGCAAATACGATGAGTAAATTGGACAGACAATCCTATCTTGCGGCAATGACAGCCGTTTATACCGAAGCATCACGAATTGAGTATAAGAAAATGGATAAGAATAAGCCTCACGTTTCTATCTTTAATTCTAAACAGGAAGAGGAAGAGTTTACTCGTTGGCAGTTTACATATAATACCAGTATTCATAGTTATATTACCGGCACTGAGAATCTTGATCTAAAGACATTTCGTGCCGGAGGATTAATTACTCATAAAGCACCCCGTTGTTTTCAGTGTGATCCTATTATTGAGGTAGAAGATGCGTAAAGCTGTTGTTACTGTTCATATTTATTACGACTCACAAGGTATAGATAAGCTTCTTGAAGCTGAGGAAAAGCCCAATGATGTAAGTTATCTTACCCTTCACTCTCTTCTTCTTGCAGATACAGTTACTGATACTCTTAGTGGGCTTGATACAGCTTGGGATATTGATGTAGCTATTGAGGATATTGATGAGTAATAATTTAGTCGCTTTTGGTGCGCATTTTAGTGCGCTTGGCTGTCTATTGGAATATCATAGTGAGGATGCAAGTCTTTCGATTGCAGAAAACCCCAAGAAAGCTGTTAATACAGTTGTAGATGCTGTTCACGATATCGCCAAGTTTGAGGATACAAGTAATTACACAGATGGCGCGGCAAGTATTGCGCTAGCTGATTACATTGACGGGGGGAAAACCCCTTTAAGTTCACAAATTAGGGAGAATATTCTTGTAGCTCTTGGTATCAAGCAGAACAATAAATTTATTCGACAAGTGCTAAGTCTTTCTAAGAGTAATCGAGCATGGCATACTAGCGCCCGATCAAATGATTGCAGTTATTTTGGTTTGCTTTGTACTTCTCGTGGTACTGATAATGCCAATTTGAACGGAAGGCGATCAACAAGAAAGCCAGAAGATTATCATACACTTGACGGTCGTGGTAGTATCCGCAGAGAGCAGCTTGTGACCCCAGCTTTGGAGAAACTATTTGAGAGTATCCCACCAGATAATTTTACTTCAGGAAGTAAGTTTAATATCAATAACAGCATCATTAAGCAACTGAAGAATATGAACATGGATGAAAGATTGAAGATTCTAACGGAGATGGGAATTGCTGTATAAGAATATAACTGGACAGAGATTTGGTAAATTAATTGCTATGGAAATAACCCCTGAACGTAACAATGGTCGCGCTGTTTGGCTTTGTCAGTGCGATTGTGGCAATTTCCATAAAACCACAGGCGATCTATTACGTAGTGGTCATACAAAATCTTGTGGCTGTTTAAGAAATAGAAAAGCTACAATACATGGTCACGCTACTCGTAAATTTGGCTCTACACCAACATATAAATCTTGGGAATCTGCTAAATTTCGTGTAACTAATTCCAATTTTAAGTATTGGAAAGATTATGGTGAACGCGGAATAACAATGTGTGATCGCTGGCTTAATTCTTTCGAGGCGTTCTTAGAAGATATGGGGGAAAAGCCCGATGGATTGACTCTAGATAGAATTAATACTAATGGTAACTATGAGCCGGGAAATTGCCGTTGGGCTACTTGGAAAGAGCAAGTAGCTAATAGAAGAAATACTATTGGAGGAAAGTATAAATGATTTCTGAACACGATATTGCTAATTTGATTATGCGCCAATTGCGTATTCATCGTCCTATTCCACAGGCTGGTGAAACATTGCCTGATGGTACTCCAATGCTTTTGTGCAAATGTAATGACTTCAACGAATATGTCAGCAGCAGCTTTGCAGATCATCAAATCGTTTCGCTGTTGAATGAGCTTGAAGATTTGGGGTCTGAAAAGCTTCTACAATCAACCCGTAGCCCTGTATAATAGCTCTAGGAGAACGAAATGCCAGAAGTTGATACTATGGACCAGTCTGCGATTTTACAGCGACTAAATGAATCCATTAAGCTGCCAATTGAATCAACTGTTTATATCACCAGACAGGACGTAATTGATCTAATTATTACTGCTGTTGAGGGTTCAATTAATTATTGGGCCGCAGTTTCAGAGTATGATGTAGATTATGGTACGGTCAAGGTTCATGTTGAGCATGGTAATTGCCGTTATAACAATGAACATGAACATTATATCGTTCCCCATCTTTATGCTGACGGATATTATGAAGCGGAAGGATTTTCTATTACCCCCGAAAATTTCTTGGAGCTTGGCATCAAGCGATATGATGCCTATTGGTCCAATTCTAAGGACTATAAGGGAATCATTGATGCTATTGAAAATCAGGATGCCGATAATTGTGATTCGATGATGCAATTTTGTGTTTTAGGTTCTATAGTGTACGGATGAAAGGATTGGAAATATGAGTCAGCCCTTCGACGTGATCGCATATACAGCAGATGCATGTGTATATTGCCCAATTTGCGTTAATGATATGTATGAGGGTAAATCTATTGACTACGAGGGTAATGAAATTGGTCCAGTTTTTAGAGATAGCGAGTTTGATTACCCGACCGTATGTGAAAGCTGCGGAAATTATCTTGATCTAAGGCTAACGACAGACGGCGTAACTTATAGTCTTGGGCTACTTCGTGATGCTGTATATGATTACACTGTAACAGATTTCTTGATTAGTGTCGCAAATACTCTTGATCGCTACTTGCAAGACAATTATATTTTAGATCAGTTTGATATTATGACCAAAGACGTTCTCGGTATTGACAAGTGAACACCATACCTGATAGAGTTACGAATACGATGCTGTTACCGCTAGACTCTAGTGATCTAAATAATATCTATTGGTGTGAAATCGGAAATAATTATTCTAAATTATATGAGATGGTCTATGAGGATGAAACTGGGCACGAACAAGCAATCAACGTATGCAATTTGTGCGGTTCAGATACAGAAGAATTTCACACAAAATTAATTGAGGACGATGATGACTGAGCTTGATGATGAGTATCCCCATAAATATGGTCCATATAAATTGGAACTGGCTTTAGCCCGCGAATGCTTGACGGAGATTCATGACCTTTGGTTGAAAAATAGGGGCGTAATATATTCGCCTAATCCTATGTACTGTATCTCAGCATGGAATGACTTTAATACTTTGATGGAAGGATATTTTAATGACTAATGATATTCCCGGTCCTGGCCGTTTTGAAGGCAACGATTCTTTAGCGGTATCAGAATATTTAGCTGATATCGATGCAGACAGAGAAACAGGATCAATTGAAGATTGGGGTTATTGGTATGGTTTGATTTTTCAGGCCAAAATGGATGAGAAATTTCTTCCTGCTGTTGCATATATTGTGTGGGAGGACAATTATGGCTTCTTTTCTTATTCATCCTATGAAGATGTGGCTATTGCAGAAATGGAGTTCAAACAAATCGAACAAGATTATGCTGAGTACTTGGATGAAAAAGAAGATGATTTTGTAGGAGTATCATAATAATGTTAGCTCTAAAATTGCTTATTGCTACAGGTTGTATTGTATGGGAACTCGCACAACCAGCTTCCATTTATACTATGGGGGGAATTATTTTTATTATCGCAATAATGGCAACAATAATTGTCAAAGAGGGCGGGCTAAATAATGAATGAGAAGATTATCTATGTAATTACTAAAACATGGGTAAACTATGATGGCTGGGCTATTAGTGATCCTGAGCTTGTGTATGCAACCTTAGATAAAGAAGATGCAAATAACGTTTATAAAATTCCTGCACATCATAGCGAGGACAATCATTATAATTGGTCGGTACACGAAGTTCCGCTTCGTGAGAAAGAAAGCGCGGGCTAAATAATGAGTGGCCAACCGTGTCCAATTTGTTTTAGATGGTATCAAGAACTATATCATATTCATAATGAAAAGCATTTGAAGGAAAATCCTCATACATTTTGTCGAACGAGATGTGGTCCCGGTTGTTCAGTTAAAAAGGCGGCTAAAAAATGACAATTGATAATAGCTTAGAAGGTATGAGAACACAAAGCGAAGAAGAACTAGATGCAACATTAACATTTAGCAATTGGATGAATAGCGAATCACGATATTTAGATGATGTTTCATTCTTTGCTATTGAACATCTAATCAAGTATACGATGAGCTTAGAGCGTAGGCTTAAAGTTCTGGAGAATGAAGTTGAAGTTTATGAGCCTTATGAACCTACCGATGCCGAAATAAGTGGGTATTAATTATGAATGAGGTAGAAGAAGAACGGGAGCATGATCGTAAGTTTCTAGTCAGGTACGCTAAACTTATTGGTTACGACGTAGAAGATGCTGAGGTAAATAAAATGGTTTTTAGATTTCGATGGAAGCAATTGGGTGGTCATGTCCACATTCGGATATTTGCTGGTCGTGACTGGGATCATCTAGCTAAATCTGGGGATATGATTCTCCGAGAAGATGCCCGTGATTTAGAATTCACCAATTTCAAGAATTTATTTCGGGGAAATGATAGGTATGTTGATTTCGTAAAAGAGGAAGGAGAATATTAATATGGAAGATGATTTTAGTGGTTGCGGTATAGTTCTTTACAGTGTCTTTATTGGCATCTTGCTTACCCTTGGTGGCGTTTGGTGCTACTTTCATGTGGTGATTAAATGATTAAATTCATATTGGTAATAAGCAATATTTTAGTGGGCATCTTTAACCTTATGATATTTATAGAAGGGTATGGTAGTAGTATTAATTTACTAATCGGCGTGTTTAATCTATCCGTAGCCTTCTTATGTTTTAAGGTGCTCCATGATTAATAGATTTCTAATAGTATTCAATCTTTTTGCGGGCAGTGCTAACTTAACTTTATACTTAGTAGGACACGGTAGTAATATTAATTTACTAGTCGGCATAGTTAATCTATTTATAGCTTCCTTATTGTTTATTATTCATGATTAATGACCACCAGAAAAAACTGCGGGCTATTAATAAAAAGGAACTCCCAAATATGATTCTTCAAGAATATACTTGGGGGCTTATTCGTTATCTAGAAGCATTAGAAGCTAGAGTAGCTGAACTAGAAGATAAGCGTACATGGGAGAATAATTTAATTTAGCTAGTGCAGACTAGTTGACGTTGAACACTCCATTATGGTAAGTTGAACGTAGGTTATAAATTTAGAGTCTCGCGGCTGCAAATCCGCGATCAAATCAAGGAATACTAATGATAGAATGTCCATTATGTCACCAATTACGAGAGAGCTTATCAGCTAATGGATATTGTCACGATTGTCCTGAATATAAGGAATGGTTACGAGTAACGAACACTCCTAAACAAAACGGGCGCTACAAAAGAATTAATAAGCTTAGGGGTAAACCACAAGGTAGAAGTAGGAAGGTAGAGAAATGTTAGTATATCTAATTGGTGGAATGATCTTCGGTTTTATCATTGTCGTTGTAGTGTTCATCGTATATTCGTGGGCTTACAATAGTATTATTGATAACTACATTGATGACGAATACGATAAATGGGAGTAGCCAAATGTTACTTACTTTTCGCTTTATCGTTATTATCGTGATTATTCTGTTACAGATTCCGCCAGCATTAGATCATAATCTATTTTCAACTGGCGTTATCATCCTTGGTGTTCTATTACTACTGAGGATGATTATCAGAAATGAGCGTGAATGTTCTGAAGAAATGCCCGAATAAAAAGCGCGGGCTAAATAATACCAATATACCCTATATAGATATAGAGGGCAGTATCTGGACATTGACGCTTTAGCTTCTGACAAATATCCTAAGGCGTCAAAGCTAATTAGCTTCTGACGGGTTAGCAAAGTACGACCGTTTAGCCACATAAACGAAGCGAGAACTAAGTTGTTTAGCCTTAAAAGCTGAATTGTTGCTTTATGCATAGTATACATAGAGTTATGAATAATTTTCTGTTACCTGTGGATATATTCAACTAATAGTTTTAGAGTTACAGAAAATTTTCTGTTACATAGACTATAATTTAGTTTTTATTTTTTCCTAACACTTGCTTATTTGCGCAAGTGTGCAAGTCTAAAGAGAACATTTGTTCGAAAAAAACTGATATGAGTTTGTAATGGTTTGGACCCTTTCTGTTATGTCTTTGTAATGTCGAAAGGAACATACTGCACACGGCGGACTAGAGTTCTACGGTCGGAATTCTCGATTTAGAACATTTGTTCTATTTCGGGCGCGGTTTGACAATCTGTAGCGTAGCGGCCCGATTGCGCTGGGAAGCGCTGGAACGGCCCGTAGCGCGACGCTAGAGCGTAGAGTGGTATATCCGGTCGGCCATCCTGCAATCGTGCGTCCTGATAGTTTCCAAGTACGGAATTTGACCTAGGAATTAGGGTACTTGACAAGTACTAGGAATTGGGAATACCTTAGCGGTGCATTCGACCCGCAGGGCCGGGTGGCCAGCATCGCAGCCGAATTCGGGACACGCGCTAGAGCAACCCGGACGGTCGGAGCGGTTAGGCGGCCCAGTAACGCGGCCGACGTTGCAACGATGGCACAAAGTAGAAAGTCCGGCCCGACTCTGCTAGGCGCAATGTCTCGGGCAGAGACGCCGGACTAGCAGCGCGCAAGCGCTGAAAGGGTAGATATTCTGTGAAAGTCTCATTTTCGAATCCGTTCGAATTCCGCGCGATCGCCCCGAGCCTCCAGCGCACCTATGGCGGGGAGATCGTCGCGCATCCTCCCAT
>OCZT010003859.1_pt1 | contig 15270 bp, 26 predicted proteins | sample 1539031 | NCBI WGS metagenome assembly OCZT01 (sample SAMEA3539308, study PRJEB22396) | soil metagenome | biome: tundra; feature: field; material: soil | place: USA | collected 2010-05 | depth 0.15 m | reverse complement strand
CCTGCCAAGATTGCCAACGGCAACAGGATGAGTGCTGCCGCTAAACCACCATTGGTAGCGGTCTCGGCATCCGCCTGTGCTTGCCAAGCTGGGACCATGTTACAGGCATCCATATAACCCAACTGACAGTCTCGCACGGCGGTATTCAATCCAGTCTGTGTGGCTGGTGAGGCACATCCCGCCAGCATACCGAGTGTGGCAATGATCGCCACACTTTTTGACATTCTCGCGTTATAAATCATTGCTTATCTCCTAAAGGTTTTCACAAGGTAATCATAGCTTATTTCATAGGGTTGTCAAGAATTATTTCGACGGCGACGAATCACACCAAGCCCTAACAAACCAACGCCAAGCAACGCCAAAGACGCTGGTTCTGGTGTGCCAACCGGACTGTTACAGGGCGAATGGGAACAAGGTATAGCATTGTCATCAAACGATCCGTAATTAGCGGTCTGGAACTTTCCGATAAAATTGGAAAAATCCAGAGGAGGAACATCGGCAGAACCGAAATCGATGGTCACCGAAAACACGCCGGTTGTGCCAGGATCGCTGTGCAAACCAACGTTCTTCTGGTCTTCCAAACCGCCATTCCCGCCACCATCGCAATTTTGACCACCATAGAAGCATACGCTAACCGTGGTCGATCCAGTTTTGATGTTTGACGTTGAAGCATATACGCTGCTTGTGTCAGCGTCCGCCGTGGTTGCTGGGTTCGTATCCCAACCAAAGGATGTGAACCTAATATCACCGGCATACGGGCCACTGCTGGTGTTCATAACGTCCATATAGAAAGTGACGCTATGTGAGCCGAAGGAAAAATTATTCAACTCAGCTTGGGCTTCCGCTTTTGCTCCAGCCGGTAATGCTGGACTTGCTTCATCTCCGAGAAAGTCAATAAAGATATCGGACGTGTTCGTGATTGTCGTCGCATTGACGGCGAAGGGTAGAGCGGCAAGACCTACAAGCATAGTTCCAGCCAATAGCAAATTTCGCATAATTTTGGTCCTTTTCATTGCCCACCATTGAGCATTTCCATACAAGCAAACCCCGTGCCAAGATGAAAATATCAATAATATCAATGATATAGAACTATGATAAGACAACGATTTTTTGAAAGTGTAAAGTTCTTCGACACAACCATAGGTAGTCCAAATTATTGCTTGCGTTTTTCTAAAAACATGCTACATTGGATGTAAGGAGAACGTGTGATGTTTGATACAGCTTTTTTGATACTCATCTTCGTGGTTATCCCCGTAGTTGGCTGTTTGCTGCGTGTTACGATTAGGAGTTGACATCTTGGCTGCGTGGTGGATAATGCCAATGTAGCCATGGAGGAACTGAATGAGTGATATACATTCTCTTTCCAATCGTCATGCGGCGTTGGAAAGCAAGATTGCGGAAGAACAGACTCGTCCTCGTCCAGACACAGAAATCATTCAACGATTAAAAATAACCAAATTGCATATAAAAGATCGAATGGAAGGCATTTCTATTAGACCATATGGTTCCAAAGATTATATCCTCCTGAAAAAGTAATTCAAATTTCAGCGTGGAGAAATAAAAATGTTCTCAATAGACGACCGATACGATCATCTTGCCACCAATCTAAACCATGTGGCAACCATCTGGTGATATATATTCCAACGCACGTTTCTGGAATTTTGTCTATTGTTTCAGGATATAAGAAATTTTTATCCTGAATCCAAAACAACTTCTAATCATGTTTGAAATTTTTTACAAGATATTCAAATATCTTGTCAGCGTCTTTCAACCATTCCTTTCGCTTTGGACTGTCATCATTTTGAATGTTTGCTATTGCGAACGAAGAAAGCACGTCTTTCTTCTACAGGTATCATGCCATGGTTTAATACGTTTCTTCAGGATATGGCTTCACAATTTGAATGATTTATCCGAAAATAATCACTTGACAGATGTTTCAAAACATGTGAATAAAACCTTGCAGCTAACCGAGGCGTGATACTTTGGAAACGCTGCATCCAAAGGCAAAAGCGGTCAGAAATGGCTGCTGTTTTTGCTTATGTTAAGGGCATGGAAGGATTGTGGCACCATCTGCGCTGCGAGAGAACTAAATAGCAATATGCGCTATTTTGAAATTGTGAACGAGCTATTTGCTAAACCGACTCACATTCAGTGGGAGCCAAATCCATATAATGATGCTTATTCAGCTTCCTATAAGGCAAACTTGCCGAATGGCGCAATTATACAAATCAAATTCAGTCCGAGATCGACGCTTGCGGCAGATGGCAGCACTTGGAAATTTAATTTTCAAGTCAATGGCATGATCCGCAATTACGACTCAGGAAATGCCGCAACAACGGTGTTCGCCGCCGTTTCAGAATGCTTGCGAACCTTCATAAACGAACGAAAGCCAACAGGCTTGATGTTCAGTGCCGAAGGGTCAAGCCGACAGAAACTCTATCGTGTTTTGGCACAGAGACTAGCCGCCGAATTGGGTTGGGATTTTCGCGCAACGAGCGAAAATCCACAGACAAAATATTTCGTATTCGACCGATACCAGCATCCACATAATCCATCCGTGCGTACGGGAGCCGAATCATTCTGAATCATCACCAATCATCGAAGGACGCTGGCCTAGCTCCCCAACCTCAATCTTCTATAATAAATCCAACCGTTTTCTCTTTATACAAAACCAGATATTCATTATCAATAATGTATCTAAATCCTTCATTGTTCAACTCACACCCTTGTTTTTTTCCAAACATTTCACAAACATCAATAACAATATAGATTTTTTTATTATCGTTGAACCCTAAATATTGCGCATCAGTTGACACCAGAAATTTCAATTCTGGTGTCAATACTACTGTGTCGCCTTTCTTGAAAATCATGTAATCATCCTCTTCAAAAATTCGCTTATTCGTTGTGAATAAACATCTTCTTCAACAGGATATTTGCCATTTTGATTTTCTTTGACATCAACCGATATCATTTCAATCTCGCCATCTTCTGGCTCCCAAGACTTATGCCATCCAAAACGATGAATACGATTTGCTTTCTGTATCGCAAGCAACTCCATTTGTTTCTGATGAGCAGCATTCAATGCTTGAATGTCATCAATAACTTCTAAATTGAAACAAATTGAAACGCCATTTTCAAACCAAACACGTGCTTCATTTTTCTCAATGTTCGTTGAAATGTTTTCAATTTTCAATAAAACATCGTAATGGTCTGAAATAAATTTCGCTACTGACATAATAAAATTCCTATATTATGTTAGTATTTATTCATGTATAAAGTTAGGTGTTATTAGGATAATACAATAAGCAGCGTCGAAATAACAAACCACACTGCGCTGGTACATAACACACCTAACCAGAAACTCGCTAATCTATTCATTATCTAAACCATGTGCTTGGTTCTGTCCATTTCCAAGTTGAGTTAAATTCCGTTGGTAATACAACAGGTTCTGGTTCAACAGGAGGATTTATTACCAATGTTGGTATATTTTTCGGATCAACCAACACAATTTCAACACCAGCCTCAGTGAAAATTTCTGTTGATAGCTTGAAACTATCAACCCATCTCGGATTATTATTAAGAGGAGCAACCACACGAGAAATTCCACTTTGAACTACTACTCCAGAACATACACTACAGGACATGAACGGCCATGTATAAAGAGTACAACCGGTTATGTCTCTTTGTGCAAGAACAATAGCGTTGCGTTCACAATGGTTAATCATAGAATATTTAAGTTCACGGTTGTTCAAACGTTCATAGGTGTCTTCCACTCCTTGCGGAAGACCATTATATCCGGCAGAAATTAATTGTTTCTTCTTGGTTATAATAGCTCCAGTGGTCGTTGAAGGGTCTTTTGACCAACTTGCTACATGGGCAGCCATTAATAAAAACCGTATGTCCCATTTTAATTGATTATGTGTTGTTATCATTATCTTTGATCTCTTCTGACAAATAATATGTTTTGGTTTCACGATTAAATAATATTTTCTTTTGACGAATCAAGCTATAAGCAATCTTTTCTAAATTTCCGTGGCATAACGCATGTTCTTTGTGAGAAGGAAATACTTCTAAATTATCATCGTTGTTATTCCGTTTGTCGCCATCAATATGATGAACATGTTCACCTTTTTTAAGTTTTCTACCCAAATATTTTTCTGCTGCCTTTCTGTAAGTCCTTCTAACTGCAAGAGGAAGCGCTGGTGGTCGTGTCCAATGTTCGTTTCTTGCATATTTGAATACAACCGTTCGTGATACATTGTGCGACTTTACAATATCTTCAATTGATATTAATGTATCTGAATAAATTTTCTTTACTTTTTCGATAATATCTCGTGGAGTTTTATTATAAATTGGTCGCACGCACGCTTTAAGTCTATTTGCACATAGAATAGAACAACAAACATTAATACCTTTATTAAGACGATGAGCGGCAATCGTAAATGTGTTTTTGCAATACGAACATTCTGTTTCTGTAAGTTTATATCGAGATTTTTTTAAATATTCTTCATTCATTATCAAATATTATTCCCATAACTCATAATTCACCAGCGGAACCATGTGATGAGCCTCCGCCACCACACGGCTTTCGGACACACGGACTCGTGACTGTAGGCCCTGTATCTGTGTCGTCCACCTGTTCCGTGCCGCAGTAGGGGCACGGAAACTTAGTGAATGATGCGTTGCTTCCCCAGGTCATAACCTGTTCACCATCGATACCACAACCCATTGTCCGTTTTGAAATATATAAACTACATTCTTGACAGCATCATAATACAAGGTTCCAACATGGATTCCTCCAACTGGTATATAATAAGTCCAGATGCCAAAATCGTGAACTTTTTGAATAAGATAAGAATCTTCTTTCTCTTCTTGTTCGTCTAACATAAACATTTTCAAAAATCTCCTATCTGATTATCATACCGGGTTTGAATGGATTTGTCTATAATTTCATCACAAATCCATAGTTCTCTTTCATGAATTTGTTTGATTGAGCGTAATATTTGTTTAGTTCTTCTTCTTGTTTCTTGGTCATAAATGGTTTATCAAATCCGCTATGTTTTGATGAAAACGAGTGTATATATGGTGTTGTAAATTCCGATACGCCAAGAAAACGGCACAATCCATTGAAAACTTTTTGTTGATTTTGAACAATATCATCAAAATTTATAACCCAAATAGGACATTTATATGCCCACGCTGTTTGTATGATTTTTTGGTAAAATCCTTGTTGAAGGAAATAACTATTTACTTTTAGCATTATGTCTACATCGTAGCCATTCTTTGGATGTTTTTTTCGTAACATTCCAACTGCGCTAATAAACCGTTTTGTAGTATTACGGACATTGTAGATAAGTTTTATGCCTGGATATAGTTTAGCAATTTTTGGTATGAACACATCATAACTTGGAGATATTTCTCCTCGTGCTTTGAAATCTGGGAAAATGTCTTCATATTGTTTTTGGGATTTATTTTCGTCTCTGAACCAATTTTGTTCTTTATATTTTGGAACAAATACTTCTGGATGTTTTCTCAAATATTCATGAACAGAGCTAGTGCCAGCTTTCATGGCTCCGATTCCAATGAAAGTTGGTTTTGCCATTATTTACTTTCGTGAATATTTTTCTTGTTTGGATTATAACCACGATTATAAATCGCAGATTTTACTTGATCTTCATAAAATGGAATCCATACGGAATGATCGTATGATTGATTGTTTTTTCCACCAATGTCTTTTATACCATCGTATCCCAAACTTTGTAAAGTTTTGGTTACCCAATCAGGCACAACAGTCCATGAATTTTTCCCACCAGAGTCAGCGATATCAGCTAATAATCCACGCAACCATTCTTTGGCATCTCCCGTGTTTTTATTCCATTGATCCATGCTATAATCCATTCGTTTAGAACGTTGTTTAGCAGCCGCCTTTGATAACGCATCCAATACGTTTTGCGGAATGTTCAAACTAACTAGTGGATTTTTGATTGAAAGATACACTTTGTAAACAAACGGCATTGTAGAGTTTGGATCGAATATTCTTACATATTTGGTAAATCCAGCAAGTTTCAATACTTTTACAAATTCATCTTCCTCGCCAAATATAGCACCACTGAGAAGCCATTCATCTACTAATGCCAATAAGACATTTCCACGAGCATCTTTCAAATGTTGTTGATATGCTCCAAGACCATTGTGGATGATGCCCGCTGCGTTTGGCTTGAAGCGTGTGATATTCTCATCACCGAGGACGATTTGTTCGCTTTCTTCGGGATTGTCTGACCAATCAGATTTTGTTACTCTTGGTGCCAATGCGGATATTTTTGTTTGTTCTTCTGATGTAAGAGTATACCATACTCTGTCTATTGATAATTCAGAACGGTATCCTGGCACTTTCACTTTGAACCAATCTTGATATTTGTGATCATCATCGGTTCTGGATGTATCTGGTTTGCTCATGGCATAGTTGCTGGCCATTTCTGGATTATCGGTAAAATATGCCATTGGTCCAGCGGTCGCTCTGTTTTTACGGAACTGTGTTCCTACACGATCTGGTCTACCAGAACCATGATAAACAGGTAATGGTGTTCCGTGTTCATCAACAACCTTGGAACCAGCGAACCATGCTTTGAATTCTGGTGAATCGGTTGTTACATGTTTGGCTTCGAATATTTCTAAATAGCGCATAACATTATTTATGACACCATCTCTTTGTTGGAGAACCAAAATTAAAAGTTTTCGCTATTTTATCAAAACAATCTGGACAAATGTCATATTCTGTTATGTCTGTTTTGTTGTTATCAAACGGCATATCAACATATTTTTCAAATTTTATGGTTGTAGAACCATTATAGCTAGTAGACCAATTACGCCCAAACGGACTATCTTTCCCACAAGAATCGCATTTTAGTTTTACAATAACTTCTTCTCTGTGTTCTGGAATAACTTTCGTTACGGTTATGTGTGCCATCATTCATTCCTGTAAGTATAGGTATCTTTGAAAAAAGAAGATACGTCTTCAGACATCACTGGTATTTTTATTCTGGTCTTTCGTTCTATTTCATTACCAACCTCGGCAAGTGTTTTTCTGAATATCTCATCTGGTTGTGAATAATTCGCAAATCTGTTGGCATAAGTAATCCAAAATTTATCAAACCAATCATAATCCTTTACCACACCATGATCCCAATTCGTATCCAGCATCATAGACCAAGCCAATCTTGCGCCATACATAGCCCACAATCCATTTTCCACATGAGCACCAACACATGACCAGATACGAAGATTTCTGAGATTGACTGGATGTAATAATGTCTTCATCATCTCCCCAGAAATACGCTCACCACGGTCAAGAGATAGCTTTACGCCTTCTCTAAAACCTACACGGAATGCTTGATATGGTGATGCGTTATTATACACATCAGAATACGTGCGAAGCATATTCTTGTATCCAGATTCCCAACAAAAATCTACATGCTGTGGATTTTCTGATAGCTCATGACATGCCATGTCAAGTAAAAAAGATTTTTTCCAAAGTTTCAATCCGCCATTACCATAAGACAATCCATTTATAGCATTGAGACCATTCCATGACATACAGTTTGTTTTTTCAAACTCTTTATCATCAATAACGATATCAAAAAATTCAGGTCTAACTATATTATCGGCATCAACGGTTATGAGCCAATCGGTTTCGGATGCTTCGGCGCATGCTCTATGAGCGGCATCAAAACCTTTCACACCATGAACACGTTTAGACCAAGGAGCCTTTTCGGATAGATCGGCCCAATTTTTTTCAGCATTCATTTCGTCCAAACTCAAAAATACTATATCAAATTCAGTTATACTAGCCATTATTTTTCTCTGAAATTATTTTGTTACGCTTATGTGTGCCGGTATTAGAAATTCTTTTTCTAATGATCTCATTTTATCTTTTTGTATCGTTTTTCTAAAACTCCAATCAATAATAGTGCTGATCCACGCATATGGATTATCCCTATGATGTTTGGCAGCATAGAATTTCAATATATTAGAACTCAAATATGCAACAGCATCAGGAATCAAATCTTCACAATAAAATTTATCATGCCATTTTCTTGCTTTTTGGTTTTCTGCCATTATCATAAAACATTTTGTTAATCGTTCACTAACTCTATTCTCTCTTATGGAATCAGATATTTCCATCAACAATAAGCTGTTGTTTACGAGTTTATATTGTTCTTTTGGAGATGCTAAATCAAATTGAACATCCAAATCTGGAACTATATCAGTTATCATCCAACCAACTCTAAATTAGTTTCCAAGTGGGCAACTTTTTTCTCATGGTCGAAATAAATCAAAAAGAAACAATGCTGCTTTGTTTTTTTGTTGAGGATTTCTGTAAATATAGTATCTTTTATATCAACTACTTCTACTACATTACGAATTTCATTATAACATTTCACTTTATTGCCAACCGAAAACATACAAGTATCTGGAACTATTTCAAACATTCTCTCTCCAAGTGATATGCTTTCTTAAATAGCCCAGGTTCTATCCGTAAGTGAAAATGATTTTCTATCAAAATTTTTGGAAGCATAATCGTAACCGTATTTCTTTTTAGTTCTTCAAAAGAAATAAGTTCTGTATGGAAAACATCCCATTCGCTATCTGGTTTGGTGAAATATATTGTTAGTTTTTTCTTTGGACATACATAGTTCTTTACAGAATCATCACCTACGATACTGAAATTGATAGTTTTATTGGGTTTATCAACAACTGCTTGTATGTTAGTTCCTTTATATACAACAAGTTCTTTCTCAAACTTGTCATATATCGTTTCAATAAAATTACAGTTCTTATAAATCATTGGGGACCATATATCGAATTTAGTTCCAATGAGTCTGTTTGGTAAAGGAATTGATATTGATTTTTGTAGTTCTTCTATCAAAATAGTTTTTGTATACAGCAATAGCGATGGGTCTTTTGGAGAACTGAATAATAAGCGCAGAGAGCTAACAGAGCTATTATTATATGTTTCTATGTTATTACCTACCAGAGAGAATGTTATAGCGTCTGTGTGCTTATCCAGAGACGCTTGTAGACCGCTTACAATAGGATTGCTATCAAATATTTTCAAATCATGTTTCGTTTCAACAAGGCTACAATTTTTATAAATCATTGGAGACCATATATCAAATTTTATTCCAATAAGATTATCAGGCAAAGAAACTTCTATAGGTTTCTTTTGTAGTTCTTCTATCAAAATAGTTTTTGTATACAGCAATAGCGATGGGTCTTTTGGCATACTGAATAACAGCCGCAGAAAGCTCACAGAGCGGTTATATGTTTCTATATTATCACCGACAAGAGAGAACGTTATAATACCTGCACGCCTGTCCAGAGCGGCTTGTAATCCACGTGTGATAGGATTGCTATCAAATATTTTCAAATCAACAAAATGACTCTTTGGTAGTGATAGAACAACTTCGTCATTTTCCCAAACTTCTTCTCCATCTTCCTTCACAATAATCTTTGGATATTCTACACCATAGTTCGGAAACAATCTTTTCGTATATACATCTAATCTCTTATCTAATGTTATTGGTAAAATACAATCATATTCGTGATTTTCAAATAGTTCTTGTGTTGGAACATCAAGGAAATAGAGAGGAGTAGACGGATCGTTTTTTTCTGTGAATACGAAACTGATTGTTTCTTCAGAATATTTGAAAGCCGTTATCAATGATGTTAGCTTGAATGTAACATGTTGTGTATTCGGATACACTTTGATGGACAGCCACAAATTCTTTGATTTATTGTTATCTTCGATCGGAACATATTTTTCGTCTATGAGATTTAGTTCCAATCCTTCTTCGATTTTAGTTACATCGTTGTTATAAAGTTTGCCATTCCAAACGAACCATTTATCATGGCTCATGTTTCCTTGAACGAATTCGATACCTATTTCGGTTGGAATTATTATCTTATCGAACTGAGATTCTAAATGCTCATCTGGAACAAATGTTATACCACAAATATAAAATCCATTATGATATACATAAGCGCCTTTTTCAACTGGTTCTATGATGGTGATCATAAGTCATTCCAAGTGGGTGGAGCCGTTAGTCCAAGTTGAAATTTTTTCCATTTTTTAAGGTGTACGTTTTTCCATTTGGATGTTTTTGTAATATCTATTATGATTTTTTTATTATGTTTTAAACGCAGCAACCAATCATGTCGTGCTTCACTTTTCATACTTTTATACCCAACTTTTTCTCATATGTTTGAATGAAATCATCAACGAATGTTTTGTTATGATAATGGAATGGCATCGTTTGTGTCTGTCTTCCAATCTTCAATATCAAATCGTCCGTTAGAGTGATAGAGACGTGTTTTGTCCAATCTTCATCAGCTTCTATGATTTCTGGCCAACCTTGAAGTCGTGATTTCATATGAACAAATCTTGGTACAGGATATGAAGACATATATTCGTCTTCTCCTAAAATTTTAGCTGCCAAAGCGAACACGACGTCGGTACTGACGAATGTAGGACGGTTTACTGGTTCCAAGAACTCTTCGAAATATCGTTGCCAGTTATGATATATCATCTGCGTAAGATTGAAAAATTCTTCTGATTTATCATTCACTTTGAAATACATCATTCCAGTATAAACATTTGGTAAATCATTTTGGGTGAATACTTTACGATAGAAATCAGATTCGATGATCTCACCACGATATGTTTCTACCGTATTACACATTGTTATATCTTGAAGAGCCAGCAATGGCCACCAATCTTTGATATCAGATGTGAATAGCATATCAGCATCCAGTTTGATTGTTTCTTCGTAAGGAGTGATATGATAAGATTTCCATTCGTTTTCGAGTTTCCATTCAGAGTTTTTAGCTTCATCAATCCATGGAACGTCAATAATTTCATCAAAGATTTTTATATAATGCTTTGGTATCTTTGTTTTAGGTGTGACAACCACAGAAAGATATGGGCCTGTTGTTTGAGTAGCACGAATGCTCAATCCCAAAGCGTAAGCAAGTTTTAGATAATCGTCTTTATCGTTATTCTGAGCGAATGTCAGAAATCCGTGCTTTCTTTTGAACTTTCTCATTCGATTATAAATCCTACTGATTTAGATACTATTACGAAATAATATTCAGACGCAACCAAATCGTTATCAAAATACAATAAATGCGCATCGTTTTCCCATATACTAGCTGGTGTTTTCTTTATCATTTTTCGTATTATGTAATCGGTATTTTCTTTGAAACTGCCAGGCCCTCTTATGATACTAGAATAAAACGCATCCAAATCATTTCGCAATCTAACTTTATCTCCAACTTTGAATGCTTTATCTCCAACGTTCATCCGTAATACTCCAAAAACTTTTCTGCCTGACGAAGGATAGCAAATTTATTCAACACATGAACATTCATTCCTTTTGTCTTTGTAAGATAAAACTTCCAGTTCTCTTTTCTGTCGTTCATCAAAAATTTCATTTCGTTTTTGGCAGGAATATCTATTAAATCATCGCAATCAAAACTTGTCAACAATGAAAACGGCAATGATTGGATTTCTTCTCCATTAGGAACAAAACCATTCATCATATGGACTGCCACACTAAATGCGAAATCGTTTCGATATAACTGTATATTGAACCCATAGACCATTGCGTAATATTCATAATTTGCTTTGATATGGTTTACCAAATTGAACAAGGTTTCGGCTGTTGGTGATTTCTTAAAATACAAACATGTCGCCCAACACATTTTGATACCAGTATCATCTAACCATTTCTCTGAATTTCTCATAGGATGATGGGATAACGATATCGCTTCTTTTGAAATCATAACATCATGAGCCGAACCCCACACTACATTCAAGTTCTTATCCATCACCAGATAATCAGAATCTATTAGCAATGTTTCATCAAATGGTGTCAGATTGTAAGTATGCGTTCTGGTTGTATTATACCATGGAAGTGTATGACTTGAATGTGGTGTGTCTCCAAATCTCTTCTTAGATACTTTTTTGTTATCCAAGTCTTGGATAACAACATGATCGAAAGCTTTATCAACAAGCTTCTGGCCTCTGGATTGCACTAACCAATCAACACATCCAGTATATGTTATGAGACAAACAGGAACGTTTAGGTTCTCTTTTATCATCAAAGCATTACAAAGAGCTATCAACGAATAATCGATTTGCTCGTTGTTATAAGCATGCATCACAATTCCGTGTGTCATTCAATTATAAATCCTACTGATATAAGTTTTTCGAAATAACCCATCCACACGAAATTGTATTCGTTTCCAGAATCATCCTTCAGATCAAGAAGGTTGCCATTTTTTCTTATGATTTGGTAAACAACACCCCGAGTCATTCCAAATCTTTCCAACATTGGCAAGTATATGAGCAAATCAGCGAAAGTTTTTACAATGATTTGCGCTTTGTCTCCGATTTTCATTCGATTATAAATCCTACTGATTTGGCCAATTCAAAAATATCACTATGAAGCCCGCCTACACCAATTTGACTAACTTCAGCTAAATTGACATACCATGTGTGGTATAAATTTAACCAAGAACTGATTTCTGAAATTGTATATACAATATCCTCAAAAACACCTTGGTCTATCAATTTATCAAGTATCAAATCTGTTTCTTCGATGTCCCATTTTTTTCTGGTAAGTTTCACTTTATCGCCAATTTTGAATGGAGGTTTCATATTGTATTGCCTTCTGCATCAATGACTAAAAACTTACCAGCATCAACAAGATTCCATGTATTATTGGGAGTTCTTACATGTTCATTAACATTTTGAATACTAAAAACTTCATCGTATAAAGTAGCAGTAACGCCTTCCCAAGTCATCACTACACGCAAATCATTTGAATATTGTTGTAGTTTGGCAATCAACTCGCCAACGGTCATAGTTTGTTTGGTCATTCGATTATAAATCCTACTGATTTCTCAATTTTTTCTAATAATATCTCATCAAATCCCCACACAATATCTTTCAAATATATATAAAAACGTTTCTTACCTCTAAAATAAACTGCTTGTGTTTCTCTAACGATATATACAACGTCTATGGATATAATTGATTCTGGAGCGGAAACATGATGGTATTTTATAAATTTTACTTTATTGCTTATTTTGAATTTTGAATTCATGCTTTGATTACTGCCTCTACCGTACGAGCTTTTCTAAGCGCTTCCCAAGCAATATGATAATCGTTCGTTGCTTCGCCATATACAGACATGATATCGTCTTGAAAATCTTTCAAGTCTTTGATCTTGATAGGAATGTTCTTATCGTCTAACAAAATAGTATCTGTTTGATTTTGTCTTATAAGAAGATCGACCATTGACATCAATGCTGGTGAAACAGTGAATATACCACCATTATGAGCATGCAATGAATCGTTGGTGAATTTCAATCTTAGGTTTTTTTGTTGTTGAACGAGCGTCATTTTGTAGTTAGCGTGTTCAAGCGCCGCAATTAATCTTGAATCATCATTCATAAAATTTCTCCTTATTTTCTAAAATAATAATACCATAATAAATTGCAATGAGCAATAAATATGTATATAATATGATCATGAAAAAGGAAGAAACATTTATAAATAAAGCTATAAAAATTCACGGAAAATTATATGACTATTCTCGGTTCGTATATATTACCAATAAAGTAAAAGGAACTATAATTTGTCATGAACACGGTTTGTTTGAACAAAGACCAAACGACCATTTACAAAATCATGGCTGTCCAAAATGTGGCAACAAAACAATATCCAAAAAAGCATCTTCTAATAAAGAAGATTTTATAAAAAAAGCGTTATCAGTTCATAAAAAACGTTACGATTATTCGAAAATAGAATATATTGATTATCGCACAAAAATAAAAATAATATGTAAAGAGCACGGTGTTTTTTATCAATCGCCATGTGTGCATGTAACAGGTTCTGGATGTCAACAATGTGGAAAAAATAAATATATAACAGCCCTTACTTCTAATAAAGAAGAATTCGTAAAAAACTCCATCCAAGTGCATGGAGAGCAATATGATTATTCTGATTTTATCTATGTTGGTTCACATACAAAAGGTAAAATTATGTGTCAACAACATGGCGTGTTTGAACAGACGCCAGACCATCATTTAAAAGGACATGCTTGTTCATCATGCGGGTTGAATAAATCAAAACAATTACGAACATTTGATAAAGAAGAATTCATAATAAAATCAAAACAAAAACATGGCGATTTTTATGATTATTCATTAGTTGAATATAATGGTTCCCATGAGAAAGTAAAAATTATTTGTAAAAAACATGGTATATATGAACAAAAAGCATATAGTCATTGGCAAGGAATAGGATGTCCAAGTTGTTCACATAATGTATCTAAATTAGAAACTGCGTGGCTTTCAGAACTGGATATTCCTTTACAAAATCATTCTATAAAATTTGGAAACAAAAGAGTAAGAAAAGTTGATGGATACGATCCATTAACAAATACTGTATATCAATTTCACGGTGATTATTGGCACGGAAATCCAGAAAAATTCAATCCAAATGATATAAATCAAAAAACAAAAAAATCCTTTGGAGAATTGTATAATCAAACATTACAAAATGATGAATTGATACGAAATTCTGGATATAATTTGGTTATAATGTGGGAAAGCGATTACATTCAATCAAAGGAGATAAATCTATGAGTATTCACGATTACGATAGGTTAGAACATTTCAGATCAGATGGACCAGATTGGTTCGTTGTCAACTGGTGTCTCGGAAATACATGTAATTTCTCTTGCAGCTATTGTCCTGATGCTTTGCATGATGGTTCAAAGAAATGGCATGACATTGAAAATGTAAAAATGTTTGTTGATAAAATCAAAAAATACCATCCAGAAAAGAAGATATATTTTGAATTCACCGGTGGTGAAGTGACTCTAAACAAAGATTTTATAGATATATGTAAATTTTGTAAAGAACAAGACGTGAAAGTTGGATTCATAACTAACGGCAGTCGCACTATGAGATGGTGGAGAGACAATATACAATATTACGATCATGTTATATTGAGTTTCCATAGTGAACATGCTGATCCAGAACATTTTTGTAAAGTTGTTGATTTTTTGAAATTTGAAGTAAGAACTCACGTCAATATTATGATGAACCCAGATAAATGGGATTTATGTTTGGATGTGGCCAATCGTGTAAAAGATATCGGAAATGTATCAATGGCGATCCAACCGTTGATACAGATCGGAA
>OCZT010003858.1_pt1 | contig 15271 bp, 5 predicted proteins | sample 1539031 | NCBI WGS metagenome assembly OCZT01 (sample SAMEA3539308, study PRJEB22396) | soil metagenome | biome: tundra; feature: field; material: soil | place: USA | collected 2010-05 | depth 0.15 m | reverse complement strand
TAAAAGGTACAGTTGGGGATGCTATAAACTTAATGTTAGCAGCTGCTGCAATGAACTTTAAAAGAATGATGAACAAGTGGAAAGAACAACTTGTTTTTTTTGCATTAAAATTATTCAACTTGTTTTCCATTATTACCAGCACATTTTTAAATCTAAAATTAAAAATGACTTTTTGAGGATTGACTAATTAGTGAAGTGTCTCGTAAATTCGATGCTAAGCTGTTTTAATATTGTATGCTAGTTAAAAATTTAATGTCGGACATTTGGTGTGCGTACAACATGAGACTTCATCGTTGGCACTGCGTGCCCGACGAAGCTTGTTTGTTGTATGCGCTTTATATAATTACTTGAATGAATTTACCAATTCATCTAATCCTTTTGGTATATCAGCGTGATTTACTACCACTATCTTATACCCCAACTTTTTCAACTTCGTCCTCTTCCTGTTATCATCCAGTTTTATGTAGTCCTTTTCATGATCCGGACCATCAATAAATACACATATTTTTGGCTCATAATATAAATCTGCTTCGGCAATTGGCTCACCATCCTTCGATACCACTTTATGCATTTCTAAAGGCAGCTTTACAGCTTGTGTTTTAAGTAACCGCAATACTGTCTTTTCCAGGCTTGAAACAGCCTGCTGCAAATAAACATCAAACAATACATTATCATCCTGAGAACCTTCTATGGAAGAAACAGCCGCAAGACCTAAAAGGAAATCTTTAACCGATAGTCTATCAAATAATTTATGGTCTCTTTGATTGAAGAAATTGCAGATACAGTTGTAACAAGATTTTGCACATGCCCCTTCTTTATCGTTGCCGTGTTCATCAAAATGCAAAATATCTAACGCCTTAATTGCGATACGTTTCAATAAATCTGCATCTCGCACGATAGAAGATAAAGTGCCAGTACCACCTTCAGATGTTTCAAAAATAATTAGCTTCCCATTTTGTCCAACAATGGGCTGATAAAAACCATTGATTTCGTTATCATCTAAATTCATCACAGTGCAAATGCTTTGTATAAGTGCATTAGCAAGTGTTTTTGCAAAAACTTCTTCCTCACCTACATATGCTTCTTTTAGCTGGATTGTAATAATATCATTACGGGATTCTGTCAGTAAAGAAACATTTCTGTTTATCTGAGTAGCATTTAATTTTTTCTCTACCAGGTAATCATCAAACTTGTAAATGGGAACCCAATTAAGATTTACAGTATCTAACATAAATCCTTTGTCACCCTTATTATAATCTGCCATCTGGCCCAAATTCAAATGATTCATTTCACCACTTCGTTCAAAGGAAATTCTGCAAATGCTTTTATTTGCAGTAATAACTTCATTCACCTCTGCTTTGCCAGTAGGTTTATAGCTATGGATAATCTTATAGCCACCTTTTAGTCGTTCTTCTTCATCTGCTGTAATCCTATTTCGCTTCACCGCTCTCATCTTAGGAAACTTCATTACACTTACCGGCGTTTGAGATTCCCAAACAGAACCACAGTTTGGACAATTGGAAGGAATCTGTTTACTGGCACCCAATTTCTCTATGTGTTCACAATCTTCACATACAACAGCCATAAATCTATTGGTGGGATCTACCTCCTTGCTGACAGTTTGAACTACATATTTCAAACCCCCATAGTAGAGTGTATTTAGCGGTGCAAATTCCCGTATAGCAATAGCATGGTCCCTTGAAATTTCTTCTTCCTCTCCTTTGTGAAGCATCCGCACAGAGGTTACTTTTGAAGGGAAAGCATAGTTAGGCAAAAAGCCAACCTGTGATAAAAAACGATACACATAAAAATCTTCTTTACCTTCTTTGAGATTGTTATTTCTTTTTTCTAAAGCATTTCTTCTGCCTGGTAAAGTCCAGTCTGTATTTCCCTCTGTTCTGATACGATTATCAATTTCTTCAATTTCTTTTAAAGATTCCCGATAATCTTCTCTCATTTTATTGAAAGCCGTATCAAAATAGTGGGCGAACTCGTTTACCTGGTCTTCAATGCCTGTCCAGGTTATCTGCCCGTTGGAATCATCAATTTCTTTACCAAACGCTTCTTTGATATTTTTTATAATAGCGGCTTTATTACGTTGAATGGATTCAAGTAAATCTTCAATATAATCCTTCATCACAGGCAACTCAGCTCTGTCGCTGAAATCAATGAATTGTCTTGGCTGCGTCAACAATTTTTTATCGATAGTTTGAAGTACCAATGAATTTACATGGGCCTCAAATAAAGTTGTATTAGCCAGATTGAAACGAGGTACACTTATTTTACCGGAAACAATTTCTACAGGCCTGTTGTAATAATACTGGTCATGTACCCCACGACTTGAACCTGAGCCACAGAATGTTTGAATGATTGACCCCTGGCCACTTCTACCTGCACGACCTGCCCGTTGAGCATAGTTGCTTGGGCTTGGAGGAACGTTTCTTAAATAAACAGAAGAGAGTGTTCCAATGTCAATACCCAATTCCATGGTTGGTGTTGCTATCAGGAATTGAATTTCCGGGGGATTCTTTTTAAACTTGTTTTCTTTCTTTTTTCTATCCTGTCCTTTTACCTGGCCTGAATGGTCTTCGGCAACTATATTATCTCTTCCATCAAATGGTTTGGTGTACTGAATAGTATAGAAATTTTCTTCTGTAGTGGCTGGAACTAATAGATCTTTACAAGCTGGCATCACACAATATTGAACATTGTCCCAATTGTATTTAGATCCGCATTTTTTACACTGGTATTTAAATTCAGCTTTAGGAGCCTGAATCAAAATCATATCAGGTTCAATGTAGTAAACATCTTCGTACTGCACTTTCTGTTTTGACAAATACCCCATCTTTAAAAGAAAGTCTCTTGTTTGTTGGATTACTCTAACTATATCGATTGTTTCTTCCAGGTTGAAACACTTCTTTACCCAGGCATTTAAAGCCCTGGAACCATCGAAAGCATGAAAAGTAAATGATGTGTATTTGAATTTATCTTTATCAGCATTGGTGTAAATACCTACGTTAGTATCTTCAATGGCTTCAAATATTCTTTTCTCCGGAGCCTTCTGCTCAATAAAATCAATTACCTGTTGCCGGAAGGTTGACTTATCAATCAGATTCGGATGACCTATTGCCATTTCACTTCTAAAGATTTCCATGAAGCCATGAATATAATCTTTCAACAATGGCTTAGATACATCTTTTAATTCTGAGAAAAAATCCAATTCCGGCTGAACAATAACTTCATTCAATGCTTCATATGTAGCTTCCAATAAACCTACATCTTCAAGATTTATACTGACGAATCGTTTTGTTCCCCTGATCTCTACATATAAATATGTTTCCAGGTATTTAAGGTATTTCTCCTTAAACATTCTGCGTTGTGCAAATGGAATGGTTTTCTCATACTCTGCATCTATGATATGCGGATACAATAAATCGGGAATACTTTTTACAGGAAGAAATGTTGTTTGATGTTTCAGTACATTGTACAAAGCTCTTCTGAAATATATCTGGTTGTACCAATGATCTAAATGCCCTGCTTGGAACGCAGCATCCTGCCTGTTATCTGTAAAGCCAATAACCTTCCTTTCATTTGCAGGTGAAGCACCAAGAGATGCAGTTACAATCACATTTGTACCAGTGGCACGGCCTATTGAATTCAATAAAAATAGTTTCGCATATTCTGTTGAGCTACCTGTATGTTCGGTACGGCATGAAGGACAATATGATAATGGCGATGGCATTAATGTGCCCGTTTCTTCATCATCATCATGGTAATACGTAAAAGTATTTGCTTGTGCATCTAACTTACCAAGAATAGGTCTTTTCTCTTTATACTTACTTTTTAGTTCTCTTCTTTTAGGTGTTAGCCAATGTTCAGGCACTTTACTTAAACTCTCTTTGAACATTGGGGAATAATAACCTGAAGTATCTTTACTTGCATCATCCTGAAATGTCCAAGGACTTGCTTCATTGGTTTGTTCATCGTATCGCATACCATAATATTCCTGGCCACAGGTACGGCAGAAATGCATGGGATACAAAGTTGTACTGCCTCTACCCTCTTTTTCGCATTTAGGGCAAGTTGTTTCGCCACTATCACTAAGGTAGCCGCATCCTTCTGTTAAGCACCCCCTGAGTTCTGAACCCTGGTTATAAAAGGCATGTACTTTGGGTACAAATCGTGGCACTTCTCTTCCCATTTCTGAGATCACAGTACCCATCATACCCAATATTAAACCTGCTTGTATTTCAAGTTTGCAGGCTTCTACGTTTGCACCCGGTCTGATAGCTTCTTTATACCTCTGTGCCAGTGAACCGAAGTCTTTTACTTCTTTTAATGATTGCTCTAAAAAGCTAAGGGTTTTTGATTTCTTCAACTCTTCACCAAGAGACAGGTTATTCATTTTTCCTACATAGGCATAACCCATCAAAGCCTGAAACAACGGCAGAACTGTTGAAACATTTTCGCTGTCAAATGATTCAAAATCTTTTTCTGCAATGGTTACGGAAGTTGAAATAGTATCTCCATTGAACTCAATGGTTTTATCTTCTTCTTCTACCACTACATTTGAGCCTAAAAATTCTTCTCCGAAAATACGGGTAGAAAAACCCGCCACTGCATCCACAGAGCCTGCTCCATCAATATCATTGGACATGGTGGCTGATGTGCCAATGCAAATTAGTTTACCCTTTGTTTCGGTTTTTTGTTTTAATCTTCTAATTAAAAAGGCCACATCAGCACCCTGCTTGCCACTATAGGTATGCAATTCATCCAACACTAAAAACCGAAGGTTACGTTTAATTTCTTCTCTGAATAATGCTGCATCATCGTTACGTGTCAGCAACAACTCCAGCATTACATAGTTGGTGATTAAAATATCAGGCGGTGTTCTGCGTTGCTGTTCCCTGTCTATGATTTCTGAATTATTAGGAACTGCATCTTCTCCAAAAACATCTTTGTAAGCCCTCAATGCTTCTTCACCTGTATGTTGCGTATCGCCAGTATATAAACCAATGGTTAATCCAGAATCATTCAGTTTTTTTGCCAACTCTTCGTATTGGGTATTAGCTAAGGCGTTCATTGGATAAATGATAATAGCCTTAATTCCCTTTGCACCCTTTGCTGCCTGTTCCAAACAATAACTAACAATGGGCAATTCAAAACAAATAGACTTACCGGAACCGGTACCTGTGGTTACAACCAAATTCTGTTGATTCTTAGCAACCACTTCTATAGACCTTTGCTGGTGTGCATAAGGAATAAAGCCAGGATACACTTTCTCACAATCAGCATGTAACCATTTTTTTGTTACCAATTCAGAAATTGGTTCACCGGCTTTGAAGCGTTTGCTGATTTGAATAACCGGCTCCTGCCAAAGCATTTTGCGTTTGTTGATTCCATCTTCTACAAATGCTTTTATATCCGCATTTTTAAATACCTGAAAGGTTTGGATATAACTCTTGTACTGTTCCTTTACGGCTTTGTATATTTTAAATGGGTCCATAATTATACTTGTTCGGTTTTAGTAGTTCGTTTTTGCTTCAACTCATTCTTTACCCAGGCAAACTCTTCGTACAATTTTAAAATAGTTTCCTTAGTACGATAGCTGCCGTATTTCCTGATGTCTTTGCGTTTTACAATGGGGAATGTTTCCAATATATAATCCATCTCTTCTTTTTCTAAGTCATAGAGGTGGGCAAAGATGGCATCTAACTCACATTGGAGTTGGAAGCGTTCTTTTTCATTCCAATTATACGGTTCGCTGATTATATCAAAATCTAAAGCGAAATCCCTCAAATCAATACAAGTATTTGTTAGTGATAAAACTTTTTTGTCAATCAAACTGCGTACTTTATCTGAGTATGTACATAGAGGAACTAACGGTAATTGTTTTACAATAAAATGATTCAAAGATGTTCCACCTAATTTATTCCGAACCACATAATCGAATGGGAAACAATTCAAGTTAGCAAGAAGAATTAATGCTTTTTTATAATCTTTAATTATTACTGTTGGTGCAACAACTACTGTTGCGCTTCTTGGAATTATAGCACTAATAAATGTTCTACTATTAGTTGCATTTGTTACCATTCGAAATACAATTTGCCAACGCTTTGTCCATCCATTTTTTTCAATTTTATTATCAATAACAAATCTCTCAACAGAATACTTTTTGGTATTTATATAATTTGGAGAATGATCATCATTGATAATATAGCTTTTATTCACATAATTAGAATATCGATGATCGTATTGATAAATAAGCTTTCCCTCGTATGTTGCATAATATTTTTTGTCTTCTGTATATGGTTTAAATAATTCCTTTTCATGAGTATCATTTACCATTTGCCAAGCGAACCACCCATATTCATTAATCTTATGTTTTTCGTTATCAATAACATTGCTTTTGGAATATATTCTCTTAACAAGTGAAGCGTCATGTTGATTTCTAAAAACTGGACAATTTAAAGTATTAGGATTTATCAGTGCAAACTCATTAGCTGTTAGGGTGTAATGTTTGAAATTATCAAGTAAATGAACAGGATTTGTTGCATAGAATAATAAATCAACACTTTCTGTTGTTTTTATATTACTTATTGTTAATAAGCAAAACTTAAAACTTCTGTGTATATCAAATAGTTTTTCACTATTCTCGAAATCATATAATGATTTCAATAAATTATTTTCAATGATAAATTTGAAATAATCTTTAGAAGTATCATCTGTTGCGATACCAGATGGTGTGATAATCGCAACAAAGCCGAGCTTACTAAGGATTTTGAGATAATTTTCTGCAAATACTAAGTAAGTGTTAATATTTCTCAATGCAGATAGTTCAAAATTTCCAGAGTTTTTTAAAAAGTGTACAACCCTAAGTAATTCTATTTGTGCAGTTTTATATTGATTATATAATGCCGGATCGATTATTCTAAGCTTTTCGATCAGAATTTCTCTTACTGAAGCATCTGCTTCAACTATGTCTTCGTGTTTTCCTTTAAAAAATTTTTTATCCTCAACCTGAAGTTTTTCCCAAGGCGGATTCCCCAATAAACAATCAAAACCACCTTTTTCAAATACTTCCGGAAACTCCAAATGATAATGGAAGAAATTATACTGGTCGGCAATTTTAAGTACCCTGTCAATCAGCACCTCGTTTACCGGTTGGTTTTCACGCAGGTTTTCCAGGGTAACATTGGTGGGGTATAATTTTGCATCTATTTCTGTTTTTTCTATAAAGAAAGCGGCAGTCCAGGCATCGGCCATCAGCCAGTCTTTGAACTTCCGTTCCATTTTTTCCAACTGGTTGTATTCTTCTTCAGCTAAATCTACATCAGCTACTTCTTCCTGTTTTCTGTTATTCAAGGCTTCTCTTAATCTCAATAATTCATCCACTTCATTGCGTTTAAATTGTAAGCCGTATTGTGCGGTGGGTTCGCTAATCTGGCTTAAACGCTCCTGTTGTTTTCTTACCCGTTTTTTTAATTCGGTACAAATGGCGGGGTTATCATTGCCCACTGCCTTATAGGCTTCTTCGGGTATTCCTTTTTTAATTAGTGCCGGAGTAGCTCCAATTAAAGAGTTACCACATTTTAATTTATGGTCAAGGAAGGTTAATGGCATATCGGGCAATGAGGCTGTGATCCATAAAGAAAACTTGGCAAGATCTAAAGCCATTGGGTTTAAATCAACTCCATAAATACAGTGGAGCAGCACATCCCTTTTTGCTTCCCTTAACTGGTCTTCTGTAGGTCGTTCTTCATCGCCCATGCGAATGAGCGATAGTTGCTCACCCATTTTTTCCAAAGCCGCACAAATAAATGCACCGGAGCCACAGGCAATATCAGCGACCTTTAAGTCAAGCAGGGCTTTCTCTTTCTCTTCACTGGAAGTTTTACCAGCTAAAGCATTATTAATAACAGGTAATAAAGCAGATTCAATTAACTGTGCTACGAGGCGGCTATCGGTGTAGTAGGAGCCGGTTGTTTTTCTATCGGTACCTCTGTCATCTAAATAAAATTCTCCTCTTTTAATCTCCCTCTTATTTAAGGTTGTTGGCTCTTTAGCCAATTTCGGTTCATAGTCAAGTAAGCTTTCATATACAGAGCCTAATTCATCAATGGCAAGGTTGGCGTAATTGATACGGTTGCTCAGGTTATCGAGTTTAAAATAACTGAGGCGGTAAATAGCATCGAGCAAGAATTTATTCTTCAACGAAAGCCCTTTTATAAGCGCTATTTTTTTATCGGAAAACAACTGCCCGCCAAAGGCATTGATTTTATCCCCGTTCTTAAATTCATAGCCATTGGCTACCAGTTTAAAAGTAATTTTCAAGCCTTCCCATAAATCATGTTCTTCATCGTGGCTGTAATTACCTCTTTCTGCCATCTCTCTCAAAGCATTCAAACTATAGGTTCGGGCATAGATGCTGTTGCGTACCGGCAGCCATCCTTTTTGTTCGGCAAACATGAGGAAGAGCAGGCGGTAAATGATGTTTAAGATTTCAGCATAGAAGCCTTTTGCTTTTCCATTTTGAAATTCATCGGGGTCTAAGCTTTCAGCAAAACCGTTACCCAATTTTTCTATGGCTTCAATTACCTGGTCACGCAACTTGTTGCCGATCTTAACACCGGTTTCTCTTGATTTTTTATGAAAACTTTCCAACAAACAATTGTCTTCTGTTTCAATGGGGATGCCTTCTTCATCATATTCAATTTCCTGCGTGCCCTGGAATTGATTTTCTATTCTTGAACGATGAAGAATTCTAAATAACACCCGAAATTGTTCTGAACTGGCTGTTTCAAAAATGCTTTCTAAATCAAACTCCAGAAAGCCCTTTGTTATAGAATGGTAAAAGTCACGAAGTACTCTTACCTTTTTTCCGTTGATTAAGATGGCCCATTGGTGATAACTTGTATTGAGTAATTGTTGTAAACAATCCTGCGGACTTTTATTAGAATGTGTGCGGCTATTTTTGTCTTTGCTGTCGAAGTCTTGTGCGGAATGAACCATGTGTATGACCGGAGCATATTCACTATCCCAACCTTTGTAAGGGATTTGATATTCTGTACCTGATTCGCTTTTAATATTTGATGCAATGAATACAGGCTGATAATACAATGCTTCCAACAATGGCAGTATCCATTTTTTCCTTAGTGTAGTATTGTCTAATTCATTCCCTATAATTTGAGTACGATTTTCTTCCCAGCGTTCACGCAGTTTTTCAAAAGTAGATGCTATAACATCATCTACTTTCTTCATATCTGCACCAAAGCTTTTGTCTTTTAAGTAGTCCGCCTTAGTTTCACTTGCAAGAGCTAAACAAAAGTCTTCAGTAATAATATTGCCGCTTGATTTTATAAAACTTAATGCCATGATACTGTATAATTAAAGCGGTTGAATAATGGTTAGGGTTAACATATCATGCCCCGCTTCTTCAATATAAATTATATCATCCAACCATGATGGCTGCTCCGCATTCTTACTTTCTACCAGTATTTTTTTATATAGTTCCTGTCTCTCTTCAATCAGCTTCATCCGGCGTTCTGCAATTTTAGCCTTTATGATTTTATCCAAGCCCGGTAAAGACAACGCTTCATTTATCTTTTCTGTTAGATCTGCCTGCGAAAGATTACGAGTGGTTTGTGCCGGAATAAAATTGGATACAGGAAGTATTTTTTCCGAATAACTATCAACAGCCAGACTTATTAATTCTTCAATTACTCTCTTATCTTTTAACCCAACCGTATATCGAACAAGAAAATTGTATTGAAAAACAACTGTATCAACTTCATTGCAGAAGAAATAGGCGTTGCGACCATACAAGCCTTTATTGGTAAAGAACTCAGCTTTTACTAGTTCAATTAATTTGCGAACAAAGGGATGACCTGCATCTAATATAATAGCATCAGGATTTGTAAGTGCCAGTTCAGGATCGAAGGTTACTTTCTTAATATTATCACCAAAGCGTTGCAGAATAAGTCTGGCATCATTTAAAGTGATTTCATAAAAGCCTGAGCCTTTATCTATCAAAGCAGAATTGAAACGAACTAAGGCAGCTTTAACAAATTTTTGTACTTCATCCTGAGAACCAACAATACGTTTGGTTTCTTCGATGCGTTTATCAATTTCAGGCAACTCAATATCGAGGCTACTGTAAAAAGACTCTTCTTCAATTTTCTTCTTTCGCTTTTTATCATCCTCCGGTGAACTAAATGTCTGGCGGACTGCTTTCTTTGTTTCATCTAACCCTGCAGCAGTAAAAAGATCTATTGCATTAGGATCTATTTGGTTCTTCTTACTTTTCTTGCGTTTAGTAGCTTCATTAACCATGCTTTTTAAGGAATCTTCATCACCAAAAAATGCAGCAGCATAATCTCTGTCACTTTCCATAGTTTTCTTTTTGTCCATCAAAAGCAATAGGATTTCTTTATCGAGGGACTTATCAACTACAAGGGTTCTTATATTGACCTTATCTCTTTTTTGTCCAATTCTATCTACTCGACCATTTCGTTGCTCCAGGCGGTTAGGATTCCAGGGCAATTCATAATGCACCACATTAGATGCAAGCCTTTGCAAGTTCAACCCTTCTGAGATTACATCCGTTGCAATGAGGATTGCTTTTTTGGCCCGGTCAAATTTTCCAAAGATTTCAGTCCTTGCATTGAGGCTCATATCGCCATGCATGATGAAAGTGTCAAATTCTTTTGTTTTAAGATTCTTCTCTAAATAATCTAAAGTATCCTTGTATTTAGTAAAGATGATAATCTTGGGATCTTTAGCAAGTAACTCAGGAATAATATCTGTTTTAAGTTTTTGCAACTTCTCATCATCCCTTGGAGTTAGTGTTTCTCCAAACTCAATGATTCGTTTTAACTCAGCAATTTCATCCTGACTTAATGCTTCAAAATCCAGACGGAGTGAAGCCATTTCTTCTGTGATTCTTTCATCATCAGAAAATAAATCATATACAAAGTTTTCCAAAGTTTCTTCCTCACTTTCGCTAAGATTGTCAACAGCATTTTGAATTGTTGAAATTCTATTCTGCAAAGATTTCAATACTGCATATGGAGAACTAATGGCTCGTTTTTGTAAATGAATAGCAACCCAATTTGCAATGTTTTTAACTCTATTGGAGTTCTTGTCTTTGGCAGATTTCAATATAAAATCTCCATAACGTTCAACAGCATCCAATAATTGAATCAGTTTGCCATTTGCTCTGGGGTCGATGATCACTTCTTTCTGATCACGCATAGGGAAGGGGGATTTTTTCCCTTGCTTTTCATACCAAGCTTCGAGTTTTTTCCTGTTACGTTGAATAACATTGTACCGTGCTTTTGCTTTATCGAAAGTTATCTCACCATTGCCAATTTTGAGAACAATTTCCGGATTAATCATTTCCAGAATGCTTGCAAAAGAATCAGAGTACCCATTATGTGGTGTTGCTGTCAGAAATAAAACATTTGAGATTTTCTTGCTAAGATCTTTTACTAGTTCATATCGTTTTTGTTGCTTGGTAGCTTTTGCATTGCTATGAGGTCTAGCACATAAATGCACCTCATCAACCAATAATAAATCCCACTGTTGTTCCTGAATCTGCTGCTTGATGTCTGGCGATTTTGCATAGTCTACCGAAGCAATTACAAACTGAAAATATTGCCAGGGGTTTGCACCGGCAGGTAATTCCTTTTCAAACTCTTTTCTGGAAAATGAATCAATGATTGTAGCCTTAATGTGGAAGAAATAATCAAGTGCTTCTTTCCACTGTTGTTTTAAATTGGCAGGTGTTAAAAATACAACACGTTTAACCTTGCCTCTTTGAATTAATTCAGATATTATCAATCCAGCTTCAATCGTTTTTCCCAACCCGACATCATCACCGATCAGCATTCTCGTAGTTGGTTTTTCTAATGCCAAAACCAATGGAACCATTTGGTAATTATAAGGAACAACAGAAGAACGGTTCAAACACAGAAATGGTGCAGAACCATGGATTAAATCAAATTGATAAGCTCTTAATAATAACCTTTGTGCAGATAAGTCGCCAGGTAATTCTGCGTTGATTCTTTCAAATCTCTCTTCCCTAATATTTTCAACATCAGCTAAGAAAACTCTTTGATCATTCGAATCACCAGTAATTGGTGTGGCCAAAACTTCAATACCATCAAATTCATCAACCCGCCATAGACGGTTACGCATTTTTATAATCTGCCCTTGTCTTATTTCCATTTAACTATTTTAACTTAATATGGATGTCACATTTTTTTCCTTATAAATAGATATAATTTTATCAATTACTTCATCAAAATTTACACCTTCAAAATGTAAGCGCAAGGGGTGCTTAGTCCAAAATAAATGCATATCAGGATTTTTAATCTTGTAGTACCATAGATACTCTGGGAATGGCTTAGACTGCTCTTCAATTTCAAGTCCGTCAAGGAGTTTTTTTTCATCCTGATCCCAATGCATTAGAACTACCACCTTTGGTTGTAATGTTTTAAAAATAAGTTGGGGGTTATCAAAAATGTCACTTGCATCAACTACCTTTTTCCAATCATCATATAAAACGCCATTATTTTTCGCTGTTACCTCATATCGTTCGATTGAATTCGCATTCGCCCAAGCAAAACTTGATAGAATAACTTCAAACGAGAAAGGATCCTTATACAAGTCTTTCCAATCTGGAATTTCGTAAAATTTTGCCAAGAACTTTAGATTAAAGCTCCAAAAATCCCTACTAAAATTACTCCGCCAATAAACAAAATCAAGGCTATCAAAATCATCCTTCCACCAAAAGAGTGCATCATTGGGATTTTTTTGAGCTGTTTCAATAAATTCATTTAAGCCCTTTGAACCTCTTGTTTCCCATCCCATAAATAGTATTTTATCAGCTGCATTAGTATATTCTTTGCCAATAACAGGTAAATGAGGCTCGGGAATTTTAGCAAGATTAACTCCATTTATTTTTGTTATAAATAAGTTTAAAAGAGGAGTATACATTTCAATAAATTTACTTTCCGGTGTTGTCATATTCCTTAATTTATCGTTTTTAAAAATTTAATTTGTTTTCAACTTATCTAAAATCTTTACCATCGCCAACGTATCCATTTCACAATAATCCAGTAAAGCCTGCCTGGTAGTCTTTATTTTTTCTTCATCGGTTTCAATTCTTAAATTATAAAAAGCTGCGCTTGCATCACCGCCATTTCCTATAATTAAATTTTCATAACTCAATTCAGGAAGCAAAGCGGGTAAAACATATTTAATAGAATATGATAGCTGCATCTCAGGAAGATAATATTGCTTCTTTCGGAACGGAACCATCAGGTCTACAAATCGTTGCTGAATATTTTCTATTTCTTCCAGGTATGCAGGGTATTGCTCTTTCAACTCTTTAAGCCGTGTATTTTCAAAACCAACATTGTAAACAATTATGTTGCCTTTATTCCCAACTTCATTAAGTAATTTTTTCAGCATCGTTTCCATGGGTGTGCCCACATGGTCTGCAAGGTAACAGGTGTGTTCAATGCTTCCCCCTTCTTTTTGCTGTATGTGCAGTGAATACTGAAAAACAATTTGCCTATAGCTCCAGTGTCCGTCGTACATTGGCACGGCGGTCATATAAGTTTCAAAGTCTAAGAAGTATAATGGATAAGTAAGCCCATTTATAAATTTCTGCAATGCTTTTTTATCAATGTTTGCCAAACCATGATCGCTGACTTCAGGCACAATATCCTTGTGACAAAAACCCGTAAAGTCACAGGTGTATGGCTTATTGCATTGAGTCCCCACTTCCACTGCAGGTGGAGCTTTAAGTTGTATAACTTTTTTTAATTCAGCCACCTTTGCTGCAATAAAAGGCTGAAGCGCAAGTATTTCTTTTTTTACAGAGGGTTTACTAAAAAGGCAATCAATATCAAGCTCGCCTTTGCGTATGTATGAAGAGTCTAAATGAACGATACAAATATCTTCCAGCGCAAGACCTGCATTGGTAATAACAAAATATTGGAGCGCTGCATCCTGCACAAAAGTGTCTTTTACTTTGGTACTGCCTTTAACTTCATAAGCATACCATTTGTTTTTTTTCTTCACCAGAATATCAATAGCCGACATCACTCCCTCATACTGGAATGCTGCCTCATAGATAATCGTGGCGCCTTCACTAATATATCGTGCAGTGTCGGCAACAGATTTTTGATACTCGAAATGCGTAGGAGGAGTTGCATCCACTCCACCAGGAAAAAGGCCTCTTGCCAACATTCCGATATCTGTTCCCTGTTGAAAGATGGCAGTTTGTGCTTCATCCTGTTCATCTTTAAGTTCCGGATGAAACTTATGCAACCAAAGATTTTTTGTACACTGGCAGCCACGCATGATGGTGGACTTAGAAAGAATATGTTTTTGAGGATAAGTTAGCATGGTAATGAGAACAACAAATATAATAAATAATTCAGGACATAATAAAATATGTTATCATTTATTATATCCATGGATCAAATGTAATCAACCAAAACTTACCATCTATTTGTAATTAGGGATTTCTTTTAACCTCTTCCCATTATTGTTTATTATCCTAATTATAATTTCCCAAAGCCTCTTTTAAAATAGTTTTAACCTCTTTCTTGAATTTCTCAGGTTTTAAAACCTTCACCTGTTCTCCATAACTCAAAGCTGTTTGATTAATTCATAGGCATGGTAAGATGATGTTATAATTGTGTGATCTGTTATGATTGGTTTGTAACTGATTTCAATTTCTGCTACGGTCCAGTTTCCTTTTAGTTGATTCAAGCTTTGTTGCCTGCTGAGTTTTTTATTTGGTTTCAATGATTAAAGATTGCTTGCGCTAAAGATCAGGAAGCATGAGCGAGGAAGGCGATTTGAAACTATGCCACCAGCCGTTTTATTTTGGTAATTGTGTTAATGTGAACTCCGGCAAGTTTTGCGGCTTCATTATTTTTATATCCCTTCTTAAGATATGCTACTGCAATTTTATTTTTAGGCTTTGATAGGAACTTTAATACATCTTCTTTGCTACCGGCTTTTCTGCCCAAATAAACACCTTTCATTTTTGCAATTGCAATACCTTCTAGTTGCCTTTCCCTTATTTGCTTCTTTTCCATTTCACCAACAACGCCAAGGATTGATATAATCATCTTAGTAATAGGGTTTTCTTTCCCATTGCTATCGATAGTTCTTAATCCTTGAGCAACAAAATTTATGCAGATGCCTTTTTCAGTAAAGTAATGGATGGTATTAATTATATCCCTTAAAT
>OCZT010003856.1_pt1 | contig 15276 bp, 13 predicted proteins | sample 1539031 | NCBI WGS metagenome assembly OCZT01 (sample SAMEA3539308, study PRJEB22396) | soil metagenome | biome: tundra; feature: field; material: soil | place: USA | collected 2010-05 | depth 0.15 m | reverse complement strand
TACATCGACCTCACCTGGCGGCACCAGCTCACCACGTCGTCGAATACGACGACGCGACCCTTGCCCTTGCGGTATGCCTGCAGGGCGGGGTCCTGGCCGATTACGTGGGCAAATGCCGCAACCAGAACAGCCGTGAACGAGAGCGGCTCGCCCGACTCGCGGCGCCGGCGGTGGATCGCCCGCCTCGTGTCGGTGACGTCGAACTCCAGCAGGCCGTGGATGGTGTGCTGGCGGCTCATGATCGCGCTCCAGTCCACGCCCTACTGCTGCAGGCGCGGATAGGCGACGGTCCGATGCCCCGAGCGCTCAGGCATGGATGGCGTCGAGGGTTACGCGTGGGGCGTAGATGCGGCAGATCACCCGCGTCTCCAGCACCCGGTGCTCGACCGGATATCCAGGACCGCGCATCGTGTTGACTCGGACATACGTCCCGTCGAAGCCGCACCGGACAACCGAGGTCTGTGGCGAGCCGTCGGGCAGTCGACAAGGTCAAGGAAATCCCGTGGGATGGCATGCACGGCCATCGTGGCTCCTCGACCTCCATCTGCGAGGCCCTCCAAGATGCGGCAACTGCTTCGGCCGAGGGCGTGCCGGGAGTGTCGCCCGCCCTGGTCCGATCGGGTAAGCGCCGAGTGTCACAAACTCCGTTCGCGCCTCGGAGCGCTTCCGGGCCGTCTGTCGCGCCGGCTCACCTCACGCTACGATCCGCACATGACCGAACCCGCAGTCTCTACCGCCGAATTGCTGCGCTGGCGGGACACGGCCCTGGCGATCTGCGACGAAGCCGACAGAATCGCGCTGGCCGGCTTCCGTCGAGACATCGAGGTCGACACCAAGCCCGACCGCAGCTACGTCACCGCCGCCGACCGCTCGATCGAGCGCATGGCCCGCGAGAGGCTGCGGGGCGCGTACCCGGGCTGCGGGCTCATCGGGGAAGAGGAGGGCACAGACGCCGCCGGCGCGTCGGTGTGCTGGTACGTAGATCCGATCGACGCGACCGCCAATTTCGTGCGAGGCATCCCGGTCTTTGCCACGCTGCTTGCGGTCGCGGTGGACGGTGAGCTGCAACTCGGCGTGGTCAGCGCGCCTGCCCTGCGCGAGCGATGGGTCGCCTGGCGGGGCGGGGGAGCTTGGCGGGGCGATCAGAGGCTGGCCGTGAGCCGCGTCTCGCGTTTGGAGGATGCGCAGCTGCTCTACGGCAGCGAGCGCCTCCGCGACGGCCGGCTTCCCGGTCTCGAGGCAACGCTGGCTTCGGCCTGGCGCGATCGGGGCTTCGGCGACTTCTGGGGATACATGCTGGTCGCCGAGGGTGCCGCGGAGGCGATGATCGAGGTCGGCGCCCACACCTGGGATTGGGCCGCGCCGATGGTCGTCGTCGAGGAGGCGGGCGGCCGGTTCACGACGGCGGCCGGGGAGCGCCGTATCGACGGTCCGTCGGCCGTGGCAACCAACGGGCTGCTTCACGAAGAGTTGCTGCGACGGCTGAACGAACCTCGGCCGGGTTGAAGGTCCAGCGCCCGGACGTCGCACAGCGGCTATACGGCGCGCTCTCCGGCATCCCCATCCGCTAGACTCGACCCGGCACCGATCCACCGACCGTATCCCAAAGGTTGGAGGCAAATCATGGGCGACAAGACACCCAAGCGACCGCCGAAGGTCAAGAAGCCGAAACCGGCCACGAAGCCGCCGACGAAGAGCGCCTGAGCGGCCACCGCTCCGGGGAAGTGCGACGGGTCCTCCGGGCATTAGGATTTGCGCTGCTGCCCACGCCGCCAGGAGGACTCGATGCCTGCCCCGAACCGCCCCACGGTCCTCGTCGGCGCGCGGTTGCTCGACGGCCGCTCGCCTGACGCGACCGGCGGCGTCCTCGTCGTCGACGCAACCGGTCGAATCGTGGGAGCCGGACCGGCGGCTTCGACAGCCGCACCAAGCGACTCGGATCGTATCGATCTCACCGGCCTGACGCTGCTGCCCGGTATCATCGACTGCCACGTTCATCTGGCGATGAAGCTTGAGCCCGTCCACGACCAGGTGCAGCGGTCCGCGACAGACATCGTCGTTCGAGCGCTTCAGACCGGTCGCGAGTTCCTCGAAGCGGGTGTGACCACGGTCCGAGACGCCGGCTACGCTCCGGCCGGGATAAAGCGGGCCTTCGCCTCGGGCGCCTTTCCGGGCCCTCGGACGCAGGTCAGCTGCCGGCCGCTTTCGCAGACCGGTGGCCACGGCGACGACTGGACGCCCTCAGGCGCGACCATCGCCACCGAGATGAGCGATCTGCCGCCGGGGATCGCCGACGGTCCGGACGCAGTCCGACGCGCCACCCGCCTCCAGATCCGAGCCGGCGCGGACTGGATCAAGGTCATGGCGACGGGTGGAGTCCTCTCCGCCGCCGACACGCCGGACGCGTCCCAGTTCACCGAAGAGGAGATACGGGCCATCGTCGAGGAGGCTCGGGCGGCCGGTATCAGAGGGACCCTCGCCCACGCCGAGGGAACCGCCGGCATCAAGAACGCCCTCCGTGCGGGCATCACCAGCATCGAACACGGCGACCTGATCGACGACGAGGGCATCGACCTGATGCTGGAACGCGACGTGCCGCTCGTGCCGACGTTCACCGTTAACTTCGCCCTGATGGACGAGGGGCGCATCGCGCGCGGCGAGGTGCCGCCCTGGGCGATCGCGAAGATGCGCTACCTCTTCGAGCGTCAGCAGCGCAACTTCCGCCACGCCGTCGATCGCGGCGTGCGGGTGGTTATGGGCACCGATAGCTTCAACGGCCTTTACCCGCCGGCGGAACTCGCTTACATGTCCGAATACGGTCTCGGGCCCTTCAGGGCGATTCAGGCGGCTACGTCGGAGGCGGCAAAGCTGCTCGGCCTGTCGGATGTGGTCGGGACGCTCGAGGCGGGCAAGCAGGCCGATTTGATCGCGGTCTCCGGCGATCCGCTGGCGGAGCCGGAGCTGTGGCGCGACCCCGCGCGGATCGTCTTCGTCATGCAAGCCGGACGAGTCGTGGCCGACCGTCGCGGCGCCTGACGCTCGCGACGTGTTCTTCCGTTACCTCGGCGGACTGACCGACGCCTGGCTGGCGGTTACGAGGTTCGGGCGGAAGGCCTGGTGCGCGCTTCCGGGCGACCTGATGGGCCTGCTCGTGATGCGCGCCTGCGGGATTCCGGGGGTCACGAGAGAAGTCGAAGTCGGCGGCCTATCCGCCGCCCTCGTCGAGCATCCAAACGCCGGTCGTTACCTGGATCGTGGGTTCATGCCGATACGGGCTCAGACCCTAGGTCGCTACATCTTCGCCCGCGAGAGGCTCTCGAGCCAGGACGTCGAGCACGAGCTCGAGCACGTCCGGCAGTGGGCGCGGCTCGGGCCGCTCTTCCTGCCCGGCTACGCGGCGTCGTCATTAGGTGCCCTCCTGCGGCGCCGGCATCCCTACTGGTCCAACCGCTTCGAGGTCGCGGCCCGCCGTCGCGAATCCCCGATGGGCTCTCTCCCACCCATTCCATAGCAAAGACGTAGGATATCCACATCGTGCGCGCCGCTGAAATTTGCGCGCATAGAGCCCAACCTCGAGGAACAAATCCGCATGCCCGCCCTCACCGAAGAAGCCGTCCTCAACGCCCTGCGCACAGTTCAGGAACCGGAGCTCGGTGGAGATCTAGTCACCCGCAACATGATCAAAGATCTCTCGATCGAGGGCACGCGCGTCGCATTCACCATCGAGCTGACCACCCCGGCCTGCCCGCTCAAGGACGAGATCCAGGCTCGAGTGGAGCGTGCGCTGCACCCGCTGGGCGTCGAGCAGGTCGACGTCACCTGGAGCGCGACGGTGCGCCGTTCCACGCCGACGAGCCCGCAGCTTCTGCCCGGGGTCAAGAACATCGTGGCGGTGGCGTCGGGCAAGGGTGGCGTGGGCAAGACGACGGTCAGCGTCAATCTGGCTGTGGCCCTCGCTCAGGCCGGCGCTTCAGTGGGCTTGCTGGACGCGGATATCACGGGACCCAACATCCCGATGATGATCGGGGCCGAGGGACAGCCCATTGCGAGCCCGAGCGGAAAGATCACCCCGATCGAGGCCTACGGCGTCAAAGTCATGTCGATCCAATTCTTCATTCCCGAGGGCCAGCCGGTAGTGTGGCGCGGGCCGCTCGTGGGCGGCGCAATCCAGCAGTTCCTGCGCGACGTGGAGTGGGGCGAGCTGGACTATCTCGTGGTGGACCTGCCGCCCGGCACGTCCGATGCGCAGCTGACGCTGGCTCAGGCCGTGCCGCTCACGGGCGCCGTTCTCGTGACGACTCCACAGCAGGTTTCCCTCGCCGACGTGACGAAGGCGCTGGCCATGTTCAGGCGGGTCAGCGTCCCGATCCTCGGGGTCGTCGAGAACATGTCCGGCTTCGTGTGTGCCCACTGCGGCGAAGTGACCGACCTCTTCGGTCGCGGCGGCGGCGAGCGCTTCGCAGCTGAGAATGGCCTCGACTTCCTGGGCGGCATTCCGCTCGATGTCACCCTTCGCCAGGGCGCCGACGTGGGCGTTCCGGCCGTGGCACAGAGCCAACCCGGTCCCGCGGCGAAGGCACTGGAGCACGTCGCCAGGGCGATCGCGGGCAAGGTCAGCGTGCAGGCAGCTCACGAGCAGCCGGTCCTCACCATCTCCTGATGTGGGGCACGGCGCGCCGGGGTGACGCTGCGGGGAAGCCCGTCAGAGGCTGATCGCAGGGATTACCATCGTCGGATGCTCTGCCCGGAATGCGCGGCGCCCACCAACCCAGGTGCTCGTTTCTGCCACCTCTGCGGCACTCGGCTCGACACGCCATTCGATGACCTGAAGGCGGGCGACCGGCGCGTCGTCACTGCACTCTTCGCGGACCTCGTGGGCTATACGCAACTGGTCGACGAGCTCGACCCGGAGGAGGTTCGTTCCCGAGTCGACGACGCCCTCAAAGCCCTCGCTGAAGCCGTGGTCCACTTTGGCGGCTCGCTCGAGAAGTTCGTCGGCGACGCCGTGCTGGCAGTATTCGGTGCTCCGATTGCCCACGACGACGATGCTCTGCGCTCGTGCAAGTGCGCCGTTGAAATGCAGCAAGCACTCGGACGAGTCTCCGTCGGCAACTCTCGCCCGCTCGAGCTTCGAATCGGCATCGCCACAGGAGAAGTTGTCGCTGGGCTGCGCGACATAGGGGGTTCACGATCGGTGGCCCTCACGGGCGATCCGATGACTACCGCGGCGCGCCTCCAGCAGCTTGCCGAACCCGGACAGATATTGCTCGACCAGCACACTGCTTCGGCCGCCGCACCGCGCATCGACGTCGAGATAGCCGGGGAGCGCCTGCTTCGCGGCCAGAGTCGTCCGGTGGTGGTCCACAGGCTCCGCTCCGTACGGCGCCCGATCAGCCATTCCTCCGAGCGAGCCATACCTCTGATTGGCCGCGACACGGAGCGAGCGCGGCTGGTAGACCTGATCAAGCGCACCGCGGCGACCGGCCGCGGCGGCGCGGCCGTGGTCACCGGCGAGCCGGGCGTGGGCAAGTCGCGGCTTCTATGCGACATCGAAGAAGATGCTCTGGCCGAGGGCTTCGGCTGGATCTGGATCGACAATGCGCCCCATGGCGTCGATTTGCCCTACCGCGCGGTCCGCAACCTGGTGGAGTGGCTGGCCGACGAAAAGGGCGTCAACGCCGGGGTCCTCGGGCACGAAGTCTTCGTGGACTCCGTAGGTGACCAGGATCCGGAAGCGATGCGACTCGTCCTGGGCGCTCTTGCCACGATCGCATACGACTCCAACATGCTTCTCATCCCGGAAGAAGGATGGGATCCAAACTTCCTGCCATCGATCGATCCCGCTGAGGTGGTAGCGGGTTTTCGCCTGGCCGCGCGGCGGTGGATCAGCTACATGGTCGCCGAGAAGCCGCGCTGCGTGGTGCTGGATGACTACCACTGGATCGATCCCTCCAGCCGCGCGCTCCTCGCAGAGATGGTCCGACTGGCCGCCGAAGTCCCTCTCATCGTGCTCACTGGAGCGCGACCGCCGGCTATACCGGATTGGGTCGCGCTACCCCACGTTGAGCTGATCCAGCTGGGCGGCCTGGATGCGGACGCCACGGAACAGCTTGGGACCGCGATGGCCGGCGGCGACCTCGAGGCCGAGTCGGCCCGCTGGCTATACCAGCGGACCTCGGGTAATGCCTTGTTCGTGACGGAGGTTCTTCGGACACTCGGCGACGGTGGGAACCTCGAGCGCATCGGCGAACACCTGCGCATCGACCCCGGGGCCGCGCGACGCAGCGTTCCGCTCAGCCTGCGGGCTCTGATGGGGGCGCGTATCGACGCGCTTCCGGCGGGGCCGCGCGGCGCCCTGGAACTCGCGTCGGTGATCGGCATGACCTTCCCGGAGTGGCTGCTGTGTGAACTTCGGGGTCTGGACTCCGAGGCGGCCGAACTGGCGCTACTGGCCGAGGCCGGCATCGTGGCGAGGTCGGACGAGGGCCCCGAGGGCGCCGGGAAATGGCGGTTCAGGCACCAGCTCTTCATGGATGCGGCCTACGGACGGCTATTGGCCCCGCGGCGCCGGCAGCTGCACGCTGCGCTCGCCGATCGCCTGGAGAAGGTCGAGCCGTCCGTCGGTGCCGCCGAGCTGGCACGCCACCGCGCCGCGGCCGGGGATATCGAGCGGGCGCTCCCGCTTCTTCGCCAGGCGGCCCGGGACGCGGCCGGTATGGGCGCGCTCAAGGAAGCCGAGGCGTTCCTGGGGGCCGAGGCGGCACTCCGGGGTCTCGACCCGACCAAATCTTCCGCCGAGGACCGCAAATCCCGCGGCTAGTCAGCCCCCGGCCGGCAGCTTTATCCCAGCCCAGTCGCCGGCGTTCCATGCCGCTGCGGCAATCTTCGCCTGTCCCGAGATCGAAGGGTGGAAGTAGTCCACCGTGCTCAGGTCTCCGATCTCGAAGTCGCGCTCGGAGAGCAGCGCCTGGTCGGTCCGACAATAGAGCCGGCCGGCAGCTCCGTCGGTCGACTCGATTCCGTCGCACGCCTTCTGCAGAATGGAGTCATATTCGACCATCGCCGCCCTGGCCTGTTCGATCGTGAGTGCTCCGTTCGAACCGAGGAAGGGCGCGCAGTTTCGCGAGTTGACGTACTGGGCGAGGCTCGCTTCAGCCTGTGGGTCGGCTTGCGTTATCGAGCGGAAGTGATCGAAGTCGGGGATCGGCAGCATCAGGATCCGGCTGCCGGCCGTAGGCCTCCACGAAGTATGGAGATGGCGGCGACCAGCTGAGCTTCGAAATCGGCCGGGTCGGTTTTCGCGTCGTCGCACAGGTCGTTGGTCCCGAGCTCGAAGGTTACGTAAGCCGTTTGGCCGGCTCCCAGCTTGCGAGCGGCCGCCACGACACTCGCAGCCTGGCGCGGAGCATCGCTCATCTTCTTGCCCGACGTGGCCGCATCGACGACAGTCAAACGCGCACCGAGAGCCGCGAGTCTTTCCCGGACGCTGTAGACGCCGTCCCCCCTGGAACTCCCGACTACCCAGGAGTAGGTCGGGCTGTCGTAGCGGTGCTGGGGCGAGACGTTATAGCCCTGGCTGTAGGAGTCGCCGATCGCGCCCAACAGCGACGGTAGGACCGGCAATGTGGAGCCGGACGGCGCTGCGGAAGCCGTGGCGGATGGCGTTGGAGATAGTGTCGGTCTGAGAGTGGGAGTCGCGGCCGCGGTTGTTCCCGGCGTTCGATTCGCCGAGGCAACTTGTGAGGGCCCGGCAGTCGCAGATCGAGAAGGGAAGGCCGACGCCGCAGGTTCTCCACCAGCCAGCGGGCCCAAGACCATGGCGCCGCCGACGACCCGAGCTACGACAAGGACGACTGCGGCGGCGGCGCCTATCCGCAGTGTCGCCTCCCGACTTCTCATCGTGCCATCGTAGGCGCGGCTTGCGTACGGCGTTGCGTGCTTGCGGCGCAACTAAATGGTCGCCGACGTCGCGTGACACTGTACGATGTGGTCATGTTTCAAGCCGAGTTCGCAGTCGAGGCGCTTGGTCGCTGCCGGCTATTCAGCGGTCTCGGCCAGGGGTCGCTGCAGGCGCTCGCGAGAAACCTCCGTACTCGCCGTTTCAAGCGCGGCGAGGTCGTCTTTCATCAGGGGGATCCAGGCGACGCTCTCTTCATCGTGGCCTCGGGCGTGGTCAAGGTCGTCGTGCCTTCAGAGGATGGCGAGGAGGCGATCCTGGCCACATTGCGGCGCGGCGACTTCCTGGGTGAGCTGGCCCTCATCGACGGGGCGCCGCGTTCGGCCAGCGCCATAGCCCTAGAAGCCACGGAGATGCTGACGCTGCCCCGCGAGCAACTCCGGTCCCTGGTGGCCGGTGAGCCTGCCATTCGGGATGCGCTGCTGGTGGCTCTGGCGGCCGAGATCCGTCGCCTCACGACTTACGTCGCCGAGCTGCACTTCCTGGATCTCACCGGTCGGCTGGCAGCTCGCCTGCTGAGGCTTGCCGAAGAAAGCGGAGAACGCGACGCCGACGGATCGACGCGACTTCCGTCGCCGCTCACCCAGGGGGACCTGGCCGCCATGATCGGCTCCACTCGCCAGAGTGTGAACAAGCTCCTCGGTGACTTCATGGACGCGGGACTTCTCCGCATGGATGGCGACACTCTCGTCGTTCCCGATTTGGCGGCGCTGACCCAGGCATCGCGACGCTGAGAGAGACCTCGAAGCGGCAGCACCGGGCGTGCGTCAGCCTGCCGAGATGACTCCTTCGCGGCCCAGCTGCAGAAGCTGAGCGCGGCTCTCGTCAAGGTGCTGAGTCGCGATGCCGAAGAGCCTGCGCAACAGCAGCTCGGAGTGGGCCGAGCCGCCCGCAAGCAGCTTTAGCAACCCTGAGGCCGACATCGAAATCAGCACCGCCGGTCCGATTGCCCGCGCGCTGGAAAGTGCCGTGGGTTCCTCGCGCAACGCGGACCAGCCGAGCAGGTCGCCGGCGTGGAGCGTCGAGACCAGGACCCAGCGATTGTCGTGACGCGCGCGCAGCGCGAGCTTGCCTTGCTCCAGCCAGTGAACCTCAGAGATCCGCGAGCCTGCTTCCACAAGTGTCTCGCCGTCCGCCAGGTGCCGTCGCGCGGATCCCGAGGCGAGTGCCGCGAGATCGGTCTCGCCGAGGCCGGCAAACAGGGGCAGGCTCGCAAGCTCGGCTGCGGTGACGCTCTCACTGGTGATCATGTCTTGCTCCCGTTGGCCGGACCTGCCGTATCGCTGATCGTCCTATTGTCCGTCAGATCACGTGGCGCGCGCAGCGGAGCCTGCTCTGGGACCTGTCCCTTCTTGAGGGCGTGCAGCAGAAAGGCAGCGGCTGCCAGTCCGGCCCGACGACGGCCTTCCTCGCCGCCGAGGAATGCGGTCTGGCCTCCGCGCGCCGTCCCCCATGGGCCCACGGCGGCGAACTCGACCTGCGTGTCTTCGCCGGCTTCGTGAGCGGCAACCGCCAGGCCCACGACAGCCCCGGTATCGTGGCGCACCTGCTCTGCAAGCTCCGCGACCCCCGCCTCGAGACCTGGTGTGCCGGCGTCGAGGACCGAGGCGGCATGGAGCCACGGGGCGTCGCCGAGGAGCCGGACCGTCGAACCACCGGTTCCGGCCTCCACGACGGCTACATTCCATCGCCGGAGGCTCAGCTCGCGTCCCAGAACGGCTGCCCACGTATCGTCCGCGCGACCCCAGACGTACTTTCCGACGGCTGCGAGCACCGCCTCCGCGGCCAGATCTACGAGCTCGAGCGCGGACCGGTCGCCTTCGGCGCGTGCTGAAATGCGCACATCGACGGCGTCGGCACGAGCGTATGTCGCCACGATCGGGTTGGCGGCTCTCAGCAGTGGTTCGCCGAGGGCGTCGGCCACAGATGACTCGCCGATCCCCGTGAGGCGGTAGGTGCGCGAGGCGTGCTCCCGTCCAAGCCCCACCGAACGCAGGCGCGGCAGAACCCAGCCTTCCCACATCGGCAGCATCTCGCGGGGCGGCCCCGGTAGAGCCACGATCACCCGGCCATCCGGCAGGTCCACCCACCAGCCTGGGGCCGTGCCTCGATCGTTGGGAATGATGGTACCCGAGGGAATCACCCACGCCTGCTTGAGATTGGACGGCGGCAGCGCGATGCCGCGCCGTTCGAACATGTGGTGAAGCCACTTCTCGAGATCGGGGTCGACGGTGGGTTGCTCTCCGCAGACGGCGCAGATCGCCTCGCGGGTCAGGTCGTCGGGCGTGGGACCCAGGCCGCCCGTGGTGACGACCAGGGAAGCGGCCACGAGGGCGGCCCGAAGCGCGTCTTCGACGGTGCCGTGTCGATCCGGTAGCGCCGAGATCCACAGAACCTCCACGCCCTCGGTCGCGAGAGTCCGAGCCAGATCGCCGCTGTTGGTATCGCGTGTCTCGCCGACGGTCAACTCGCTGCCGATCGCCAGCACGACCGCCTTGTCCAGCGGCCCGGAATGTGCGATCCCGCCGCGAGAACCTGCGTCGTCGTCCATGCGCGGAGGGTAGCCGGTCTTGCCTTCGGCGTCCGGCGGCTCGCCCGGGTGCACGGGCGCACGGGCTCACGGGCGCGTGGGACGATGCGACCTCCGCTCTCCTCCTCGCCGCTGCTATCATCGCCATGCTGTCTCGAACTACCCGAAGGAGGCCCCTTGACTAACCGGCCCTCCTCGACCGATCCGGCCCGCGGTGGCCAGGATCCCGACGAGAAACACGCGACCGGCTCGCCTCCCGGGCTGGGCGAGCAGTTCGGGCGTACCAGGAGCGCGGTACTTGGCCTGATCAGCTCCCACGTGAGGCTCGCGAAAGCCGAGATCGGGGAGATTGCCGGCGAGTTGAAGCGCGCGGCAATGTTGGGCGGCATCGCCCTGGGTCTGCTGTTCCTCGCGGGCATGCTCGCAGGCATCGGCACGATCCTGTGGCTCGACCAGTGGATCTTCGGGTCGATCGGCTGGGGCGCCCTGCATGGGACCGAGTTCCTGATCGCCGTCGCCGTCACGCTGGTGCTGCTCATCCTTCCCGCCGCCACCGGGCGCGTTGGATTGTCGATGTTCGTCGGCCTGATCGCCGGCGCCGCAGTCGGCGTGCTCCTGGGACTCAATCTCACGAACCAAGGCTGGGGCTGGGTCGCCGACCACTTCTTCAGTGGGCTGACCTGGCCGCCGGACGGGCATCCGATGGCCGTTGTCGACAGGCCGATCGCCACAGCTGTCATCGTTCTTTCGGAGGCATTCGGTGTCGTCGGCTTCGTGGTAGCCCTGCTCTTCCGGCATGGCATCGTCCGCCGCGTCGCCGGCGCAATCGCGGTAGGCATCGTGGCCGCCGCGATCGGCGCGTTCCTGGGGGCGGTCACCGGCGTGCCGATCAGCTGGAATATCGCCATCGCCATTGGGCTTGCCATCTTCCTCGTCGTGTGGCCAACGCTGGCGTCGGTGCTCGTGATCTCTCACATCGACTTCAAGGAGCTCAAGGCGCGCTTCATGCCGGAACAGACAATCGAGACCACCAAGGAGACTATCGAGTGGGTGCGCAAACAGCTGCCGCTCGCGCGGAAGCCGTAGCCAGCCGCCAGCTTCTGCTCGACGAAGTCGTCAGGCTCGAGGCTGCCGGTCGGTCGGCCGTGGACATCCAGGCCAAGATTCGGCGCTCCCCGGGGAAGACCGCGGCGCTCGCCGCCAGCACGGCCTTCCTCGCTCTCGGAGGTCCCAAGCGCACGTATCGACTCATGAGACGCGCCGTGCTGGGCCCCAAGGCAGACCTGCCAAAGTCGATGCTCCCCAAGCAAATCGACAAGGCCCTACGAAGCCACGGCGACGACGGCGACATGGTCCGCGGGCTCCTAGAGCGCGAATTCGCCTACTACCTCGAGAAGAGCCGCCCGCAGCGTGAGGCCCGCGACCTCAAAGGCACGCTCTCCGAACTCGGCGGCAACGTCCTGCGCCCGGTTACGGCCGAGGCCGGCAAGCGGCTGGCCAAAGAGCTGTTCCGCCCTGACGGAGGGACCTTCGCCGCAGCTACGGATCGGATCCACGCTCGCAGGGCAGCCCGCAAGGACGAGAGCGTCGCGGCCGATCCGCAGCCCCTTAGCGATCGGAAGAAGGCCGCGGATCGCGCCCGGTGGGAGCGACGCCGCTGAGGCCTCGCTAGACTCTGGGGCCACGGGCGAGTGGCGGAATGGCATACGCGCCAGCCTTAGGAGCTGGTGCCGCGTAAGCGGCGTGTGGGTTCGACCCCCACCTCGCCCACCAAAGATTCGCAGCTCCGGCGGGCCTAAGGTCCCGGCAGGACGGCCTGGCGGATCTGACCGATGCGGTGATTCCCAGCGACCAGGATCCGGTCGACCTGAAGCAGCTGGCCCTGCTCGAGAGGGGAGAAGTAGATGCGCTGCTGGTCGGAGTTCACGAGCGTGACGACCCAGATCGACTTTCCGGGAGCCAGGCCGATGGCGGCGCTCCAGCCCAGCTTCGCCACGGTCGCGGGCTCGACCCGCTGACTGGGCTCGATGTCCATCCATCCGGTAAAGAAGGCTGAGTTGGGTGGATGCCAGTCGAATAGTTTGATGCCCAGCCTTTGCGCTTCGCCGGTCTGGTAGAGGTAGTAGGAGAGCGGGAAGAAGCTCTCGGCGTTGACGGCTATGACCACGTCACCCGGCTGGACCACGGTCGCCAGTTTTTGCGCCACCTGCCGGCCCGGGTCCATGCCGGTATCGTCACGAGCGTCTGCGACGATTTGGGCGGATGTGAAGGCCGATACGATTATCGGAAGCGCCACCAGACCCGCCAGGAGAACGACCGGCACCACGCGCAGGCTCGGCAATCGCCCTCGAAGGCCGCGGCTTAGGGCGACGGCACCAACGGCAACAGCAATCGCGAACGGCGGGAACGCGTTGGCGAGGTATCGCCCGTCGTAGATGGAATGGATCTGGGAATAGACCCACACGGCAGGGATCAAGCCGAAGTCCAGGATGAGCGCGATGGCAAGCAGCCTGCCTCGACATCGCGTCGCGGCAGCGGTTGCCGCCACTCCGACTTCCGAGCGGCGGCGCCGAGTGATATGGAGCAAGGCAGCCAGCCCAACCAGCGCGACGGCGGCGAAGGCCAGCGTCCACGCCCAGGAGTCCCCGCCCTGACCAACGAACCAGGTTCTGAAGGTGGTTGGGAGCGCCCCGATAGTCGGTTGAGGGGTCCAGAAAGGCCTGCCGTTCGTAGCAGTCGCGATCAGATTTGGGAGCCAGGGAAGCAGGGCCAGGACCCCGGCCGCGACACAACCGGCGGCCGCGATCGATACGCGGCTGCGCAGCCAGACCGCTGCCACGACCACGAACAGGAACTGCAGCCCGGCACTCGGGATGCCGAGCGATAGTGACCAGACCTCTCCTGCAACTGACGCAACGATGCCGGCCGCGACAAAGGCCCGGCGGCGCCCCGTCCATTCACCGCCTCTCGCGATCAGCAGCCAGATCAGCCACCAGGCCGTCGTCGCGAACAGCGTCTCCAGGCTGTACATCCGGGCGTTGCGGGAATTGACCACCAGGAGTGGCGAGACCGCCACCAGCAGACCGGCGAGCCACGCTTCGGTCGTGCCGAGAGCATCGCGGACCCACCGCCACGTCACGACCACCACGCCCAGACCGGCAACGACCGACAGCATTCGCAGCGCGTCTTCAGCGCTTCCGAATACGGCCATCCAGCCCTTCAGCAGGACCATGTAAAGGGGTGGATAGGGCTCTTGCGCGCCAAGGCGGAGCATGTCGCCGATCGAATGGCTGGCCAGGTACCAGGACGTGGCTTCGTCGCGGAAGAGTTGAGCGTTCCCGAGGAATGCGATCCTGAGCCCGGCCGCGGCCGCCAGCACTGCGACAACCCCAAACGCTTGGACGACTCGTTCGGATGTCGCCGCTCTACGAACCGAGCTCCGGGTCGCCAGAATCGAGCTCCTCACCACTGCCCCTTCCGATCGCGCCTCCACCGCCGGCTCCCGCGGTTCCAGAGGGTAACCCATCGCGCCGACGTTGGAATCGCGCCCTCGACTCGAACCGACGAGCCACATGGAACTGCGCTGCGCCTCCGCCCTCTCCGCCCGCCCGGCCCGTATAATCGGCCGGCGATGCAGACCACCACCACCAACCTCCCCAAGTCCCGTCTCCAAATCGAATTCGAGCTGCCGCCCGAGCGACTCTCGCGCTCCATCGAGGGGGCCGTGCGCCGACTCTCCCGTCAAGCGCACGTGTCCGGGTTCCGGCCCGGCAAGGCGCCACGAGCGGTGCTCGAGCGGTTCCTCGGACCGACCGCGATTCTCGACGAGGCCGTCGAGCAACTCGTCGACGAAGCATTCCGCGAAGCGATGCGCGAGTCGGACCTGGCGCCCCTCACCTCGCCGGAAGTGGAAGTGACGCAAGCTGAAGAAGGCAAGGCCCTCATCTTCAAGGCAGTCGTGCAGGTTCGACCGGAAGTCGGCCTCGGCGACTACGAAGACTTCAAGTTCAAGCCCGAGGTCAATCCAGTCGACGCAACCATGGTCGAGAAGGTCCTCGACGAGTTGCGCGACGCCGAAGGCCACCTCGAGCCGGTCTTAGATCGCGGCGCGCAGAAGGGCGACTATGCGGTCATCGGCTTTGTCGGGACGCGCGACGGAGTGCCTTTCGACGGCGGGACGTCCGAGAGGATGCCGCTTGTCCTGGGCGACGATCGGCTCATCCCGGGCTTCGAAGACCACCTCGTCGGCGCCGAGAAGGGCGAGACGCGTGAGTTCGACATCGTCTTCCCCGACGACTATCAGGAGGAATCGCTCCGCGGCCAGACGGCCCATTTCGCCGTCGAGGTCAAGGACTTGCGGGAGAAGGTCCTGCCCGTAGCCGACGACGAGTTCGCCCGATCCGTCGGCAAGTTCGCGGACTTGGAGGAGCTCGAGGCCGAGTTGCGCAAGCGGCTCGAAGAGAACGCGGTCGACCACGCCCGCCACGAGTTCGCCGACAAAATCATCGAATACGCCACCGCCAACGCGACTGTGGAGCCGCCGGACGTGCTGATCGACCAGGAGGTCGAGGTCATGCACGACGAGTTGCGCTCGGCGCTCGCCCGACAGGGGATCGGAGAAGAGGCCTACCTCAAGGTCGTCGGCAAGACCTCGGAAGAGCTCCACGGCGAGTTCCGACCGCAAGCCGAGAAGCGGGTCAAGACGCTACTGGTGCTGTCGGACATCGCCAAAGCCAAGGGCGTGGAAGTGCACGATGCCACGGTCGAGGCCGAAATCGAGAAGGCCCGG
>OCZT010003855.1_pt1 | contig 15278 bp, 15 predicted proteins | sample 1539031 | NCBI WGS metagenome assembly OCZT01 (sample SAMEA3539308, study PRJEB22396) | soil metagenome | biome: tundra; feature: field; material: soil | place: USA | collected 2010-05 | depth 0.15 m | reverse complement strand
GGCGAGGCCGTGCGGGCAGCCGCGCAGGCCGGCCTCCGGTCCCGCATCTGGGCCGGGGCGGAACTGGCGGCGGCGGGCTTCGGCGGCATCCTTGCCGTGGGTTCCGGATCGGCGCGGCCGCCCCGGCTGATCGAGCTCAGCTATGAGCCGGCCGGCTGGGAAACCCACGTCGTGCTCGTCGGCAAGGGCATCACCTTCGACAGCGGCGGCCTGTCGCTGAAGCCCAACGACGCCATGAAGCTGATGAAGACCGACATGGCCGGCGGCGCGGCGGTTATCGCGGTGATGTCCGCGCTGGCTGGCCTCGGCGTCAGGGCGCGCGTTACCGGCCTGGTGGCGGCGGCGGAGAACATGCCGTCGGGTTCGGCCTACCGGCCCGGAGACGTTATAACGCAGCACGGCGGGCGGACTGTCGAGGTGCTGAACACTGATGCCGAGGGACGGCTTGTACTGGCCGACGCGATCGCCTATGCGGACGCGGCGCTCGACCCCGGCGTGGTGGTGGACATCGCGACCCTGACCGGCGCGGCCAGGACAGCGCTCGGGTCCGGTATCGGCGCGCTGTACTCGACCGATGATGACGTGGCCGGCGCGCTGCTCGCGGCCGGGCAGGCAACCGGGGACCTGCTATGGCGGATGCCGCTGCCCGCGGACTACCTGGACGCGCTCGATTCGCCGGTAGCCGACCTGGCCCACATAGCGCGGAGCGGAGCGGCGGGCGCGAAGGCCGGGTCCATCGCGGCCGCCCTGTTCCTGCGCGAATTCACCGGCGGCCGGCCGTGGGTGCACCTCGATGTGGCCGGCCCGGCTCGTTCCGCCTCGGATGAGGGGGAGACCACCAAGGGCGGCACCGGGTTCGGCACCAGGCTGCTGCTGAGCTGGCTTGGCGGGATCTGACCGGACTGAGCGCGGGGCAGGGCCGGGGGCCGGGGCAGGGCCGGGGCGGCCCGGAAGGCCGCGGGACCTAGGGTGCCTGCTTGACGGCGGCGAGCAGGCCGTCGCCCAGCGGCAGCAGCAGCGGGACCAGCCGTTCGTCGGACTTGACCTGCTCGCATAGTTCGCGCACGGCGGCCGTGTCCGGGTCGTCCGCGGCGCCGTCGTCGGCCCGCTCACGCCAGAGAGCGTCGATAATCCGGCTGTGCCACAGGGCGTTGTCGAATGCCACGACTCCGCCCGGCCGCAGCAGCCGGAGGGCGCCGACCAGGTAGTCCGGGTACTCCTGCTTGTCGGCGTCGCAGAACACCATGTCGTAGGCGCCGTCGGCGAGCCGGGGGAGTACCTCGAGCGCGCGGCCGCTGATCAGCCGGTAACGGCTGGAGGCGAACCCGGCGTCGACGAATGCCTTACGCGCCAGCCGCTGATGCTCAGGCTCGATATCAACGCTGGTCAGCACGCCTCCGATGCGCATGCCCCGGAGCAGCCAGATGCCGGACGTGCCGCAGCCTGTGCCGATCTCCACGACTGATCTCGCGCCGATGGCCGCGGCGATGAAGCGCAGCGCCGCGCCAGTGGCCGGGCCGACTGGCACGGCGCCGCCGACCTCAGCGGCCTGGCGGCGGGCGGCATGCAGCACGTCATCCTCGGGGAGAAACTCCTCGACATAGGTCAGTGCGTCCTCTGCGCTGGCGATGACTTCCTCCGTGAACGCTGGCCGGCTCTCCGCGGGAAGCCTAGCGTTACGTCGGCTGAAACGGGAACCAGCCTGGCCCGCTCAGGCGTTGTCAGGACGCCGGGCAACGGCTGGCGGAAGTCCCGGCGCTATGTCGTTGTTGGGGGTAGTAGCAGGCAGAAAGTGGGCTGACCGTGGATCGTGCTGTGCCCGTCAAGGCGGCGGATGCTGACTGGACGCCGCCTACCTGGGAGGAGGTGGTCCGGGACCACTCCGCCCGGGTATACCGCCTCGCGTACCGGCTGACGGGCAATTCCCATGACGCGGAAGACCTCACTCAGGAAGTCTTCGTCCGGGTTTTCCGCTCGCTGGCGACTTACACGCCGGGCACGTTCGAGGGCTGGCTGCACCGGATTACCACCAACCTGTTCCTCGACATGGCACGCCGGAAGCAGCGGATCAGGTTCGAGGGACTCGCGGACGACACCGCGGCGCGGCTGGGCGGTAACGAGCCGACGCCGGCCGAGGCGTTCGATGAGCGGCACCTCGACGACGACATCCAGGCCGCGCTCAAGGCCCTTGCCCCGGAGTACCGGGCAGCAGTGATCCTCTGCGATATCGTGGGACTCTCCTACGAGGAGATCGCCGCCACGCTCGGGGTCAAGCTCGGCACGGTCCGCAGCCGCATCCACCGGGGCCGCGCGCAACTCCGGGCGGCGCTTGAGCACCGCAGGCCGCGTCAGGCGCCGCCGCCGCGGGTGCCGGTGGCCCAGGCCCAGCTGAAAGCGCCGCTACCGGAAGGCGGTCAGCCATGAGCCATCTCGGGCAACGCCTTTCCGCGCTGATTGACGGCGAGCTTGGCCACGTCGAGCGCGACCGGGTCCTCGTCCACCTGGTCAGGTGCGAGCCGTGCCGTGCCGAGGCCGTGGCCCTGCGGACGCTGAAGCGGCGGATGAACGCACTCGGCGGAGCGGCGGCCGACTCGGCGCTGACCCGCCGGCTGATGGGACTGGCGCTGCCGGCCGATCCGCTCGCGGATACCCGCGGCACCGGGGGACCGGGCTCGTTCCGGCCGGACGCGGCGTCCGGATCTGCAGCCGGCCCCCGCGAGCTGCGGCCAAGCCGCGTCGTCGTCGCGGGATGCTTCGCGTTCCTGCTGGTAGGCCTGGGGGCTGCGGCCTTCGTGGCGGGCGGCGGCAGCCCGCAGCCCGGGCCGCAGATCACGCCGGCGGTGGACGTTTTCATGGTTCAGCACGAGATCATGACCGGCGTGGTTCCGGTCATGCGGCCCCGGGCGGCGCCGTCAGGCCGCCAGGGTGCCGTGCTGCACGCGCCGTGAGCCCGCTGTCGGAGTCGTCGCGGCGGCTCACCGGCGGGGCTGTACTGCTGGGCTTGCTGGGCGCCGCGCTGGCAACGCTGGTCCTTGTTGACGGCTCGTCCGGCCAGTCGGTGGCCCGGCGGACGGGAGCCGGCGCAGCGCCAGGCGGGGTGCGCCCGGTAGGCACGGCGGCCAGTTCCCGGACGGGCTTGCGGCTGCTGCGCGAGGCCGCTGCCGCGGGCGTGGCCACCTCGTACCTGGGTGTGCAGATCGTGGCCTGGTGGGGGCCGCACGGCGCGAGCACCTCGGTCGTGCAGGTCTGGCATGAACGTGACCGCAGCATCCTGGCGCAGGTCACCGATATGGGCTCGGCGCCGTCAGCAGCCGCGCCGCAGGCGTCGGCGGCGGCGCAGGACCCGGACGGGATTCTCGGGCTGTCGCGGCAGTTGCTTGTCCTCATGCCCGGCAACTACGAGGTGACGTACGCGGGCCGGGGCTCGGCGGACGACCGGCAGGCACAGATTGTCGATGTGCTGCGACCCGGCGGCAGCCTGGCCGCACGGTACTGGCTGGACACCGCGACGAAGCTGCCGCTGCGCCGGGAGACTTTCGACTCCCGGGCGCGCATGATCAGCGAGGATGCCTTCATCAACCTGCGGATCGGTGACGGCGGCCTGCACGGCATGCCAGTGCCGGACGTGCGGGGATGGTCATCCCGGCTGGATTCAGCGCAGATCGCCATGCTCAGGGCGCGGGGCTGGCCAGTGCCGCCGCTGCTGCCGGGCAACCTGCTTCTTATCGCCGCGCACCAGCGCGGCACCGCGGCCGGCCCGGTCATTGACCTTGACTACTCCGACGGGCTGTCGCTGGTCTCGATCTTCCTGCAGCGAGGGGAGCTGCCGCGGGCGCTGCCAGGGTGGCAGGAGATCACGCTTGGCGGCAGTGCCGTCTACTCAACCGACCCGGGCTCGCGCAGCCTGGCCTGGTCGGCGCACGGGTTCGTCTACACCGTGATCGCGGAAGCCCCGGCAGCGACCGTCGATCAGGCCGTCGACTCGCTGCCGCACGACGCGCGGCCGGGATTCTGGGGCCGGATCGCCAAGGGAATGCGGCGGCTGGCCTCCTGGGCCAACCCGTTCCGCTGATCAGGCCTATCACACCCCGATCACGGGCAGGAATGGTGTGGGGAAGTGACGAATTCCTCGCTATTGGGCCGGATCGGAGAGGCGCGTGATGTCTGAGGGGTTTGGGCATGCTGCCGTCGGGACTCCGGAGGAGCCAGCCGCAGCAGCACCGGAGCTTCCCGTGGCCCCGGAGCCTCCCCCCGGGCCGCCAGCTTCTCCGGGCGAGCTTCCGCTCGTGCCCTCATCGCCGTCTGGCGAGCTTCATCCTGCGCCGCCGCCGCTTCCCGGTGAGCTTCCCCCGCGCCCGGCGCAGGCCGAGTCGCCCGGACGCCATGCGCTAGGTGGCCGGAGGCTCGCCGTCTTCGCGCTCACGCTCGCTCTCGTGTCGGCCCTTGCCGGAGGGCTCGTCGGCGGATATGTCGTGTCCAGGACATCCGGCGACGGAGTGTCCCCCGGCTTCAGCCTCGGCACGGTCCCGGGCGCGCTCACCGACCGGCCGCCTGCCTCGGTCGCGGGCATCGCGGCGAGAGTCCTGCCCAGCGTGGTAATGATCAGGGTCGATGGCAGCGTGGGCACGGGCTCCGGCTTCATCATCCGCGGCGGCTACGTCATCACCGACAATCACGTCGTCACGCTGGACGGTCGCCTGCGGCACGCATCGCTGCAGGTCGTCTTCAACAGCGGCCGTGCCGTGCCGGCCAAGCTGATCGGCACGGACCCGTTCTCGGATATCGCCGTGATCCGGCCGCGGGTGACCGGGCGATTGCCGGCGCTGTCGCTCGGCAACTCAGCGGGCGTGCAAGTCGGGGATCCGGTCGTCGCCTTCGGCTCGCCGCTCGGCCTGGCCGGCACTGTCACCAGCGGCATCATCAGCGCCCTGGACCGTCCGGTGCGGCCGGGCGGCGTGCAGGGCGTGGCGGCCCAGGTATTCATCAACGCGATCCAGACCGATGCGCCGATCAATCCCGGCAATTCGGGCGGCCCGCTGGTGAACGGCCGGGGGCAGGTCATCGGCGTTAACGCGGCGATCGCGACCGTAGGAGACCCGCTGGCCGGCCAGAGCGGCAGCATCGGGCTCGGCTTCGCGATCCCGATCAACCAGGCGCGGCTGATCGCCACCGAGATCATCCGCACCGGCCGGGCGACGCACGCGTTCATCGGGGTGATGCTCGACAGCGCCTACACGGGATCCGGTGCCCAGATCGTCACCGCGGCGCGCCGCGGTGCGTTCGCAGTCACGCCGCGTGGTCCGGCGGCCAGGGCCGGCCTTCGGCCGGGTGACGTGATCGTGAGCTTCGGCGGCCAGCGGATCACCAGCGCCGCCACGCTGATCCAGGCCATCCGGTCCCGGGATCCGGGAATGCGGGTAGCCGTCGTTTTCCTCCGCGGCGGGGTCAGGCATCTCGTGTCGCTCACCCTCGGTGCGGCGCCGTCCTGACCTGCGGCATAGCGAGGCGCAGGGTGATTTTTCCGCCCGGCGGCACGCGAAAACGGCCGCTGGATGGCCAGCCATTCGTGGCCGGCCGCTCCGAGCGTCTACATTGGTGCTGAGCGGAACGCAGTCCCCTGCGCGCTGCCTGACGCTGGAGCGTTGCTTGTGTTCGACTTGTCTCTCACCAAGCTGCTGGTGCTCGCTGTCCTGGCCCTGCTGATCTTCGGCCCTGACCAGCTGCCGAAGGTCGCCTCGCAGGCCGGCAAGGCGCTGCGTGACCTGCGCCGGCTCGCCGACTTGGCCAAGGCTGATCTGCGGGAGGGCCTCGGGCCCGAGTTTTCCGACTTTGACATGAACGACCTGAACCCGCGGAACTTCGTGCGCAAGCATCTCCTCGACGACCTCGACCTTGATCTCGACGGCGACGCGGAATCAGATTCCCGGCCGCACGCGGACGCCGCCTCGGCGCTGCAGCCCGGCGAGAGCCCGCCATACGACGCAGAGGCCACCTGAGGCTCGGCCGCAGAGCCCGCCGCACCCGCGCGCCTAGCGGGGGCCCGGCGGCGTGGCTCAGCGGACGGTCAGGAGGCTGCGGCCTGATCTGGGTCAGCCGACTGCCGCCGGAGCGGCGTGATGCCCAGCCGGCGTCCGGAAAGCCCGCGCGACCGGTTGGCCAGGCTTTCCGCGATCATGGACAGTTGCTGCGCTGCCGGGGACTCCGGGTTGCTGAGCACCAGCGGCGTACCGCTGTCCCCGCCCTCGCGCAGCCGGACGTCGATGGGCACCTGGCCTAGCAGCGGTACCCGGGTGCCGATGATCTTGGTCAGCGCGTCAGCTACGGCCTGGCCGCCACCGGAGCCGAAGAGGTCGATCCGCTCATCGCAGTGCGGGCACGGCAGGTAGGACATGTTCTCGATAACGCCAACGATCTGCTGGTGCAGCTGGGGTGCGAGTGCGCCGGCTCGTTCGGCCACCTCGGCGGAGGCGATCTGCGGGGTGGTGACCACGAGCAGTTCGGCGCCGGGCAGCAGATGACCCACCGAGATCGCGACGTCCCCGGTGCCCGGCGGCAGGTCAAGCAGCAGCACGTCCAGGTCGCCCCAGTACACGTCCGCGAGGAACTGCTCAAGCGCCCGGTGCAGGATCGGCCCGCGCCACGGCACCGGCTCGTTGCCCTTGGTGAACATCCCGACGGAGATGACCTTGATGCCATGCCCGGACGGTGGCATGATCATCTTCTCGACCTGGGTCGGCTTGCCGGCCACGCCCAGCATGCGGGGCACCGAGTGGCCGTACATGTCGGCGTCCAGCACCCCGACCTTCTGCCCGGAGGCGGCCAGCGCCGCTGCGAGGTTCACGGTCACCGAGGACTTCCCGACCCCGCCCTTGCCGCTGGCGACCGCGTACACCCGCGTCAGCGAGGAGTCCTTGGCGAACGGGATTTCCCGTTCCGGCCGGCCGCCGCGCAGCTGGCCCTGCAGGCCGCGGCGCTGCTCGTCGCTCATCACGTCAAGCTCGACGCGCACCCTCGCCACGCCGTCCAGCTTGCTGACCGCCGCGGTGACCTCCCGGGTGATGGTTTCGCGCATCGGGCAGCCGGCGACGGTCAGCCATACATCTACCCGGACGGTCCCGTCCCGGCCGACATCCACGTTCTTGACCATGCCGAGCTCGGTGATAGGACGGTGGATCTCGGGGTCGTTGACCCCGGAGAGTGCCTGGGTCACCTGCTCTTTGGTGGGCGGCGGCGAAGCGGCCGACGGGGATGCCATGACCCCATGCTACGAACACCTGACCGGCCGTCGAACCGCCGGCGCCGGCGTACGATCATTCGGCGCCGCAGAGGTGCCCGGCCTCACCGCGAGCAGAAACGGCTGTCCATGGAGCTTCAGCAGATCGGCCTCCGGCATCCGGCGGCTGAGCTGGTCAGGAACATCCAGCGCAACCGCACCGGGATACCACGCCGGATGTTCGTCGCCGAAGGGCTGTACGAGCACAACATCGTGCTCAACGCCGGGGTGCGGCTGGACACTTTCCTGTGGTGCCCGCAGGCCGCGTATTCCGACGAGGCGCAGAAACGCAGCGCCGAGCTGGCCGAGCGGGCTCGCCGGGCGTACCAGATCTCGGCCAAGACGCTGGAACGGCTGGCAGAGCGCCCGAATCCGGATGGCCTGCTGTCGATCGCCCGGCTGCCGGACTGGAACCCGGCGGAGATCAAGCTCGGCGCACGCGCTCTCGTCCTGGTGGCTGACGGCATCGAGATCCCCGGCAATCTCGGCACGCTGATCCGCACGCTGGACGCCTGCGCCGCTGACTGCCTGGTGCTGACTAACCGCCGGACCAGGCTGACGCACCCGAAGGTACTGCGCGCCAGCCAGGGGATGAGCATCAAGGTCCCGGTGCTCGACTTCGACCAGGTAGCGGAGGCCATCGGCTGGCTGGCCAGCAGTAACTGCACCGTCTACCTGGCTGACACCGACCAGAGCCTGAGCTATCGCGACGCCGACTACGCCGGCCGGACGGCCCTGGTGGTAGGCAGCGAGCGCTACGGCATCTCCCCGGCGTGGCATGAGGCGGGCTTCAGCCGGATCGGCATCCCGATGCTCGGCGCAGCGGACTCGCTCAACGTGGCGATATCCGCCTCCGTGCTGCTGTACGAAGCGCGGGCGCACAAGAACGGCTGGTGACGGGCTCCTCTTGCGTCAGCGGCTGGCAACCTCGCCGCTTACTCGCCGAGGCCGGCAACGTTAAGGCCGAAGTGCTCAACCGCGCGCCAGGCTATGTCGCGCCTGTAGTGCATGCCCTCGAATCGCAGGCGGCTGACTCTCTCATAACAGCGCTGCCGCGCTTCGAGCAAATCGTCACCAGTCCCGGTGACTATCAGCACCCGGCCGCCGCTGGTGAAGACGGTGCCGTTGACCATTTTCGTGCCGGCCTGGAAAACATCCGTTCCGCTGACGTGGTCTTCTAGCCCGTCAATCGGATCGCCCGCTCGCGGGTTACCAGGGTAGCCGGCTGCCGTGAGCGCTACGCATACGGCGCTACCCCTGGACCAGGTGATATCACAGTCGCCGAGGGTGCCGGCCTCGATGGCCTCGACGATTACCGCAAGATCGGTATCCAGGAGTGGCAGCGTGACTTCTATTTCGGGATCACCGAAACGTGCATTGAACTCAATGACATACGGGCCGTCGGCAGTCCAGATGAGATTGCCGCAGAGGACTCCGCGGTACTCAATCTCGCGCTGGCGAAGCGCGTCGATGAGCGGCACGAAGATGCGTTCGATGGCCGCGTCGTGAGCGCCGGGCAGGGTGGGCACGGGCGAGTATGCGCCCATGCCGCCGGTATTGAGCCCCTGGTCGAAGTCAAGCGCCCGTTTATGGTCCTGTGAAATCGGCATTGATCGCCAGGACACGCCATCAGTGAAGACCATCTGAGTGTACTCTTCACCGATCAGGAAGTCCTCGATGAGGAGCTGGGATCCGGCGTCGCCGAACATGCTGTCATCCAGCATATTCACGATTGCGGTGCTAGCCTCATCGAAGGTCTCGCAGACAATCGCGCCTTTACCGGAGGCAAGCCCGTCCGCCTTCACTACCAGCGGAAACGGATGCGGCCGGCAATACTCGATAGCTTCCTTGGAATCGCTGAAGCGAGCATAGGCGGCCGTTGGTATCCCGGCCTCCAGCATGAGTTGCTTCGTCCATATCTTGCTCGTCTCAAGGCGTGCCGCGAGAGCGCTTGGCCCCAGGACCTTGACGCCTGCGGCGCGGAGCGAGTCCGCCGCGCCTGCGGCCAGAGCCAATTCCGGTCCTACGATAGCGATTTCTATACCCTGCGCTTGGGCAAAGCTTGCCAGGGCAGGCGCGTCGGTAACGGCAATGTCTACGTTAGTGGCGATCAGCCCGATGCCGGGATTTCCTGGCGCCGCGAAGACCTGCGCATTTTCAGTGTGGCGCGCCAGGTGCGTAACAATTGCGTGCTCGCGGCCGCCGCTGCCTATTACTAGGATGCGCACTGGACCTCCATCAGAAGAGCCATACCGGTGGGGCGCGCGCTCGTAATCATGCGGCGGGCCGATATATGCACGCTTGGCATGGCGCACACGATACTGCATCGCGCCGGTCTCGGCGCAATGCCGCTTAGCGCGGTTTGGGCTCGCCTGCCTGCCTTGCCGGGCATCGGTACTGCACCGGCCCTGACCTCGTCGAGGCCGAGGCGGCGGATATCGTCACGACCGCTGCCATCAGTGCCCGGCAGGCGCGCGCGGCGGGCTATGCCACGATCGAGGATCTGCTGGCCGGGCTGCACGGAAGCCCGGCCCTGCCGTTGTACCGCGGCGGGAACTGCGGGTGCTTGGTAGCCTCCGCGATGTGAACGCTGCCAGTCCGCCTGCCCGCAGTCCGCACGCCGATAGATCGCGCGCTGACCACGCCCGCCGGTCCTGCCTGGCAGTCCCTGGCAGCAGCCCCAGGTTCCTGGCGAAGGCCCGTGACCTGGCTGCCGACGAGGTCTTCCTCGATCTGGAAGACGCGGTCGCCCCGGATGCCAAGGAAGAGGCACGGCGCAGCGTGATCGGCGCGCTGCGCTCGGGCGGCTGGGGCGGTAAGGTGCGGGCGGTCCGGATCAACGGCGTCACCACCCGCTGGGCCTACCGGGACGTCGTCGACATCGCCGAGCAGGCTGGCCGGGATCTGGATGTCATAGTGCTCCCGAAAGTCTCCGAGCCGCAGCACGTGACCTGGCTTGACCTGCTGCTCGGCCAGATCGAGCAGGCGATGGGATACCCGGCTGGCCAGATCGGGATCGAGGCCCAGATCGAGGACGCGCGCGGGCTTGCGGCCGTGGACGCGATCGCGGCCGCCTCACCGCGCCTCGAAGCGCTGGTCTTCGGCCCTGCGGACTTCATGGCCAGCGTCGGCATGCGATCACTGGAGATCGGCGCGCAGCCGCCCGGGTACGTCGGCGGCGACGCTTTCCACTACCCGCTGCTGCGCATCCTTGTCGCCGCCCGCGCGCACGGCCTGCAGGCCATCGACGGGCCGTATGCCGCGATCCACGACACCGGCGGGCTGGCCAGGGCTGCGGCCAGCGTGGCGGCGCTGGGATTCGACGGCAAGTGGGTGCTGCATCCGGGCCAGATCGAGACGGTGAACGAGGCGTTCTCGCCGGGCCAGCCGGAGTACGACAAGGCTGAGCTGATCCTGGAGGCGTATCAGCATTACACGACCGTGGAGAAGCGCGGGGCAGCGATGCTGGACGGCGAGATGATCGACGCGGCATCTCGTCAGCTCGCCCAGGTCGCGGCCGCCCGCGGCCGCGCAGCTGGCCTGGCCAGGACCCGGCGTTTCGAGCCGCCCGGCTGACGCGGACGTTGCTGCACGTCTGATGTTGGCGCCGCCGGCCCGGGTGACGCTGCCGCCTGGCAGACGCTAACGTCCCTGGCCGCCAGGGCGGCACTCCGCAATCGCTAAGGCAGCACTCCCCAGGAGGTCAGCGCCTCGGTCAGGCCGCTGGTCAGCGCGCCGCGGGCCTCCATCCGCGCCAGCTCCGCCGGGGCTGCCCAGCGCGCGTCGGCGGCATCGTCACCGGCCGCGAGCTCGCCCCCGGTCACCACCGCCAGGTAGTCCCTGATGTCGAGCACCGCGCCAGCCAGGCCGGGGCGCTCGACCTCACCCAGCAGCCGTCCGGGAACGACGGTCAGCCCTGTCTCCTCGAGGACCTCCCTGACCAGCGCACTGGCGTCGGATTCGCCGGGCTCGATCCGGCCGCCCGGGATCGACCACAGTCCGGCGGCTGGCTCGTGGCCCCGCCTGATCAGCAGCAGCCGCCCCGCCTCGTCCTTGATCACCGCTCCCACGCACGCGATCCGCTGCACCGCCATGGTGTCCAGTATCCCGGCAGCCGGCAGTCCGTATCAGGGCCGCTGATGCGAGAGAACCTCAGAACTGGCGCGAGCAGTACTTGACGTGAGCCAATCCAGGAGTAACTCTCGGTAATCATGAGGAATCATTCCACCTGCCCTCGCTGCGGCGGCCCGCTGCAGGAGCCCAGCGCATGGTCGAGCGCATGGCAGTGCAATCTGCACGGCCAGGTACAGCCGCTGCGGCCTGCCTTCAGCCCCTCCAAGGAAGGGCTGGACGGAGTGCTGCGCAGCGCGACGGTGCCGGTCTGGCTGCCCTGGCCGCTGCCGCCGGGCTGGCTGGTGACCGGATTCGCCGCGGCAGGGGACGAGCGCAGCGGTTCCTGCGGCTGCGCCGTCGCGCTGACCGGCCCGAACCCGGTCGGCGGGCCGGGCGAGATGCTGATCATCTCCGAGCAGCTCGGGGTGGGCCTTGGTGCTAGGTTCGCCGGCCTGAACGGACCGGATCCGGGGCGTGACTTCACCGCCGGGCCGCCGGATGCGTCCGTCCAGTTCGGCAATCACGAGTTCCCGCTGTGGCACGTGGAGGCACCGGAGCGAGCCGTGTTCGCCGGCGAGATCATGGCCAGCTGGCTGTGGCTGGTGCTGTGGCCGGACACAGCGGGGACGCTGCTCATGGAATCGCTCACGCTCCGTGACCTCCGGGATCCCGGCCAGGACCTTGATCTGCCCTACGGCGCGATGTCCCCGCACCTGTCCGGCTAGTCTCCGGTAGGTGCGCGCGGACCTGCACTGCCATAGCACCGCATCGGACGGTACCGGCCCGCCCGCCGAGGTGATGGCCCGCGCCAGGGCGGCCGGGCTCGACGTGATCGCGCTGACCGACCATGACACGGTTGCCGGGCACGCCGAGGCGGCGCGGGCGCTGCCCGCCGGGCTGACGCTCGTACCGGGAATCGAGCTGTCCTGCCGGCTGCAGGGCCGCAGCGTGCACCTGCTCGGCTACCTGTTCGACCCGGCAGACCAGGCACTCGCCGCGGAATGCGCGAAGATCCGCGAGCACCGGATCGCCCGGGCCCGCGCGATCGCCGACCGGCTGGCCGGGCTCGGCGTCCCCGTCACCTGGGAGCAGGTCAGCTCTATCGCTGGCGGTGGCGTGGTGGGCAGACCGCACATCGCCAGGGCGATGGTGGCCGCCGGGGTAGTCGGGTCGCCGGCCGAAGCGTTCAGCCCGGAATGGCTCGGCGCCGGCGGCCGCGCCCACGTGAGCAGGTACGCGCCAGACCCGGTGCGCGCGATCACCCTCATCCGGGCCGCCGGGGGCGTTGCGGTGCTCGCGCACCCGGGCGCGCCGGCCCGCGGCGCTCTGATGCCCGATGCGGACATCGCCCGGCTGGCGGCGGCCGGCCTAGCCGGAATCGAGGTCAGCCATCCGGATCACAACCAGGAAGAACGCAGCCGTCTCACGGCGCTGGCAGCAGAGCTCGATGTCGTCGCGTCGGGCGGAAGTGACGATCACGGGGGATTGACCGGCTACCGGATTGGCTGCGATACGATCTCGCCGCAGGCGTATGAGCGGCTGGTCACGCAGGCCGCGGGGGCCGCACCAGTGAGCAGGCAATGAACTCGTATTTCGAGGTGAAGTTCTTCTGGGAGGTCTTCGTCACGCTGCTGGTGATCACTGACCCGCCGGGCATCGTGCCGGTTTTCCTCGCCATGACCCGCGGCCGGCTCCCCCGCGACCGCAACAGGCTCGCCTGGCAGGCGGCGGTCGTCGCTTTCGGGGTGATCGTCGCCTTCGCGCTGTTTGGCCAGTCCGTGCTTTCCTACCTGGGCGTCGAGCTGCCTGCCCTGCAGGCGTCTGGCGGGCTGCTGATGCTACTCGTCGCCCTGGAACTGCTAACGGGAAAGGCCGCGGAGCCGGCCGAGCTTGAGCGGGCCAAGGCTAACGTGGCCTTCGTCCCGCTCGGCACGCCGCTGCTGGCCGGGCCCGGCGCGATCGTCGCCACGATGCTGTTCGTGCAGCGCACGCACAGCGCCGGGCAGGTAACGGCGTTCGCGGCGGCGATCATCGTGGTTGTCGTCGTGCTGTGGCTGGCCATGCGGTTCTCCGGCGGAATTCATCGTGTGCTGCGAGACAGCGGGGTGGAATTGCTGACCCGGATCGCTGGACTGCTGCTCTCCGCTATCGCGGTGCAGCTGATCATCGGCGCGGTCCGCACGCTCATCAGACAGGGCTGACCAGGACTAACAGGGTTGACAAGGAAGGTAGATCGCATGGAAGCGCGCATCGAGCAGGTTGTCTCCGCGGTGAATACCTGGATCGTGGGTGACGACGAGGAGGTCATCGTCGTTGACCCGGGCACTGACGCCGAGGCGGTGCTCGCCAAGGTGGGCGACCGGGAGGTGATCGCGGTGATCTGCACGCACGGGCACGCCGGCCATGCGAGCGCGGCACTGGAGGTGGCCGCCCGCGACGAGGCGCCAGTCGCGCTGCATCCGGCGGACCGGCTGTCCTGGCGCGAGGTGCACGGGAAAGAGGACCCGGAGATCGAGATGGAGGACGGCGGCATCTTCGAGGTGGCCGACGTGGCGCTTGAGGTGATCCACGCGCCCGGTCACAGCGCGGGTTCCGTCTGCCTTTACTGCGAGGATCTCAATGTCGTCATGTGCGGCGATGTGCTGGCCGCGGACGGGCTGGTCACCAGCGAGGACGGGTTCTCCAACTTCGCCAGTCAGCTCAGCTCGATCGGCGAGCATGTGCTGACCCTGCCGGGCAAGACGAGGGTGCTGCCCGGTCACGGCAAGGAGCTCACCGTCGCGATCGCCGAGAAGAACTTCGACTCGTGGATTACGGCCGGTCCTGGATCGGCTGCTTCCGCCAACGAGGACTGAGCCGGGGTGGAGCAACTCGGCTTCGAGGGCATGCCGCGGCGGCTCTACGCGTGCACGCCCACCCGGCTGAGTACCTGGCTGGATTGCCCGCGCCGGTACCGGATGAGCTACCTGGACCGCCCGCAGCCGCGGAAGGGGCTGCCCTGGGCGCACAACAGCCTCGGTGCCAGCGTGCACAACGCGCTGGCCGGGTGGTGGCGGCTGCCACGCCGGGATCGGACCGTGGCGGCAGCGGGTGACCTGCTGGACCGGGGCTGGCTCACCGACGGCTACGCCGATGACGCGCAATCCGCTCAGCATCGGGCGCGGGCCAGTCAGATGGTGCGGGACTACGTGGCCGGCCTGGATCCGGCCGACGAGCCGGCCGGGGTGGAAAGGACGGTGGCGACCCGCACGGACCTGATTGCGGTGTCCGGCCGGATCGACCGGCTGGACCTCCGGCGAACCGGGTCACGGGACGACGCGGGTGAGTTCGCCGACGACGCCAGCGAACTCGTCGTGGTGGACTACAAGACCGGCCGGTACCGGCTCACCGTTGATGACACGCGGACCTCGATGCCGCTAGCGCTCTACGCGATGGCTGCCGGGCGGGTGCTGCGGCGGCCCTGCCGCCGGGTCGAACTGCATCATTTGCCGACTGGCCGGGTACTTGCCTGGGAGCACACCCAGGAGTCACTGGACCGTCAGCTGGGCCGTGCCGAGGACATTGCCGCCGAGTGCGCCGCGGCCGACGAGCAGTACCGGGGCGGGCTGCCGGCCGCCAGGTACGACGAGGCATTCCCGCCGAGTCCCGGCGTGGGGTGCGGCTGGTGTGACTACCGCAGTCACTGCCCGGAAGGGATGGCGGCAGCCGAGCCCCGGCGCCCCTGGGATGGGCTGGCGCCCATCGGGCCGGTGCCAGCCGTGCCAGGGCCAGTGCCAGCTAAGCCAGCGCCAGCTAAGCCAGTGCCAGCTAAGCCAGTGCCAGGATCTGCAATGCCTGAGCCTGACGAGCCAGCACCCCCCGCACCCGCCGAGCCTGCACCGTCCGCGTTACC
>OCZT010003854.1_pt1 | contig 15278 bp, 20 predicted proteins | sample 1539031 | NCBI WGS metagenome assembly OCZT01 (sample SAMEA3539308, study PRJEB22396) | soil metagenome | biome: tundra; feature: field; material: soil | place: USA | collected 2010-05 | depth 0.15 m | reverse complement strand
CGTCTGTATCTGTTTCAACTACAAGATCAAATTTTTTGAAATACCCTGTAACGTTCGTTACCATAAGGTGCCTTACTTTAAATTGGATCTCTGAGTGTGCAGGATCTGTCTTCCATGTAATTGCCATTGTTTTAGTTTTTATGTTATAAATAAATGTTGGTTATAAAATATCTTGCTTTTTAGTCTTCCAGGTATCCGAATTTTCCTTTATTAAAATCTTCCAGCGCTTGCTCAAGTTCTTCGTGTGTATTCATTAAAAATGGTCCGTAAGCTGCAACTGGCTCATTGATCGGCTCACCGCTTATTACAAATAAAATACTGTCTTCTTCTGCTTCTATCGAAATTGTTTCTCCTTCATTTTTAAAAAGAATAAAATTATCAGCAGGCGCTTTTTCCCCGTTAACTTTTACTGCGCCTTCCACTACAAGAATACCGGTATTAAAATTTTCAGGAAGATCAAATGTAACTGCTGCGCCTTTTTTTATTTTTGCATTATACATTTCAATAGGCGTGAATGTTGATGCCGCACCTTTCACTCCTTTAAATTCACCTGCTATCACTTCAACAACTCCGCCGTTATCCAATTGGTATTTTCCCAATTGATCGTTTGTGATAGCCTGGTATTTAGGCTTGCTCATTTTATCTTTTGCAGGCAGGTTTACCCAAAGCTGTATCATTTGAAATGGACCGCCTTTTTTACTAAATTCTTCTTCGTGATACTCTTTATGTAAAATGCCCGAAGCTGCTGTCATCCATTGAACATCGCCTTCACTTATTACACCACTGTTTCCTGTACTGTCGTGATGGGCAACCTTACCATGATATGCAATCGTTACTGTTTCAAAACCACGATGCGGATGCACACCAACTCCTCTCGGATTTTCTCTTGGTGAAAAATCGATCTTCGAATTGTAATCCATCATAAAGAACGGGCTCATTCTGTTCTTGCCAATATTATACCCGGTAGGAAAAAAATTATGAACCCTGAAGCCATCCCCCACCATGTGCGGTGCAGGAGGCGGTAATATTTGTTGTATACTCTTTGCTTTCATATCCTATCTGTGTATGAATGCAAAGTTATGCTGATGTTAAGCGGTGCGTATTGATGTATGATAAGAAATCAATGAGGCTTAAAATTTTTTGTTGCCAGTTCTTTTCTTACACGGCTTAGCGATTCAGGGGTTATGCCGAGATAAGATGCTATCATCCATTGAGGAACCCGTAAGGTGAGATTGGGATACAGCTCAATAAAATCGAGGTAGCGTTGCTCTGCGGTGGCGCCGAGTAATAAGCTGATGCGCCTTTGCATAAAGCGGATGGAGTTGTGCAGTATCATTACAGTAAATGAATTAAAGCCGGGTATTATCTTTTCTGCTTTTTCGTAAAACTCTTTGTTTATGTAAACCACTTCGCAATCTTCTATTGCATCTACATAAAACATGGCAGGCAGGTTAAAATAAAAACTGTTCCTGTCAGATACCCATGAATCTTCAGGGCCGAATTGTATGATGTGTTCTTTATCAAAGCTGTCAATGGTGTAAGCACGCAGCAATCCTTTGGAAACAAAAAAAACCTGGCTGCAAACATCTCCCTGCCTCAATAACAATGTATCTTTTTTTATTTTTTTTGATACCAGCTCCACAGAGATTAGATCAAATTGCTCATCTGTGATCTTTATCTTATCCTGTATGTATTTTTTAAATTGGGCAAACATTGTTGTGATGATATATAAAAGTACATTTTTATAAAGCTCAATTATTTCCTATGTGTTCTCATCAACAGCCATTAATTTATTTTTGTTGTACAAAAACAATGAAATGGACTTAGATAAACTAAACTTTCTTCCTGAGTGGAACGACAACAGATTTAATTTTGATGATGAAGGTGAGGAATGGAAAACAGCTGCATCAAGAGCTGCGGCAAAGGCATTGTATCTTAAATGGCGGGAGGTGTTCGGATTGGTTATAGCCTTTGCTGAAAATCTTTCTGATGAGCCTGATGAAGATGGTCATGAATCGCAACAGCAGGTAACCAGGAGATTTATTTATGAAAACGCAATGATAGTTGCACCAAAAATTATGGGAGCTGTCGGTTGTGATTTGTATATTTTGAAAATGGAAAATGCAGCCATCATCCGAACCAACTGCAGGCAAATGATGGAGCAGGTTGGTTTTGCTGTATTGATGGATATGGCTGATGAAACGCACAAAAAGGTAATTGAAGAATCACTGAATGAATTTCAAAATTTTTTTCGTGAATGGGTAGCCACTTTTAAAAAAGATGAATATGAAGATGAATGGGGTTTATTCAATTAAAAAAAATTGAAGTTCTTCAGCCGTCATTGATTTATTTTTGTTGCTGGTTATAAGACAACCACGGTAATCAATTTTACACTTATAACCTCTTAACACAGGCAGCCTGATTGAAAGGCGCCTGATAAGAGCAATTATTAAATTAATAATTTTCTCCCCGCTACAATTGCCGGCTTTCTTGGAAATGGTATAGCAATTACCTCCATCTTACCGGATGGTGTTTAACATGATATATGTTTTTGAAGGCATGAAGCACCGTGAAATTGCTGAACATTTACATATCTCAGAAGGGACTTCTAAATCAAATCTTTCAGCGGCACGGGGTATTTTGCAAAACAGGGTAAATGTAAGTTCGCAGATTACCTAAACTAAAGTATAATTAATTAAGCCACTTTTTCAGAAACCCTAACGCCGTTTTTATATTCTCCAAGAATAGTTACATTCTTGTATTTTGAATATTGCTTGGCAGCGTTTTCCATAGCAGCTTTGGTCTCACTTCTTATTTTTAAACCTTTGCTTTCGCCTTTGTTACTAATCTCGATGTAAAAGCCATCCATTAATGTTATAGCTCTTTCTCTTGGTCTACCTGTTCTCATTATTATTGTTTTAAATTTTATGTATTGATTGGCATTCTGTATCCTCTATTCTGTTTGTTGCCATTGATTATAGGTAAAGATAATGCAATGCCGCTAATTATCCTTAATTTAACTCAATGCTGCGTTTGCTGGATATTTTTTTAACGTTTATTCATCTTATTATCATTGGTTTCAACCTTTTTGGATGGATATGGCCGGCTACCCGTAAAATGCATTTTATCTGTGTGCTGGCTACAGCTGCATCATGGCTTTTATTGGGGCTTTGGTTTGGTGTTGGATATTGCCCGGTAACTGACTGGCAATGGCAGGTGAAAGTACAGTTGGGTGAGCATGATCTGCCCGCCTCTTTTATAAAATATTATGCAGATAAAATAACAGGAAAAAACATTTCTTCTTCTTTTGTTGATTTGATAACAGCTATTTGTTTTGCCGTAGCGGCATTACTTTCTGTGTATGTAAATTTTATTAAGAAGAATAGAAAATAATTTTTCATCTAACATATTACTTTGGGCATGCCAATGTATTTTTTTCTCCAAATGAATAAATCAGCCCGATAGTATGCGTATAATAATGATCCTTCTTTGATGGATTAGCTGCTTTAGTAAAGCCATCAAGATAATCTGTTGACATATGGCGGTAGGATATTTGCAGATTTAAAGAAATTTTTTTGGTAAGAGAATAACAAACACCTGTTCCTACAGGCAGCACAGGAATAACCCGTGGTAAAGAATGAGCGATGTCTTCAGGTAATCCTTCTGTAATTGAAGGGTCATTGCTTTTATAATTTTTAATTGTCTGCTGTATTTTATGCCACTGCTTTATTTTTAAATATCTCAGTCTGCACTTCATTGGTTATCCTGTAAATACTAAGATCATTAAGTATGCAGTAAATAAAACATTGCGTCATTATATTATCCATGTATTCACCTACCTGTTTTGTAAAAAATGGCAAACCATTTTCTCCTGGCAATGTTCTTAAATCATCAGCAGGATCAAACGGTTGTTGGTAATGGTCATAAATCTCTTTTAAAAATGATCTTATTGATTCTTCGCTATGAATGTGAAATAATTTCATTTTATTATTTTTTAAAGTTTAATAAAGCCTCCGTGTGGAAACACAGAGGCTTACCAAAAACAGCCTATTTGCTTATTAACTCTACTATCTTATCGGTTTTACTCTTACAAAATTTCCTGCAGCATCAAATTGAATTGCATATTTTGTATTGTTGGCTTCAATAACCACACAGTATCCCTGTACTATGCCATTTACTGTAATTGAAAATGCTTTATTAAAAACATAGTTGGGATAAGTTGCTGATAAATATGAGAGGGCGCCTGCAGGTAATGCACTTTGATCAATTGCATTTGCTTTACCCCTTTGTGCAGGTAATTCAACACGGCTTACAAAACTTCCCGAAGCATTAAAAATTGTTGCAAACAATCCATTGTTTTTGCTTAACACCACATAACCGCTGTCTCTTGTTTTAGAAGCACGAACTAATGTATCCTGCGGATAATTGGAAGCAAAGTAAGATGTGATCGACGATGGCAGCGCACTTAATGCAACAGTATCTCTTTGCTTTCCATCACGGTTCTCAAAACATCCGCCTTTGTGCCAGCCACCACCTAACAGGTCATGTCCTTCACGCTGCTCAAGTACCTGAACAAAAGCTCCGCTTGCATCAAATTTTAATCCTACCGGGTTGCCGTTAAATTGAATAATTACAACATAGCCCTGCAATGTTGCTGCTGCATCTTTTATTGTAAAAGCTTTTTGAAAAGTATAACCGGAATAGTTTGCGGTTAAATAATCAGTTACGGAAGAAGGCAAACTGCTGAATGCAACTGTATCGCGTTTTGAGCGTGGCGAACATGTATTAACAACATAGACTGAATCTCCGGCTGTTGTTGCACTTGGAGAAACTGCAATTGCCTGTGTTTGTGCCACAGCCGCCTGGATGGCTGCATTGTCTGTTAAACTTACTGCAATTTCTTTTTGACAGGATGATAAAACCATCACAGTAGCTATAACAACATTAATGGCCATTGGTTTAAAGGAATGCTTCATTTTTTTAAGATTTAATAATTATAAATTTTAGGATTAGAATGCTTTGGTAAGCAATTCATGAGAGGTAGATGTATGACTCTTTTAAAATAGTTGGGTATGAATTTTACAAAAAATTCCCTTTAAGAAAATCTTAACTAAACAATTTTTAGATCATGAAGATCATAGTTTAATTGTAATGCCTGCAGATAAGCCAAAAGAATTAAGTTGGGTTTTTACCGCTGCATCTTTATTAATAGAAGATAAAGCCAGTCTTGCGGTGGGTGTAAAATTCAGCGCAATTTTTTTGCTTAGCTGGTATTCAGCTCCTAAACTTATTTGGCTATTAAAGTAATTAGATTTTAATCCCTCGATATTATTAGTGCTCGAACTTTCATTACCACCTGTTGTTGCAATCACAGTTTCAATTTTACCCTTTGATAAGATGTTTGCTGAGATACCAACACCAGGAACTAAATTTAATTTCCCTTTACCAATAGCGTATTTTACCACTAATGGGATACTAACATATTGCAGCGTGCTTTTAGCAGACAATATTTTAGTGCTGTCTCCCTGCGCAGGATTAGCTCCCGATTTCAGAGGAACAAAGGCAGAGCCTGCAGAGCAGCTAAGCCTGTAGCTTACATTACCGCTATTATCCGGACGGGCATAAATAGTTTTAGTGCTAATGTCTGTAACCCTTGTGGAAACAGATACTCCGGATTGAAGCTTCCAGTTGTTGCCAACACTGTAATCAAGCAGAACCCCATAGCTTGAGGAAGATCGTGGCTTCTCATTATTTTTAATTTCATTTCTGTTGTCCTCTCTGTAACGTGGATGATCATCTTTTACATTGGAAGAAACAAACTCAGGTGAAAAGAAAACTGTAGCAGAGAATAAAGATTCCTTTGTTGGTTTTGCAATACTCTTTTTTGCAGAAGTATTCTTGTTATTTTCTATAGCAACATTTTTATCCGTTGATATAATTCCCGGTTTGTATGAAAATGGATTTGTTGATTGTACCTGTAGAATGCCGTTTAATTGGGGTTGATTATTAAAGATCACAGGAACATCAGCAATATATTTTTCAGGAGAGGGAATATTATTATCCGGCTCTTTTGTTTTCTCTTTATCCGCATGTACAGATCCATTATTTTTTACCTTCTGTTCCTTATTATTTTTATCTGATTGTTTATATTCTTTTTCATTTTGTTTTGCAATTATATCCTGTTCAGCTTTTTCTTTATCCTGTGTAGTAATTTTTTGTTCTAAAGAATTTGCCTGTTGATCTTTTTCCTTTGCAATATTTGTAACCGTTTGTGTATCCTCTGAATTTATTTGTTTATCATTTTGATGCTCACTGTTCTTTTCAATTGGAAGTGTTGTTATTTCAGAATTTGTAGATTTTTTTTCATCGTTATTTATAACTTCTTTATTTGTTTTAGGTGCTTTATTGATATTGTTTTGTTTAACCAATTCTTTATTTTTCATTCTTGTTTGCCACGTAAACATTGCCATTCCAAATGAGAACAGCAATAGAACAGCGGCAGCCCATTTTAGTTTATTATATTTTCTGGATATAGAAACAACTTTCTTTTTATCAAGATTTTTATCAATGGCATCCCACACCTTTAAGGAAGGCGTATCCTCGTGCTGATCGATAGCCTTTTTAAACAGATCATCAATATTGTGTAGATTTTCACTCATAGTTGTTTAATATTTTGTGATGATTGTAAACTGTTGTGTACAGCCTTTTGCAGAATGGCTCTTGCATCTGAAAGATTAGATTTTGACGTGCCTTCGGAAATCTTTAAATACTCTGCAATTTCACGATGTTTCATACCTTCAAAAACATACAGGTTAAAAACCATGCGGTAAGATGGCGGTAATTGCTGTACCATTTTTAAAAGTTCTTTGGTACCGATCTGCGAAATAATATTTTCATTACCTATATTTTCAATTGTAGCAGGATCAATATTAACTACAGCGTGCAGTTTCTTAGTTCTGTATTTCTGCAGGGCGCAGTTAACCATTATCTTTCTTACCCAACCTTCAAAGGAACCTGCAAATTTGTATTGGTGTATAAATTCAAAAACCTTCATAAAGCCTTCCTGCAAAATTTCTTCGGCCTCTTCCCGGTTTTTAGAATAGCGCAGGCAAACAATAAACATTTTTTGCATCAAAAGGTTATAGAGCCGACTCTGGGATTGTCTGTCTCCCCTGATGCATCCTTCGATAAGCAGTGCGGTTTGTTCCACTAACAGGCGTTCTTTGTGCATTGATGCTGTAAATAGAGAAATGGTTGGGTGATGAATAATCCTCTTCGAAGTATTTTATAAGAAAGATACTTAATCCGGAAAAACTTAAAAAGATAATCTGAACAGAAATTCATTTTTTGTACAGTTATTAACATAGTTGTCAAAATCTTTTTCTTGATTACTTTTGTCTTCCATAAATCTTATAAAATGAATTTTAAATTAATACTTATGAGCATACTTACAGGCTCTGTTGCAGCTATTTCATGTAATGATCAAAGCAGCAGTAATCAAACAAATACAGGAAAAGATTCTACTACGGTTGCTATAAAAGAAGATTCTGTAACCTATACTTTAGATGGCAAAACGTTTAAGGGCTATGTGGTATTCGATTCCAATAAACAGGATAAACGACCCGGAGTACTGGTTGTGCATGAATGGTGGGGCTTAAATGAGTATCCCCGTAAAAGAGCAAAACAACTTGCAGAACTGGGCTACATTGCCATGGCTGTTGATATGTATGGAGATGGTAAAACTGCAGACGATCCCCAAACAGCGCAGGAACTTGCTACTCCTTTTTACAAAGATCCGCAATTGGCAAAAACAAGACTTGATGCAGCATTGAATAAATTAAAAGAATATAAGCAGGTGGATACTGCAAATATTGCAGCTATTGGTTACTGCTATGGTGGTTTTGTTGTTTTAAATGCCGCAAAGCTTGGCGCAGATTTAAAAGGTGTTGTAAGTTTTCATGGAAATTTATCCGGTGTTCCTGTAAACAAGCAATTGCTTAAAGCAAAAATATTGGTGTGCCATGGAGCTGCTGACCAATTTGTAAAACAAACTGAAGTAGATGCCTTTAAACATTCAATGGATTCCGCAGGTGTTGATTATAGTTTTAAAGCGTATCCAAATGCAACACATGCATTTACTAATCCTGCGGCTACTGAAAAAGGTAAAAAATTCAATATGCCAATTGAATATAATGCAGCAGCAGACACAGCTTCGTGGAATGATATGAAGGATTTTTTAAACAGGATATTTAGTAAGAAATAGTCTACCTGATCATGTAAGGTTAATTATTTATTTTGTGCAGATAATAAGTCTCACATGAAAAGAGAACTCACTTCCTGGTATAGTCCATCGCTTGGCAGGGATATGCCTATTGCCGCTTATGGTAATTATGGATTTGCATTACTGTTAGTACCTACTGCTGCAGCGGACTACCTGGAATATGAGCGCTTTCAGTTAATAGATGCCCTGCAGCCCTTTATTGATGCAGAAAAAGTGAAAGTATTTTCTATCAACAGCATTAATAATGAAAGCTGGCTTAATAATGAAATGATACCGGAGCATAAAGCCATCCGCCATAATCAGTTCAATAATTATGTGTTTGATGAAGTAGTTCCTTTTATAAGAACCAATACATCAGCCGAAACTGAAATAATAATCTCCGGCGCTTCCTTTGGGGCATTGCACAGCATGAATTTATTTTTAAAACGTCCGGATCTGATCAATGGCACTATCGCAATGAGTGGTGTGTACGATCTTACAGAATATACCAAAGGTTTTTGGGACGAGCAGGTTTATCTTAACTCGCCCATGCACTATGTTCCTAATCTTACTGACGAGAATATTTTAGCAGATATCCGCAAGAGTCATCATATTCATATCCTTACAGGTAGTGGCTCCTACGAAGATCCAGATGCATCCCGAAAATTTGCAGGCTTACTGGATAATAAAGGAATTAATTATGAGCTGGATGTTTGGGGAGAAGATATGAAACATGACTGGCCCACATGGCGGGCTATGCTTCCGCATTATTTGGGAACGAGATTTTAAGATTAAGACAACGCATTTCAAATCTCATTCCGGCATGTTTTGGTTATTTTTGCAGGATGGATAAAAAATTATTTTTACTGGATGCAATGGCGCTTATTTACCGTGCTTATTATGCGCTGATACGCAATCCAATTCTTACTTCTAAAGGAAAAAATACCAACGCTCAATTCGGTTTTACAAACACATTGTTCGAGCTTATCACTAAAGAAAAACCAACCCATCTTGCTGTTGCATTTGACACGGCTGCACCTACAGAAAGACATACTGATTTTGTGGATTATAAAGCCAACCGGCTTGCTGCGCCTGAGGATATTATGCTGGCATTAGATGATATCAAAAAAATAATCAAGGGATTTAATTTGCCCGTTATTGAATGTGATGGATTTGAAGCTGATGATGTTATTGGCGGGCTTGCACAGCAGGCAGAAAAACAGGGTTACGAAGTTTACATGGTTACGCCTGATAAAGATTTTGGTCAACTCGTTACTGATAAAATAAAAATTTATAAACCAGGCTACCAGGGCGGCATAGTAGAAATTTTAGGAGCGAAAGAAGTTTGTGAAAAATGGAACATAAAAGATGTATCACAGGTAATTGATATTTTAGGATTGATGGGAGATGCAGTGGATAACATTCCCGGCATTCCTGGTATTGGAGAAAAAACTGCATCAAAGCTACTTGCTGAATATGGTACACTTGAAAATATTTTAGCCAATGCAGAAAATATCAAAGGTTCATTGGGAGAAAAAATCAGAGCAGGAAAAGATCTTGCTATCATGAGTAAAAAACTGGCAACTATTGTTACCAATGCGCCATGTGAATTTCATGAAGAAGATTTTAGAATTAAGGCATACAATACAGAAGCGCTTAAAGATATTTTTACAGCGCTTGAATTTAAAAATTTAGGAAGAAGAATTTTAGGGGAAGAATATACCGCTTATGTTGTTGCCGGTACAGTTGTGCAAACTGACCTTTTCGGCAATGCAATGGAGCAGCCGCTTCCAAAGCCTGAAGACATTGCAAAACAGGAAGAAAAACCTGCAATGGTTGTTGATAAAAATATCAATAACACACCTCATCAATATTTTGCTGTGGAAGGAGAAGCAGCTATTAAAGGATTAATAGAAAAATTATCTCAGCAAACAGAAATCTCTTTTGATACAGAAACAACAGGCCTTGATGCAAACAATGCAGAGCTGGTTGGATTAAGTTTTTGCCTTACACCCGGCGAAGGCTATTATGTTCCTTGTCCTTCTGATATTGTAGAAGTAAGTATCATTCTAAATTATTTTACTGATCTTTTTAATGATGAATCAAAAATATGGGTAGGACAAAATATTAAATATGATCTGCTGGTTTTAAAATGGTATGGTGTAGAACTGAAGGGAAAAGTTTTTGATACCATGCTGGCGCATTATGTGATAGAATCAGAAGGCAGAAGAAATATGGATATGCTGAGTGCACAATATCTCGGCTACCAGCCAATTGCCATAGAAGAATTAATTGGTAAGAAGGGAAAGAACCAGGGAACGATGAGAGATGTTGATCTTGAAAAGATAAAAGAATATGCTGCAGAAGATGCCGATATAACCTTGCAATTAAAAAATGTTTTTACACCTTTATTAAAAAAGAAAGAAGTAGAAAAGATTTTTCAGGAAGTGGAAAGTCCGTTGGTGAAAGTACTGGCTGATATGGAATATGAAGGTGTAAAAGTGGATATGGATTTTTTAAATCAATATTCTAAGGAATTGGAAACAGAAGCGAAACGTTGTGAGGAAAGTGTTTATTCGCAGGCAGGCGTTCGTTTTAATTTATCATCACCAAAACAACTGGGTGAAGTATTGTTTGAAAAATTACAACTGGATGCTAAAGGAAGAAAAACAAAAGGCGGTCAATATTCAACCGGTGAAGATGTATTGTTGAAGCTTTCTCATCAAAATAAAATAGTTGAAGATATTTTAGGCTTTCGTGAGCTAACAAAGTTAAAATCAACTTATGTAGATGCATTGCCGCAGATTATTAATAAAAGGACTGGGCGTGTGCATACCAGTTACGGCCAGGCAATTGCTGTAACAGGCAGGCTTAGCAGCAACAACCCTAATCTTCAAAACATTCCTGTAAGAACAGAACGTGGAAGAGAAATACGAAAAGCATTTATTCCAAGAGATAGTGATCACACAATTATTTCTGCAGATTATTCTCAAATTGAATTAAGAATTGTTGCAGCCATCAGCGGCGATCCTGCTATGTGTGAGGCTTTCAAACAAAATAAAGATATCCATACAGCCACAGCGGCAAAAGTTTTTAATGTGGCAGAAGAAGACGTGACAAAGGAAATGCGCTACAAAGCAAAAAGTGTAAACTTTGGAATTATTTATGGACAGGGTGCATTTGGGTTAGCAGAAAATATTGGTGTTTCCCGAAGTGAGGCAAAAGAAATTATTGATAATTATAAAAAGCAATTTGCCAACATTCAAAAATATATGGATGAGTCAATTAATTTTTGCAGGGAAAATGGTTACGTGCAAACGCTGATGGGACGTAAGCGCTGGCTGAAAGATATCAACTCATCTAACTTTACTGTTCGTGGTTATGCAGAACGAAATGCGATCAACTCTCCTATACAGGGAACTGCTGCTGATATGATAAAACTGGCCATGATCAAAATTCACAACGAATTTAAAAAACAAAAATTTCGCTCAAAAATGGTAATGCAGGTGCATGATGAATTGGTATTTGATGCATACAAAGAAGAAGTGGAAACGATAAAACCTATCATCATCAATTGCATGCAGACTGCTTTGCAATTACCCAATGATGTACCTGCAGATGCGGAAGTTGGTGTCGGCGAAAACTGGCTGGAGGCGCATTAATTTTATATAAGTTGGTAAATTACCAACTGTAAGTTATATTTGTAAATATTACTGATGCTCATTATTTATTTAGACAAGCTTAACGAGTTTGGAAAAAAGCATGCAGATGCAAGAAAGAGTTTATCAGCATGGAAATTGGTAGTGGAAAAAATTAGTTGGAAGAAAAAGCAGGATGTTCTTCAGGATTTTCCTAAAGCAAAAATGATAAAGAATAATAGAGCAAGATTTGAAATTGTGCATAATACTTACAGGCTGATTGTGCACATACATTATGATGACAGTATTGTTGAAATAAGATTTATAGGCTCTCATAACGAATACGACAAAATAAACCCCGAAATTATTTAATATGGCAACACAATGGTTTTTGTTTAATAACGAAGCAGATTATAAAAAAGGAATATTGAGATTTGAACAAATCAGGCTTGCAAAAAAGAGTAGCAAAGAGCATAAAGAAAAACTCTTGCTTTCATATCTTATAAATCAATATGAGCAAAAAAAATGGAGTTTGCCCGATGTTGATCCGGTAGAGTTAATTAAGATAAGGATGGAGGAGTTTGATTACAAGCCCATTGATCTTGCGAATGAATATGGAGACAAAGGAACGATAAGTAAAGTTTTAAATTACAAACAGCCTTTGTCTTTAAATATGATTCGTTTGTTTAGTAAATTATTACGCATTCCTGCGGATATATTGTTTAAAGAATACCGTCTTCAATAGAAACTTTTTTAATGTTTTTTTCTGATAAGATCCTTTCTTTTTTAAATACTCTTCAATTAGATATTGATCTCCCGAATGAGATCGAAGTAATGAACCCGTATAAGGATAAAGTTACAATGCAGGTATGCACTCAATTCTATAAAAAATATTACAGTGATAATATAAAGCGCAGGATGATCATTGGTATAAACCCGGGAAGATTTGGTGGCGGAATTACAGGCGTTCCATTCACTGACCCGATACGGTTAAAAAAAGAATGTGATATTGATAATCCATTGCCACCAAAACAGGAACTGTCTTCTGTATTTGTATACGATGTTATTAATGCTTTTGGTGGCAAAGAAAAGTTCTATAAAATTTTTTACATCACATCCGTAAGCCCTCTTGGCTTTACCAGGCATGGCAAAAACTTAAATTATTATGATGATAAAAATTTGCAAAACAATATTAAAGATTTTGTTGTTGACGGCATGAATGAGCAACTGAAATTTGGTATTGACAGGGAAGTTGCATTTTGTTTAGGGGATGGAAAGAATTATAAATATTTATCAAAGCTGAATGACGAAAAGAAATTCTTTGATAAAATTATTCCACTGTCTCATCCGCGTTTTATTATGCAATACAAATTAAAAAAGAAAGAAGAATACATTCAGTCATATCTTGAAAAATTAGAAAGCTGATTATGAAGCCTACACTTATATATTGTTATGATGCCTGGTGCGGGTGGTGTTATGGGTTTAGCCAGGTGATGAAAAAGATACATTCAGAATATAAAAACCATCTCGAGATAGAAGTATTGTCTGGCGGAATGATATTGCCTGAAGAGCCTGTGCATATAGGCGCCACGGCAGGTTACATTAGTAAAGCATATAAAAATGTAGAAGAGCTAACGGGCATTAAATTTGGCGAAGATTATTTATGGCATATCAATCATCCTGATCAAAGTGATTGGTATCCCAACTCAGAAAAGCCTGCAATTGCACTTTGTATTTTTAAAGAATATTTCCCCGATCAACAGGTAAGCTTTGCAGCAGATCTGCAATATGCATTGCATTATGAGGGAAGAGACCTTACCGATGATGAAGCATATCGTCATCTTTTGGAAAAATATAATTTACCGGCAGAAGAATTTTATGAAAAACTTTATGAAGAAGAATACAAAGAAAAAGCGTATTACGAATTTGCCTTATGTAAGCAATTGCAGGTTACAGGATATCCCGCCGTACTTATGCAAATAAGTGAAAGTAAATTTTATTTATTGGCAAGAGGGTATACAGATTACGAAACACTTAATGAAAGAATAAAAAATTGTTTGAATGAAAATTTGATAAGTGAATAAGGTTACAAAAGATATTGCTACAAGAGGGGATATTGAATTGCTCATGAATACTTTTTATGAAAGATTGTTAGCAGATGAAAATATCAGTTACATCTTTACTGATGTTTCAAAACTTGATATTAAAACACATATCCCGGTTATTGCTGATTTTTGGGAGAGCGTCTTGCTAAATAAAAATGTTTATAATAATAATACAATGAAGATCCACCTGGATCTGAATGACAAAACTTCTTTAACAAAAATGCATTTTGATATTTGGTTAAAACATTTTAACAATAGCGTTGACGAATTGTTTGTAGGAGATACTGCTTTATTGGCAAAGCAAAGGGCAAAGTCAGTGGCAACAGTTATGCAAATTAAGATTGCACAAAATAAAAAACCCTGAAGATCATTCAGGGCTTAAAAAATATTTTTAAAATTATTGTCCCGGAGGTCTTTGCCTGTTCCGCATTGCTGCTTCCATTTCTTTAAGTTTACTAAATTGATCCTCTTTCAATATTATTTTAAGCTTTGCATCTCTGTCCGCAGAAAGCTTGTCCATGTCGGCTCTTTCGGGCCTTGTTCCTGGCGCTAAACCTTCTCTTAATTTATCCTGGGCTTTATAATATTCCAGATAAACAGGATCTACATCACTTTGTTGAGCTTTGGTTAGTTTAAGACTGTCACTGATTCTGTCTACCATCATTTTTGTACGTTCTTCAGGAGTACGTCGCTGAGCCTGGGTGCTTAATATCCCCACAAACATCAGCATAACGAATAATGTAATTTTACTTTTCATTTTTTTATAGTTTTTTAATAAGTGTAAATATAAGACGTCAGTTTTTTATGATACCTGCGTTTAACAAATCATTTAATAGTAACAGGTAGAGTAAGACTACTTATTATATACTGATTTAATAGCGGCTTTGCTCTAATCCTTTCATAAATAGAAAGAGAAATTATTTTTTGCTACCAAACTTCTTACGTGTTTCTATTTTTTGTATTTCTCTTTCAATAATCAGGCCCGCTATTATTTCTCCTGCGTCTGTACCGGCATTTTCTTTTAAAATTCTTTTTAATTTTTTTTCATCCACATCTACTTTGTATAGTATTGAGATCAGCTTTTGAAAATCATTTAAAATAAGATCATTTATAAATACGGTAAGTTTTTGCTGTAATTCGTGCCTTGAAATATCTTTTGTAAGATTGGCGTTAATTTGTTTATTTATTATTTGTATTAATTCTTTCTCAACCATGTTTAAAATTTTTCCATTACACCAAGCCCAAATAATGCGAAGTCATATTTTACAGGATCAG
>OCZT010003853.1_pt1 | contig 15283 bp, 14 predicted proteins | sample 1539031 | NCBI WGS metagenome assembly OCZT01 (sample SAMEA3539308, study PRJEB22396) | soil metagenome | biome: tundra; feature: field; material: soil | place: USA | collected 2010-05 | depth 0.15 m | reverse complement strand
CCGGTGGGGATCGAACCCACGACCGAGGGATTATGAGGTGGATGCATTCGGTCGGGATGGAGAGCAGAGCGGCCCATAGGAACGACGGGCCGTACTTGGAACCGGCGTGTGCGTAGGTGGCGATTCCCGAAGGATCGTCGTCTGACGCACCAGTAATTAGACCGGGTCCCATGGCGCGCAGATACTGGCGCCATTTTGCCCCAGATTCCGAAGGATCGACGTCGGATTCGCCCGCGCTCGCCATTGCCCTAGAACATTAGGTCAACCGTCATCAACGGTACATGCGCAACCATTACCGTGAATGCGTTAAGGCGATCGCTGGCACTCACGACGCTCATAGTACGTTGGCTCGTGATGCGCCTTGACGACTGGTTCCTAACCCCGGAAGAACGGGGCAACCCCATGACCGAGATCGACTCGCGTCGGTCCGCGGGCGTTGCGTGGACCGAGGGGAACCACGTTACGTTCCTTATCGATGGGGTCTCGTACTTCACCAGTCTGGCTGAGGTCATCTCGAGCCTCGAACCTCATGACGAAGTTCGCTTTACCGATTGGCGAGGAGACGGGGACGAACGCGTGTCCGGTAACGGGACATCGATCGCCGCCCTCTTGGCCGACTCGTGTCGACGAGGTGTCGACGTCCGCGGGTTGCTCTGGCGTTCGCACAGCGACCGCTTCGCCTTCAGTTCGAAAGAAAATCGACGCCTCGCCGTTGAGGTAACCGAGGCGGGCGGCGAAGTTCTGCTCGATGAGCGAGTGCGCCGGGGCGGATCGCACCACCAAAAGATGGTCCTCTTCCGTCATCCCTCCTTTCTCGAGCGTGACGTTGTGTTCATCGGGGGAATCGACCTCAGCCATGGTCGGCGAGATGACATCGGCCACGACGGAGACCACCAAGTCATCAAGCTGGACCGGCGCTATGGCCGCCGTCCTCCCTGGCACGACGTCCAACTAGAAATCCGTGGACCAGCCGTGACGGAACTCGATCATACGTTTCGCGAACGCTGGGAAGATCCGACCCCTCTGAATCACGCAGGTCGACTGAGGTCGGAGCTCTCGCGCGTCATGTCGCGAGATCGTGTGGCTCGCCCCCTTCCCGCGCGCCTCGGCGACCCACCGACTCATGGTGGTCACGCCGTTCAAGTGCTTCGAACGTATCCATCGAGACGCCCTAGGTATCCGTTCGCGCCGAACGGCGAGCGAAGCGTCGCGCGAGCGTTTGCCAAGGCGATTAACCGAGCGCGCACCTTGATCTACATCGAAGACCAGTACTTCTGGTCCGTCGAAATCGCGCGACTGCTCGCCAAGGCGTTGCGTCGACAACCGGGACTGCAAGTCATCGGCATCGTTCCGCGATACCCGGACAAGGACAGCAAGTTGTCGGGGCCCCCGAGCAGGCTCGCCCAGGCGCGAGCCCTCGCCATCCTACAAAATGCCGGCGGCGAGCGAGTCGGGATCTACGACGTCGAGAACGAAATCGGCACTCCCATCTACGTCCACGCCAAGGTCTGTGTTATCGATGACGTCTGGGCGACGGTCGGATCTGACAACTTGAATCGCCGCTCGTGGACTCATGACTCGGAACTTTCCTGCGCCGTGATTGACAGCGAACTCGACGAACGGATACCTCTTGATCCGGGCGGACTAGGTGACAGAAGTCGCAAGTTCGCGCGCGCGTTGCGACTGTCGCTCTGGGCTGAACACCTCGGCCGATCGGCCGATGACCCGGAGCTCTTGAATCTGGCCCGCAGTTCTGTTCTTTGGCAAGAGACCGCCAGCGCACTCGAAGGCTGGCCGTCGCGTCTCGGCGAAGAGAACCGACCACCAGGTCGGATTCGATCGCACGAAATCGATCCGGTTCCATTTGTTAGTCAGCGCTGGGCCGGCCTCGCCTACCGATTGATTTTCGATCCGGACGGTCGCCCGCTCAAGCTTCGACTTCTGCGTCGCTTTTGATGCATCGCGTCCGCGTGACGATCGCGCCGGCCACCGAGTTTCATCTGGCTCTCGCCTGATCATTGACTCCATCGTCGAAAGTCGACAATGCACTTCGGATTCGACTTCCATCGCGAGCGTTCGACGACCGGCCCCAATGAAGACGCCTTTAGGGCACGGTCGACGACATTCGTAACAGTGCGGCGCGAAACATGACGTCGTCAGTAGACGCGCCAAATGCGACTTGACTCGAATTCGTCACGCGACTTCATCTGAAGGTCAAAACACCATAATTTCACTGTTCTCTGATCGAACAATCAACTGGGCTCTATAGTGATTCTGAAGGCGCCTAGACCCCGCTTCCTTCTGTCTTGGTCGATGACCAGGTCGACAAGAGAGAAGTCCCTACAGTGGACACGATCGAATTGGACCTTGGCGTCAGCACAGTCATGCGAGAATTTTAGTGGACTGCGCGCTGGCCACTCAAGGCTATAGCATCCCACTCGACACCGTCGTTGAATGCCGGTTCAAGCCCGCATCGTGTGCGTTAGTCGCAAGTCCGTTCGTACGCGACGCACGTTGTACGCGTGCACGTCACGTGATGCTCACCCAAAAAGTGACTTTTGTTCACGGACAACGACGTTCGATCCGACCTCGTACCCACTTCGAAGTGGGACGGTGTCGATGACCGACGCGACCGCGAAGGGCGCCGGTTCAATTGTCCCGAAGGACGACAATGATATCGATAGCCGACGCGCCTTTCTCGATCCGTCGACCGACGGATCGGCGAATCGCCTGGTAAAAGGTGTTGCTCGGGGCCATGGCGTCATCGCTATCGCGATCGCCACGATTGCCTCATTCGTCGTAATGGGCGTATTCATTGTCGCTCTGGGTCTGTTGATTACCCACGTGCTCGCACACGGCTTCATCGGCGTGTGGGACCACCACGTCAGTTTGTGGTTCGACCGGCATCGGAGCGTTCGCTGGGACCGGGTCACCGGCGACGTGACCAACATTGCCGACACGTTCGAGGTAGCCGGCGTGGCCGCGATCGTTACTATTTTCATCCTCTTTCGACGGTGGGGACGACACGCGTTCCTGCTCGTCGCTGGTCTCGCCATCGAGCTCTCCGTCTTCATCACGGCTAACAAAATCGTCGCAAGGCCTCGTCCGGCCGTGAGTCATTTGGGGGGAACGCCCTCGACGTACAGCTTCCCTTCAGGCCACACGGCTGCCACCGTCGTTCTCTACGGTGGCATCGCGGTGATCGTTATGGTGGCGACAACTCGGTGGTGGCCCCGCGTCGTGATGTGGATCCTCGCGGTGGCCTTAACGGTGGCCGTTGGCTTGTCTCGGGTCTTTCGAGGTGAGCACTACCCGACGGACGTCATCGCCGGGCTTCTTCTGGGCGTTGGGTCTCTCGTGGCTGGCGTCTTCATTATTCGAGTGGCCGGCGTTAATCGTTCCGCGAAAACTGATATGAGGAAGAAACAGATCTCAGCCGAGGGCGCCGCCCGATTGGACCAGGCGTCGCCGTGACGTCGGTCGCCGTCGTTGCCCACAGGGGCAAGACGCTCGGCGGCGGTCTCGTGGAGTTGCGCCAGGTCTTGGCCGACCGGGGCTTTCCGGATCCTCTCTGGTACGAGGTGCCCAAGAGTCGCAAGGCGCCCGAACGGGCGCGTCAGGCGGTGGCCGATGGAGCGGACCTGCTCTTCATTTGGGGTGGAGACGGCACCATCCAGCGTTGCGTCGACGCCGTGGCCGGAGAAGCCGTGAACTTAGCGATTTTGCCCGCGGGCACCGCCAACTTGCTGGCGAACAATTTGCAAGTTCCGATCGATCTGAGCGCGGCCGTCGATGTTGGTCTCTTCGGCGACCGGCGCCGCTTAGACGTCGGGGTTTTGAACGGCGAGCGCTTCGCCGTGATGGCCGGCGTTGGCTTCGACGCGATCATGATGCGCGACGCCGACGGTGAGTTGAAGGGTCACTTTGGCCGCCTGGCCTACGTGTGGACCGGCGTGCGCGCCACGCACATGACGAGTCGCAAGGTCCGCATCGAGATCGACGGAGAGCCGTGGTTCAAGGGCATGGCGAGTTGCGTCCTGCTCGGCCAGATGGGTACGCTGACGGCCGGCATCGTTGCCTTTCCCGACGCTCAACCCGATGACGGACTGCTCGAGGTCGGCGTGGTCACGGCGGAAAACGCACTGCAGTGGACCCGCGTACTCAGTCGACTGGTGGTCGAGGACGCCAAACACTCGCCACTCGCTCAAATGGGTCGAGGGCGCAAGGTGGAGATCAAACTCGATCGGCCCACCACGTACGAACTGGACGGGGGCGCCCGGAAAGCGAAAAAAAAGTTCCGAGCCAGCGTCGAACCCGGTGCGATTACCGTCTGCGTGCCAAAGAAGGAGGAAGAATGAGTACCGCCAAACTCGTTCCCGAGACTCGTGGTCTGACCGGCGACGACGCGTGGGCGGTTCTCAAGCGCACCGGTTGGGGTCGCCTCGCGAAGGACGCCTTCAAACGAATGCGCGTGGCGGATGGTTTCAGCCACGCCCGCTCGTTGGCCTTTTTGATCTCACTCGTCGCCATCGAGGGCTTGATTGGCGTTGTCGGACTCGCGAGCGTCTTGAAAAAGGGTGGCGTCAGCGCGATGATCGACGCCACCGTGCGCCGAACGGTTCCCGGACCGGCGGGCCGCGTACTGACCACCGCCGTGACCCAGGCTCACCGCGTCGCCGCGCAACACCACTACGGCGCTCTCCTCTTTGGCGTGATTGGCGCACTCGTGGTAGCGACCACGGCGATGGGGCAACTCGAACGCGGACTCAATCGCATCTACGGGGTCGAACAGGACCGCCCCACCCTGAAGAAGTACGGACTTGCACTGTTTTTCGCGCTGAGCGTCGGCACGATCGGCGCGGCGGCCTTCGTGTGCTTGGCCTTTGGCCGGGACTTGTTCTTCTCCGTCCACAGTCACGCGCTCACGTCGGTCTGGTCAGTCGTGCGCTGGCCTCTCGGCGTGGGCTTAACGGCCATTGCGGTCACCCTCCTCTTTCGCTGGTCGCCTCGACGCCATCAGCCAAGTTTGTCGTGGCTCGCCTTCGGCTCTGGGATCTCGGTGTTCTTGTGGGGGTTGTCAACGATCGGCCTAGGTCTGTTCTACGGGTCGAGTTCTTCGTTCGGGTCGACGTACGGCCCTTTGGCCGGTGTAGTGGCGTTGCTCGTGTGGAGTTTATTGTCGAGCATCTCCCTGTTTTACGGCGCCGCGGTGGCGGCCCAACTCGAAGCGCTTAGAACGGGCGAACCGGCACCCCAGGACGCCGAAAAGGTCACCGAGTCAGATCCCGCGAGTGATCCCTCTCGACAAGGGGCAGTAGCGCGTGACCGATGAAGACACTCGAGGTTCGGCGCTGGCGCCGAACGAACTGATAAACCGGGCGAGACGCACGCTCGAAGGAGTCGTGGGGATTCCGGCGACCGAGGGCAATCGAGTTACCGTGCTGCGCAACGGGTGCGAGATCTTTCCGGCGATGCTGGACGCCATTCGTGACGCCGAGCGCACGATCGACTTTCTCACCTTCGTCTACTGGAAGGGCGAGATCGGCAACGCGGTGGCCGAGACTCTCTGTCTTCGAGCCAAGGCCGGGGTACGCGTCCGGGTGCTCTTGGACGCTTGGGGATCGCGACCGATCGAAAGCCATCTCATCGACGACATGATTGAGGCCGGGGTCCAACTGCGCTGGTTCCGTCCGCTAAGCCGGGTCCGCCTTGGTGATGTCAACCACCGCACGCACCGCAAGGTGCTCGTGGTCGACGAGTCCGTGGCCTTTACCGGCGGCGTGGGTATCTCAGATCTCTGGGGCGGCAACGCGCGCAACGAACTCGAGTGGCGCGACACGCACTTCAAAGTCGAGGGCCCGGCCGTCGACGGACTGCGCGCCGCGTTCCTGGACAATTGGGCAGAGACCGACCGGGCCATCTTTGACGTTGAAATTGATCGCTTTCCAAATCAGCTCACGCCCGGACACAGCGCTATCCAGTGCGTACGCGGCGCTTCGGCAACGGGCGGAAGCGATCTGGCCAGTGTCTTTCGGACCCTCTTACAGTTGGCCCAACGACAACTGCGTGTGACGACCGCCTACTTCGTGCCCGACGACGATCTGACGAAGCGTCTTTGCGACGCGGCAACGCGCGGGGTGCAGGTGCAGATCCTCCCGCCCGGGCCCTTCGCCGATAAGCGCTTCGTGCAACTTGCGGCTGAGGTGGACTATGAGGGCCTCATCGAATCGGGCGTAGAGCTATGGAACTTCCAGCCGTCGATGATGCACGCCAAGACCATGACGGTGGACGGCCTGGTCGCTAACGTGGGCTCGGCGAATTTCAACGCCCGATCGCTCAACTGCGATGAAGAAATCAACATGGTGGTCTTCGATCCTTCAGTCGTACGCACCCTTGATCGCCACTTCGACAGTGACCTCGAACGAAGTGTCCGAATCGATCCGCGCCGCTGGAAGAGGCGCTCGCTACTCCAACACGTCAAAGAACAACTCGTCGCTCCGCTGCGCGGCGTCTCTTAGAAAGTCGCGCGATGCTCATCCTTTCGATCACCCTGCTCACAGTCATTGTCCCCGGCCTCGCCGCCGGGATGATGGCGTACCGATGGCCCCAGGCCGCACCCACCGCCCCCAAAGTGAGTGTCGAAAAGGTCAAGAGCGAAGTTCGCCGACACCCACGACTATTCGCGTTCGCCCGATCACGGCTTGACCCAAACTCCGCCACTGGTCTGCTCTTAAGCGCTGCGATCGTCGTGTTCATCGTCGGATCCGTCGCGGTCGCGATCGTGCTCGTCATGATCCACACCAACTCCGGATTCGCGCGACTCGATCGCAGCGTCAGCTTGTTCGGAGCGCACCACGCAACGGCCCTGTCGACGCGGTTCTTACGGATCTACACCCAACTCGGAGGCGCTCTGGTCATTGTCCCGCTCGCGGTGATCGTCGCCATCGTCGAAACGATACGCCAGCGATCCTTCGCCGTAATCACGTTTCTCACCCTCGTCGTAGGGGGACAGTTCCTCGTCGCCAACGTCATCAAATCGATTGTGGGTCGGGCCCGGCCCCACTTTGATCAACTGACCGGATTCTCGGGGCCGTCCTTTCCGTCCGGTCACGCAGTAGCTTCCGCCGCGTGCTTGGCGGCGTTCGCACTGGTGATCGGTCGACGACGATCCCTAAAACTTAGGGCTGTTCTCGCTGGTCTCGCCGCGGGACTCGCCACCGGAATTGCCTGCTGTCGGGTCATGCTCGGCGTGCACTGGCTCACTGACGTGCTCGGCGGGTTGGCGCTGGGATGGGCGTGGTTCGCGCTGTGCTCCATCGCCTTCGGCGGCTACCAGCTTCGATTTGGCGCTCCGGCGAAGACTGCCGAGGAGTCCCTTTCTCCTTAGCGTATTGATCGCGAACAGTCCTACTGATGACCGTTGGTGGCGTTCGCCTGACGAGCGACAGATGCCCCTTACGGTCAGAACGTCTCAGGTCTCGATGCTCGCGCGAACGCGCAGCACTCGTCACTGCGCTCCCCGGCTGACGCCGTGATCGATGCCCGGTGCTGCGCAATTGCCCCTGAGATTCTGGTGAACCGATTTCGATTTTCAAGGCGGAGAACGTGAGTCCGTATCTCGGCTTCTCGATCAGTTGGCCCAGACCCGTTGACGGGACCACGGAGCTGCTGTTGAAATAGGTGTCACCTAAACCGTCAGCCCCGACCGTACTTGGATCCGGCCTGAGCGTAAGTGGCAATGCTCGACGGGTGGTCGTCCGCCGCTCCGCTCATGAGACCTGGGCCTATCGCTCTCAGATACTGGCGCGGTTTTGCTTCAAACTCCAAAGGATTGACGTCGGATCTCCCCTCGCTCACATCGCCTTAAGACTTTAAGTCAATCGCCAGTGCGAGTGAGTGCGTTAGCGTTGCCGGTCGTTCGCGGCGCTCCTCGTGTCATCGTGCCGGAACCTATTCCATTGCGACGAAATGATCAACTTGTGCTCTTTTCCCAGAACACGAGTGACGATTGCTTCCCGTACCACGCGCTCAGAAGGCGACTGCCGAATTGTCAGTACAGCGTCAAAACGGTGGCGAGGAGGGACGATCATGCGACTGCGCCTCAGCTGGCTGCGTACGAGCACGTAACGTCATCGACTCGTTCGCGGTAGATAGCGCGGCACGCTTAAGGTCCGCCTTGCGTTGATCGGCCCGGGCAATCATTTTTAGTTGGCGGTCATCCGCCGCTTGACGACGGACGAATAGTTTCATCAACCTTCCCCTCCTCGCTAACTGTGGCGTACTGCAGACTCATCACATCGGTTCCGCGCCGCGGACACTCGCCGGAAACGAGCAACTACTTCGCGTGAGGAAACGTTGGTTCTCTTCACTCTGCCGTGCTGATCTCAAAAAGTTCGCGTACGAACGCCTCGAGCTGTCGAAGAAGCTCGAGCGACGTTAGAGGTTGTTCTGACACTTGACGTGCGCCACTTCCATGGAGCATTGCGCCGTGCGTGTCGGCTACGGTGTTCGCCGAGGAATCGCCGTCGACAGGGACCAGGGGGAGGCGCGTGATCCCTGTCGACGGGCGGTCTGTTGCGTCCAACGAGTGGACGGTCGATCTATTCCTTGAGAGCATCCTTGACCTTCTCGCCTGATTGTTTGAGGTTGCCCTTCATCTGGTCGATACTTCCTTCAGCCTCGAGCCGCTCGTTGCCAACGGACTTCCCAGTTGATTCTTTAACCTTGCCTTTGGCCACTTGAGCCAAGTTGCGTGCCTTGTCTTTCTTTCCCATTGTTCGTCCTTATCTCTTTCTCCTAGGAGAGGCCAGTTCCTCTCACGTACTTCGGACTCTTACGGCGTGCTCATTTGCTCAGAGTTGTGGCGCGCGTACCGCGTGTTACTACTGCACGCACGAGATTGTGTGGCGCGAGGGAACGTGGTCCGTCGTTGGACGCGGTTCGTAGGAAACTTCATGATCCGAACTCAATTTTCCTTGAGCGTCGACGAGTTGACGGTCCGGCGGGTGTTCTCGAACGCTTTGGGCCCCGCGACACGGCAAAATTAATCGTCGAAGCGGCAACACCAATAGCTCCAGCAGTCATGAAGTTGTCTCCCACTGTTGACAGTCGAAAACCGGCGCCTTGATAGGTGGCAGCCCAGTAGATGGTGGTCCCAACGACGACTGTGATGGCGCTCAACGCCACTTCAGGACGACTCACTACGCACCTTCTTCCGACAGCCCTGACTAAGGGTCAGGCGAGAGGAATGCGGGGTCTAGACCTCCTTCTCCCGGAGCGTAACACTATGAAGGTGGAATCTTCCATCAATAATCTGACTACATTTGGTCGGATTCTGGACTGACGCCCTGGTCAACCGTTCGATTCGTTTTGCCCTATGTGGCAGCACGTTCGTCCTGCTTTTCGTTCTCGGGGCCACGATAATGGAGATGTCACGTAAGACGATTTGTGCGTTTGTACTCGAAGCAACCGCGTCTCCGGACGTGATCGTGACATCGGGCTTTTCCGTATCTTTTGTCCGAAAGTTGGCCATCATTTCGACACGTCGACTTTCACCGTCGGGAACTATTCGCACGCGTCGCGTGCCTCAGTCCTGTCGGTGCCGCGGATGCGCCTGTCCGATTTCAAAGCATTGAGGCCCCAATCGAAGTTATCCGTGGAGAAGCGTGGCGCACGCCGCCCGCGAGTTCCTGAGGTGAACGCGCCACGACACAGAGCTTTCGTCACGTTTCGCACACTTTCGGCGTGACCAAATCGTCGGTTCTCGCCGACGCCGGTGAAGATCTTCGCCTCGACGCGGTTCTCAAAAAGGACCCCGCCTACTCCGTACCACTGGTCAGCGTTTCGCTGCTCGATCCCGACACCCGGGGTTCAAAGGTGACATCGGACCCTCTAAGGTGCACGTATGAACACCCCCATTTCACCCTCTGATCTACCCACCACCCTTGGCAGCCTTCGCGCTTCGGGCTACGAGTCGCGCTCCGTTCGAGACGAGATCCGTCGCAACTTAGAAGTTCGCCTCGCCGCGGGCGTGCCACTCACCTCGACCGTTTTGGGATATGAAGACACCGTCCTGCCCCAACTCGAGACGGCGCTCCTGGCCGGACACGACATCATATTGTTGGGTGAGCGCGGGCAGGCCAAGACTCGAATAATTCGCTCGCTGGTTGAACTGCTTGACGAGTGGCTGCCCATTGTCGCGGGATCTGACGTTCGCGACGATCCCTTCAGCCCGATCTCGGCCTTCGGGATAGATCTCGTGCGCGATAAGGGTGACAAGACACCGATCAGTTGGGTCCATCGCAGTCAGCGTTTCGCCGAGAAGTTGGCCTCGCCCGATACGTCAATGGCGGACCTCATCGGAGAGGTCGATCCCATCAAAGTGGCCAACGGGCTCTACCTCGACGATCCGAAGGCCCTCAGCTACGGGCTCGTACCCAAGTCCAATCGCGGCATCTTTGCGATCAATGAGCTGCCCGACCTGTCCGAGAGAATTCAAGTCGGACTACTCAACGTGCTCGAAGAGCGCGACGTGCAGATTCGCGGTCACCTCGTTCGTCTCGTTCTCGACGTGTTGGTGGTCGCGACCGCGAACCCCGAGGACTACACCAACCGCGGACGGCTCATCACCCCGCTGAAGGACCGCTTCGGGTCCCAGATCCGTACGCACTATCCCTTCGAAGTCGCCACCGAAATTGAGATCATGCATCAAGAGGCCCACCTGCCGACCTCACCGGTACCCATCAAGGTGCCGTGGTTCATCAACGACGTCGTCGCGCGCGTAAGCCACGTTGCGAGGCGTAGCCACGTCATCAGTCAGACCTCGGGCGTGTCCGTGCGTCTCTCGATCGCGAACTACGAAACGGTCATCGCGAACGCGCTGCGTCGAACACTGCGCACGCACGACGCGGTCGTCGTGCCGCGCGTGAGTGACCTCAGCGCGATGGTGCAGTCCACCCAGGGCAAGATCGAGTTCGACACCATGGACGACAGTGACGCCGATCAGGTCATCGCGGCCCTGGTGTCGCTCGCGATTCGCCAGTGCTTTAGTGACGTGCTCTTGGAAGAGGCGCCCGAGATCGTGGAGGCCTTTAACTCTGAAGCCATCGTGCACACCGGCGACGACTTGCCCGACGCCGACTACTTGGCGGTCCTCGCGGCCATGCCCGCACTCGCGGCACCGGTCGAGCGAATCGCCGGACCCCACGCGAGTGACGGCGAGAAGGCCGCGGCCGTCGAGTTCGTGCTCGAGGGTCTCTACCTCACCAAGCGCCTCGCGAAGGACGCCTCGGGAGCGAGGGCGCTCTACCGTTCTAGGAACCGGTAGTGCCCGTTCGCTACGGCTTTCGTCGCTTCTCCGAGGACGACGACTTTAACGACCTCGACGTCGAAGAGTTGCTGGCCCACTTGGCCGACGACTTCATGGAGAGCGGCGACCTCGACGACGCCATGGACCGACTCCTGCGCGAGGGCTACACGAGCGAGGACGGCGAGCGGGTCGAAGGGCTGCGAGATCTCCTCGATCGCACCAGAAAGAAGCGACGTGAACTCGAGCAACAGGGTGACCCCGACGGCGAGATGCAACGCTACCGCGAGTGGCTCGAGGCCATCGAGGCCACGGAGTCCAGTGAGCTCGACGAACTTCTCGCCGACGCCGAGGCCTCCAACGACGAACGTCGTCAAGAGGTCACGCGCGACCTCGTCGATCAGAAAAAGATGCAGCGTGAACTCATGAGCGACTCGCTCGGCGATCGCTTGGGCGAGTACCAAAACTACGAGTTCGTGTCGTCGAAGGCCCGCGAAGAGTTCGAGGAACTCATGAGCGAACTCCAACGCGACGTGCTCGACACGTACTTTCAAAACTCGAAGGAGTTCATGGGTCGCCCGGACCCCGAAGCGCTCGCGCGCACGCGCGAGATGATGGACGCGCTGTCAACCATGATCGAACAAGACCGCCGCGGCGAAGAACTTGATCCCACGTTTCAGGACTTCATGGAGAAGTTCGGCGACTTCTTTCCGGGCGCCGAAAGTCTCGAGGACGTCGTGCGGGCCATGGCCGAACGCGCGGCGGCCGCCGAAGCCATGTTCAACTCGTTGTCCGCGGAGCAACAAGGAGAACTGCGCGCGCTCTTTGACGAAATGATGCAGAACATGGAGTTGAACTTTTCCATGAATCGGCTCATCTCCAACCTGCGCCAAGCGACCCCCGACATTGATTGGAATCGCGCGCACCGCATGCGCGGCCAGGACGGTTCGCCCTTCGCCCAGGCCGCCTCGGTCGCGGAACAGCTCGGCCAGTTAAGGGGCCTCGAGGACTTTCTGGGCCAGAGTCACGCCGCCCAGGGACTACCCGAAGTTGACGTGGAGGCCGTTCGGCGCAACCTCGGCGACGACGCCGCGCGCCACGTCCAACGTCTCCAAAAGGCGCTCCAGGGACTCAAGGATCAAGGTTTCATTGATCGCCAGAGCAATCGACTGAAACTGAGCGCGAAGGGCATTCGAAAAATCGGTCAGATCGCCCTGAAGGATCTCTTCAACCAGCTTCACGACTCACCGACCCTCGGGGCGCACCCGGTCGCGACGTTGGCCCGAGGCGGCGATCGCGAGGAGACGGCGAAGCCCTGGGAACCGGGCGAGGCCTTTTCGCTGCACCTGCCCAAGACGCTGAAGAACGCCCTGTTGCGCCAGGGTCCCGGCACGCCGATTCATTTGCACCCCGACGACTTCGAGGTGGAAGAGTACGAGGCGTCGCGACGCTCGTCGACGGTCTTCGCGATTGACCTGTCGCTCTCCATGGCCATGCGCGGCAACCTCGTGCCGGCAAAGAAGATGGTGCTGGCCCTCACGCAACTCATTCGCTCGAAGTTTCCCCGTGACTTCGTCGCGGTCGTGGGCTTTGGCGAACGGGCGCAGGAGCTCAAAATCGACGACGTGCCGGCCCTCACGATCGACTACAACTACGGCACCAACCTCCAGCACGCGCTGGCGCTCAGTCGCCACCTTCTTCGTAACGAGCGCGGCGAGCGTCAGATCGTGGTCGTGACCGACGGCGAGCCGACGGCGCACTTGACGGCCTCGGGGGAGCCCTTCTTTTCCTGGCCCCCCGTCAAGGAGACGCTCGAAAAGACCATGGCCGAAGTGCTGCGAGTCACCAAGGCCGGCATCACGATCAACACGTTCGCCCTCGATATTGAGCGCAGCCAGTTTCCCTTCGTGGAACAGATTGCCCGCGTGAACGGTGGACGGCTGTTCTACACCGACGTGGACGACCTCGGAATCTACGCTCTCGACGACTTCGTCAAACACCGCCGAACGAGTTAGGCCGAAACCGCTCTCATCAGGTAGTTCAAAAAATAGATTTGCTATTTGCGCGAAACCCCGTAACAATGACACCGTTGTAATTACATCGGTGGAAGCAATCGCCGACGGGGAGGATCACCACGTGGAAATCGTCGAACTTTTGAGCGGTATGGAAGATCGAGGTTGGCAGGCGCGATCAAACTGTATGGGGGTAGACCCGGACCTCTTCTTTCCCGAGCGTGGGGCCTCCACTCGTGAGGCCAAAGAAGTCTGTCGCGGATGTGTTGTCCGTGAGGACTGCCTGGAGTACGCGCTCGAGAACGGTGAGAAGTTCGGTATCTGGGGTGGCATGAGTGAGCGCGAGCGTCGTCGCCTCCGTCGGGCCCGCGCGATTGAACGTCGCGCCCAGGCGGGCTGACCGACTACAACAAGCGAGCTTCGATCGTTTTTTCGTAGCTCAAATCCAACTGCTCCCACCGCGCGGGGTCTTCCGCGCGCAGTAGTGCCTCGGGAATGAGTCCGACCAACTCCGCGTGATCGATGACGCCGCTCGCCAACAGACCCCCGACCTGGTCGTAGATCGTCGACGGTCCGACCAGCAGTGGCGCGATCAAGTTGCAACTGATCTGCGTGAATTCGCGTACTGGCAACGCGAGCGCGCGCACTTCGACGCGTCGAACAGCTTTGGCAATCGCCTTACCTTCGTCGAGCGAGATACCGCGCGCCCAGAGATTCCACGCCACGAGTAGGCCCCGGGCGCCGAGTGCGCTAGCGCCCGACTTGACGTCGGGCGACGCCGGTCCCCAGTCGGGCTTTAGCGTTCGAAACGCCCCTCGGCGAACGTCGGGCAACGACCGGGTCGTTCCGTCACCGAGCGGCCCGTAGAGAAAGACCGGAATTTCAAAGGTCGTCGCCAGCCACGCCGCGGTCTCATCTCGCAGGGCGACGGCCTGGTCCGTGCGGGCTTCGTCGAGGGCCACGTAGGGCACGACGTCCAGGACCCCAAAGCGAGGGTGCACGCCCACGTGCGCTCGTAGATCGAGCGTGTTCATCGTGGCGACGGCGAGGGCGTGAACGTCGCGACGCAGTTCGTCGCGATCGTGGATCAACGTGAAGACGCTGCGGTTGTGAACTTCGTCACTGTGGCGATCGCGCAGTGAGGCACCGGCGGCGGCACTCAGTGCATCGAGGACGTCGAGACGTTGTCCCTCGGAGATATTGATGACGCACTCAAACAAGAGGCTCGCTTAGTGAAGTTCGCGGTTAAAGAGACGCAAACGACGGCGTTCGCGAAGTAGGCGGCGGCGCTCGCGCTCACTCTTGCCACCCCACACGCCGTGGTCGATGTGATTGTCGAGCGCGTAGATAAGACACGAACTCGCGACCGGACACGTCGCGCAGATTCGTTGAGCGATGATGACGCCCATTCCGTCACGGGGGAAGAAGGTCTCGGCCGGATACTCGCGACACTTTCCGTCGGCCATCCATTCGGTAGTCATGCTTACCCCCTCTCGCACCTCTGCCCTTACTTCTACTCTCACAGTAGCGACGTTGGAGGTCACCACCCGACACCTTTCGTTCGCTAGTTCACGAGCATCTCGACCCTTATAAGTCCCTTAGAGATGAATCGAGAAAGACCAGTAGAATGACCAAAGTAAGCGCCGTTGTAACGCATTCGTAAGGAGTCTCGTGAGCCAGGTCCCCATAACCGAAGTAACCGAGGTCGTTGACCCAGTGGGTCACGTCCAGGTCATCTACCTGGGTCCGGTGGCCCCGCACTGGGAGTGCCGCATGGTCTTTGGCGACGAGGAGCAGATCCAGGCCTTCGTCGACCGCGTGGACGCGCGACTTCGATTCTTGCCGCCGCACGACCCGCAGTTTCGCCGCAACCGCGAACGCGTGAATCGTGACGCCGAGCGTGAGAACCTACTCGTCGAGTGGAACCTCGGGTACGACGAAGAGTCTTAGGCCAGCGGCGAGTTCG
>OCZT010003852.1_pt1 | contig 15285 bp, 10 predicted proteins | sample 1539031 | NCBI WGS metagenome assembly OCZT01 (sample SAMEA3539308, study PRJEB22396) | soil metagenome | biome: tundra; feature: field; material: soil | place: USA | collected 2010-05 | depth 0.15 m | reverse complement strand
GGATTGTTTTTCTGCGCAAGGTGGAAGAAGGCGCAGCCGACAAGAGCTACGGTATCGAGGTCGCCAAGCTCGCTGGACTGCCCACTGATGTAGTCAACCGCGCGCGCGAGGTGCTGGCCGAACATGAAAGCGCCGAGCGGAACGCGGTCAAGCACCTGGCACACGACGAAACGCGCGAGGCCGCGCCTTTGCAGCTAACAATCTTCACTCCGCTTTCGCAGAAGATCGTGGATCGTATCAAGGACACGGACCTCAACCGCATCAGCCCAATGGATGCGCTCACCCTGCTGCATGAACTCAAGAAGCAGATGGAGTAGAACAGTTTCAGAGTGCTGTGACTCGGGTAGAGCGGACCTTCAGGTCCGCACAAATCAAAGCCCGCAGGGGCGAAATAATATTAGCCCAGGGCGGAAGCCCTGGGTAAAGTCCGAAAACCTAACGAGTCCCTTCAGGGACGACACAGTTCTTACATACCCTCTTCATGCTCTCGTAAATCCGCACGATTCTTAGCGGCCTAAGGCGCAATTCCCTGCGTACCTGAATTTCTGCGCCCCAAGCGTTACACTTTCTTATCTCTTATGGCTTCCAGAAGCACACTCGAACTTCGCCAGCAGGTCGGTCAGTTGCTCATCATGGGCTGCGGCGGGACCACGATGTCTGGGCGCCTGCGATCCATGCTGGGCACGCTGCATCCCGGCGGCGTGATCCTCTTCCAGCGCAACATCGAGGAGGCTGCCCAAACGCACGCGCTGCTGCGCGATGTGCAGAAGGCGGTTTCCACTCCCCTATTTCTGTGCGTGGACATGGAAGGCGGAACAGTCGATCGCCTGCGCGACGTGATAGCGCCAGCGCCAGCGGTTGCCGAGGTCGCAGCCACGGGTTCAAAGAAGCTCTTCCGCAAACATGGCTGCATCATCGGCGACGAAGTGCGCGCGTTGGGGTTCAACACCGATTTCGCACCGGCGCTCGACCTTCAGCTTGAGCCATCGAAGAGTGTGTTGACCTCGCGAACGGTTTCGCCCGATCCCAAAGAGACGATCCAATACGCTCGCGAGTTCCTGCGCGGACTCAGCGACTGTAAGATTCTTGGCTGCGGCAAGCACTTCCCGGGGCTAGGCGAAGCCAATCTCGACTCGCACAACGACCTGCCATTGATTGACAAGGCTTGGAAGCGCCTCTGGAATGAAGACCTGCTTCCCTATCGTGAGCTGCGACGAAATTTGCCATTCGTGATGGTGGCGCACGCGGCTTATCCCCAGGTTACGGATGACCTCACTCCTGCGTCGCTGTCGAAGAAATGGATGAGCGAGGTCCTGCGCAAAAAGATCGGCTATCGTGGGCTCATCATCACCGACGATCTCGACATGGGCGGAGTGCTGGCAGCAGCCTCGATTGAGGATGCCGCGGTCGAGACGCTTCGCGCTGGGGCCGACATGTTCCTCGTCTGCCAGAAGGAAGAAAGCGTGTGGCGAGCGTTCGAGGCGGTTTACAAGCAAGCCGAGAGTGACAGGAAATTTGCCAAGCTCATCGCCGGAAAGGCGCGACAGGTATTGGCGGCGAAGAAGAAGTCTCGCGCCCTAAAGGCACGCATGGCTGCGGCTCCGACGCAGAAAACCGTGGACAAGCTCCGCCGCAACCTCTGGGAATTCAGCGAAGAAGTGCGGGCCAGCACACTCGCGGCCCGTCTTTGAAGGAGCACAGCTTTATAGATCGCTGCACAAGTAATGTCCCTTGTGGGCCGTTTGGAATTGACGCTTCTGAAATTGTCATTACGAGCGAAGCGAGGAATCTGCTGTGGTTTGCGCCTGGAACGACGGATGGGGGAAACAGCAGATCCCTCACGGTCTAAAGGCCGTTCGTGATGACAACTCAGAGATAGCGTAAACCGGACATAACTTATGCAGCACTCAATAGCTGTGCAGTACCGGTGTTAGCAGACTTGGGCTTCAGCCCTGAGGGAAGATTTATGAGTTCGAGCAATGGGTCCTTGGGTTCCTTACCCGGCGCAGAAGGCGTCACTTCAGCGGCTAAAGCTTGTTCCCTTGCGGATTCTTACGGCACGGCTGAAGCCGTGCCCCTTCAAAACGGTTCTTCGGAGCTTGCGCCTTGATCGTCGCGGGGGTGATGAGCGGCACCTCGGCCGACGGAATCAACGTCGCGCTGGTGCGCATCCAGGGGCGCGGTTTCCACTCGCGCTTCGAGCTGCTGGCGCATTACGAGTTTCCCTATCCGGCCAATGTTCGGCGAGTTGTCCTCGCGACGATGAACGCGGGCTCCGCCAGCGTCCCCGATCTTTCGCGACTGCACTTCCTTCTTGGTGAACTCTATGCGGACGCGGTCCGCGCCGCACAGCGACGCGCCCGCCTGGAGTGCGAACTAGTGGGCTGCCATGGACAGACACTCTATCACCAGGGAAGTCCAGCGCTCTTCTTGGGCCGCCGCATTGCCTGCACCTGGCAGAGCGGCGAAGCGGCCATTATCGCGGCGAAGGTCGGGGTGCCGGTGGTTTCCGATTTCCGTCCCGCCGACATGGCTGCCGGCGGCAAAGGCGCACCGCTGGTACCTTTTCTCGATTACGTGCTCTACCGCCATCGCCGTTACGGGCGCATCGTGCAAAATCTCGGTGGCATCGCGAATCTCACTGCGATTCCGCCACGTGCACTGCCCGAAGATGTGGTTGCCTTCGACAGCGGTCCCGGCAACATGGTGATCGACGCCATCACTGAGCGGCTGTTCGAGCGGCCCTTCGATCGCAATGGACGAATCGCCGCCCGCGGCGAACCCATCGAGCGAGTGCTGCAACAGTTGCTGCGGAATCCATTCTTCCGGCAGAAGCCGCCGAAGACCGCCGGCCGCGAGCAGTTCGGCCGCGAGTTTGTGCGCGACTTTCTGCGACTGTGCCGCCACGCTGAGGAGCGTGACATTGTCGCCACCGCAACTGCACTCACCGCACATTCCATTGGCATCGCCGTGCGCAAGTTTGTGGTGCCACTGGTAGAGCCTCCTGCGCGTTTTCGCGAACTCGTGGTCTCCGGTGGAGGAACAAGCAATCTAACCCTGATGCGAATGATTAGAGAGGAACTGGCGCCCCTGAAAATGCGAGTGCGCACCAGCGACGATTTTGGACTCCCCTCGCAGGCCAAGGAAGCCGTCGCTTTCGCGATGCTGGCCTACCAGACGTGGCGTCATCTGCCGTCAAACATCCCCTCCGCCACCGGAGCCGAGCGTCTGGCGATCCTGGGTAAGGTCAGCTATGCGTAATTTGTTCTTCACCACGGAGCACACGGAGGGCACGGAGAAGATCGAGAGTTCATTTACCACAGAGACACAGAGACACAGAGAAGAAAGACCTGAAGTAAGAAACAAATGCAATACAAAGAAGCTTGGGCCGGAACAGAAAGAGTGGCGATTTGGACATCTCAGATCTAAGTTTTCTCTGTGTCTCTGTGTCTCTGTGGTTCTACTCTGTCTCTTGCTCTTGCACACTGGCTGTTCCAGCAAGCCCGATCCCAACACGCTGGTCATGGTCATTGAGAGCAGTCCGACGAACCTAGACCCCCGTGTAGGGGTGGATGCGCAGTCGGAGCGAATCGACACGCTTCTCTTCGATTCGCTGGTCCGCCGGGATGATCACTTCAACCTGCGGCCGTGGCTGGCTGACAGTTGGGAAATACCCAATGCGCAAACCTACATTTTTCATCTGCATCATGGAGTCCACTTTCACAATGGCCAACTCCTGGCTGCGCGGGACGTCAAATGGACCTTCGATTCGCTCCTGAGCGGTAAACTCCGCAGCGCTAAAACAAGCACGTACGCGCCCGTTGACCACATTGACGCGCCCGACGACTACACCGTCGTTTTTCATTTGAAGGAACCATTTGCGCCGATGCTGTGGAATCTCTCCGACGGCGCGATCGGCATCGTGCCTTACGGCAGTGGCGATGACTTTAATCGCAAACCCATCGGCTCCGGGCCATTTCGCTTTGTGCGTGCGCAGATGGACAAAGAAGTGGTGATCGAACGCAATCCCGACTATTGGGCGACGCCGGCCAAGCTGGAGCGCGTGGAGTTCAAGGTAATTCCTGACGCCACTACACGCGCGCTCGAGCTGCGCAAGCAAAGCGCCGACATCGCGCTGAACTCTCTGGCGGCCGACACGGTAGTTGCTCTCGAACGCGATCGCGATCTTACGGTCGCGCAGTCGCCCGGCACGATTTACGCCTACCTTGCCATGAACCTGCGCGATCCCATCCTGAAGGACGTTCGTGTCCGCCGCGCCATCGCGTATGCCATCAACGTGGGGCCCATTATTCATTACCTGCTGCGCGACCAGGCGCGCCCTGCGTACAGCGTGCTGCCACCCCAGCACTGGGCCTACGATGCAGACGTTGCCAAGTATCCTCACGATCCGGCGCGCGCACGGCAGATACTGGATGACGCAGGCTACCATGCGACCAACGGTATTCGATTTCACCTCACCCTGAAGACTTCCACCGACGAGTCGACGCGGTTGCTGGCAGCGGTGTTGCAGCAGCAATTGCGCGAGGTCGGTATCGCGCTCGATATTCGCACCTTCGAATTTGCAACGTTCTTTGCGGACGTGACCAAAGGCGCTTACCAGATACATTCCTTGCGTTGGGTGGGTGGCAGCAACCTCGATCCTGACATCTTCGAGCACGTCTTCGATTCCGGCAGCTTCGCGCCCAAGCGCGCCAACCGCACCTTCTACTCCAACCCGCGCGTGGACAACTTGATCCGTGAAGCCCGCAGTACCGTTGACCAGCAGGAACGCAAACTCATCTATGACGAGGTCCAGCGCATCATCGCGGAGGACCTGCCGTACATCAACCTTTGGTATCTCGATAACGTGCTGGTGCACACCAAGCGAGTGCGGGAAATCGACCTGAGTCCCTCCGGCAACTACGATTTCTTGCGCACCGCTGAGCTGGCTCATTGAGAGAAACTCAACTCTCAGACACGTGATAACATCGAAATCCAGCGTCAACCAAGGACTGCAACCGCTTGCGCATACTTTTTGTCGGTGACATTTTCGGGCGCCCCGGGCGCACCATCGTGCACGAGCGCCTGCCTGAATTACAAAGGCAACACGGCGTTGAACTCACCATTGCCAACGGCGAGAACTCCGCCGGCGGCTTCGGCATCACTCCACAAATTGCCGAAGAGCTGTTCGAACTCGGCATCGACGTCATCACCACCGGCAACCACGTCTGGGACAAGCGCGAGATCATCGATTACATGAACTCCGCCAACGGAAATGAGGCGTCGCTGGCCCGTCGCGTCCTGCGTCCAGCCAACTATCCCGCAGGGTCGCCGGGCTTTGGCTGGTACGAGGGTCGCACACGCAGCGGTGTCGCGTATTGCGTCATCAACCTTCAGGGCCGCGTGTTTATGACCAACAACGACGACCCATTTCGCTATGCCGATCAACTGCTCAAGCGGATCGGGGCGAAGGTAATTTTGGTGGACTTCCACGCTGAAGCCACGTCGGAGAAGATTGCGATCGGCTGGTACCTTGAAGGAAGAGTAACAGCGGTGCTCGGAACCCATACCCATGTACCCACGGCCGACGAGCAGGTGCTGCCGGGTGGCACAGCCGTGCAAACCGACGTGGGCATGACCGGTCCCTACGACGGCGTCATCGGCGTGCAAAAGGAACAAATCCTCGCCCGCTTTCTGACTAATATGCCGGCTCGCTTCGAGGCGGCGACGAACGACGTGCGCTTGTGCGCCACCCTGATCGATTGCGATCCCACGACTGGCCGGGCAACAGCGGTCCAGCGAATCATGCTGCGGCAGGAATAGCCCGGCAGTTGCTAATCGCTAGTCGCTGCATTAGCCTCATCGCCATGTCTCTTTCCGACGAATTCTGGATGGAGGAAGCGCTCCGTGAAGCGCAACGTGCGCTGGCGCTGGGCGAGGTTCCCGTAGGAGCGGTCGTAGTGAGCGAGGGACGAATCGTGGGCCGGGGATGCAACTGCCCTCTCACCGCCAACGATCCCACGGCACACGCCGAGGTCCTTGCGCTGCGGGAGGCCGGAGCGGCCATCGGGAACTATCGCCTGCTCGACTGCGATCTCTACGTGACGGTTGAGCCCTGCTCGATGTGCGCGGGCGCTATAACCCTTGCAAGAGTTCGCCGCCTGATTTACGGAGCGGAAGATGCTAAGGCCGGCGCTGTGCACTCCATGCTCCAGGTCCTCAATCATCCCAAGTTGAACCACAAGGTGGAAGTCAGCTCAGGAGTGCTGGCCGCACGGTGCATGCATCTGGTGCAGAGCTTTTTCCGGGAGAAGCGGGCTGAACGCGACGGCAATCGATGAGCAAGGCATTCAGCATCCCAGATGCAGTTGGGGTTCGATTGCGCAACGCTCAAGCGCCGCTAGCGATATGGCCTTTTGCCGCCCGGACCAGCGCCAGCGCCGTGAAGTCGTTTTGTGCGGGCGCCGCTCGCAGGAACTGCTGCACGCCGTCGAGGATAATGGTGGCAACATCTTTCGCGCAGTCGACCGAGGACCGCTCAAATTGCTGTTTGACGCGCTCCAGCCCAAACTCTTCCTTCTTGTATGCCGCCTCCACCACACCCCGCGACACCAATAGTAACGATGCACCATGTTGCAAAGCAGCGGTCGGCGCTTCATACGTGGACGCAGAAAACAGTCCTAGAGGAAGGCCGGTGGCCGGCAACTCGGTGATCCCCGAAGGATCGCGCAACAATCCCGGAGTATGCCCCGCGTTGGCGTAGCAGATCGTGCCGAGTTCCTCGTTGTAGCAGCCGAGGAAAGCGGAACAGGAGCGGACTCCGGCAGCCGCCCGGCGAATGCTCAGGTTCAGCTCCAGGCAGAATTCCATCATGGCATCCGCCTCGTTGATCTCCTCGTCGGCAAATCTCTCACTGCCCAACTTCTGGAACGTTTGCCGCGCCGCCGCTACGATTTGGTTGTTCTCCTCGTGACTTCCTGCGATGTCGAGCAAGCCGAACACAACTCGGTTCGGGTTGGCACGAAGAAAGTGGTACAGGTCGCCACCCACCCGTTGTCCATAAACCATGCCGGCGATGTCGGCGCCGCTGACGGCGGGAAAATCTGCTTGGGTCGGAACAGCCCGAAACGGCGCTTCGCGCTCGCGTTGGAAAGTAAGTTTCATAGGGATCGTCAATCATAGCCGAAATCCTGCGGATTGCAAGAGTTTTGCCGAGACCTTGGATTTACCGGACGCTGGAGCACGGATTTCCGGATCAACTCTCGTGGCGAAGTGATCGACCAGCCCGTCGTGCCCGGCATGTCAAACAATCTCCCTGAGAATTTCGTGCCGGTTGAGCGGATCACGCGCGCGGCACGATACGATAGCTGAGACCGAGGGAGGCCAGCGGATTGCGAATCGTTGCTGTCGGAGAGCTCTTGTGGGATGTGATTGGCGCGCACGAGTATCTCGGTGGCGCTCCTCTGAACTTTGCCGCTCATGCCCAGAAGCTCAGCCACGAAGCCTTCCTGGTGAGCGCGGTGGGCGACGACGACCGCGGCCGACGCAGCCTCGATTGCCTGCGGCAATGGGGCCTTTCGACAGAGTTCGTGCAGGTCCTCTACGGCAAGGACACCGGAACGGCGCAGGTGGAGCTGGATTGCGAGGGCAGGCCTACATTTCGGATTGTGCGACCCGCAGCCTACGACTTTGTGACCCTCAGCAATGAGCAACTGCGATCCATCTCCACATTGCGTCCGGACTGGATATATTTTGGCACGCTCTATCACATGTCTGCTCAAGCACTGGATTCGACGCTGAAGCTGCTACAGGCCGCGCCCTCCGCCCGACACTTCTACGACGTCAACCTGCGGGAGGGCAACTGGAGCCTGGCCCTGGTCGAGCAACTGTCTTCGCATGCCGACGTCATCAAGTTGAGCGACAGCGAGGCGGAGTTCCTCGATGGCTTGCTCAACGCAGGCGGACAGGAGGGATCGGTCGAATACCTCTGCCGGCGATGGGCTGACCGCTATGGCTGCAAAACTATTTGTGTGACCTTGGGCGAGCGGGGCTGCGCAATCCTTAACCGTGGCACATACAGCGAAATTCCGGGCTACAAGGTGGAGGTAGCTGACTCGGTCGGCGCTGGCGACGCCTTCGCGGCGGCCTTGCTCCACGGCCTGGAACAGCGGTGGAACACACGCCGCCTTGGCTGCTTCGCAAATGCAGTGGGCGCGCTGGTCGCAAGCCGCCCCGGTGCGACGCCCGACTGGAACATCAACGAGTGCCGGCCGATGCTGGGGGAGCGGTTCGACATGCAAGGAACGTAGGACTGCGCTAGCCAGTGCTCCGGCGGCACGCTCGTTTGCAGCCTCCCTCCAGCCGAATTAGCAAGTGTGCCCCGAACGGCATAAACTCTGGAATTGTCATTACGAGCGAAGCGAGGAATCTGCTGTTGTTTGCGCCTGGAACGACGACGGGGCCGAACAGCAGATCCCTCACGGCCTGAAGGCCGTTCGTGATGACAATTCAGAGATGGCGAAACCAGACATTACGTATGCGATACGCGACAAAATGCCCGCTCGTGTCAGCCTATTGCGCCTGTTGTTGCACGATCAGCACGACGTCGTCATTCGACCGACCGCGGGCGACAGCCAGTTTCTTGTTCTTCCAATCGTAATCGAATCCGTAAATGAGCAGGTCGTTGAAATCGGTAACCAGTGAGGCGGACGCGCTGCCGATAGGCTGTACAACCAGGTTGGAGACGCCCTTATTGGTGACTCCGTAGTAGAGGGACTGTCCGTCGGCGGAATAGCGGAAGCTGGTGGAGATAAAGGGGCTGGGCGCGAAGCCCTTCACCGGCAATCCTCCCTCCGATGGAATGATCTCAACCCTGGCTTTGGTGTTTACGCCGCTACCGAAGGCGGTAAGCGCGGCGATTTGCTTTCCATCCGGTGAGATGGCAGCAAAGCTGACGAACTTATCGCTTAGTTGTTTAGCTTCCCCGCCAGCGAGCGGCATTTCCATTAGCACCTGCTTGCCCTTTTGCAGGCTGGTATAGAGAAAGTATTTGCTGTCGGGTGAACAGACTGCGTTCTGATCCACTTTTCCATTTGTGAGTACGGTTGCGCCGCCACTCTGGAGGTCAAGACGCCAGATATTGATGGTCTTTGTCTGTTTGTTGGGCATGGAAAAGAGCGCATGTGCGCCGTCCGGACAAGCCGAGAGACCACCCATCGGCAGGCGCTCTTTGTAGATCACGTTGCGGTTGCTGCCGTCGGCATTCATCACGGCGATGTGGCTGTCGTAGTCCATGGCCAGCAAGCGTCCGTCCGGTAGCCAGGCGACGCCAATGTCGCCATGGTTGTCTACCTCGGTTGCACTGGAGCCGGAGTTTGCCTCCGAACTCAGCGTGTACACCCCGGCCAAGGGCGTAACTTGAATTGCAACCAATTGTTCCCCGTCGCGGGTTACGCCCAGCGTGGAATTACTGTAGACATTGAGATCGTTGGTAATGCGATGGAGCTTTTGTCCGGCCAGAGAAATCGCCCCAATCTGTCCATTCCAGTCGCTGGAAACGTCGTGAAAGATAAGTACCAGGTGGCGGCCGTCGGGCATCCAGGTGGGCTTTTGCAGCAGGGCAGTTCCCGCATATACGGTCTTCTCTTTTCCATTCGCGGGATTGAGAACCACGATTCTGCCGGGATTTTGATTGCCCGGGTCCAGCACCGCAGCGGCGATGGACTTGCCATCGATCGACCAGGCAGGATCGGAGTATCCCGGCAGAGGAAGCGCAGCCAGGACGCGCTCGCCGCTGCCATCGGCATGGGCAATGATGAGCTTAGAACTCGCTTCCGAAGAACTGTCTCGCAGGTAGACCATCTGTTGGCCGTCCGCCGAAAAGCTGACGGCGCTGTCTACATCTTCAACCAGCTTACGCGGTGTGCCTCCGAGCACTGGGATTTGGTAGAGAAACCCTACCCCTGGTTTGTCCGGCTCGCTCCGAACGAAGTACAAAAAGTCGCCGTTCGGTGTGAAGGTGAGTCCGGCATAACGGACCTCGTTCGGGGCCATGATCTGGGTATTGCTGCCCGTGGCAATGTGCCGCATCCATAGACTCAGCTGGCCGTGTCCCTCATCCGTCACATTCACCACGTACTTGCCGTCCGGGGAGATGGTCGCCAGCATTGCCCTGCCCGAGTTGGTGACCTTCTCCATGCTCATGTTCTGAAAGGGTACCGGGCCCGAGTCGCCGAGCCGCCGGGAAATCCAAGTGTAGAAGCCGTACAATCCGGCGGCGATCATGGCCAGGCTGAGAACCAGGACGAAGCCGGCGCCGCTCTTGTGACGCCGGGCGGCAGCGAGGATGACCGCACTGCTGCTGGATTGCATCGCCGGGCTGCTGCCACGCGCGGCGGGATAGGACGTTGACGCAGCCGCGATTGCCGTCGAAGATTGTCCGGTACCGTCCCGCTTCAGCCGCCTCAGGTCGCTGCGTATTTCCGCCCCGCTCTGATAACGCAGTTCCACATCTTTCTCCAGCGCCTTGGAGATAATCTCCTCCAACTTGAACGGTACCGTTGGATTCAATTCGATGGGGGGTCGAGGGTTGCGGTCGAGAATGCCCTGAAAGACAACTGCGGAGGTGTTGCCTTCGAACGGAATCCTCCCCGTAGCCATTTCGTAAAAGATGGCGCCCAGGGAGAACAGATCGCTACGTCCGTCGAGCTGTTCCCCGCGAGCCTGCTCCGGAGACATGTAGGCGATGGTGCCCACCGTAGTGCCCGGCTGCGTCAGGTGCGACGGAGCGATCGTCACCGCATCGCCAGCCACGGTCTCCACCGCAGTATGCCGGTCATAGGTCAGCTTTGCCAGCCCGAAGTCCAGGATCTTCGCCTGTCCCCGCGACGTGATGAAGATGTTGGCCGGCTTCAAGTCTCGGTGCACAATCCCTTTGCTGTGCGCCACGTCGAGAGCGTCGGTGATCTGAATACCGACGTCGATGATCTTGTCCACCGGAAGCGGGTGACCGTTGATCTTCTCGTTCAGACTCTGGCCTTCCAGCAGCTCCATGGCGATGAAGTGCTGGCCATCGCATTCCTCGATGGCATAGATGGTGCAAATGTTGGGATGGTTCAAGGCCGAGGCGGCACGCGCCTCCTGTTGGAAACGCTCCAGTGCGTGCCTATCCTGCTCGATGTCCTTGGAGAGAAACTTCAGCGCTACATGGCGGGCGAGCCGGGTGTCTTCAGCCTCGTACACCACGCCCATACCGCCGGCGCCCAGTTGTCTCACGATTTGGTAATGAAGGATGCTTTTTCCGACCAGGATATCCAAGGCTAAAATCTCCGGTTAATTCGACTGTATTGTGCCGTGCAGTAGCCGTCAAGGATAAGGAGAGGCTTGGCATCGGCGAGCAAGGCGCAGCGTCACGTGCCGGTTGTTCTGGGGGGTATCAGGGCACCCTTCGACTGCGCTCAGGGTAGGCTTTTTAGTCGTGCCGAACGCAGCGCTGGGCTTTAGAAGCTTTGTCGCAACCTCGTGTGGTGTGCTGCGGTGGTAAGAAGCATACAAAAACCAGCCCCGAATGGGGCGAAAGAGCTTAGCCCAGCGCTTCAGCGCTAGGTAAAGTGGAAAATAAATCCGAGTCCCGTAGGGAACGGCAGAGGTTGCGACACACCCTCTTTAGCCCTTGCAAAAACAGGTCCATCAGGGGCTGAAGCCAAGTCGTTGTTGTCCCCTTACGGCACGTCTGAACAGGCTGCGGAAAAATATGCGCAAAAACCCGCGGCTTGCACTTCTCGGTGGGAGCCCCCGCATTTACGCGGGGAAGGAGCGCTTCAGCGCTCCGGGAAAAGCTGGACTTCAATCAATGCGCTTTAGCGCTGGGATCGCGAAATCCCGGGGCTAAAGCCCACTTTAGGATCGAATGCCTTTTCCGCTGGACTAAAGTCCAGCTTCCCCCTGCTGAAGCAGGAGGCCCCCACCAAAAGTCTTCCACAGACTTTTTCCGCAGCCTCTGAAGCCGTGCCCTGACACAAAACGAGTTATGGGATGGCTTCTAGGCCTTGTCTCCGCGGCCAAGCTCCTGCCAATTTGGAACGATCCTCCAGTGATCCGACGCGATTCTGCACTGTCACAAGGGTAATGTGACGGCTGTGCTTGCGCGCTGCAACAGCCGGTCTACACTGGGGCTACATGAGGGTCAACCGACCGCAAGGAGGTAGCCCGAATGGTGGAATCTCTTCTCGATCAAGTACGCGATCGCATCGCGGAATCCTGCCAACTAGCAGAGCGAATGAAAACAGGCCGTCGACGACGCCTTGGACTAAGTTCGTTGCATCAACCATAACTTTCCGGGCGTGAGCCCGCGGAATGTCGCGAGGAGTTCAATATGCATTTCACCAAAGTTAAAGCCTTCCTCGACGGCCATGAAGTGAAATACGTTGTCATCTCTCACTCCAAGGCATACACCGCCCAGGGTATTGCTGCTGTCTCGCATATCTCGGGCAAATTTCTGGCCAAGACCGTGATCGTGAAACTCGACGGTGCCCTCGCCATGGCGGTGCTGCCGGCGTCCTACCAGGTGGACCTGATTGCTCTGAAGAGAGCGGTTGGCGTCAAGGATGCCGAATTGGCCAGCGAACGCGAGTTCAAACAGCACTTTCCCGACTGCGAGACGGGTGCCATGCCTCCATTCGGCAACTTATACGGCATCCCTGTATACGTCGACGAAACCTTGACGGAAGACGATGAGATCGCCTTCAATGCGGGCTCGCATCATGAGTTGATCAGGATGGCGTACACGGATTTCGATAGGTTGGTGCGGCCTGAGGTGATGAGCTTTTCCTCGGCGCGAACCGCCGAGCACGTGATGGCTTGAGTCGACTTTGATCGAGCGGGGCGGAACAAATCCAAGCATCGCCCGCTAGTGTTGCCGATGCTGTTCCGCCCCGCGCGATCAGCTTGAGCTACGAGTGACGATTTCGCCCGCAAGGAATGAAAAAAATAAACGCTCCCTTGGACGCGGTGAACTTGGACTATTATTCATGAGGATCTCACGCTTTGAAGGGGCACGGCTTCAGCCGTGCCGTAAAGCTGCTGTCATTATGATGGCTTTAGCCACTGAGGAACCCTCAGTTTTAAGACGGAGACCGACTTCCCTCAGGGGCTGAAGCCCAACTCTCCCCGCAGAAGTAACGGCGCGGCTGAAAGCCGCGCCCCTTCAAAGTTTGCTATCTTCAGCACCGAAACAGATGAATATCCAGGTGAAGGTCCGCTCTACCAGTTCCCAGCAACAGCAAAGCCCGCTCCCGCGGGCTTTGGTTTTGATCTGTGTTCCACGGCTAACGCTTTACGGATTGTGGTTCGGGAGTCCCGCCCTGTTGCGCCGTCAGCCTGGCGTTATTGCGCTGCGCGATCGTCCGCCGGGCGTTCTCCGCCAACTGCTTCGCTTGGGGCAATAGGTCCAGCGCCTTGGCCACAGCCGGATCGGTTTCAGCATGTGCCTTCATGCCTTCCTGCTGGCCAAATTCGTTAATGAACAATTCGGCCTTGATACTGGATTTGATCCAATCGCCGTTCTCGGCCAACTCCGCCTCGGTGAAGGGGGTTTTCTGCATGTCCAGGAACTTGCGGAACTCCTGCATCGCCGCCTCGTCAACTTCAAATTGTTTGTTGACTTTGTGGTTGATGACGTAGTGCTTGGCGAAATTGAAGAACGTGTATTTCTCCAGCAGAGTGTCCTGGAACTTATTGGTTTTCACCGGCGGGATCTTCACGTCGGGAGTGATACCGCCGCCGCCGTACACGGTGCGGCCACTGTCGGTCATCTTGACTTCGTGGTTCGCGTTATCGGCGTCGTTCTCGCGATCGTTGTAGTAGTAGTCGTAAAGCGAGATGCTGCTGTAATCGCGCTGGATCAGGCGGCCGCTCGGGGTGTAGTACTTCGCCGTAGTCAGCGCCAGTCCGGTGTTTTCCGACAGGGGATACACAGTCTGCACCAAGCCCTTGCCAAACGTAGTCTCACCGGCAATCAGACCACGATCATGGTCTTGAATGGCGCCAGCGACAATCTCCGCCGCTGAAGCCGTTCCGCGGTTTACCAGTACCACCAGCGGATAATCTTTGCCTCCGTTGCCGTGGTTGGCTTTGTAAACCTTCTCCGCCGAAGCTCGTCCGTGATGGGAAACAATGACCTGCCCCTTTTTCAGGAACTGGTCCGCCACGCCAACGCCCTCGCTCAGCAATCCACCGGGATTTTGACGGAGATCGAGGATTAGCCCGTGAATATCGCCCAGCTCATCCAGCGCGTCGCGTACCTCTTTCTCCGTGGTTTCCTGAAATCCCGAGACGTGGATGTAACCGATCCCGGGACGAATCACGAAATGCACGTCAACGCTGTAGCGGGGGATCTCATCGCGCACAACGGTGAAGTCGAGCGGCTTCTCGGACCCTTCCCGCAGCATCGTGATCTTGACCGCTGTCCCCTTGGGCCCCTTCAGCAACTCGGCAACATCGCTGGTACTCATGTTGTCGGTGGGCTTACCATCCACCGCAATAATGATATCGCCCGGCCGGATACCGGCCCGGTACGCAGGAGCGCCGGTGAAGGGCGCGATCACGATAACTTTGTTGTTACGGGGACCGACCTGCATGCCCACGCCGTAGTACTTGCCGCGCTGCTCCTCGCGCAAAGCCGCATACGACTTAGGATCGAAGAAGTTTGAGTGCGGATCCAGCACGCGCAACATACCCGGAATCGCCCCGTTGTAGATCGCCTTATCGGGACTGACCGGTTCGGCATAGTTCTGCTGGACGACTTCGTAAACCTGCGTAAAGCTGCGCAGGCTGTCGCGGATGTCGCCGTCGCCGGAAGTAGCGGTCGAGGTGAGACGCTGGCCAAAAACCACGCCCACACAACCGCAGGCCAGAATGATACTGAGAATGAGAATAGCGGAGCGACGCGGACTACTTGCCATGTGTGTTCCTTCGGCTGACCGGGGATGAACCTTCAAGTTATGAGCACCGGAGCGGGACTTTCAGGCAGTATACCATGCACTTTAGCTCACCCCGAGCCGGCCAGATCAGCCGCTATTTTGGATGCTGGTTGGGAAAGAAGGGTGCGAAATCCGTTTGCTCCCCGCCTCCGTAACAGACGGTAGAGCTGGGAGATGGTGAGCAGAGCAGGAGCCAGGCATTTAGCAGTTAGCACTTGGCACTTGGCACTTGGCACTTGGCACTTGGCACTTGGCACTTGGCACTTGGATCTCGCATAGGAAGGTTTTTTGCAGGGATAGGGGTCCT
>OCZT010003851.1_pt1 | contig 15287 bp, 10 predicted proteins | sample 1539031 | NCBI WGS metagenome assembly OCZT01 (sample SAMEA3539308, study PRJEB22396) | soil metagenome | biome: tundra; feature: field; material: soil | place: USA | collected 2010-05 | depth 0.15 m | reverse complement strand
CGATGGGCTACGTGGACACGATGAACCTGTCGATGCGTCCGTATACGCGCCGCGGCGTGCTGCACATGCTGCAGAAGTCTGAGGATGCGATTCTCTCGGGCGAGGATGACCAGGCCCAGGACATCCTGGCGGCGATATTAAACGAGTTGACCGATGAGGGGGTCACCGATCGTGCTCTCTCGGGAGCGGCGCGCGGAACGGTCTACGGTGTGCAGTCTGTGTACACGCGGGTCATGGGGGTTTCGGGACCCATCCTGCGGGACAGCTTCCACCTGGGGCAGACGTTCTTCAATGACTATGGGCGGCCGCATGAGTCGGGGTTCAACAACATTACCGGCTTCTCGACGCTGAATGAGCGGGGGCGGTTTTCGCTCTTCCTGCGCGGGGAGTATCAGCATGCGCCGGGTGGGCCGGGGTATTCGCAAGCGCTGTCGGCACAGCTTTCGGCAATCGATGGGATCTTTCAGTTCGCGCCGCCGAACTATCCCCAGGCGACGATTCCCACCGGGCCGATCGCGGCGCAGAATCCGTTCCGGCTGGTGGAGGCGACGCTTTCGTATCACATCCTGGGACATGAGATATCTATCGGGAAGTCGGACGCGTGGCTAGGCCCGGGCATGGGCGGAGCTATGGCATGGTCGAACAACGCCGAGAACATGTACTCGTTCCGGATCAACCGTGTGGAGCCACTTTATATACCGTATGTTTCGCGCCTGCTGGGGCCGGTGCGCTACGACTTTTTCTACGGAAGTCTCAAGGGGCACACATATCCGAACGCCGATTACGCGCACTCCGACATGTTTTCCTTCCAGCCAACCCCGAACTTCCAGTTCGCCTTCCAGCGGACTATCGTCTTTGGCGGCCAGGGACATGAGCCTGTCACGATGCACACGTTCCTCAAGGGATTCTTCAGCGTGAACGATACGAATGCGGGGCTGAAGTTTTCGCGAGACGATCCCGGGGCGAGGTTTTCGGATTTCAGTTTCTCGTACAGGCTGCCGTTTGTGCGGAACTATCTGACGCTGTACGCGGACTCGGAGACGCATGACGACGTGACGCCGATATCGGCTCCGCGACGCGCGGGCTACCGCCCGGGGATATTCTTGTCGCAGTTCCCCGGGGCCAAGCGGCTCGACTTTCGGGTGGAGGGTGTTTCCACAGACTGCTCGACCCTGGTCTGCACCGGCGGCGGGAACGAGTACGTCGAGACGATCCAGAAGCAGGCCTACACGAACAAGGGCAACATCATGGCCGACTGGATCGGGCGAGAGGCGAAGGGCGGACAGGCGTGGCTGACGTATCACCTGTCGGGGAATGAGTGGGTGGATGTGCAGTATCTGTACAAGAAGACGCCGAAGGACTTCATCCCCGGGGGGACTACGCAGGATCAGTTTCGCGTCGACGTAGTGAAGCGGATCGGGCCGGATATCGAGATCAATGGATGGTTCCAACATGAGCGTTGGAAGGCGCCAATCTACATGCCGGGAACGCAGAGCAACAATGCTGTGACGGTGCAGGTGACGTTCTTCCCCAGGCTGAAAACGGCCACGCGGTAGCTTACTTTGATTCCGCGGCAATGCAGGCCTGGAAGTAGGACAGGGATTTTTCGAGGCCTTCGTGAAGGGAGATCTTCGGCTCCCAGCCGAGCAGGGTTCGGGCTTTCGTGATATCGGGCCGACGGCGGGTAGGGTCGTCCTGGGGCAACGGTTTGTGGACGATTTCAGATTTGGATCCGGTCACGCCGAGTACCTCTTGCGCGCACTCGAGCATGGTGAACTCGGCAGGGTTGCCGATGTTGACCGGCGTGTGCTCGGCGGATTCCGAAAGGCGCACGATGCCGTCGATGAGGTCCGAAACATAGCAGAAGCTCCGGGTCTGGAGACCGTCACCGTAGATTGTGATCGGCTTACCCGCCAGCGCCTGCATCATGAAGTTCGAGATGACGCGACCATCGTTGGCCTGAAGGCGCGGGCCGTAGGTGTTGAAGATTCGGACCATGTGGGTGTCCACGCCGTAGTAGCGGTGCCAGGCCGTGACGGCTGCCTCGGAGAAGCGCTTGGCCTCGTCATACACGGAGCGCGGACCGATGGGATTGACGCGGCCCCAATAGGTTTCGACCTGGGGATGGACCTCGGGATCTCCGTAGCACTCGGAGGTCGAGGCGTGGAGGTAGCCTGCCTTGTATTTGCGGGCTAAATTCAGCGTGTTGATCGTCCCAGCCGAACCGACAAGCAGCGTCTCCGGGCCAAGCTTTGCATAGTCGACGGGACTTGCGGGGGATGCGAAGTTGAAGATGAAGTCCGCGGGGCCGGGATCAAACGGCGTACTGATGTCATGATTCAGGAAAGAGAAACGGGACTCGCCGCTCAAGTGAGCGAGGTTGGCCATGTTGCCGGTCGCGAGATTGTCGACGCCGAGGACGGAGTGGCCCTTGGCGAGGAGAGCGTCGGTCAGGTGGGAGCCGAGGAACCCTGCGGCTCCGGTAATAAGGATTTTCTTCGAGATCATGTCAGGAGGCGTTCCTTCGGGTAGACAAGCAAGCATGGACAGCAACGACCGGAGCAGATTTCGTTCGCGAATGACATTGAAAATTCAGACGGTGGCGATGGTGGCGGGTTCGACATCGCGGACCGGATAGACGGCAGGACGTCCTACGCTGATGTAAGTGAAGCCTGCATCCTGCATTACCTTCGGATCAAAAAGATTACGGCCGTCGACCACGATGGGGTACCGCATGGCGTTCGAAAGGCGCTTCAGGTCGAGAGCGGCGAACTCGGACCAATCGGTGAGGACGAGCAGGGCGTCGGCATCGACGGCGGCGGAGTAGGCGTCTTCGACATACCGGAGTTGCGGGCCGGCAGGGAGTTCCTGTTCGGTGCGCTTCATCGCGGCTGGATCGTAGGCGGCGATGGAGCAGCCTTCGCCGAGCAGCATCTCGACCAGATCGATGGCGGGCGATTCGCGGATGTCGTCGGTCTCCCCTTTGAAGGCGAGGCCGAGCACTCCGAGGCGCTTGCCGCGGAGCGTCCAGAGTGCGGAGCGAACCTTGGAAAGGAAGCGCTTCTTCTGCTGGATGTTGATTTTTTCGACCTCGGTGAGCAGGCTGAAATCGATGCCGAGTTGCTCGGCGACGGAGCGGAATGCCGCGACGTCCTTTGGGAAGCATGAGCCGCCATAGCCGATACCCGGGCGGAGGAAGCGCGGCCCGATGCGGCTGTCGAGTCCGATGCCGCGCGCGACCTGCTCGATGTTTGCATCGGTGGCCTCGCAGAGATTGGAGATGGCGTTGATGAAAGAAATCTTGAGCGCCAGGAAGGCGTTGGAAGCGTGCTTGATGATCTCAGCGGACTTGGTGGAGGTGTCGAGCAGAGGCGGAGGATGGGCGGCTGTGCAGACTCCGGGGATGGCGTCCGGCCGCTTGTAGTAAGCCCCGCTGGTGAGCGGCGCGTAGATTGCCGCGAGCAGGGTGGCGGCGGCTTCGCTGTCCGCGCCGACCACGATGCGGTCGGGGTGGAGGAAGTCCTGGACGGCGGTGCCCTCGCGCAGGAACTCGGGGTTTGAGACCACGTCGAACAGGCGGCGGGCGACACCATTGCGCTCGATGGCGCGGCGGATCCACTCGTTGGTATAGACCGGGACGGTACTTTTTTCAACGATGACTTTGTAGGTGGTCAACGAGCGGGCGATCTCGCAGGCGACGGCTTCGACGTAGGAGAGATCGGCGTCGCCGGCCTCGGACTGGGGGGTTCCTACGGCAATGAAGATTGCATCGCAGTCGCGGGTGGCCTCATGGAGGTCCGTAGTGAAACGGATTTTAGTGTTGCGGTAACGATCGAGCAGTTCGGGCAGATACTTCTCGTGGATGAGCGTGTCACCAGATTCCAGGGCGGCGACTTTGCGCTCGTCGTTATCCACGCAGATCACGTCGTGGCCAATTTCGGCGAAGCATACAGCTGCGACCAGGCCAACGTATCCCGAGCCAACCACTGCGATTTGAATAGCTTTGCTCATGGATTTGAGGCGAACGGACCCATTGCTTTCCCTTGAATGCAGTCTAGCGGATTTCACGCATAAGAGAAAACTGTGATGGAGGACCGGATCGACGCATGGATGTGGTGAGAGCACATCTCAGTGCGGGCTCGGGTATATGAGGTTCCGTTCCGGGAACCGGGTTCCAGACGCCACGTGCATTCGGTTCGGGAAGAGGAGGTGTGTCGCATGTAAGACAAATGCGTCCGCGCGGGTGACCGGCATACGATCCGCTTCCGCGCTTTGAGGCGGGTCGGGTAGACTAACAGGAATGGGTCCGCAAAAAACGCAGTTACCCCCCGCCACTGGCGTACCCGACCCGCAGCGGCCCGGGATGGGATTTGACTCCAGCGACACTTCGTTGTCCGAAGCGATGGCGACGCTGCGCAAGCGTCGCTGGGTGTTGATTCTGGCGGCAGTCCTCGGAGCGAGCTACGGCTCGTACAAGGCGTTTACGCAGCCGAAGCTTTATGAGGCGGCCAGCATCATCCAGGTGCACAACGGCGCTTCGAACGCCTACAAGCTGGACAGCGGGTCCGATTACGGCGGCGACTCGCAGACCAAAATGAACACCGAAGTGTTGATTCTCAAGAGCGACACTCTTATGTACACGGTAGCCAGCGAGATGAACCTCGCCAACAATCCGGATTTTTACGGCGCACCCGGACCGATACCGCATTTTTCGCTTGATGCCCCCCGGGTGCGCGCGAATGTTGTGGGCACACTGCAAGGAACGCTGCAGGTCGGGCTGGTCCCTCGGTCGGAGTTGATTCGCATCAGCTATTCCAGCCTGAGCGCCAAGTTGTCCGCGGACATCGTCAACGCGGTCGTGGACGCCTATATTCAGCGAAGTTACCAGACACCTGCGAAACAGACGACGGCGGTTTCAAATTGGCTCGCCCACAACCTGGACGCGCTGAAGTCGGAAGTAGAGCGATCGCAGCAACAGATGATGGAAGTTCAGCGCAAGTTGGGGGTGCTTGGCTACGATTCAGGCCACAACCAGTTGCAGGCGTCGCTGGAAGAGTTGCTGAGCGCGGAAGGAAATGCGAAGATCGCGCGCATCACCGCCGAATCGCGCTACCTGATGGTGAAAGAGATGGACCCGAACACCATCGAAGGATCCATCGAGACTACACCCGGGACTGCTCCGGGACAGTTGAATTCATTGCGCGGACAACTCGCCGCCAGCAGGGCGAGCTACGCGCAGTTGACGGCTCCGGATGGGCTGGGGCAGAACCATCCCCAAGTGAAGGCGCTGCATGACCAGATGGCGGTGTTGACCAAGGAGATCAATACAGAGCAGGACCGGCTTGAGCTGCAGGCCAAGGAGAGCTTTCTGGCGGCCAAAGCGACGGAGGACAAGACCCAGCAGGAATTGGAAGCGAGGAAGGCCGAAGCTTATCTTCAGGGGAATGACCTGGTGCGCCTCACGCTGCTGCAGCGCGAGTATCAACAGAACCGCGCGCTCTATGACGGACTCAAGCAGCGTCTGGAGACGGCCAAGGTGGAGGCCGGCCTGGATGCTTTGGAAGTCGACCAGGTGGACAAGGCGCTGCCTCCGGTGGATCCCAGTTTGCGAAATCCGGAGACCATCATCGTCACTACGACCATCTTCTTCCTGCTCGGCGGAATCGTGGTCGCCTTCATCCTGGAGAGTCTTGATACGGGATTGCACAATATTCAGGAGATCGAGACGGTCATGGATATGCCTTCGCTGGCGGTCATCCCGAGGTCGAAGCGGTCAAGCGCGGAACAGACGGCGGCGATGTCCACGCCGCAACGCAACATCAACGTCCTGACTCAGCCAAAGTCGCAGTTTACCGAGGCGTTCCGGTCGCTGCGGACCTCTCTTCTGCTGGCCACGGCGGGTCAACCGCCGAAGTTTGTGCTCTTCACCAGCGCTACTCCCTCGGAAGGCAAGACCACAGCGGCGAGCAACCTCGCTTGCATTCTGTCGCAGGGCGCTGCGCGCGTCATGCTGGTCGACGCCGACCTGCGCCGGCCGAACGTGCACCACCGGTTCGGACTGACCGGCAAGCTTGGATTGACGACCGTTCTGGCAGGCACATCGACTTTGGAGGAAGCCGTGCAGCGCGTCCCCGAGGTGCCCAACCTCGACATTTTGCCGAGCGGCCCGGTACCGCCCTTCCCGACCGAGATGCTGAGTTCGGAGGCCATGCGGACACTGCTGGAGAAGCTCGGAACGATGTACACGCACGTCGTGATCGATTCTCCCCCGATCCTGTCGGTGACCGATGCCGTGATTCTTGCGAATCTTGTGGACACGGTCGTGTTGGTAGTCCGGCATGGCAAATCGAACAAGAATGTTATGCGGCGGACGCGGGATCTTCTGACGCGGTCAGGCGCTCCGATGGCTGGCCTGGTACTGAACGCCGTCGACCTGAACTCGCCAGAGTATTACGGGTATTACGGATATTCGGGCTACTCGTACGGATCCATGGACGCCGACAGTTGGGAGACGCAGCCTGTTCGCGAAGGCGAGGCGAGCGCGGAAGGGAAGGTCAAGCGATGACCAGCAACTTCCTGATGACGAACTTGGCTGACGCGCCACCGGCGAGCGCGGTAGCGGCTGCTCCGGTCGGGGACACCACGCCAGCCGCGAGGAAATGGACTCCAAAACGGCGGCGATGGAGCGTGGTATGCCTTCTCGCGGTGGCTTGCTGGACTGGAGGAACGAGAGGATCACTCGGGCAAACGGCTGCACCCACGGGTGTTCAATCGGGTGTGCAGACAGGAATTCAGGGCCTTGCCACATCGCCCAGCGCGACCCAGCCGCAGGCGGCGACCCCCAGGACGATGAGCGCCGCTGACCAGTCAATGCTTTATCCGGGCGAGGATTTCACTCTTTCACCGGGAGACCTGATCGATGTGCATGTCTTCCTGCAATCGGATTATGCGGCGACCGTTCGTTTGGGCCTGGATGGTACGGTGGAATTGCCGTTCATCGGCAGCGTTCCTCTCCAGGGCCTGACGGTGCGCGCCGCTCAGGCACTGATCGCAGAGCGCCTGCGGGCGGGACAATTTTACAAAAATCCTGAAGTCATCATTCAGGTCCTCAACACGGTGAATGGCTCGGTGACCATCACGGGAGAAGTACGCGTCACGGTGCCAGTCTCGACCACGCGAAGCCTGAGGGAGGTACTGCTGGCTGCGGGCGGTTTGCCGGCGACGGCGAGTCATACGGTTAAGATCGTCCGTCCAGGGGTGGCGGAGCCGATCGTGGTCGATCTTGGGCCGGACTTGGCGGCGAGCGCGGCGGCGAACATTCCCGTGCATCCGAACGACTTCATTCAAATCGCGCGTGCCAGCGTGGTGTACGTGCTTGGCGCGTTCCAGCACCAGGGCGCGGTACCGCTGGATCAGGCTACACCGCTTACGCTGCTGCAGCTCGCCGCGCTCAGCGGAGGAATTAACTATGAAGGCAGGTACGAGGATCTGCGGCTAATCCGCACCGTGGGATCGGAGCGCAAGGTCGTCGCGGTGGACATCAAGAAGGTTCGCGATGGGAAGGCCCCCGACCCGGTTCTGCAGGCCAACGACATCGTGTTCCTGCCGACGAGTGATATGAAAGCCATTCTGAAGAGTCTTGGCATAGGCGGCGTGTTAGGGCTTGTCACTCTTGTGTACTCGCTCCGCAATTTCTAGAAGCGATTAGAAAACGGTTCGAGCGCCGGAGCTTTCCGCAACGCCAACGGCCGAGATTGGAAGATGAATGACCTCCCAGCCTGAACGGCCGCAAGCCCGCGCGATCCGACGCGTACGGCTGGCCTACCTGGTGAGCCACCCCATCCAGTACCAGGCCCCGCTGCTGCGGCGGATCGCGCAGGAGGCGGACATCGACCTTACCGTTTTCTTCGGTTCGGATTTCTCGGCGCGTGGATACCGTGATGAAGGGTTTGGAGTAGGAGTCAAATGGGACGTCCCACTGCTTGACGGCTACAAGCATGAGTTCCTGCCGAAGTTGCGCGACCGCGAAGACGTCGGCGTCGCGAGTCCTCTGAACCGGGGCATCGCCAGCCGATTGCGCGGCCGGAACGGCGATGGGGTCTTCGATGCGCTCTGGGTGCATGGATACGCGTCTGTCAACGCAATGCACGGAATGATGGCGGCGAAAGCGCTCGGGATTCCGGTCCTCTTGCGCGCGGAGTCGTGGCTGCGCGACCGTAGACGGAGCGGGGTAAAGCTCGCGCTCAAGACTATATTCTTCGAAGGCCTGAAGAAGATGGTGGACGGCGTACTGCCGATCGGGATGCTGAACGCTGAGTATTGGCGTAATTACTTTGGCGATGATGTCCCGCAGTTTCTGATGCCCTACGCTGTAGACAACAGCTACTTCGCGCAGCGGGCGCGCGAAGCCCAATCGGGCCGCACGAGTTTGCAGGCGGAGCTTGGACTGGATCCATCGCGGCCGGTGATTCTCTTCGCATCGAAGCTCCAGCCGCGCAAGCATTGCGATCATCTGATCGAAGCGTACGCTCGACTCGCGAGGACGCCCGACGCCGAGCCCAACCCGTATCTCATCATCGTGGGCGACGGCGAGGAGCGAGCAGCGCTGGAGCGCCAGGCGGCGGCTACCGGGTTCGCCAGTATTCGCTTCTGCGGCTTTCGCAACCAGTCCGAGCTACCCTGCTTCTTCGATTTGGCGACGGTATTCGTACTGCCATCACGGCACGAGCCCTGGGGACTTATCGTGAACGAGGTGATGAACGCAGCCAGGCCCGTAGTCGTCTCGGACGATGTGGGCTGTGCGCCTGACCTGATCGAGGACGGCGTGAACGGGTGCGTTTTTCCTGTAGGCGATGTGGGCGCGCTCGAGAGAGCGCTTCGGCGGATACTGGACACGCGTGGCGCCGCGGATGCGATGGGGAAATGCGCATTCGAACGCATTCAGAGCTGGAGTTTCGAGGAGGACATCCACGGGCTTCGGAAGGCCCTTGCCTCGGTGGTGCCGAGGTTCACGGCGTAGCGCGCTGAGGCGCTCAAAATAAAATCCATGCGTATCCTGCACATCATTTCGTCGCTCGACCCGAAGTTTGGCGGCACCGGACACGCGCTCGAATGTTTCCAACAACGGTGCGATATGCGCGAGAATGCAAGAACGATCATGCGGCTGTTTGAGAAGAGCAATCGTCAGATGTGGGTCGTCGGGCAGAGGCGCTAATGGCAAAGGACGCACACTACAACGCGGCAGACCACATTTCCGCGGAAACGGCCGTTGATCCATATCTGCGTCCTGCATTCACCGCGAGCGACCGTGCGCGGCGGCTGGTGTGGAACGTCTGCCGGGCGCTGCTTTATCGTACGTCGCCGAGAGCGATGCACCCCTGGCGAGGCTTCCTGCTGCGCTGTTTTGGCGCGACGATGGGCCCGGGCTGCCATTTCTATCCGGCCTCAAAGGTGTGGGCGCCCTGGAACCTCGTATGCGCGGACCATGTGACGGCGGCGGACGGCGCTGAGATTTACAACCCGGCGCCTGTCCGGTTCGGCTCGCACGCAATCCTCTCGCAGGACGCATTCATCTGCGGCGCAACCCACGACTACGACGATCCACGCTTCCCGCTGCTGGCCTACGCAATGGACTTCGGGGCGTATTCGTGGGTGTGTGCGCGGGCTTCCGTCGCTCCTGGAGTAAGCATGGGCGAGGGCGCTGTACTGGGCCTCGGATCGGTCGCGACCCGCGACCTTGAACCGTGGGGGGTCTACGCCGGAGTCCCCGCCGTAAAGGTGAAGGATCGCAAGCGGCCGGGAACGCTAGAAGTTACCTCTTAAGAGCGGAGCCCACCGGCTCAGGGCCGATACGGCTGTTTACGGCTGCCGAAGGGCGAATTTGCAGCCATCGACTTTACTTTGGCGAGCAAGCCCTCGGCGAAATACTTCGCTTCAGTCGCCATGCCTGCGATCTTCTGCGCAGGGACGCGAATGCCGTGGTTGATCGTCTCGACGACCTCCGCGGTCGTATCCAACGCTGTGGTGAACATTCCATCGACCCGCGCCACCTGGCGCTGCGTCCTCATATTGGCGTCGGAGATTGTAGCGTCGATGTGCTCCACGGCCGACCGCGCTACCTTGCTCGCCTCGACCAGGGTATCGCTTGTCTTGACTAGATTCTCGGTGATGAGTTTCAGCTTGGGCGCGGAGTCCTCCAACAACTGCCGGCCGGACTTACTGAACCCCGTCAATTCGTCGACCAGGGGCAGCAGCTTTTTCTTGAATTCCTCGGCCGTAACGCCGAATTCCTTGACGGTCTTGAGAGCCTTGACCGAGATCACCATCATTACGATTGCCATGCCCACGATGGCAAGGGCGATCAACCCGATAAAGAGCATGACCAGGCGGTTTGCCCCGGCCAGATCCGATTCCTGCAGCCACATCGCGAAACACATTGTAGCCATCACTGACCTTCTCCAATTCCACAGTTTGACCACGCAGATGCAACCATGGCCCAGTCAGAACTCGAATGCGTTGCGCGAGGCGACGCCGCACTGCGACGCCGCCTGCTCAAGGCGCAAAGTTCCTTGTTTAGACTGGCGAATCTACAGTCTTGTTCACGTAGGCGTCCTTGCCTGCTTCGACCGCGGCGCTGACCTTTGCCTGCTGCTCGTTGACCAGGTCCTTGCCCTTTTCTACGTACTGGGACCACTGGTTGCGGCCCTTTTCGTAGTATTCGCGGCCCTTTTCCGCGGCCTGCTGCTTGCCCTGCTCGACGTACTGCTTGCCCTGCTCGACGTACTGCCTGCCCTGCTCAACGTACTCGCCAGCCTTCTGCTTGCCCTGCTCGACGAGTTCCGCGGCCCTTTGTTTCGCATCGAGCGCACTGTTCGCGATATCTTCGCGCGTCTCTCTGCCAGCCTTCGGAGCGTACAACACGCCAATTAGAGCGCCCATGCCAAGTCCGGCCAAAAACCATCCAAGCCCGCTTGTTCCGCCGTCATTGTCTGCCATCGTGGTCTCCTCTTCACCTTCTAGTTTGGCGAAAGCTTTTCGTCTCTCGCAGATACGAATTCTTCTGGAATGTACCACCATCGCGGCCATCTGTCTGCCCGTCACCGGCACAGGGATGGCCTCCACTCTTGTGGATGCCTTGCCATCGACTTAGGTTGCGCCAGAACGGAATATCCCTCGCCCGCGTTGCCACGGGAAGCTAACAATAACACCTTTCAGCCAAACGTTTTCACCGTGCACTCGGTCAAAGAATAATAAAGCATTGCGCCCTGCCCCGGAGGCAAGAGGCACGGACGAAGTGCGGCAATCCCCGGTTCGGGGGTGACTTCCGATGCGCCGACTGCGTGGACCCCCGTGGTCACACGAGTAGTATGGATCCATTGAAAGCAAGTGCATGAAAGGGGCGAAATGAACTTTCATAAGATTTTTTGGGTGCCAAGCATCGCGCTCTCGCTGGCGGTTGGCCTGGTGGGTTGCAAGAGCAATCCCCCTGCCGACGACGCCAGCCTGAACGCACACGTGCAAAGCCGCCTCTCGTCGGACCAGAGCCTCAGCGGCCAACCGATCCAGGCATCGGTAGCAAACGGCATCGTCACCCTCAACGGCAGCGTCACCAGCGACTCGGCACGCTCGATCGCGAGCGGCGATGCCGCCCAGGTCGCCGGGATAAAGACGGTGGTCAACAATCTGGTTGTGCAGGCGCCAGCGCCGTCGATGGCCTCGTTAGCTCCGCCGGCCGCCGCCCCGGTATATGCGCAATCGGTGCCAATTCGTCCCGAGAAGGGGAGGAGGCCTTCGGCGTCAATCCCGCAATATGCGCCACCACAGCCCCCGCCCATCGTGCGCAATGCACCCGCTCCTGAGCCGTCTTCCCAGCAGAACCCGCCACCGCCAGCCGAGATGCGGCCACCGCCGCCGCCTGCCCCGGTGGTGCATAACATAACCGTGCCCGCCGGCACGTCGATTCCGGTGCGCATCACACAGACTCTCGACAGCGCGACCACGCAGCCCGGCGACAAGTTTACCGGCGCCGTCGCCTCGGACATCTACCTGGACGGCATGCTCGTCCTGGCGCAAGGCACACCTGTGACCGGCCACGTGGACGCCGTTCAGGATGCGGCGCACTTCAAAGGAAGCTCCCTGCTGACCATCTCACTGACCTCGATCAGCCGCAGGGGTGAACGCTTCGACGTCGCAACCGACGCGTACACCAGGCAGGGCGAGGGCCGCGGTAAGAACACGGCCGAAAAGGTTGGCGGCGGCGCTGCCGTGGGCGCGATCCTCGGCGGCATCTTCGGCGGAGGCAAAGGCGCGGCCATCGGGGCTGCGGCGGGCGGTGGCGTGGGAGCGGGTGCGCAGGGCATTACGCGCGGCCAGCAGGTGCAGATTACTTCGGAAACGGTCGTTCGCTTCCGGCTCTCTAACCCCATCGTCGTGCGCGTGACAACAGCACCAGGATCGAACGAGGACTCCAGCCCGGCGCTGGAACGCCGCAACAACCAGTAAAGGAACCCCCGGCCAACACGCACCGCGGTCGATGCGGCTTCAGGTCCGATTGCAGGTAATGGCGAAGTTCGAAGTCAACACCACGATTTGCCGCTTTCCTGAACAGGAGGGCATGGCGAATCGCCATACGAACAAAACACGCAGCAATCGCCTGCCTTCGGCTTCAGAGACGCTCCACAGCCCTTCCAGTCATAAAAGAACTGGCAGGCATCCGCGGGCATGGTTTCGGTCGTTCTATGCCCGCATTTTGGACAGGTGATTGTGGACCGGGGGTTCACCGTCATTTGTGGAAATCATACATGCCCATCACTCTGGACTCCCAATGACCGACTACCCAACCTCAAGTCGCATTCCCCGTCGTGACCCGGTTGATGTAAGCTACTGGCAAACGCCCAGTGCTTCGTGTATCTCCCGGATCAGGCGAGCGTCCGGCATGACAACTCGGCCGATCACGTCACGCACCTAACCGCCTGATCCTTAATGAGTTTTGAGGTCGCCCTTGACGAAGGCAAAGGACACTCCAGCAGGTTTTCTGGCTTTGACGCTGCACGCGCATCTGCCCTACGTCGTCAACCACGGCACATGGCCGCACGGCATGGAATGGCTCCACGAAGCCGCAGCCGAGACCTACCTTCCGCTGCTCCGAGTGCTTGGAAACCTGGAACGTGACGGCGTTCCCGCCAACTTTAACATCAGCCTTTCGCCCATCCTGCTGGAGCAGCTTGCCCACCCGTTCTTCATCGCCGAGTTTCCCAAATATCTCACCCGCAAGATCATCGCGGCGCGCGAGGACGAAGCCTATTTCATCCAATCCGGGGATGCCCATCTTACCGAGACCGCCCGCTTCTGGGGCCGCTTCTTCTCGAGCGCTCTCGATGACTTCAACGCGCTTGGGGGAAACATCATCAGCGGTTTCCGGCACTTCAACGACGCCGGCCTGATCGAGATCATTACCTGCGGCGCGACCCACGGATATATGCCGCTGCTGGGCACCGATGAGAGCGTCCGAGCACAGGTACGCACCGCCGTCTCCGCCCACTTGCGCCACATCGGCAGGCACCCCAGAGGCATCTGGGTGCCAGAGTGCGGGTACAGGCCGGCGGGCTTCTGGAACTATCCTGTGCCCAATGCCGGTTCGACCGAAGCGCACCCCGGATTCAACCGCATTGGCGTCGAGCAGGTGCTCTCCGAATCCAGGCTGGATTACTTTTTCGTCGATACCCACCTGGTCGAAGAGAGCCGCCGCATCCCTTCCCCTTACGGCCCGCCTGAAACCGGGGTTCCGCGCGACGTGCAGATTGAGCCAGTGGCCCAGCCGCCCCAGCGTAGCCTCTACCAGCCCTATTACGTGGACGGGCAATATGAGAAGCGTTTTGCCACCACCGTCTTTGCTCGCGACCCGAGCACCGGCCAGCAGGTGTGGTCGGGAGATACCGGCTATCCCGGCGACGCCAACTACCTCGACTTCCACAAGAAGCGCTTTCCCGGCGGCCATCGTTACTGGCAGGTGACCGGCGCCAGGATCGACATCGGCGACAAGCTTGTCTACTGGCCGCACCAGGCGGCTGAGCGGGTGAAGGAGCACGCCAGCCACTTCGTCTCTCTCATGTATGAGACGCTCCAGTCCCACTTCAACGACTCCACCCCGCCGGTGCTATGCGCCCCATTCGATGCGGAACTCTTCGGCCACTGGTGGTTCGAAGGCCCCCTGTGGCTGGAGGCCGTATGCCGCACCCTGCACGACCACGATACCGGCCTCGCTACGATCACATGCAGCGAGTACCTCGATCGCTATCCACGGGCAGGCTTCATCGCCATGCCCGAAGGCTCGTGGGGCGCGGAGGGCAACAATCAGGTGTGGATGAACCCGGAGACCTCGTGGACTTACACCCACATCTACCCCGCCGAGCTCTACACCCGTGCGGTCTGCACAGAAGGCAAGTGGCGCGACTCCGAATTGGGCAAGCGGATTGTGCAGCAACTCTGCCGCGAGCTGCTTCTACTCGAGTCCTCCGACTGGCAGTTCCTCATCACCACCGGCGCGGCGCGAGACTACGCGGAGATGCGCTTCCTCACTCACAACGACCAGTTCCTGGAACTCAAAGGCATATGGCAGGCATTCGAGCAGGGCGGCGCGCTGAATGAACACATGGCGCCGCGACTTGCCGACATCGAACACCGCGATAGCATCTTCCCCGATATCGACCCGTGTTTCTGGGTGGAAGGCGCGTGCGACACACGCTGCGAAGTGGCCGCAGCCGTAGAAACGGGCAGTGAGACGACGACCCTCTCAGGAGCTAGTTAGGCGATGGCTTGTCGACGTGATCGATGGCGATGACATCGACTGCGGTTTTCTCGGCGGCCAGCTTCAGCCCAAGCTGCTACTGCATCGCGGTGAAGAGATCCGGTGAAGATTCGGTCGCGGCCGTCTCTGCGGGCACCTTCGGCGAATGTGGCGGATATGTGCAGCACTGACCTCGAAGCGGGGTTCGGCATAGATGACTACTGCAGCGTGGCCGCGTGCGAAGACTTTGCGTCCCCTTTTTGTTCGAGGCGAAGCTCGCAGAGGGCTCCGATGAGACTGGCGGCCCACCAGTAAATATTGTGTTCCTTGACGGTTCGGCGCATACCGCGCATACGTACAGCTATTTCGTTGGGATCCATCTTGAGTGCCTGGGCAATCGCTTCGCCGGTGGAGCTGATGTCGTAGGGATTGACGACGATAGCGTCGTGCAACTCACGCGCAGCTCCGGTGAAGCGGCTGAGGATGAGTACACCTCGCTCAT
>OCZT010003850.1_pt1 | contig 15287 bp, 11 predicted proteins | sample 1539031 | NCBI WGS metagenome assembly OCZT01 (sample SAMEA3539308, study PRJEB22396) | soil metagenome | biome: tundra; feature: field; material: soil | place: USA | collected 2010-05 | depth 0.15 m | reverse complement strand
AGCTTGCCGCCGGTCAGGTTGGCCGAGCCGAGCATCTGGCGGTAGTACCACTCGCCGCGGGTCTCGTTCTCGGTCTCCTCCTCTGTGAACTGCTCCGTGCCGTCGGGGAAGTGGCCGCAGAAGATGATCGTGAACGCCCATAGGTTGCGGGTGAGGTTCGCAGTGGCGTTGCCGGCGAGCACGAACGGCAGCGAGGGGCCTGAAAGAAGGGGGAATAGGACGTAGTCCTTCAGCGTCTGGCCGCGCACCTTGCTCCAGACGGCCTGCAGCTTCTCGCGCTTCTCCTCGTCCATGGTGCTCTCGCCGGCGGCGATCTGCTCGGCCTCGACGTCGTGCATCGCGACCCCGTACTGGAAGAAGGCGGCGAGCAGCGCCGCGTAGAGCGGGTTGCCGAGGTAGTACGGGCGCCACGGCTCGTCCTCGGACATGCGCAGGATGCCGTAGCCGATGTCGCGGTCCTTGCCGACGATGTTCGTGTGGGTGTGGTGCATGTAGTTGTGGGAGTGGCGCCACTGATCGCCGGGGCACGAGGTGTCCCACTCGAACGTCTTGCCGTTCAGGCGCTCATCGCCCGTCCAGTCGTACTGCCCGTGCATGACGTTGTGGCCGATCTCCATGTTGTCCAGAATCTTCGAGAGCGAAAGGGCGGCCGTGCCGCCGATCCATGCAGGCGGCAGGAAGCCGGCGAACAGGAGGCCGCGGCCCGCGACCTCAAGGCCGCGCTGGACGCGGATGAGACGGTTGATGTAGTCGACGTCGCGTTCGCCGAGGTCCGCGACGACGCGAGCGCGTATTGCGTCGAGTTCCTCGCCAAACGCGTCGAGCTGCTCGGGCGAGAGGACTGGCGGTGCGCTGGGCATGGCTTGCTCCTTGACGGTTGGTTTCTAGAGGTCGAGCGCTACATCGCCGACCGGTACTGAGACGCAGATACGAATCTGCTCCTCCCCGGCGCTCGAGAGTCCGCCGGAGATGACGTTGCGAACGGTCCCGGTTCTCTTGCGGGTGCTGCACGTGTTGCAGATGCCCATACGGCAGCCATGCTCCGGTGCGAGCCCGGCGTCCTCGGCCTGCTCGAGCAGCGGCAGGCCGCTGTTGGCCGCCTGACGCCCGCTGGCCGTGAAGCTCACGCGGCCCTCAGCGCCGTCGGTATCGAAGCGCAGCGCGGGCGCCGTGAACGTCTCGACTGCCGGTTCGGGCAGGCCGTCCTTGGCCCAGACGGCGCGGACCGAGTCGATCAACGCGGGCGGGCCGCAGACGAACGTCGCCGCGGCCGCGTGGTCGGATATCACCGCGGCCAGGTGCTCGCGACCGAAGCGCCCGGGCAGCTCCGACCGGCGTGCGCGGGTGAAGACGCGTGCGACCCGCAGCCGCTCGTGGCACAAGGCGAGCGTTGCCAGCTCAGCGTCGTAGAGTGCAAGCGCGGGCGAGCGCGCATAGTTCAGGAAGCCGATCTCGCCTGCGAAGCCCTCCTGGCAGAGCGTGCTCAGCATCGCCATCACCGGCGTGATGCCACTGCCGCCGCTGATCAGCAGCACACGCTCGGGGCGAGTGTCCGGGAGCGTGAACTCACCCTGAGCCTGCGTGAGATCCACGACCATCCCCGGCCGCGCATGGTCGCGCAGATGCCTCGACAGACGGCCCTCCGGGTGGGTCGACACGGTCAGCTCGAGAGTGTGGGCGGATGCCTGCTCGGAGCCGGCCGGCGAGTAGGGACGGGTGAGGTGCACGCCGTCGACCTGCACGGAAACCCCCACGAACTGGCCGGCGCGCAGGCCGCGCCAATTCGCGTTGGGACGGAGCGTGAGCGTCACGCTCGCCTGTGTCTGGTGACGAACACGGGTCACCTCGGCCCGCACCCCATCGGTCAGCAGCAGCGGGCGCACCAGCTCGGTGTAACGGTCAACCCCATGCGGGTAGGTGAGCGCCGCGAGCAACCGCGAGCGCAGCAGCCCACGCACTATGCGACCGGTGCCCCGGTGCTGGGTGCTGGCAGCGTCGATGGTGGACATTTGCGGTGCTCCCTCAAGTTGGTCGCCGGCTCTTGACGCAGATAACCCTCCCATCGATCGATGTTACACAGTTTCATGTCACGCTCTTTCAGGTGCCGCCGTGCGACGGTATGGTGGGCCGATGGCGAGCAACAACACGCTGACGATCGAACAGCTGGCGGCCGACAGCGGGATGACCGTGCGGAACATCAGGGCGCACCGCGCCCGCGGCCTGCTGCCCGCCCCCGAGGTGCGCGAGCGCATCGGCTACTACGGACCCGAGCACGTGGCACGCCTGCGGTTGATCGCACGGATGCAGGGCGACGGCTTCAACCTACGCGCGATCGAGCGGCTGCTCGACGCCGGCAACGCCCGCCCCGAGCAGCTTCTAAGCCTGACCGATGCGATCAACACGCCCTACGAGAGCGAGCAGGCGACGGTCTTCACCGCCGGCGAGCTCCAGAGGCGCTTTGGTGAGCACGCTGACGCGAAGACGCTCGTCCGGGCTGTCCAGCTAGGCCTGCTGATCGCGCTTGGCGACGGGCGCTACGAGGCGCCGGTGCCTGCGCTCATCGATGCTGCAGAGGAGGTCGTCAAGCGAGGAGTCTCGCTCAGGCACGCGCTCACCGCGATCGCGAAGGTTCGCGATCAGTGCCGCACCGTCGCCCGGGAGTTCGTGAGGCTCTTCCTGGAGGACGTCTGGAAGCCATTCGCCCAAGCCGGATATCCAGAGGATCGCTGGGCGGAGGTGACCGAGTCGATCGACCGGCTCAGGCCGGTCTCCTCAACGGCGCTGCTCGCGGCGTACCAGCTAACGATGTCCCGCGAGGTCGAGGCCGCATTCGGACGCGAGCTCGAGCGACTCAGCAAACAGCCCCGGCGCAAGAAGTAGTCCACGCCGCTCGTGGCTCGCGCAGGAGCGCGCGACCCTGGGGCAGCGACTGCGCTCGCCGGGCTATGACCCCGAAGCCGCCCCAGCATACGCCGCACGCCCCACGACGTATGCGGTAACGCCCGGCGGCACGCCCTTGGCGCTGAAGCGCCGTTTCCTCGCGGTCACGGTGGCCGTGTCGAGCGACTGAAGGGTGCGATCGGAGACGAGGATCTCGCCGGGGTTGGCCGCCTCGAGAAGCCGCGCCGCGGTATTGACGTCAACGCCGAAGTAGTCGCCGCCGATCTTGCGCGGGCGCCCCAGGTGGATGCCGGTTCGAAGCCGCGGGCGGTAGCCGTGCACCTCAATCAGCGCCGCGCGGTCGTGCGCGTCCAATGCAGCCTCGGTCGCGGTTTGGGCATCCCGGAAGGCGGCCATCAGGCCGTCGCCGAGCCGCTTGACGATCTCGCCCCGGCGCTCGAGGATCGGCGGCTCGATCGCCCCGCTGAGCTCGCGCAGCAGGCTGATCGCCTGCTCGTCCCCCGAATGCAAGGCCCAGTCGGAAAAGCCGACCAGGTCCGTGAACAGCACGGCGACATCGACCGCTCCGCGCCCGCGGCCTCGCGACTCGGCAACCCGCTGCCAGCCCTGCAACACCGCCAGCCCCAACTCTCCCACCACGCCGGGCGACTCAGTCGCGAGCGCGGCAAGCTGACGAACCGCGAGGTCCGCGGGGCGAGAGGCGGGGATGGACAACCGGTGGTCAATCTGCTCGTCACCCATCATCCACTCTCGCGTGCCTCGTGCCGATGCCACCAGCCGCGGGTGCCGGTTGAGCTCCTGTGCGGCGCTCGTGAGTCGCTTCACGCCGCGCTTCTTATCGCGCTCGCGGGGGCCGCCCTGCTTGTGGCCGTCGCTGACAATGTCGATCTCTCGTGTCCGATCCACGGCCGCAGCATACGTCAGGCTCGACGAGGGCTCGCAGTAGCGCGGAGCGTCAGCTGGGCTTTCCGCAGAGCAACGTTGGGCGCCCCCCGAGAGGAGCGGGCACCGATGGCAGATACGGCGAAGGGCAAGAAGACCGCCTGCTCGCACTCTTGTCCGCACCTGCCCGGGTCAGGTAAATGGACGTGTTGGGCAGAAGCCTCCAAGTCGCCTCTGCGATGCGAAGCTCCGGAGATGGCGAGACCCGGACTCGAACCGGGGACACCACGATTTTCAGGGAGCCGTGGAAAGGCCGGACCGAGTCCGAAGAGTCCCGCAAACCAGCGGGTCGCGCGGCAGGCGCGACGCGCGTCAATCCCCGTGGTTGCCAGTGGTGGCCGTTGGGTTCAGGACGTGGCGCCGCCGCTACATCCTTTTCGCGCCCAGAGGGCTGACCGAGCGGAAACGGCTTGGTTACGCATGGGGATGAGCAATGTGAGGATGATGCCGCCTTGCGAGTCGGGGTACGCTCACGCCGATGCGTCCCTTTCGCCTGTTGGGCCGTGCGGCCAAGGACCTGCCGGTGGCGATCGCCGATTCGCCCATCGCGGGGTGGGAGACCGTCAGCTTCCTCCGACTGGACTCACCACGCCACACGATCCCTCGCCAGCCAGGCCAGCATCCATGCATCGTCGGGATCGCCCCAGTGGACTCTGACCGACTGCCAACATGCCGACTGACCGGGCATTCGGACCCCGCGGGATAGCCAGATGCAAGACACGGTGGTGAGGCTCAACTGTCTCGTGCCTGACTCGGTTCGACTGGAGAGCTCGGCGCCCGGCGTGCTCTCCGGCAGGACGTTCGTTGTCAAGGATCTCTTCGTGGTTGCTGGCCATACGTCGTCGTTTGGACATCCACGTTGGCGCGAATCGCACAGCGCAAGTGACGTCACAGCGACGGTCGTTGAGAAGCTGAGGGACGCTGGTGCAACGATGCTCGGGTTAACAAAGCTCGACCAGTTAGCGTATTCTCTTATTGGAAACGCCGGTGAGAGTGAGCCGCCGATGAACCCCTTGTACCCAGACCGATTTACGGGCGGCTCATCGTCTGGTACAGCGTCGGCAGTGGCGGGAGGCGTGTGTGACTTTGGTGTTGGAACCGACACCGCGGGCTCGATCCGCGTTCCTGCTGCGTCGTGCGGCCTGTTCTCCGTCAGGCCCACCCACGGCGTGATCGATTCGTCCGGCGCGCTGCCACTCGCACCCTCGTTCGACGTTGTGGGCATTCTCGCCAGAGAACTCGTGCCCCTGCGCGATGCGTTTGGGTCCATAGTCTCGCCGGAGCGTCAGATCTCGGCTCCGTTGGAGCGTGTGCTCCTTCCGGCGGATTGCCTGGAATCTCTCGATTCTGACCTAGCGGCGGCTATCGTCGGATTGGCTTCGCTGCTGCGAGAGCGGATCGGCGTGGCCGTAGAGGAGACGAGCTTTGCCCGATTCACCGACGACCTCGTCGCAGACATGTTCGCGCGGCTTCAGGCGCGTGAGATCTGGGCCACGCACTCTGCGTGGCTCCTCGAGAACCGAGGGTTTCTCGCCCCTGATGTGCAGGTAAGGCTGGAGCGTGCCGAGCTGCTGTCGCGAGCGTCGGAGGAGGAGAAGGCGACGGACATGCGAGCATGGCGGGAATACACGCGTGACTATGAAGAGGTGACGAGCGGCGGGACGGCGATTCTCTTACCTGTGATGCCTGGGCTTCCACCCCGTCGCAGTGCGTCGGCGGACGAGCTTCTCAAATTCAGGGTTGAATCATTTCGGTTGAACGCTCCGAGTAGCCTGACTGGTTCGGCACAGGTCGTCGTGCCGGTGAGGCGCGGCGTCTCCGGTCTAACCTACGGCATTGGGCTCCTCGGAATCCAAGGGCAAGACTCTTCGCTTCTAGCCGCTCTGTGTTCCGCGTTTGGCGATGGAGAGGTCCCGCTAGTCGTGAATTGATCGCTGCTGACCGCAGTCTGGCTGCGGCAGCCGACCGCATCGGGCCGACCAGGGACTCAGACACCCTCGAGGAGGTTGGCCCGCACGTTGTCCAAGTGCTCGCGCATTGCGACCACCGCACCGGCACCGTCTCGCGCCCGCAGCGCGGCGACGAGTCGGCGGTGCTCTCGAGAGTAGAGCTCGCGGCGCTCGGGCGAGTCCGCGCGCCGCTTGAGGTCGCCCCACAGTTGGCCGCCCCGGGCCGCCTCGGCAGCAGCGTAGAGACGGACGAGCAGTGGGTTGTGGCTTGCGGCGATCAGACACCTGTGCAGCTCGAGGTCCGACGCCTCGACGTCCTCGAATGTCTCAGCTGCGTCGTATGCGACGAGGTGGGTCTCCATCGCGTCGAAGTCTCGCGCGGTGGCACGGATCGCCACGAGCGACATCGCCGGCGGCTCCAGCAGGGCGCGTACGGCCATCACGTCGGCCGGGGCGACATCGTTGAGCGCCGACGCGGACGCCCCGCCACCGATCGGGTCGACGAGCGTCCGCAGGAAGGTGCCCCGGCCGACCTCGCGCGAGATGAGCCCGTCGGCCTGCAGCAGCGACAGCGCATGGCGGACCACCGATCGCGTCACGCCAAAGCGCTCGGCCAGCTGACGCTCGGTCGGTAGGCGCCCACCCGTCCCGAGGCGGGCGTTCGCCGCCTCGGAGAGGATCAGGCTCGCCAGCTGCTGTCCTTGGACACTCGCCGGTGCTGAGGTGCTCATGCGCTCCTTCGGGACCCTCGCGATGACCCATCTCGGACGATTGGTGCACCAATCGTATCAATCGGTTGCGCAAAGGCACGGCCACAATGCTCATACAGGGAAGGGACTGGTGAGTGGGGTTGACACGGAACGCGGAAGCGGACTAGGCTCTGGTCGGGAAGCAGGCAACCAATCAGACCAATTGGGTGGAGAATGAGGCTAGCCACGATCTCTATAGCCGGGAGGCAGCGGTTGCACGTCCGGGGACGCTCTGGATACGTGGACCTGGCGACCGAGACCGGCGATGAGTCGCTGTCCACGCTCGAGTGCTTTCTGCGAGCCGGTCCAGCTGCCTCGGAGGCAGCGCGTGCACTGGCCGATCGCGACGGGCGTGAGTACGACCCGACCGAGCTGGGGCCGGCAGTGCCGGCCCCGGGGCGCATCCTCTGTCTCGGGCTCAATTACCGCGAGCACGCCCTGGAGGGAGGGCGCAAAGAGGCGCCGACCTGGCCGGAGGCCTTCGTGCGCGGCACGGGCAGCGTGCTCGGGCCATACGCGGATCTCGTCAAGCCGGCCTTCAGCGCCCACTTCGACTACGAGGGCGAGCTGGGCGTGGTGATCGGCAGCGGGGGCCGCTACATCGCGGCCGAGGACGCCCTCTCGGCGGTCGCCGGCTACGTGGTGCTCAACGACGCCTCGGCGCGCGAGTGGCAGCGCGCGGGCACCCAGTGGACCCCGGGGAAGAACTTTGACGGCAGCATGCCCGTGGGTCCGGAGATCGTCACAGTTGACGAGCTCGACCTCAGCGACCTCGCCCTCACCACGCGCCTCAACGGCGAGCTGATGCAGTCGGCGCGCACGTCGCAGATGATTGTTGACGTCGCCAGCAGTGTGGAGTTCTTCTCCTCGTTCACGACGTTGAATCCCGGCGACGTGATCGCCACGGGGACACCCGGGGGGGTCGGGTTCGCCCGAACTCCGCCCGTGTGGCTCGAGCCGGACGACGTGGTCGAGGTCACGGTCGAGGGCATCGGCACGATCAGGAACCGCGTGGTGGCAGAGGTGGGAGCGCCGAACGACTGGCGCTGGATGCCAACAGCGGTGGCAACGCGCACGCTCTGATCGATGCGTGCCGCACAACGACGAGGGAGGCAGAGCAGAGATGTCTAAGACAGGAAGGTCCAGGATCACCACACAGGTGTCACAGCGCCGACACGGTCTTTGGCGAGCGTTCTCCGCTCTGTCGTGCGCCGTCGCGCTGGCGGGCCTGACCGCCTGCGGAGGAAGCAGCGGGTCGGGCTCGGCCTCCCCCGGATCGACGCTCACGTTCGCTGACCTCGCTCCGTTCACCGGGGTCGATGCGGCGCTGGGCCCGATCTATCTGGCCTCGTGCAAGGCGGCCACGCACGCGATCAACGCCGCCGGCGGCGTGCTCGGCCACAAGGTCAACTGCAAGAGCGTCGACACGCGCGGCGACCCGGCCGACGCAGTGCCGGCGGCACGCCAGCTGTTCGCCACGACCTCCAACCTGCCCCTGATCATCGGCGTCACCTCAGACGAGGCGGCAAGCGTGGTGCCGCTTATCAACGCGAACAAGACCGTCGTGTTCGGGATGACGGGCCAGTCGGAGTTCGACAGCGTCCACTTCCCGTACTTCTACCGGTTGGTCGCCCCCGACCTCGCAGAGTCATACGCGATGGTTGCGATCGCACAGAAGAAGGGCTACAAGAAGGTCGCCCTCGCCTTCGGCAACGACATCGGCTCCCAGACGTTCGTGACGCCGGCGATCTCGGCGCTGAAGAAAGCCGGCCTGCAGCTGGTCGCCAACGAGACCCTCGACCTGCATGCCAGCACCTATCGCACCGAGGCGTTCAAGATCGTCGAAGCGCACCCCGAAGTCATCCTGACGGAGGCGCTCGGACCCACGGCGGCCAGCTTCCTGTCGGAGGTCAAGCAGCTCAACGGCGGCAAGATGATCCCCGTGATCGGCACCTCGGCGACGGTCGAACCGGCATGGTATTCGTCGGTGAAGGCGGCCCTGGGAGCCACCACGCTCGCGGCCAGCTACCTCGCCGACAACACCGCGGTCGAAACCAGTGGCCCGGCGTACGAACCGTTCCTCAAGGCGATGACCGCCGTGAAGAGCGAAATCGGCGCCGGCAACTTCAGCACCTATCTCACCGCACCGGGAGCCGTGCACCTGTACGACGGGATGAACCTTGCCGCGCTGGCCATGACGAAGGCCAACAGCACGAATCCCGCCGTCTACCGTCCGTTCATCGAGACGATCGGCAACGGCACGCCCGGCGCCCAGGTGGTGTACTCCTTCGCTGAAGGAGTCGCCGCCATCAAGGCCGGGAAGGCGATCCGCTACATCGGTCCCGGAGGCCCGACGAACTTCGACAGCTTCCACGACTCGACGGGAATCTACCAGATCGACCAGTTCGGCCCGACAGGTCAGGTGAAGGTCGTCGGCAGCCTGACCCCGGCGCAATTGCGCGCGCTGGGCTAGGAGGCGGCCGTGAACCTGCTCGAGGCGTCATTTGGATTCGGCCTCGTGACCGCGGCGGTGCTGTCGATCGCCGCGGTCGGATTCACGATGCAGTTCGCCGTGACCGACGTTCTCAACCTGGCATACGGCGCGGTCATGATCGTGGCGGCCTACGCGGCCTACGCGCTCAACCACGCCGGCGTGACGATCTGGGTGGGTGTGCTGGCGGCGGCGCTCGTCGGGGTCGTGCTGTCGGTTGCACTGAACACGTTCATCTACACGCCCTTCCAACGCCGCGCCTCGCCCATCGCGGTCGTGATCGTGGCGCTGGGCATGCTGCTGATCCTGGAGTTCGGCCTGCAGGCAATCGTGGGCGGCACCAACGTCTCCTACTCGCTCAACGAAGGCTCGACGCTGAAAGCCGGCGGCCTGCGGCTGACGGTCCAACAGGTCGCGATCATCGGGATCGCGATCGCGGCGATGGTCGGAGTGCACGGGCTGCTGCGCTACACACGGCTGGGCAAGGCGATGCGGGCCACCGCCGCCAACGGATCCCTGGCCCGCAACTGCGGCATCCGCACCGGGCGGGTCGTCACCACGACCTGGATTCTCACGGGCGCGCTGTGCGGGCTCGCCGGCGCAGTCTTCGCGATGGACTCCGGGAGCTTCGGAGCCACCAGCACCGATCTGTTCCTCGTGCTGATCCTGGCCGCCGTCTTCCTGGGCGGACCCGGACAGCCCTATGGCGCCATGCTCGGCGCCATATTGATCGGCCTCGGCACCGAGGTGAGCGCGGCCTACATCACCCCCTCCTACAAGGACGTCGTTGCGTTCGTGCTGCTGCTCGTCATGCTCGCGCTTCGGCCCACCGGCATCCTCGGCGTCCGGACCTAGGCGCGTCGTCGTCGTGGGCAACGGGGTCGCCTTCTACGCCACGACCATCCTCGTCTACGCGGGCGTGGATGCGCTCGCGTGCCTCGGGCTGAACTACCAGTTCGGCGTCTCGGGGGTGACGAACTTCGGGTTCATCATCTTCCAGGCCGCCGGCGCCTACACGGCGGCGGTCCTGTCGCTTCCCAACGCCAGCGCCAACGGCGGCTTTCAGAACTACGTCGGCGGCCTCGAACTCCCGTTCCCGTTGCCCTGGATCGGCGCGGCGATCGTGGGCGGGCTGGTGGCCCTGCCGTTCACCTTCCTGGTCGGGCGCCGCCTGCGCGGCGACTTCGCCGCGATCGGGCTGCTCGTGACGGCGGTGATGGCCAACCTGCTGATCACCAACTACCGCCCGTTCCTCAACGGCGATGCGGGACTGTCGTTGGTGCCGGCGCCGCTGCAGGAACAGTTCAACCCGCAGGCGCTGAACTACCAGTGGGCCTACGGGGCGGTGGCGGTCGCGTTCGCCCTGCTCGTCTACCTGTTCCTGCGCCGCATCACCGAGTCTCCCTACGGGCGCTCGCTGCGGGCGATGCGGGAGAACGACGTCGTCGCAGACTCACTGGGCAAGAACCTGCTCGCGCTGCGCGCGGGGACGCTCGTGCTCGGCGGCGCGATCGCGGGTCTGAGCGGCGGGATCCTCGTGGGCTTCATCACCCTGTGGGCGCCGTCCGCGTGGACCTACGCGGAGACGATCGTGCTGTTCGCCGCGGTCATCATCGGGGGCGCCGGGAACCACAAGGGGGCGATCCTGGGCGCGCTGCTCGTGCCGCTCACGTTCGAGGAGATCACTCGATTCGTGCCCTCGTTCGGACCGCCCGAGCTGATCCCTGCGCTGCAGTGGGTGGCGATCGGGGTCCTGATCCTGGTGTTCGTGTGGTTCCGCCCCCAGGGGGTGCTGCCGGAGCGCAAGCGCGAGATCCGTATCGCGGGCGCGGACCCTGGTGGAACCGGCGCGCCCGAGCCGGGCAAGGACTCGGTCGCGGCCGAGGACTGGACCCCGCCCTCCCCGTCATCGATCGAGCGTCCAGCGTCGGTCGTGGCGAGCAGCGGAGCGCCGGCGGAGCGACCCGACGGCGAGGTGGTCCTCAGGAGCGCCGAGCTGACGCGCGCGTTCGACGGAGTGGTGGCGGTCGACCGCGTGAGCGTCTCCGCCCAGGCCGGGCATCTGACCGGCCTGATCGGGCCGAACGGCGCGGGCAAGTCGACCATGCTTGCGATGCTGGCGGGCACGCTGAAGCCGTCGTCGGGCCAGATCTTCTACCGGGGCGCGGAGATCACCGCCCAGCCGGCGTTTCGCCGCGCACGCGGTGGCCTGGTGCGCACGTTCCAGCTTGCGAGCGAGTTCAAGCGCCTCACCGTGCTCGAGAACCTGCTCTCGGCCGTGCCCGAGCAGCCGGGCGACTCCTTCCGCGGCGCCCTCCGGGGCCGGCGTTACTGGCGCAAGAGCGAGTGGGAGGCGGTGCAGCGGGCAGCCGAGATGCTCGATCGCTTCGGCCTCACGGCGCAGGCCAACGACTACGCCGGTGACCTCAGCGGCGGCCAGCGGCGGCTCGTCGAGATCATGCGCGCACTGATGGCGCAACCGAAGGTGCTGCTGCTCGACGAGCCGATGGCCGGCGTCCATCCGCGCCTGGCCCGCCGCATCGGGTACGAGCTTCTGGAGCTGTGCCGCGAAGGGATGACGATCGTGATGGTCGAGCACGAGCTGTCGCTGATGGACGAGTTCTGCGATCCCGTCGTGGTGATGGCCGAGGGCCGCGTGTTGGCCGAGGGGAGCATGGCGACGCTGCGTGCTCGGCCCGAGGTGGTCGAGGCCTACCTTGTCGGATGAGCCCATCCTGCGCGGCGCGTCGCTGCGGGCGATCGAGCTCAGCGCGGGCTACGGCGGCAGGCCCGTGGTGCACGAGATCTCCGTCAACGTGCAGCCGGGCAAGGTCGTCTCGATCGTGGGTCCGAACGGATCGGGCAAGAGCACGTTGCTGAAGAGCATCGCCGGGGTCGTGCGCGTGCTGTCGGGCACCGTCCTGCTGGACGATGTGGACATCACCAACAAGGCGCCCGAGGACATCGCCCGGCTGGGTGTCGGCTACGTGCCCCAGGTCGACGACGTGTTCGCTCCGCTGACCGTTCGCGAGAACCTCGAGATGGGCGGCTACCTCCTGCCGGCATCGCAGGTGAGCGACCGCATCGAGCGGGTGGCGAGCCTGTTCCCGCGGCTCGGAGTGATGTTCGGTCGCCGGGCGGGCAAGCTCAGCGGGGGCGAGCGCAAGATGCTCGCCATGGGACGCGTGCTGATGCTGGAGCCGGCGGTGTTCGTGCTCGACGAGCCGACGGCCAATCTGGCGCCAGCCATCGCGCTCGAGCTGCTGCGCGAACACGTGCGCCAGCTCGCCGAGAGCGGCGCGGCGGTGCTGATCGTCGAGCAACGCGCCAAAGCGGCGCTCGAGATCTCCGACTGGACCTACGTGCTCGGCGGCGGGCGCCTGCAGATGCAGGGGGCCCCGGACGAGCTCGCCGCGAGCCCCGACTTCGTCGCCGCGTTCCTCGGCGGTCAGCGCCGCCCCGACATCGAGGTCGAGAGCCGGAGTTGAGAGCCGCCTCGCGCGTGCGGCGGGCGCCCGATATGGCGAGACCCGGACTCGAACCGGGGACACCACGATTTTCAGGTAGGCGTGGACGGAGCGGTCAACCTCGGGAAGCTGCTGCAGACTCCCCGATCGCCGGTCGGCCGCGCCGCACCCCGATGCCCATGGTTTCCGGCGGTTGCCGCTGGGTTAGGGACGTGGAGCCGGCGCCACGTCCTCTTCACTTCGCGGCAGACGGCGCGGGCGCCTCAGCGAGAGCGGGTTTGGATCGTGCAGACAACCTGTTCTGCGGCGTCGTCGCGGCTTTCTACGGTTGCTCACTGGGCGCTGTGCTTCCCGACGGCGTCCCGACCGCTGCAGTGCCGAACAACAAGGGGGAAACGGGCTCGGACCTGAACGCGGTCTCCAGCGACGGCTCGCGCGTGTTCTTCACCGCCAGAGCCAACGAAGGTATCGACGCGGCCGAAAATGAGGTGTTCGTGCGCGAAAACGCCAACGCGACGATCGAGGTGTCCGCGTCAAAGGCGATTCCCGCCGTGCGGGACGCCCGCGCGAGATTCCAAGCGGCCTCCAAGGACGGCAGCCAGGTGTTCTTCACAGGCAGCTACGGTTTGACGACAACCTCGAGCACGGGGGCGACGACGTGCAGTTCGGCAACTGGCGCCGGCTGTGACCTGTATCGCTACGACGTCAACACCGGAGCCTTGACGGACATCTCAGCGGATGTCCACGCCGTTGAAACTGGCGACACGACTGGTGCCGACGTCCTTGGCGTCTTGGGTATCTCTGAAGAAGGAGCCGATGTGTACTTCTCCGCCTCGGGGCAGCTCGTCCCCGGGAAGAGCAGCACGCAGGCGACGAACACCGCCGACAGGCAGGCCAACGTGTACGTCTACCACGGTGGCCTGCTCTCCTACGTGGCCAGCATCGGCGCCCCCGAAGCTGGAGCCAGCGCAGGCCTTGAAACAACGCTGGACGCCATCGCTGGCCCGCACGGACTCAAGTTCATGGTGTCGCGCGTGTCGCCGGACGGAACGTACCTGCTGTTCGCCACAAGCACGCCAATCACCCAGTCAGACGGGGTGACTTACGACAACATTGATGAAATCACGGGCAAGCCAGACCCCGAGGAGTACGAGTACTCGCTGGCCACGGGATCGGTGACGTGCGTCTCCTGCGAACCCGGAGGGCGTCAGCCCGTCACCTGGGAGGGGGTGATTGAACACGGCCTGCTATTTGGGGCCCATGGCCCGTACATCCCGGTGTATGAAGGGTCCGTACCGCGCAACCTCAGCGACAAGGGTCAAGTGTTCTTCGACAGTTTCACCCCACTTGTCAAACAGGCGAAGAACGGGACTGTGAACGCCTACGAGTGGGAGCCCGAAGGGGTCGGTACGTGCCCGACGGGCCGCGCCGCCGGCTGTGTGAGCCTGCTGGACAGCGGCACCGACCCCAACGGTTCCTACTTCGAGGGCGCGAGCGCCGACGGTGCGAGCGCGTATGTCAGCACCTACGCCCAGCTCGCATACCCCGACGCAGACGGGCTGCGCGACATCTACGTCGTTCGCGAAGACGGTGGAGTACCCGTCCCCATCGCCCCGCCTCCCTGCACCGGAGAAGGCTGTCAGGGTGCGCTGGCTCCGGGCTTGAGCGTGTCTACGCCGGGAAGCGCATCGGGAAGCGGCGGCGGCAACCTGCCATCGCCGCCGTCGCCTCCGCCGGCAAGAGCAGGAAAGGCAGCGGTCGAGGGCTTCACCGCGCGCGCGGTGCACGGCTACACCGTCGACGTTTCCGTCTCGGCTCCGAGCCGGGGCCGGATCTCGGCATCCGGTGCGGGCTTGACGGGCGTCAAGAGGTCCGTCGCAAAGGCGGGCGTCTACAAGCTGAAGCTGTCCCTCACGGCAGCGGAGCGCAGGGCGCTCACGCGCAAGAAGAAGCTGAAGCTCGAGATCCGCGTCGGCTTCGTCCCGTCGGCCGGAGCAGCCTCGTCGAGCACCTTCGCCGTGACGTTCATCCGACAGTAGGCCGCGGTCGCGTCGAACACGGCGAGACTTCAAGATCTTTGTCGACCGGAACGGCGACCGGATGGTGTTCGTTCTGGGCGAGATCTCAAGCCAGATAGCGCATCTGCGACGAGATTCTCCGCTGAAACGGACGTGAAAAGGACATGGCGTGCAAACCGGCCCTTCCATCTCCCCTTCAAACTGCCTTGGCGCTATGCGCAAAACCCGGTCAGGCGCAGGGATCTTTAGAAATGGCGAGACCCGGACTCGAACCGGGGACACCACGATTTTCAGGGACAGAGAGACAGGCCGGGAAGAGCGTGGAAAGTCCTGCAAATCGAGGGGTGACGGGTCGGGCACGTTGCACGTCGATGCCCGTAGTTGCCGTGGGTTGCCGCCGGGTTAAGGACGTGACGGCCCAGCCACGTCCTTTTCATGGCGGTGCGGCGGTGCCGCAGGGTCCCGGTCGCGGAGCGTCTGCTCCACGCGTGCGCCCGGCCAGCCTGACGCGACCGTGTTTACGCACCCCACAGGCGCTCACGTCAACCTCGCTTTCACCGCTGCACGCCCGGCGCGCTCTGAGCGCATCAGCTCGTTCTGTGCGACCCAGTTGGGCTCGGGAAACAGCTGGCAGTACTTGGCGTCGCGCATCAGCTTCTCGATCCCGGTCTCGACCATGTAGCCGGTGCCGCCGAACACCTGCACGGCGTCGGTCGTGCTCGCCACGGCGGCGTCGGTGGCGGCGATCTTGACCGCGAGCGCCTGCGCCG
>OCZT010003848.1_pt1 | contig 15298 bp, 18 predicted proteins | sample 1539031 | NCBI WGS metagenome assembly OCZT01 (sample SAMEA3539308, study PRJEB22396) | soil metagenome | biome: tundra; feature: field; material: soil | place: USA | collected 2010-05 | depth 0.15 m | reverse complement strand
ACCCGGAGTGCTTTGCCTCTACCCATGCCTTAGCTATACAGCCTGACACCGTCCACGCCAAGTGTTTATCGTGATTACCTATCTATGCGGTCATGGCACTAGTAGCAAGCAAGGGGCCGTAGGTTGAGGCCTCATCGACGAATGTGCGCGCCAGTGTTTTCGCCTGATTGCTTTCGGCGCTTTTAAAACGTGAAGTAGCCCCGCAGCTTTCGTGTAGAGCGACAAGCAAACAGTGCTGGAATAATTCTTTGCTTCTCGCGCAAGTTTTCCCACCTTTTATTTTTCCGCATTCCGCTTAGGATGAGATCACGCTTCGACTGGCCTGCGTCGAAGTGTCGATAGAAACAAGCAGGCCGCCCCACATTCCTGCAAATGGTTGGACCGCTATCATACATAGGAGGAAAGCGTTCTCTTGCGAAACGCATTATTGCAATGCTTCCGGCGCACACGACCTAGGTCGAAGCGTTCTCCGGGGGCGCTCAAGTTCTTTTCCATAAAGAGCCGTCCAAAGTGGAAGTGTTGAACGACCTCGATGGCGAGGTGGTCAACTTCTATCGAGTTTGCCAGGCGCACAATGAAGAGCTGATCCGCTATCTGCGGTTCACTTTGCTCAGCCGACGGTGGTTTGCGATGCTCCAGAAGACACCACCGGAGTCGCTCACGGATATCCAGCGTGCGGCACGGTACTTTTATCTTCAGAAGAGCGCCTACGGCGGACTGGTTCGGAGGCAGAGCTATGCCATCCACGTCGTCCAGCGCCCGAACTTCTCGACCGCCCGGATTGCAAGCATGATCCGGAAGTCTCACGACCGTCTGCAAGGGGTTCAGATCGAGTCGCTGCCATACGAAAAGATTCTGAAGCGTTTCGACCGACCTACGACGCTCTTTTATCTCGACCCACCGTACCGGGGGCGCACCCTGTACCACTACAACTTCAACAGCCGTGACTCCGAGGTGCTCGAAGAACGGCTTCGTAGTCTTAGCGGTAAGTTTGTGCTGTCGTTGAATGATGTTCCCGAAGTTCGAAAACTGTTTCACCGCTTCCACATCGAGGACGTGGAACTCGCTTATGCCGCCCAGCGGCACTCCGGCAATCGCTATCGCGAAGTTCTTATCACGAACTTTCGGCGGTAGCGCACCTTGCGTGCGATCTGCACCTTGAAAACATAACGCAATCGTTCCCACGTTCTGCGGCCTGTCCTCGGCAGTCCTGCGTTCGCATGTCCAATCACTATGCTTCCTTTCGTAAAACAATTCATTTCGTCGGTCGGGCGCCTCTAGCGCGGAGGCCTCGGAGTATGGCAAGAGCGGGGAAGTCTGGATCTTGGGGTTCGAGTAATAGACGGCGATGTAACGCGGCGGCATGTGACATTGAGTAATGTGCGCCGCGCGGAGCATATTGCGGTCCTCGGCAAGACCGGTACTGGCAAGAGTTCTCTCTTGCGGTATCTCAGCCAACAGGACATCGAAGCTGATCGTAGATCCTTGTATTTCGACCTTTATGGCGATGCGACGCCGTTCCTCCTTCGCACGATCAATGCGCGGGAACGGCGGCTTCGGCGGCACCTGAGCGACAAGCTGATTCTTGTGGAGCCCGCCGAACCCTATGTCTCGGTGGGCCTCAATCCCTTAGGGCAGGGATCGTCGCCCGACTTTGTCCGTGTCGCCGAGTTCGCGGAAGTTCTGAAGCAGCGCTGGGCGCTTGACCGTTTCGGCGCACGCACGGACGAACTGCTGCGGAATGCGCTCTATGCGCTTTCCGCAAATGGTCTCACGCTCGTGGAGCTTGCGCCCTTTCTTGCTCGGAGTGGGTTCCGCACGGCATGTCTCAAGCACGTGGCGAACGGCGAAATCCGGGCATACTTCGAGACCCGCTACGACCCGCTGAGTACCCCCATGCAGGCCGTGATGCGGGAGCCGATCTTGAACAAGACCTCCGCCTTCACGACCGATCCTCACTTCCGCCACATTGTGGGACAAGAGCATTCGACCTTCTCACTCCGCGAAGCGATGGATGAAGGTTACTGGATCATCGTGAATCTCGACAAAGGTCGGCTGGGAGAGCAAGCGCTCACCTTCGGCAGCCTCCTGCTCACGATGCTCAAGAACGCGCTCTTCGCACGTGAGAAGCGGTCGCTCTTCACCGTCTATTGCGACGAGATCCAGAACTTTGTGGCATTCCATGGCGGCATCGAGACAATGCTTTCGGAGGCGCGTAAGTTCGGAGTCGCGATTGTATCCGCGAACCAATTCTTGGACCAGTACCCGCCGGAGATGCGTGCCGCGATCCTCGCGGTCGGAACGCATGTTTTCTTCCAGCTTTCGAGTGGCGATGCCGGGCAGATCGCACAGGCGATCGATAGCGGCAGGCGAATGTCGGAGCTTCTGAAGAATCTTCCGCGCCGCCACTTTGTCATGAAGAGCGGCCCGGACCGTCCGGTCGAAGTGAGAGTCCCGCAGGTCCTGGCACCTCCGGTCGATTACACCGATCTCACGCGTTCTCACGGACGCTGGACACGGTCTCGCGTGCTCATCGAACGCGAGATTGCAAAACGCCACGATCTTGCCGAACGGAAGCCGGACGAACTCCTCCATGACTGGGAATAAGGGTTGGGGGGTCGTGCTCCAGGCGCGGGATCGGCAACTCCTTCAGGAACTCGCTGTGATGCGTGTTGTCGATCGCGAGCAAGCAAAGATGGTTGCCGGGGTCGGGTCAACCACGCGGGCAAATGTCCGATTGCTCACGCTCACGCGCGCGGGACTGCTCCGGCGATTTTTTCTCGGCACTGGCCCTGGGCGGAAAGCACTGTATGCTCTGTCCGCCAAGGGCGCTCAGCTTGTCGGCGTACCAATCCGGGGACCTCGACGGCGAAACGACGAAGTCCTCGTTGCCGATTTCTTCATTCAGCACCAACTGACCGTAAACGAAATCTATTGCGCTCTGAAGTTCGGAACGCTTCCACAGGGAGTCGTATTCAGACGCTGGGTGCCGTTCTTTGCGCCGCTCTCGGCCACCGCACGATTCATCCCGGACGGCTACGTGGAGCTCGATACTCTATCGGGCATCCTCGCCGCTTTCCTCGAAGTAGACCTCGGGCACGAGAGTCTCACGATCTGGAAACAGAAGATCAGGAACTATCTCGACTTCGCCGTTTCCGGAAACTATGAGCGCGAGTTTGGACAGACCAAGTTTCGGGTGCTCGTCGTTGCGAACTCAGAACGGCGAATGCACTCGATTCGAGGGGCTGCGGGGAAGCAGACAACAAAGCTGTTCTGGTTTGCGAACCTCCTATCGCTACGCGTAGATGGCGTTTTCGCCTCCGTGTGGCGCCGCGCACAACCAGGCGACCCGCAGCCCCTCGTGTAACCATCCCGATGAAAAACCGCTATGCATACTGCTATGAATGCGGACATACAACGGGAGGCCGACCCCTCTTCTGCAACTTCTGCGGACGGAGCTATGACGTGAAGCTCTGTCCGAGACTTCACGTGAATCCGCGAAGGGCTGATGCCTGCTCCCGCTGCGGTAGCCGGAATCTCTCACTTTCGCAACCGAGAGTCCCTCTGCTGTGGCAGATTCTTGCCGTCACGCTCCTCCTCGTCCTTGGGGTCTGTCTCACCGCCGTATCCTGCGCATTTGCAATCGAGGTACAGAATAGCCTCGCCGCGCGGGAAGAACTTTCGAGCGACCTCGTTGTACATGGACTCGTCCTCGCGCTTCTCTGGGGTCTGTGGAGCAGTCTTCCTGATTGTCTGAGGATCGCGATTCGGCGCTTGCTCAAGAGGAGAAGCGACGAGAATCGCGATTGACCCACATGCCTCCTCGCACTCTGCGGGCAATGCTACGGGCAGTGCTGCCCGTAGCAGTCAGCCGAGACAGCTAATATTTCTCGATCTTCGCTCGCAATCCCCGAAACCTATATTCCGTGTGTCTCTCGTCGTCCGAGGACCCAGAGAGCCCACGTTAAATCGCTGGGCGTACCTGGCAGAAAGGAGGAACCCATGAGTCTCTTCAAACGCGGCGGCGTATATCACGCCTATGTCTGGCAGAACGGCGTTCGCTATCACAAATCAACCGGCACCGGGAATCGTCAGAAGGCGCAATTGATCGACCAGCGGTCCAAGGAAGAATTGAACCTCCAACGGCACCAAGTCCGACAACCCGTGCCGCAGATGCGCTTCGGCGAGCTCGCCGCCCGGTTTCTCGCAGAGGGCACACCTCGCGCGTATCACCTGGATCGGTTGAAGCTCTTACTTCCGTTCTTCACGGATTGCACGATTGGCAGCATCCACAAGGGACTCGTCCGCGAATATCGCGCCCGCAGACACCACGAACGGAACGTGTCAGATACGACGATCAACCGCGATATCGAGGCGTTCCGCCACATCCTCTATTGGGCGGTCGATGAGGGCTTCTTGTCGGCGAATCCCTTGGCTCGCATCCGCATGGAGCGGGAACGCCGAAAACCGCGACCAATCTTGGCCCTGGCCGAAGAAGATGGACTCCTCGCGGCAGCAGCTCCTCACCTGAAGCCGATCATCATTGCAGCGCTCGATACCGGAATGCGTCGCGGAGAAATCCTCCAGCAACGCTGGGAGCATATCGATCTCGACCGCCAATTGCTCTTTGTCACCCGCTCGAAAACCGCCGAAGGCGAAGCTCGCGAAATTCCGCTCACCGGACGTTTGCTCGCACTGCTAATGGCAATCCGCAAACCCGATGGCACGGTCTTCACCTTCCGTGAACGTCCGCTCCATCGGATCAAGACCGAATGGAAGGCGGCGCTCCGGCGCTCCGGAATTCGACTACTTAGATTCCATGATCTCCGACACACCTTCAACACCCGCTTGATGGAAGCCGGAGTCATGCAAGAAGTCCGCAAAGCTCTCATGGGGCATTCGAGCGGCGAGGACGTACACGCAACGTATGTGCACGTCGAATTGCCCCACAAGCGTGAAGCGATTCGCCGGTTTGAAACATGGGTACGGGCGCAACGGGAGCTACTGGCAAGAGAATCATCCGAACGCGGCTCCTCTGCGGCTGACCAAGAAGCAAACGGAAGACTCACGACTGAACACGAAAGGATAAAGCAGCCATGACAGCACAACAGAAGACGGCAGAAGTTCGCCCGGTCCAGCCGACGGCCCCGCGCTCTGCACAACGTGAACGCAAGCCCTGGAAGAAGAAGACGCCGACCGAAGTCGTTCTGGAACAGATCGACCGCTTGCGCGAGGACGTAGCCAAGAAAGACGAGGAACTCAAGCAGGCCAAGAAGCAACTGCAGAAGCTCGAAGAGGTCCGCAAAGTCCTCGAATCAACCTAGCTCTTTGTATTCAGGAGTCTCGCCATCGGCAGGCTCCTTTTTTGTGGGGATCGGTCAAGAGTCGGACGGCCTCGTTCCACAAAAGCTTGAGGGCCTTTCCCGGAGTCGCAATGCCACCCAGGTGGCTTAAGAAGGAGCTGCTCGGCATACTTTTGGAGAGTCAGCAAGTTATTGCTGATCGTTGCGAGATCAACCTGAAAAATACCAATGGCAACACCTGGGGATGCGATTAGCGCACGCAGAAATCTCAAGTCGTCAGAGGGATCAAATCTGGCAAGAAGCCCGCTAAAGTCATCAGGTTGATGGTTTATGGCTCGCAGGTACAGACCAGCAAATAGTCTTTCTATGAAAACCGCGTGCCTGTGATGATATACCGCCTCGAATATGACTTGAGCCTCGTCACATTGTCCTGATTCAAGCTGGGCTCTCGCCACCTTCAACAACATCCCTGGCACATCTGAGTATTTGCGCTCAAACTGATTTGTCAGCCTAGTTAAGTCCTGATAACGGCCTTTAATGTCGCTTGACCACTCCTGATCCTCTTTTTCCACGCCATCAAGCTTGTTAGGTCGGGCGACCGCACGATTGAATGCCCGTAGTGAAACGGAAAGTGTTAGCGAATCCAGTCGAATCGAGTCACCATACACCGCTCCGTCTTGGCGAGCCAGCTCGCTTGCCTCCCGGTATCTTCCCTTTTTCGATAATTCGATTGATTGCTGTCCAAATTAGCTGAGGACCCGGCTCGGCGCTGCTGAAAATGCGGGACATAATCATCCTCTCCTGCCTTCGCACAAAGCAGGTTGGCCCCTCGAAAATCGGTTCCCCTGATGGATGCTGTCTAGATTGCGCCTCCTGAAACTGCCAATTTGGCCAAGGTCTAGTCCTTGGGAACGGGCTGCTGTCCAACTACTGCCAGACCATCGCCAGTTGTTGGGGCAGCGCTTCGGGCAACTCCGGGGCTTGAAAGGGATGATCGATCCACACCCACAAGTCACGGTAGACGAACAACTGCTGCCGCAGCAGCGCCACCAGATTGGAAAGCGACCAGCCGAAGCTGGCCTTCAACTGCAGGTACTTGATTAGCAACATAGCAATCAACGCCGCCCAGATTTGCGTCTTCAGGGCATTGGCGGAAGTTCCGATGAAGGTCTTCACCCGAAGATTTTGCTTTAAGGCTTTGAAAAACAGCTCGATCTGCCAACGCTGTTGCTACACCTCCGCCACGGTCGCCGCCGCCAGCGTCAGGTGGTTGGTCAGAAATACCAGCACCCGGTCTTGCTGCTCGTCGTAGAACTCGATGCGGCGGAAATAGCACTCCTGTTCGTCCCGTGCCTGCTGGTAAAAGCAAATCACTTGATCACGCAGCAGGCCCTTGCGGCGTGGTAGCTCCCGCTCCTGCACCACCATGTAATCAGCGTTGTCCTTCATCCGGGTCACGAAGTACACGCCCTGTTGGCTCAGATCGGCAAACCACCCGTAGTCAAGGTAGCCGCGATCGATGGCCAGCAGGGTCCCCGGCTCATAGCGCAGTTGTCGGGCTACCCCAAGCTCATGCGGCTTGCCTTCGGTGATCACCGCATAGCAGGGCAGGAAGCCATCGTGATCCAGCAGCAGGTGCAGCTTGACCGCCCCTTTGGTGCGGCGGAATCGCACCCAATCGAAAACCCTGGCGTACAGATCGATCACCGTCGCGTCCAGGCTGATCAGCTTGTGTTTGAAGCGGAACTGGCGCCGGCCCGCAGATTGCTGCACCGCCAACCCCCGGCCTTGGGTCAGAAGCTGCTGGAATAGCTCTTCGTATAACTGCCACGGACGGTGCTGGTTGGCGTAGGCCAACGTGGAGCGCGCCGGCGCCTGCGGCAACCCTAAATGCCGCAGCTTCCCCTCACTGGCCGCCAGTCCGCCGCAAATTTCGCGCAGCGACTTGGCCCCGCCCAGTTGGCAGAACAGCATGGCGACAAACTGTCCCCAACTGCTGAACCCGCGCGCATGCCGTTCGGCTTTGTGCTTCCGGACCGCTGTGTCAAAGCCGGTTCGTGAAATGAGCTGCAAAATCTGCGAGAAAATGCTGCATACTTTGTTCAAGGCTGAGTCCTCCTCTGATTCGTCAAGTTTCGACAAACTCAACTTATCAGAGACTCTCAGCCTTCTTCTTCCCGGCGACGCTCAGCACAGCGGAGTTAATTTGGACGAGGATGAGTGCAACAGAAACGCCTTCCGGCTGCGACGGAAGGCGTTTGTAATTAGAAGCTTGTTTGGTTGCGGGGGGTGGATTTGAACCACCGACCTTTGGGTTATGAGCCTTAAAGGTAATAGCTAAGTCCTGTTGATTCTGCAAGCCTTACCCGCACACAGAGGCGAAAATGAGCCAAAACTACCCTAGTTTTGGAGCCATGGGTCTAATCATTCTAGTAGGTGCGAGGGTACGGCAAACCGACGTTCCATACCGATCTGACTACGACTAGGAATGATGTTGTCACACTAGTAAACAACATGGTTTCAGTGAGTTATACTATATTTAGTTAACAACCCCGCACTTCGTCGCACTACCCTCGTACCACTTCACTACGATCTGCCTTCTGCTCCCTTTCATTCTGGCCTATCCCGCATACCCCTATGAACACTGCATGATAATGTGTAGACACCTTGAACTGACTGCAAAACTTCCACGCAAGTACCGCGTGCCCCGGCCTATCGACTGCGCCCCACCATCACTTACTTTGTCTTATGTTGTTGATTCTCCAGTAGATACGTAGTAAATACGTGTTATAACACCATTACTAACAACGTACCACTGTTTCTACGGGGGCTTTTCGGTGTGGGACATTGTGGGCACTGACGACGTAGACGGCGTTGGGACGGCCTAGACGGCGTTGGGACGTAAAGGCCAGCAGGATAGATAATCCACACTGGCCTTTTGTGACGCTATGCTGTTGGTTGGTTTGTTTGTAGGACAGTGCTTTGGGTCTGTAGGCGGGCAGAGTGATCGCAAAGGCAGGTTCCAATGCAAATCCCTATGCCGCAAGTGCGTGCTCCACAGGTTGGACAAAAGCCGAGTTCATCGGGACGGCGCTGCTTTCCGCATGAATAGCACTCCATTTTATCTCCTTACGTGCATCCTAAATGCACTGTCAACCCCAAAAAGTGGTTTGTGTACAGACTCGGTTGGGTGTCAACAAGTTTAAGCAGGCGCGGCGCACACCGTGCAATGCAGTGTCCGGTTAGGCGTGTACCAGAAAACCCCTCGGAAAATGCGGTACAGAGACCACGTGTTTTCAACCGCTTGCAAATCCACTTTTCCATAACAGAAAATATTTGATTTCTGGTACGATTTATCTTGACATCCGATTTGTTCGGGCGCAAGGTGGATTCATGACAGACAAGAAAACAATTCGAGTTGCGCTTTACAGTCGAGTGAGCACCAAGAACAAAGGCCAAGACCCTGAGTTGCAACTGTCTGAGTTGCGCGAGTATGCCAAAGCACGCGGCTGGCAGATTGCAGGTGAGTTTGTAGATGCGGGGGTGTCTGGTACAAAGGAATCCCGCCCACAACTAGACGCAATGATGCGGCTTGCCAAGGCACGGAAGATCGACGTTATAGCCGTGTGGAAATTAGATCGGTTTGGCCGTAGTCTCAAACACCTCGTTGATGCGCTCGCAGAGTTGGAAGCTGTTGGCGTGGTGTTCGTCAGCTTGCGCGACAACCTGGACATGAGTACACCAGCGGGGCGGTTGATGTTCCACGTCATCGGCGCAATGGCAGAGTTTGAACGCTCGTTGATACAGGAACGTGTGAGGGCGGGACTGGCACACGCTCGCAGCAAGGGCATAACTCTGGGACGCCCGAAGGTCAAGCGGGAGCGGGACAAGCACGCCAAGCTCATCCGGCAGATGCGCGACGAAGGTCAGAGCTACCGGGAGATAGCTGACGAGCTAGGCCGGAGCACAATGGACGTGTACCGCATCGGCATGACTCTGGGTTGTACGGAAGTGTAGGACTGCACAGTGTGCAATGTCGTACCTTTGTATATACAGTAAAACACGTGCAGCTATTTGTCCACTTCGTGCTACTTTAATAACACATCGTTACTCCTTTAGTATCATAAACATATATGAACACCAAGGAAATCAATAGCAGGATTTGAACAAATATACGCCTCATAAGCTTGACAGACATTCATACAATATAAGTAGGGTCAAAATAAAGTAAAGCTCCTGCTCTGCTCTACAAAGGGTTGACCCAGACCACCACTTTAGTGTACAATAATAGATATTGAGTCGCTGCCACTGAGCAGCGTTTTTATTGCGCCGAATCCGGTATACGGGTACGGCGCTTTGTATTTCTGCAACAAAATCACCACATAAAAAGGACTGAAAATGAACGAAAAAAAGATCGCCGATGTGTGCGCACGGGTTCTCGCCTTGCGCAAGATTACGACTATGAACACAACTCGCTCGCAAAACGTTGCACTACAAAGCCTCACTGACAATGAACTGGGCGTGGCAGCGCTGAAACTTCAGGAAGCAGAGTAGCTTCAATGAACGATACGAAGAGTGTTGCATTTCGATTTGTTAAGCCACTGCTGAATGCAGCTTTAGAAGACTCGTCGGCACACCACCTACTTATATTTTTGTGTTTGGCCGCAAAAAACGACACTGGCGAATCGAGGCACAGCCAAGCCTCAATGAAGAGTCGCACTGGAATGAAATCCACAACCGTGCGGAGGGCAACCCGAAGGCTGGTGAAGTTAGGTTTAATCACTTGTGAGTCTCAAGGAAAGAAGACCAATCTCCGATATAGAGTCGAGTACAACAAGCTGGTGGAACTGTCCGAAGCAGGCAAAATACTCTGTGCCGAGCGCCGCAAGGCGAAACGGGAGAGCGATTCCATAGACCCCAAAGGGTACACGGCAACCGATTCCCATAGGCCCCAAAGGGTACACGACATAGACCCAAAAGGGCCTACGACCATAGACCCAAAAGGGCCTACGACCATAGACCCCAAAGGGCCTACGACCATAGACCCCAAAGGGCCTACAGAACTACTAAGTAACTACGAAAATAAACTACTAAAAGAACTAGACGCTAACGCGTCAAAAGATTCTGGTTCTATTTCTGGTCTTGAAACAACTTTAACAATGAAACCCAAAACCTTGCCCGAATCAGAGGAACAAATGTTGTCTATTCTTGAATGTCAGGAAGAGCTTTCAAAGTTAACAACACGGAAGGACAAAGCCATAGTTAACGGCTCCTTTACACCAGAGTGCCCAAACATGACAGCTTACAACGAAATAAACAAACAGATACAGAAATGGCAGCAAAGACTAAACCTCGCCCGCGGGCGTGCTTTTCAAGAATGCCAGAAGACGGCTTAATCATCGCCTGGCGCTTTTCAAGAATACCAGAAAAACAGCTTAATCATCGCCTGGCGCGAAATGGAGTCTCACAATGGATAACTTTGACGTGATTATGCTGGACGACTGGTGTGACAAGCACTCATTAAGATGGCGCCTCTCTGACCAGCAGGAACCTGTAGTCCTAGCCGAGGGCGGGTATCTGTACCCGTACGACGATTTTGCGATGGGCTGTACATTTTATCCAAGCGAACTTAGCGCGGAATCTTGGCAATATTACATTACCCAATCCATAAAGGTAGGGATGACAGTAGTCGCGGATGGGCTGTACGAGAGCTATCTTTCTTTTGACCCTGATAACGAAAAGCAGTCTGACCTTGCTATTCGGATTTGTGGTGCTCGGCAGAGTCGTATGACGGATGGACAGCGCGAGCATTTGAAAAAGGCACTCTGGCGTATACGCAAGTCTAGGGCAGCAAAAGAGCTTGCCTCACTTCAGCGCGAACGAGATTGGAGACTGCGGATGCTGTTTGGATAACTTAGCCGTGAGTTACAAAGCCTCTTCTTGCTTAGAGGTTGCCTCACGGCAATTGTATTGAGATTCGCAGCTTGTCTTTCATTATGTGTTTCCTTAAGACAAGTCTGCGAGCGTGGCGTTGCAGCGGCGGTTGATCCGCTCCACCACATGGCCGTGCTGTACTGGGCAGTTGTGGTCTCAGTACGGCGCGGCCCACTTTCTAATCAACCGCCAGTTTATGTAGTAGTAAATAGCGGACAACCTCGCTAAATCAACCTAGCAACAAGAAAGAATCATACTATGTCAGAATCACCAGCAGTAACCGAAGTAGTCCTGCCTAAATCAGTAGAAGCCGACGAAGTGGCACAGCTTCGCAGCGAGATTGCTACATTAAAACATGAACAAGCTACTACTTTAGCAACAGCAGAAGCAAACCTTTGCACCGAGCGTTTAAAGGTCGCTCGCGAACAAGCTCACGCCAAGCCTGAGGGAAAAGTAGGCCGAGGAAGGGCCGATTTGGAAATGAATCGTGCTATCGCAGCTTGCGGCGGTTTGGCTTACTGGACGAAGCTATCGCATGTTCAACAGGCCGAAGCTCTGGGAATCCGGGATTCAGCGCAAGTCAAAGATGCAGAATTGAAACACTTGTTTGGGGCTAAGAGTTCATCAATCGACGCAAACGCTCTGGCTAAAAGTAATCCTCTCGAATATCGCAGATTGAGGACTTTAAGTCAGCTAAGAAACATTCTGTAGAGTTTCCCTGTAGGTAAAAGAGCGACATACAGGGAAATACGTTGCACAACTCTGCGTCAACCAGCGCAGAGTGTGCAGCGTTAAACACTGTACGCTGTGCCTAGGCACGGCCATTTGTTTGTTCAAAGGAGTCATCTTGGAATCATGTGATTTATATCGGGAAAAAATAATGTTGCGCAAATTGGAACGGGCGAATCTGAAACTCAATGCAGTCCAGATCGGCCAACTAAGCGCGAAGCAAATGCGTATCGACAAATTAGTGCCTCGCGATGGTCTAACCGCCGCTTTTGTTACTTTAACCAGTGATAATCCTCAATGTTTACAGGGCTCTCAGAAGTCGAAAAAGGCAAAAAAGCAGAAAGTGACCCCTTACCCCCAGAAACAGGTCGAAGCCCCTCCAGGGGCAAAATTAGGCCTTAGGAGGGGTGGCAGGCCACGAGTTGAAAATCCTCTGACGCCTGCACAGAAAATGCGCGCATACCGCGAACGGCAGAAATTATCCGACACTCCAATACAGGCGGCGGCGGAATAGTTGGACTCGCAAGCCGGACTTGTGCTAAGTCCTATACAGGACTTGCAGAGTCAACAGGCGGAAAGAGGAAGCCTGTTGGCGAGGAGACGTTTTCAGAAAGGATCGCTCAAATTGCGGGGCAGCAGTTGGGTTGGTCAGTGGCGCGAAGACGAATTACGGCCCGGTATGGCGAAACCGTACCGCGTTCGCCGTAAGCGCGTCATTGGCACAAAGGCAGATTTCCCAACACGACGCCTTGCACAACGTGAATTGGAAAGATTGCTGGCAGATGTGAATAACCCCACGTATCGGCCTGCCGTCTCCATAACCTTTGCAGCGTTTGCAAAGCAATGGCAGAGCAAAGTGTTACCGCAGATGAAGGCATCGACGCAGAGTTCGACACGATCTCAATTGCACACGCAGTTGGCATTCTTTGATGCATTCAACTTGAGGGACATTCAGCCACAGACTGTGCAGACCTTTGTGACGGCCTGTACTTCTGCTCCCAAGACGGTACGCAATGCCACGATGACATTGCATTCGATGTGGAACACGGCAACGGCTTGGGGATATGTAACGCACGATCCGTTCAAGGGTGTACGCCTGCCACTGCTGAAAAAGCAGGAACAGCCGTACTTCACAATGCACCAGATGCGACGGATCATCCGGCGAGCACAGGAGCCGTACCAGACGATGTACTGGCTGGCATCTGAAACCGGGATGCGCTCTGGTGAATTAGCTGGTCTGCAATGGAGCGATGTTAAGAAGGAACACATCGAAGTGCGCCGGAGCGTCTGGCGAAGCAAGGCACAGAGTCCCAAGACGACGAACGCTGTCCGAACCTTTGCCATCTCTGCCGAGTTGCAAGCACGACTGGAGAGCAAGCGAAGGCCAGAGGGATACGTGTTCGCAACACGCAACGGGACACCGTGGAACATGAACGATGTCCAGAAGCGTCACTTGATTCCGCTGCTGAAGAAACTCGCAATGAAGCGGGCTGGTTTTCACAGCTTCCGGCACGGCAACGAAACGATGATGGATGGGCTGCAAACTCCGGTGGCGCTCCGCTTGGGCCGTCTCGGTCACGCGGACACCCGAATGATGGTGAATTATTCGCACATCATTTCGGCAGATGATCGGCATCTGGCATCGGAACTCGGACACATTCTTGCTCCAGAATCGGGTGTTTTGGAGCGTTTTGGAGCCATCAACAAAAATGGCTTAGACGTTGCAAGCGCCTAAACCATTCATAGTGGAGTAGTTAGTTGGTTGCGGGGGGTGGATTTGAACCACCGACCTTTGGGTTATGAGGGGAAATCCACCCGCTACACCGAACTACTCCAGCCAACCAAGTCCAACGAAACACTGAGAAATCCCGCCCCGCTGTTGGCTCACTTTGGGCGGCTTTGGCAGCAGTTCACGGACAGAACACGGACAGAACACGGACGGAACACGGCTAGGCCGGTTGCGGAGCAGTCCCGCAGTTGCGGCCGGCATCATTGGCCTGAGGCAGATCGAGCCCCACCCTCACCCCGCCGCTTAGCGGTGTCAGGGCGCATAACTGAAGAGGTCTAGCGATGCAATGTCAGAAGGAGAAACGGAACGGAAGCCAATGTGGTGCGCGCGCCCGATCTGGGAGGAAGTACTGCGCGCTGCACTCGGATCCAGGCAAGGCTGCGGAACTTGGGAGTAAGGGCGGCCGCCGGCGCGCGGTTTACAGTCCCGACGGCCTGAAGGAATTCGCAGCGCCAATGTTTCAGCGCTAAAGAGAGCCAGTTTCTAGAAGGAGGTATCACCCATGCCGCTAAAGCGGCAGAAGACGGCAAATGGCAAGTGTAAAGCGAAGACCGAACCGGGTCATCCGTGGGCCTCCAGTCCCTGAGCGGCAGCGCCTTCTGCGCGCTTCACTCGGACCCCAACCGAGCCGCCGAACTCGGTCGCAAAGGCGGCGCTCGCAACCGCATCCTGCAAGCGCCCTCTGAGACTGCACCTAATCTGCACCAAATGCTTGAGAGTTTCGAGTTAAGTGCATGAAACGGAGCAAGTTGAGGCTCGGCGCCAAACGCATCTGACGGTTTATAAAACCGCCGCCACAATCACCATCAGGTATGCCCACTTGGCAGATAATTAGAGAATGTCGAATAAAGCTAAGACAACAGCAGTTGGCAAGTGTCGAGCAAGGACGAAAGCGGGTCGCCCATGTGCCGCTCCAGCAGTGCACGGCGGCGCCTATCGCGCGATCCACGCAGACCCCAACCGAGCAGCCCAACTCGGTCGCAAGGGGGGTGCTCGTAACCGTAAGAGGTACGACGGCGAGATCCAGGAGGTTTCGATTCCTCAATCGGCCGCAGACGTGAGGCGAATGCTAGCCGAGGTCATGGCAGAAACCCGCGCAGGGAAAATGGACCCGAAGCTGGGTAGCACCCTCGCCTACATGGCGGCTGCCCTGTTGCGGGCATATGAGGCAGATCCCCGGACGCCAGTTAACCCACCCGCGATGCCTAATGTCTACCGAGCGCTTCGTTTCAGAGTCAGTACCGAAATTACCGAGACTATCCAGCAGAAAGAGCTTCAAGCGCCACCCACCGAGGCACGGCCAGGCCTCCCTGCGCCAACGACAGAAGCCGAGGTCTCTCAGGCCAAGCAAGAAGATGAGGTCGTGATTCTCGACTACTAACCCGGACATCCCTTAACTCACTAAGTGTTAGCCGGAGGGCCGCTCTTCTTTGCCGCTTAGCCTCTGATAATTGCCGCTTTATGCCGCTTTAACGGCATGGGAGAGCCACAGGTTGCGGAAAAACTCATGGCGATCTTTATGAGCATGAGCTCTTGGACGTAC
>OCZT010003847.1_pt1 | contig 15300 bp, 16 predicted proteins | sample 1539031 | NCBI WGS metagenome assembly OCZT01 (sample SAMEA3539308, study PRJEB22396) | soil metagenome | biome: tundra; feature: field; material: soil | place: USA | collected 2010-05 | depth 0.15 m | reverse complement strand
TCGTTCATGACCCTTTCGGGCCGAGCTTCTGCCTCCAGCAGCACATGAACATGGTCGTCCTGACATGGGCGGCCAGCAATTGCCAATCGCGATTGGAAGAGCGCTCGATTATGGAATGAAGCCCTGCCTGCCGCCGCGGTTCGTCCAGCAAATAATGCCGTTGGTTCATCTCGTAGCGCGCCCATGCGACCCATCTTGAATCGGGCTCGACCAGACGGCTCCCTGGCAGATGGTGCGCCCGGTCGACAGAGCCCCCCGGATCGCCATGCAGGTGGCAACCATAGCACGCGAACGTGATCAGATAAGTCATCCGTTCCGTTTCCGATTCCGAGCCGCGACCACAGGGAGCGGTGTCATGATAGGGGAGAAGCCATGCGGATGCTAAACCCCGTTCATCCCGGCCGCTTTCTGCGGACCGAAATTATCGAGGCTCACGGTCTTTCCGTCACGGAGGCAGCGAAGATTCTTCGCGTATCCCGTCCGACTCTTTCCGGCCTCTTGAACGCGAAGTCCGATCTCTCCGGCGAAATGTCGTTGCGCTTCGAAAAGGCATTCGGCGTCGAGATGGAGACGCTTATGAGGATGCAAAATTCCTACGATATCGCCCAAACGCGCAGCCGCGAGAAGGAGATTCGCTTCGAGCGCTACAAACCTCGTTCTGCGGCATGAGGTGCACTTCTACTTGCTGAACGAATCGAGGGCACTCTCGTCCGTCCCAGTCCACCCTTTAATATATGCCGGAACAGGTAGGGTAGGTCTGAAGAGTTATGACGATGGTTGGCGCATCGACCCAATAACCCTTTCTCTGCAAGAGATCGAACAGCCCACAAAGGAAGAACTCAATCAAGCGGGCCAAATGGAGTACGATTGGCTCCAACGTAAGGACACGGTTAAATAAAAATCCCGCCATGGATCTGATGGGTTCAGGAATCACACTACACGAAGGCGAAGCAGGCCGACGATCACCGCTACCAGGAGGCCGCCGATTTTTTCAAAAGGAAGAGTATGGCATCGGAAGGTGCCGAGACGTTGACGGGAAAATGGAGGGCAAAAACCCATACGTCATTTCACGATTTCGCCTTTTGTTTGCCACTTTTAACTTCTTGCGGTAAAATCGTTGAAAGAGGCGAAAAACGATGTCTGACAAGCCCGATGTGCCCCCGCCGCTGACAGCCGAGAGCGTTGCACAAATAGTCAAAGATGAAATCGACCGTGACCACAAATGGTTGGAATTTGCCAAAGCTCAAGGGAAGGACGACCGTGACTACTTTAAGCACATCTTTGACAGAACATACTGGTTCGTAGCGATCATCGTAGCGGTAGTGGGTGTGGCTGGAACAGTTCTTGGTGTTAGCTCCATATCGCAGATAAGGGAAAGGGCGGAAACCACGGTCAATGCCGAGGTGACGAAGGTTGAGGCATAGCTTGACAGGATGCGTGCAGAGATCGAAACACGCTCAGAGGAATCGAAGAAAAAAGTTCAGCAAGAGATTGACACGGCACACGTAGAAGTAAGGAAGCGAGTTGACGAAGAATTCAAAACCGACCAAATAACGGCGTTGGTGCGAACGGCTGCGAAGGAGAGGGTTGAAGGTGGTCTGAAGGGTGTGATTCAGGCCGAGGTAGCCACTGGAATAAAGGCACAAGAACCGACAATCAAGTTGGCTGTGGAAACTGAAACCAAAAAGGAAGTCAACGAACTACAACCCACCATTTCAGCGATTGTCCGAAATGAGACTGAAGGACAGATCAACAAGGCCGTCGATCCGGTCAGGGACGAAATGAGATCGTATTCCGTTACGATCAAGTTCACGAAACTAGCCACACTAGCCAAAAACGGAGACCGCAAAGCGTTCGATGAGTTAAACAATCGGACAACCTACGTTGGCGCACCCGAGATGATGACCTTTGGTGAAACTACGGTGAAAGACATTGCTCTTGATCTCGAAAGTACGGTGCGCCTCCAGCGGGATTTCCTAAATCCGACGACGGCGGAGCAGATGAAGGAACTCGCTGAACGTGCGCCAGATGTGAATGTACGACTTACCGCTCTTGACCACTTTCCAGTGGGTGATCATAGTATCGTTCCTGTTCTGGTGAGAGTAATTAACAACGACAACAACTTGAGAGTTGTCTACACTGCCCTTCAAGTTTTCAATAGAGAGACCAAGCAGACGTTTCGCTTTGCTGAGCTGCAACCACTAAATGCTTGGTGGGAGCAGAACAAATCCACTTGGAAATAGCTAGTCGTTCTTCTTCTTCGTTGTCACCTTCTTCGTCGCCTTCTTGCGCTTTGCCCAAGCCTTTTGCATTGCCGCTGACATCCGAGCCTTGAAGTCAATGATCTTCCGCTGGTGCAACGGCTTCAGCCATGATTGCTTTCTGCGTCTTCTTCTTTGGTGCGACCAATTCAGCCTTAAGCACGCAAACACCTGGCCGGACGCGTCCGAGATTGGTATTTGAGTGTACTGTCCCGAGTTAGGAAACGCCTGAGCGATAATACTCATAGAGGCCCGGCATGCAGGTTCACTTGGATGTTCCCGAGATGTGGCGCAACGGTTCGCTGCCGAGCCCGGCGGCATCACCCAAATAGACAAATAGCGGGCGTCACACGGACGCCGGCGCCTTTTGCCGCGCGAATTCAAAAATCGCAATCCCGATCAAATTCCCTATCACGATCACCCCACAAATCTTCGCGGTGAATAGCGCACGGCTCCCCACCTCGACAATCGGAAAAATCGCGAGCGCCACGTACAGCAGCGTCATCAGAAATCCGGAGGCCGAGGCGATTCGCACGCCGATCGACACGTCTTTCACCACGAACGGCAGCGCGAACATGGCCAGGTACGGCAGCGCGTAGAAAATCCCCGACGCGTTGTTGAACAACTGATACGCTTCCTGTCTCGCGACGCCCGTCATGCCCACCAGGCTGCATGCGAGCGTCGCCGCGCCGACGAACAGGATCGAATTGACCGGCGTTTTGTGGGTCGGATGCAATTTTGTGAACCAGCGCGGCAGCAGATGATCCCAGCCCGCCACCATCGGCAGGCGGGCGGTCGCCGAAAAGTTGAGGCTGCACTGCGCGATCCGCATCCCGAGCACCGCCATAATCACCGCGCCCGCGATCTGTGCGCCCGCGCCAAACGGTTTCGCGGCGATCGCCAGCACCTGCGGCACCGGCGACACCAGGTCGATAGAATTCACCGGCACATAGAACAACACCGCTCCCGTGCCGAGGATGAACAACAGCGCGATCACCGGAGCGGAGATCAGGACGCTGCGGCCGATAATCTTCGCCGGGTCGCGCGATTCGCCGGCGAAAATCGCGACATATTCGAATCCGCCCAGCGCGGCGAACCCCATCTTGCCGAGGATGTTCAAATTGAACAGCGTCACCGCCGGCGTCTTCCATTCAAAAGGCGCGGTCAGCGGCTTCGCGCCGCGCGCCCACGCGACCGCCGGCAGCACGATCATCGCCGAAAGAATCGCTACCATCGTGATTCCTCCCGCGCTGTGCAGCCATTTCCCCGCGCCGAGCCCGATGGTCGATAGCACCGCGAGCCCACCCAGAATGATCAGACTCGCCAGCGCGATCGACCATTTGCTTTCGGCGATCCACTCGACTCCAGTGGCATAGGCGAGATTGGTCGCGGCCTGCACGCCGACTTCGGACATCAGCACCATGGCGTACAGCCACAAATTCCACCCGACCAGAAAGCCCGTCCGCTCGTTGAATCCGAGCCGCGCCCATTCGTACAGCCCTCCTTCGAACGGCATCTTCCGGCTCAAATGCATGACGACGATGGCCGAAGGAATGTAGAACAGCAACACGGCCAGCAGCCAGAACGCGACGTGCGAAGATCCCAGCTTGGCCGCCGCTCCGACCCATCCCAGGCCGACAATGAACAGGATCTGCGTGAAGACCAGGTCCCACAGTCCGAGTTCGCGTTTCAGGCCGTGGTCGGCTGGCTGCATTGGTGATAATGATAGCGTGCCAGCAGACGAATTCAGGCAGCACTACGCGAGCTTGTCGGACGAAGGCCTTCGCGAGATCGACCGCGCCGACCTTACCGAGGCCGCGCGGGCCTGCTACGACGAGGAACTCACCAGTCGCGGACTGAAGATCGAGAGCCGCCCGCCGGAGGTCGAACCTTCGCCGGACTACATGATCGAATGGGTCCCTCTGGACACCTTCAATGACGAGGAGATGAAGCTGGTACGCGCGCTGCTGGACGCTCAGGAAATTCCAACCAGCATGGAACTTAGCCCAGCCGAAAACTATCCGCCGTTGGCGGCGGGTTCGGTCTTATTCGTGCCGGAGCCGTTTCTGGAGCGAGCCCGCGAAGCGCTGGCCGCGCAGGTCTCCGACGAAGAACTGATCGCCGAGGCCGAGGCTCAGCAACCTCCGGACGACGCGTAAGCCCGCAAGCTACAATAAAGAAATATGGCAGCAAATCAGCGGCGCCGCTCGGTCGCCGTCCGTATTGGTCCGGTAGAAGTCGGCGGGCCGAACCCGATTGTCGTGCAGTCGATGACCAACACCGACACGGCCGACGTCCAATCCACCGTCAATCAGGTGATGGCGCTGGCCAAAGCCGGCTCGGAGCTGGTGCGCGTCACGGTGAACACCGAAGATGCCGCCGCCGCAGTGCCGAAAATCGTCGACACGCTCGACACATTCGGCGTTCGCGTGCCGATTATCGGCGATTTCCATTACAACGGGCATCTTCTATTGAAGAAATACCCGGCGATGGCGCGCGCGCTGGCAAAATATCGCATCAATCCGGGGAACGTCAACATCGGCAAAAAGCACGACGACAATTTTCGCGTCATGATCGAGGCCGCGGTTGAATATGGGCGTCCGGTGCGCATCGGGGTGAACTGGGGCTCGCTCGACCAGGCGCTGCTCACCCGCATGATGGATGAAAACAGCAAGCTCGCCCAACCGCTGGACGCGAAGATGGTCACGCTGCGGGCGATCGTGGTCAGCGCGCTCAACTCCGCCGCCGCGGCTGAGTCCTACGGCCTGCCGCGCAATCGCATCATCCTAAGCGCGAAGGTGTCGGGCGTGCAGGATTTGATCGCCGTCTATAGAATGATGGCCGCCGAATGCGATTATGCGCTGCATCTGGGATTGACCGAGGCGGGTCTCGGCACCAAGGGCATCGTCGCGACGACTGCGGCGCTCGGCGTGCTGTTGCAGGAAGGCATCGGCGATACGATTCGAGCCTCGCTCACGCCGCTGCCGAACGGCGACCGCACCGATGAGGTCATCGTCAGCCAGCAGATTCTGCAATCGCTCGAACTGCGCAGCTTCACGCCGCAAGTCACCGCCTGCCCCGGCTGCGGGCGCACTACCAGCACTTTTTTCCAGGACATGGCCGATCAGATCCAGACTTACCTGCGGGAGCAAATGCCGGTCTGGAAGGCGCGCTATACGGGCGTCGAGGAGATGAAGGTCGCGGTGATGGGCTGCATCGTCAATGGGCCTGGCGAATCGAAACACGCGAATCTGGGCATCTCGCTTCCCGGCACATTTGAGGAGCCTGTGGCGCCGGTCTACGTGGATGGCAAACTGAAGTGCACGCTGCGCGGCGACCGTATCGTCGCCGAGTTTATCGACATTCTGAACGCCTACGTCGACCGCACGTACGCCGCGCTGGAAACAGTAAATGCCTAAATGGCTGCGGTGGGCGGCCACCGCAGTCTTTCTTATCGTCGTCGCAGCGGCTCTTGATGGGCCTCTGTTTCCGTGGTCTCCAGTCAAACCGGGCTACACGCATTTCACGCTGCACCGTGCCGACATTTACTATCCCACCGGAACGACGCTTGAAGAAGCGTACCGGCAAGTGGACAATTTCATCGCCGAGGCGGAAACATTCCATCGCCTCAAAATGCCCGACCGCATCACCGTGATCGCGCCGCGCACCTGGACCGATTTTCATTTGCAGGCGCCGTGGCAGCGTGGCCCGGTCGGCGCGTTAACCCTGCAAACGGGCACCGTGATCTTCATCACCCCGAAGGTCGGAGAGAAGCATTTCGACACCGCCGAATTTCTGCGCCACGAACTGTCGCACGCGATTCTGGATCAGAACACAACTTTGTGGCGAGGCCACAAATTGAACTACCAACCCTGGCTGTTTGAAGGACTTGCCGTCGATTTCGGGCGGCAGAAAGCATATCTCAGCGAGGACGAATTCATCTCGCGCGCGCGGAGCGAGCCTTTTGCCCCCGCCTTCAACGGCAATCGCTCCGACATGCGATTCAATTACGTCGCGTGGCGCTACTTTCTCGAACACATGATCCACACGCGCGGCCGCGACAGATTTCAGGACTATCTGCTGCGCGTCATGCAGGACCCGGATCGCGCCCGGGCCCTTTTCCCGGAATTCTTCGGCATCTCCTTTGACGACGCTGTTCAGGAATTCCAGGCTCGCGTGAGGGAATTGGGCGGGATGATCCTGCCAGTACCGTCGAGGTTCTAGTGCTATTTCATTAATATTGTAGGTCGGGTATACTTCGACCTGATGAGGCGGGCTATCCTTTTCAGTGCGGCTTGTGTTCTGGCGACGAGTGGCGCACTTTCAGGCTCCGCAATTTTCGGCGTATGCGGTACTGGGTTCACAGACGGCACGTGTGCCACCTTGGCTGCCGATGGCGCTGCGGATGGCAACTTCACGCTGACTACCGGCGTCGAAATCGCGGGCCCTGATGCTTTTGTCACCAGCGAGAGTGGCTTCCCGATCGGGAGCGGTAATTGGATGGCTGATAGCGCCCTTGGAAAGTGGATAGGGCCGGAGAGCCCGGAGGTGAACGACGCTCCTGGTGTCTATACCTACCAAGAGACGTTCGATTTGACTAGATATAACCTCGCTTCCGTAGTGCTGACCGGCGCTTTCGCCGCCGACAATTCGGCAACTGTCACCTTAAACGGCTCGGGTACGTTAGCGACGAGTTCGGGTTTCACTTCTTTGACAGGTTTCACTATCAGTGCCGGTTTTGTTGCGGGCCTTAATACGATCGCTTTTGTCGTGACGAATGACGCCGGCGCCACAGGCAATCCAACGGGATTGATCGTGAATTTGAGCGGAACCGGCACTTTAAATGCCGTTCCGGAGCCTGCGTCATGGGTTTTCGTCGGCCTCGGATTCGCAGCCTTCGGATTTCTTTCGTTCCGCCGCCGGCTGCTTGCGTAGTCGGAGCTTCACTCCGCCAGAAACTTCTTCGTCTCCCGCAAAAATACCTCCAACTGGTCGTGATGCACCCAGTGCCCCGCGTTGTCGACCTTCACTACGCGGTGATTCTGAATAATGTCCGCCTGCCCGCCCGCCTCCGGGTCCGGCGCCCAGCTCTGCTTACCCCAGAACAACAGCGTCGGGCACGTGATGCGGGACATCACTTCTTTCGCATCTTCGATGTTGAAGCCATACGTGATGAACGTGCGCACGTAGTTGTCGAACTTCCAGGTGATCGATCCGTCGGCGTTCCAGTTGGTCCCGTGCAGCGTCAGATGCGCGGCCACCTCGTCCGATAGAAACGGGTTCGCCTCCTTCATCCGGGCAATGGCCGCCTGCAGCGTCGGATAATTGTGCGGAGCCCTGTTTTCAGCCTTGCGGATCACCTCGATCCAGTTGCGCAGACGCTCGGAGGCAGGTTTCGGCGTGCGATGCGTCACCGGCATCCCGATGCCTTCAATCGCAACGACCTTCTTCACCCGGTCCGAATACACGCCAGCATAGAGCAGGCCGACCACGCCTCCCAAAGAATGCCCGATGAGCGTTACCGGGAATCCATTAATGATATCGGCCAGAGCTGAAAGGTCCAGCACATGTTCGGCGACGCTGTACAACGCGCCGGGAGCCCACGCGCTGTTGCCGTGGCCGCGCAAATCGAGTGCGTATACGTGATAGTCGTCGCGCAGGGCGCGCGCCACCCAATCCCAGTTGCGCGCATGGTCCAGGCCGCCGTGAACCAGGATCAGCGCCGGCTTGCCTTCCGATCCCCAATCCCAGAACTGGAGCTTCAACCGGTGCGAATAGAAGAAATGTGAGACGGGTTCCATATTCAATACTCCGACCGCAGCACGTCAAAATAAATCCGGATACCTCGCAAGAACTCCGCCACCGGAACGCGTTCCTGATCGCTGTGCATGGTGGCGACCGTTGCCGCATCCACTACCATCGGCATGAATCCGTACGCCGGCACGCCTCGCTTGCGCAGTTGCACCGAATCGGTGCCATAAGGAACCAGCATCGGCGTCACCACCGCATCCGGATGCGCCTTCAACAGCGCGTTGCGTATCGCGGCGAACAGAGGCGTTTCCGCCGAGCTCATCCCGGCGTCCACCGGATTGGTCAAGCGCTCCACGGTCACGCGCCGGTCGTTGATGCGGGCCTTGATGCCGCTCTCGAACTCGTCCGCGTTCACGCTCGGCAGCAGCCGGCAATCGAGCGTCGCTTCCGCCAGCGATGGAATCACGTTCGGCTTCACCGGCGACCCCACTCCCGATTCGAGCGTGGTCGGCGATATGGTGTTCCCTTGAATCGCGCCCGTGAATTTGTTCGGCGCGAACGCGCCTCCCGCCGCTTTCAACATCGACTGGACGACTGGATTCTGTTGATCCGCATTCGTTACGTCCATGGCCTTGTGAATCGCGTCGAGCAAAATCAGGTTCGCGTTGTCGGCGATCGGTTGCGATCCGTGGCCCGCGGTTCCCTTGGCTCGAAGCCGCAGCCACAACATTTGCTTCTCGCCCACCGCGACGCCGAAGATCAGCTTGCCCTGCGCGAACAAGTCCCTGCTGCCCGCCCCGCCTTCATCCAGAACATAGGCCGGATCGATCTCGTCGAAATGATTTTTCAGCATCCATTGAATACCCAGGACGCCGTTCGATTCTTCATCGGCCGTCGACAGCATCACGATGTCGCGGGGCGGCACAATGCCCGCGCGCTTCAGTTCGATGAGAGCCGTCATCTGCTCGACGGCCAGTCCCTTCATGTCGAGCGAGCCGCGTCCCCAGATCTGCCCGTCTTCAATGACCGCTCCGAACGGATCGATCGCGCCCCACGCCTTCGCGTCCACCGGCACGACGTCGAAATGGTTGAGCAACAGCAGAGGTTTTTTCGACCGGTCGCGTCCGGGCAATCGCACGATGAGGTTCGTCTGTCCTTGCGGACCGCTCGAGTAGAGCTTGGGCGTAAATCCCGCTGCCTCCAACTCGGCCTTGATCAGCGCCGCGGCTTGAACCGTGTTGGCCGGCGGATTGACGCTCGCAATGCGCACGTATTTTTGCAGCAAATCCAGCGCGTGCTTCTCCACGTTGGGCCAATCGGGTTCCGCCGCCCACAGCGAAGAACACAGCATTACGCAAACCATAACCCGTCTGGTGGCGCGAGCTTTAGCTTGCAGCGCCGGCTTCAGCCGCCGTTCTTTCAACATTCCCTTCCTCATTTCTCCGATGGTACGTCCTTTAATTGAACACTCAAACCCGCCGAGCGATACGCTTCGATCAACGCTCCCGCCGCCGGACCATACTCGGGCTCCGCCACGCGATTGCCCTCTTCCAGCTCCATCGACATGCGATAACGCGCCAGCAAAATCTCGCTGCGGAAAACGCCGCCAAGATAACTGATGCGGCAGGCCGCCTTTTCGTCGAATATTTGTGCTCGCACCGCGCTTGCGAGCGTCGCAAGCTGCTGCGCGCCTGTCAGCAAGATCTCCCGCGCCACCGCGTCCCCATCGCGCGCCATCCTGTCCACCAGCTTCGCGAACGCCGCCACGCGCTCCCTCGGATACTCGTCGGTATAAAAACGATGCAGCAGATCGTTCGCGCTGGTCGCCCCTGCCGACGAAACCAGCGCATCGCGCAGCGCCGTTTTCGGGCCCCATCCCTCTTCATGGCGCAGAGCCGCCCGCAGCGCCTGGCGAACGATATCGAACCCTCCGCCCTCGTCGCCGAACACGTAGCCCCAGCCGCCTGCCCGCGCCGTTTTTCCTTCGCGATTGCGCCCGAACGCGATCGATCCGGTCCCGGCGATCGCGATCACTCCCGGCTCGCCGGCCGTCGCGCCCGTCAGCGCGATCGCCGCATCGTGCGTCACCAGATAGCGCTTCGCTTTAATCGCCTCGCGAACGTAGGCGCTCTTATCCGCCGCGCCGCCGCTAAATCCCAGGCACGCGGCTTCGAATTCGGCGTTCTCAAAACCGGCGGCGCGCAGGCATCCGCCCACCGCCTTCAGAAACTTCTCGCGACCCTCCGCGTTCCCCACGTGATTGCACGGACCGCCGAGCCCGACCCCGACCACCCGCCCCGATTCATCGCCCACCAGAGCCGTCGTGCTCGATTGTCCGCCATCGACGCCCAAAAATAGTTTCACGGCGCCACCACCTTATATATACGCGCTCCGTACCCTCGGGCGATTTCCTGGAATCCCCACGACCCAGGGTCTTCGCGCATATCGTCCGCGCCCCAGTCGGTATCGTTCATCAGGATGTAATCGACCCCGCGCTCATGCAGGTCCCGGCTGGCCCAACGGCGCATGTCGACCGGCGCCGGAATCACATCGGTCTGCGGATCGGCTGAAATCTTCACCCAATGCCCGGATGGTTCCATTGCCTCCACCTGCAATCGGACATTTGCATAGTCGAACGACGTGTCCACTCTCACCTCGTCTACGAATTCAAATTTTCCGAAGTCCGTATCGAGATACATTCCCGGCGCCGCGACCTCCCACGACCGCCATCGGGTGGCCGGTGAATTGTCGAACGCCATCTGCACATCCCAGGGATTCGGCCACGCCCTCAGCCTCCATGCCGGATTGCGCGGCAACTCCGCCCCCTGGTAAAAATATCGCAGCTCGTGGACTTTGAATTCTTCGAGCGGCGCGCCCACGCCCGTTTCGAGCACCCTCACACGTCGCACCGTCCTTACCGGAAACTTGAAGGTCAGGCGCCGCGTCGGCTGCCGGCTCTCATCCCAACCCGCATCGAGAATATCCGCCAGGTCGTCGTTCAAAGCCGCCTGAAAACTCACCAGCACTTCGTGCGTCGTATACGAATCGGCCACGCCGTTCACCGCCAGCACGCGCGCCCCTTTCGGAACATTGTCGTCGATCAGACGCGCGATCCCGTATCCGCCGAAATTTTGCGCCAGATACCGGTCCTGAGGAATTTTTCGAATCGCCTGCTTCCACAAAATCCGGTCCAAATGCCACGCGTAGGGCGCCGAGTAACGAGGAATCATCGACGGCCACGACAACACCGCATGAAACAGCACCATCGCCGCCAACAGCGGCGTCCAAGGCACAGCCATCGCCATCGCCAGCGAAAAAAACGGCAGACAGGGAATCAGGAAGCGCGTCCCGACGTTGGTGAAGAATGGCAGAAACAGCAGCAACCCCGGCAGCAGCAATCGACGTCCTTCGCGAAAACGCAGCGCCAACAGGGCCAGCGGTGCCAGCAGAAAAAACGGCCCGAGCAGCCCGGTTGTCTTCTCGCCGCGTACCGTCACTTCGAGCGGCAGCGTCCATTTATTTTCCACCCCGTAACGACTCAGGAAATCGGCGTACTCCTGCTCCGCGACAATGCGCCTGTATGGATTGCGGAAAATCCTGTTCAAAAAAGGAGCCACTGGATTCTGCGCGTAAATCCAGTCCTTCGCCATCCACGGCAGGATCATCGCCGCCGCGCATGCCGCCACCACCGCGCATTGCCGCACCTTTCGCGACTTCCACGCCACGAACAGGAACGCGTAAATCGTCATCGCAACCGCCGTGTACTTCGCCGCGTAACAATACCCGGCCAGCAATCCAATTGGGATCAGGAGCCTCGGCTCCCTCACCTCATCCCAGATTTCTAAAAAGTAGAAAACTGAAAACACGATCGCCGCCACTCCGCAATCGTTATAGGCAATCGACCCGTCAAGCCCGACCACCGGACTCGCATACACTAGCAGGGCTCCCGCCGCGCCCACCCAAGGCTTCCCGATTCGCCGTCCATACGCGAACATCGCCATCGCCAGCGCCACCAGAAATGCGTAATGCACCAGCGCCGCCGACGAATGCTTCCCGATCGCGAACGCCGGGAGGAACAGCATCTCCACTCCCGCGCTCAGGTTGGCGTACATGTTCGTGATGACCGGCTCGAATCCATGTACGCGCAGGTATCGCGCCACCAGGCCCAGATGATAAGCCGACCCGTCCGGACTGGACTCCGGCGCCCAGGCGTGAAAGAAGTAAAGGACGGTGAACGCCGCAAAGATCGCGCCACAGAATTTCTTCAGCACACCGCTAAGAGGCTCGACTGGGTCGCCTTTCGATCGCCATGAGCCCTGCCACACGGCCCATGCAATCGGGACGAGGAGCAGCCCCACCACGAGCGGCCTGTAGGCGATTTTCAGCGCTAAAATCGCGAACACCGCCAAATTCAGCACGCTCGCGCCCAGCACGAAGGCTAGAGGAAATCGCTCCGGCCGCTTCAGCGGAGCATGCGCCCAGTCCACTATCAGCGCGCCCGTCGCGTAGCACGCCGCCACGGTCACCGCCGCTCCCAACAGAGCCCAGAAAGCCTGCCACATTACTGCGTCAGCCCGATGCGCGTCAGAATAAATCCGAGCTTCGCGCCATCCGTCGGCGAAACCCACACTTTGTCGATCGACGCGGCTAAGAACGTGTCTTTCAGCGGCTCCACCCACTCCGGCGGTACGGCTTTTTCGTAGTGATACTCGCCGGACGCCGTGTAGTGAACGCTCTCCAGCACGCGATCGTTCACCAGGAAACTCATCGTCACCGGACCCGTCACTTTAAACGTCACCTCCGGCAAACTGAAGTCGATCGCGTAGCGCAGCCGCAGATTCGTTCGCGGCACCACCTTGACGGTCGGCTTCTGATTCGTCCATTTCCACGCCGCCGGTTCGCCCGCCGAAATGTCCTGCACGAAGTGCGACGCAGCGTCGCTATCGGCCATATTCACCATGCGCGACATCCGGTGCGGCCGCGCGTCCTCAAACGGCTGCCTCTGCACCGGAGGCGCATAAGGTTCGGGCATATTCTGGCACGACGATAAAATCACCGCGCTACTGGCAATCCACAGGCGAGAATGCACTTCCCTGTTACTATAGCGAACTGTTAAATTAAAGACATATTCACTTGCGTCGCGTCTGACGATAATAGGTATCCCCGCTATGAAACTTTTTGCTTTGGCCGCCGCCAGCGCGGCATTTCTCCGCGCTCAGGCGCCTCTCCAGCTTCCCATCAACCCGATGCCGCCCGATACGGTCGTGGCGGTCTCCGATGGCAAGCCCATCACGGCGGGCGAAATTCGCACGCTGCTCGAGAGCGGCGACCCCAGCCTGATCAATCTGGCCAAGCAAAGTCCCGAAAACTTTCTCTCGAATCTGACCTTCCTCCGCTATCTCGCCGCCGAGGGTGAAAAGGTACACATCGCCGACCTGAGCCCCTGGAAGGAGCAGTTGCAGATCATGCACGACCGCATCATCTTCACCGCTATGGTGAATCGTATCCGCGAGGAGTACAGCGTCCCGGACCAGGCCATCGGCGATTTCTATACCCGTAACAGCACCCGCTACGAACAGGCCCGCATTAAGGTCATCGCCATCGGTTTCTGCCCCACTCCGCCGACCACAGGCGGAACCTCGGTCGAGGACATCAAGAAGGCCGCGCAAGCCGCCCTCGAGGCCGCGCATTGCCCCAGCAAACGCACCGAAGATCAGGCGCACGACTTCGCGCTCGGACTGGTCGGAAAAATTCGCGGCGGCGCCGATTTCGTGAAGCTCGTCGCCGAATACTCTGAGGACGCGGACTCCAAGGCCACGGAAGGCGACTTCGGCCTCGTCACCCGCGACAATTCCTTCAAGCCCGAAATCAAGGCCGCCGTCTTCGCCCTGCACAACGACGAAGTCAGCGACCCCATCCGCTCCGGGACCTTTTTCTACATCGTCAAGATCAAGGAAAAGGCCGTGCAGCCGCTGGCGAACGTGCGCGAATCCATCATCCAGGAGTTCAAACAAAAACACTTCACCGACTGGCTGGAGGATGTCAACAAGCGCTTCAAGCCCGTCATCGAGCGTCCCGACTTCTTCGTCACCCCCATCGCCCCGAAACCCAGCGGTCCGCCCCAACTCATCAAGCCGGAATGACGTCCGCGTTCCTGCCGCCCGTGCTTGTGGCGCACGCGCCCACGCGTGCCGCGTCGACACTCGTGTCGACGCCAGTTTCGTAACATGCTCCCTCCCCTCTCCGGCCCCCAAATCCGAGTCGAGCTTCGCAACACCCTCGGCCCCCACCTGGCCGCAACCTCGATCCCAAAACGGCTGATCCTGCTCGACCGCGAGGTCCTCGCAAAACAAGGCGACTTCGAACGCATCCTGATCCACGAAATTTTTCACTTCGCCTGGGTCCGCCTCTCCAACGCCTCCCGCCGCGATTGGGAAAACCTCCTCGCGTCAGAAAAAGCCCCCGGCGAACTCGGCTGGAGCGCCGAGTGGCGCAAGCTGAAACTCAACTCCACCGACGCCCGCCTCCGCTCCCCCAAATGGAGACGCTACGCCCGCGAGAGCTTCTGCGATTCCGCGGCCTGGCTCTTTGCCGATTTAAAAAAACACGACGAGTTCACCCTCCCCGCCGCCTCCCGCCGCGCGCGAAAACTCTGGTTCGAGAGGAATTTTGCATCCCATGCAATCGCTATATAATCAAATCAGCGTGATATTCCGTTCCATTGCCGCCGCGGCCGTTGTCTGTGCCGCCCTGTCCATCACCGGCTGCTCCTATTTTCCCATCAAGAAAGTGGACGCCGCCGTGAAAGCCGAGAACGACCGCAAGCCCGCGCCCGATTTCACGCTGAAGGACGTCGACGGCAAGCCGGTCAAGCTTTCCGACTATCGTGGCAAAGTCGTCCTGCTGAATTTCTGGGCCACCTGGTGCGGCCCCTGCAAAATCGAGATCCCCTGGTTCATGGATTTTGAGCAGACTTATAAAGACAAGAATTTCGCCGTGCTCGGCGTCTCGCTCGACGACGATGGCTGGGATTCGGTCAAGCCGTACATTGCCCAGAAAAAAGTCAACTACCGCGTGATGATCGGCACGGAGCAGGTGGCGCAGCTATACGGCGAAGTCGATTCGCTGCCGACCACATTTATGATCGACCGCGAAGGTCGCGTCGCCGCGGTCCACGTCGGCTTGGTGAGCAAGAGTGATTACATCCATGACATTGTCCAACTTCTCGATGCCCCGGTACCGGCTCGCGGCGGCATTGCTGTCGAGCCTGTGCTGTTTCGGACAAAAT
>OCZT010003846.1_pt1 | contig 15300 bp, 11 predicted proteins | sample 1539031 | NCBI WGS metagenome assembly OCZT01 (sample SAMEA3539308, study PRJEB22396) | soil metagenome | biome: tundra; feature: field; material: soil | place: USA | collected 2010-05 | depth 0.15 m | reverse complement strand
CACCCTGTCCGTCGTCCGGGCCAGCTGGCGGACGGTCGCGGTTCCCATCGTCCTGATCACCGCTCAGCTGCTGATCCTGGCCGGGCTGGCACTCACCGCCACGCTCGGGCAGATCCTGCTCCGCCCGGGTACCCCGGTCGGGCTGCCCCCCCTGGCCTGGGCCGGAGCGGCGGTAGCAACCGCGGGCGGCCTGGTCGCGGTGCTGGTCGCGGCCCGGCGCACGTTGTCCAGGACGGTGGTCGAGCAGTGGCAGCGGGCCAGCCGCGGCGGCGCGGAACGTGGCTGGGTGGTGGACGCGATCCTGCTCACCGCCACCGTGGCTGGCCTGATCGAGCTACGGGTCAGCGGCCAGATCGGTTCCGCCCGCCAGGGGGCGCTCGGGCTGCTGGTGCCTGGGCTGCTCGGGGTGGCCGTGGCCGTGGTGGCCTCGAGGCTGCTGGTGGTGGCGTGCCGGGCCGGTTTCGGCGTCACCCGGCGCCGCGGCTGGATCGGCCCGTTCCTGGCCCTGCGGCACGTCGCCCGGCGACCCGGCGGGATGCGGACCACGATCGTGCTGGCTACCGCGTTCGCGCTGGCCGGGTTCGCCGTAGCCACCTGGTCGGTAGCGCTGACCAACGTCCGGAGCGTCGCGGACGCCAGGGTGGGCGCGGCCGCCGTCCTCACCGTGACCCCGCCCACCGGCACCAGCCTGGCCCGCATCGTGGACAGGATCGACCCCGGCGGGCGGCAGGCCATGGCCGTCGACGAGTACACCAGCCTGTCCGGCAGCACCGCCGGGCAGGTTCTGCTGGGCGTGGACCCGCAGCGATTCGCCAGGATCGCGGCCTGGCAGCCGCAGTGGGCCGGCCAGCCGCTTACTTCGATCGCCGCGGCGCTAGAGCCGCCCGCGCCCGCGCCGGTCGTGCTGAACGGCGATGCCGTGCGGATCCGGTTCCGCGGCCAGAACGTGGTGCCCGCTCTCAGCACCCTGGTGCTCGACGTCTATGAGGAGGGCGCGGTGGCGGGTGGGCAGACGCCGCTGTACTTCGGCACGGCCAACGGCTCGCACTCGTCCGTTCAGCCGCTGACAGGATGCCCGTGCGTGCTGGCCGACCTGACCGTGTCGGCGCCCCCGCCGGCACTCGGAGCCGCCACTATCGGCCCCGTTTCGGTATCCGGTTCGATCGCGGTCACCGGTGTCGACGTCCGGTCTGGCCGTGGCCGGTGGACGCCGGTGGACGCGGGGCTCGGCACTGCGGGACACTGGCGGCCTGGCGGGCCGGGGGGGTCGCCCGGGGATCAGCTGCACTTCACCGCGAGCAGCTTGACCTGGCAGTTCAAATCCGGACCGGGCCTCAGCCCGGCGATCGCGTCGGTAGACCGGCCCGATCCGCTGCCGGCCCTCATCGCCCGGAGCCTGGCCAGCGGCCCAGGGAACCGTTACCGGATAACCGGGCTGGATGGCAATGCGCTGGAGCTCATTGCCGACGAGCCCACGGCCGAGCAGGATCGCGCCTCGCGCGAACTGGTCCTCGCCCGGATGCTGGCCATCACCACGCGCGGCGGTTCGCTGGTGCTCGCGACCCACGATCCGGAGGTGGCGGAGCGCTGTGACCGGGTGCTGGACCTGAGCCATCGGCGGCCGGGGCCGGCCGACGCGGCCTCCCTGGCCGAACGTGACAGCCGTCACACCTGAGGGCCCAGCAAGTAATGGCTGGCCCACACAATGGCCCGCCATTCTTGGTGAATTACATGCCATAGCTTTAACAGTCAATGGTTTTCTGTTGACCGTCACGCATCGTACGTTCGCGGCAACCCTTAGCAGGGCAAAACGGACCTAGGCACGGACCGGCCGTCCGGCGAGCTCTGCCCCCCGCGAACGCAGGAGGAGCACATGCTACGAAGATGGTGCGTACCCCTGGCCGGCCTTGGCCTGGTGCTCGGCTCGATCGCCGCTGCAGGCACGGCTTCCGCAGCGCCGGCCTCGCCGCATGCCCAGGCCGCCCACGTAATCGGGCCGGCCGCGCATCTGGTCGGGCCGGCAAGTCATGGAACCAGACCGCTGGTAGCACACGGCGGGCCGGTGAACGCCGCTGAGAGCACTAACTGGTCGGGGTACGCAGCCAACGGCGGGACCTACACGAAGGTCTCGGCGAGTTGGGTAGAGCCCACCGGCACCTGCTCCGGCAGCGCCCAGTACTCGAGCTTCTGGGTTGGGCTTGACGGGTTCAGCAGCAGTTCCGTCGAGCAGACCGGCAGCGAGGTGGACTGCTCCGGCCGCACCGCCCAGTACTACTCCTGGTACGAGATGTACCCGGCCTACCCAGTCAACTTCAGCGACACGGTGCGGCCCGGTGACCACTTCACCGGCTCCGTCACCTTCAACGGCGGCAGCAGGTACACCCTGGTGCTGGCCGACACCACCCGGGGCTGGAGCCACATCGTCAACGCGTCCCTGAGCGGGGCAGCGAACTCCTCGGCGGAGGTCATCGCCGAGGCGCCCTGCTGCACTGCCAGCGGCGGCATCCTGCCCCTGGCGCACTTCAGCCCGGTCACCTTCAGCAACGCCACTGTTGACGGCTCGGCGATCGGCAACTTCAACCCGACCCAGATCATCATGATCAACAACAGTGGCACGCCCAAGGATTCCATCTCCTCGCTCAGCGGAGGCACCAGCTTCACGGCCACCTGGCTGAGAAGCAACTAACCGCCTGCCTGCTAGTGGGCTGTCAGAGGGGTCTTGTGAGCGAACGGCGGCCAGAAGGGACTCCTCTTACAGACCACTAGGCTCTGTCCCGGCCGCCCATCGGGCGGCCGGGACAGAGCTGTGTGCGGGCCGCGGCGGCGCGGGGAGGCAGCCGCGCGGAAAGGCAACCGCGCGGGAAGACAAGCGCGCGGGAAGACAACGGCGCGAATTAACGCGCCTGACACAACGGAATGATTAGCGTGTAATCTGGGCGCCGTTTTATATCACGTGACTCACTAATGGTGAGGCGCGCCTAGGGTTCCGCCGTCGCTCCAGTGCCTCCGGCAGGAGGGCTGGTGCGACGGGCCTGGACCGAGAGGCGAGGCGGGTGCGCTTGCGGACCCGTTCCACGGCGGGACAAAAGCCCGGGAGGTTAGCCGTGCCCGGCTGCCTCCGGCCGGGCCCCGTCATCCGGAGCGCGCGTGACAGATCAGCCGCACCCTGAGCCATCTCCCCGCCAGCCCGGCAAGCCACACCGGCACCTGCCCGCCGGCTTCTCCGCCGATGACATGCATGAGGGCTACGGGCCCGAGGCTCGCTACGCGGTCGCCGCCGAGGCGCGACTGCCATCCACCCGCTGGGAGGAGGAGGTGGCCCGGGGGCTGGAACTCGGCCTGCCGGGGGCTGACTCGATCAGGGACCGGCGCATCCCCACGTTCTCCCGGGGAGAACTGCCGCACTTCGCCGGGATCAACACCTTCCTCAAGGCGCCGTTCGTCGAAGACGTGCGCACCTGCGGCGAGTACGACGTGGCCGTCTTGGGCGCCCCTTTCGACGGTGGCACCACCTACCGGCCCGGCACCCGGTTCGGGCCGCAAGGCATCCGCCGCATCTCCGCCCTGTACGGCCCGTACAGCTTCGAGCTCGGGGTGGATCTGCGTGAGTCGATCACCATCTGCGATCTCGGCGACGTGTTCACCATCCCGGCGAACATCGAGAAGACGTTCGACCAGATCAGCAAAGCGGTCGGGCACGTTTACAGCTCCGGGGCGTTCCCCGTGGTCCTCGGGGGGGACCACTCGATCGGCTATCCGACGACCCGGGCCGTCGCCGAGCACCTCGACGGCAAGCTCGGGATCATCCACTTCGACCGGCACGTGGACACCCAGGAGACCGACCTCGACGAGCGGATGCACACCACGCCCTGGTTCCACGCCACCAACCTGCCGAACGTGCCCGCGGAGAACCTGGTGCAGATCGGCATCGGCGGCTGGCAGGCACCCCGCCCCGGGGTCAAGGTCGGCCGGGAGCGCCGCACCACGATCATGACAGTCACCGACTGCGTCGAGATGGGCATCGAGGCCGCGGCGGAGCGCGCCCTGGAGGTGGCCTGGAAGGGCGCCGAGGCCGTCTGGCTGAGTTTCGATGTCGACTGCCTCGACGCGGCGTTCGTGCCCGGCACGGGGTGGCCGGAGCCTGGCGGCTTCCTGCCCCGCGAGGTCCTGAAGTTCATCCAGTTGATCGCCGAGCGCCCGCTGGCCGGCCTGGAGGTCGTGGAGTGCTCGCCGCCCTACGACAACGCGGAGATCACCGCGCTCATCGCCACCCGGGTCATCTGCGACACGCTTGGCTGCCTGGTCAGGGCCGGGCACCTGCCGGCCAGGGCGGCACGGGAGGGCGCGCCGTGACCAAGCCGTCAGTCCCCCCTTCGGCTGCGCCGTCTTCCGCTGGAGCGGCGCCGGGTCCCGCGACTGGACCGGACGCCGTCGGCCCGGGCCCGGTCGCGGAAGTCGAGGAGTTGCGGCTCACGTTCCGCCGCGGCGGCCGGGACATCTACGCGCTGCGCGGCGTCAGCCTGCAGATCCGCGCGGGCGAGATCCTCGGCCTGGTCGGCGAGTCGGGATCCGGTAAGAGCGTATTCGGCCTGTCGCTGCTCGGCCTGATCCCCGCCGAGTCCCGCCCGGTGGTATCCGGCCGGGTCGCGGTGTGCGGCCAGGACATGCTGAACGGGCCTGCGGACGTGCGCCGCAAGGTGCGGCGTGAGCACCTGGGCGCCGTGTTCCAGGACCCGATGACGTCGCTCAACCCCACGATGCGCGTCGGCCGCCAGGTCGCGGAGGCCGCTGGCTCGACCGGCGAGGCGGTCCGGCTCATGCGGGCGGTCGGCATCCCTGACGCCGGACGCCGGCTCGCCAGCTACCCGCACGAGCTCTCCGGCGGCCTGCGGCAGCGCGTGATGATCGCGATGGCGGTGGCGGGCAACCCGGCGCTGGTCATCGCCGACGAGCCGACCACCGCGCTGGACGTCATCGTGCAGGCACAGGTACTCGGCCTGCTCCGGTCGCTGCGGGACGAGATTGGCTGCAGCGTGCTGATGATCACCCATGACCTGGGCGTGGCGGCGCAGGTGGCCGACAGGGTAGCGGTCATGTACGCGGGCCGGCTGGCCGAGGTCGGCCCGGCGGCGGCCGTCCTGCGGTCCGCGGCTCACCCTTACAGCCTGGCCCTGACCCGGGCCCGGCTGTCGCTATCGGCAGAGCGAGGCAGGACGCTGGCCACCCTGCCGGGTGAGGTGCCTGATCCGGCTGACCCGCCTCCCGGGTGCCCGTTCGAGCCCCGGTGCGCCCTCGCCGTCAGCGAATGCCTGACGAGCCCACCTGATCTCGTTGTGGTGGAAGAAGGTCATCTGAGCGCCTGCATCCGGCCGCCTGCCGAGGTGACCGCGGCGGCCGCGCAGGTGGCCCCCGCCGGGGCAGAACTCACCGCGGTCCGCACGCCGGGAAGCCAGGCTGCGGTGGCGGTGCGGGATCTGACCAAGACGTTCCGGGTGTCCGCCGGCCGCCGGCGCGGCCTGCTTACCGCGCTGGGCGGCGTGGACCTCGAGGTGGCCGAGGGCGAGTCGGTCGCGATCGTGGGGGAGAGCGGCTCGGGGAAGTCCACGCTGCTGAGGATCATCGCGGGGCTGGAGCGCGCGGACAGCGGCCAGCTGGCGCTGGGGGCCGGAGCCAGGCCGCAGATGGTTTTCCAGGACGCCGGGGCATCCCTCACGCCATGGCTGACCGTCGGAGCCCTGATCGCCGAGCGGCTGCGGGGTACTGGCCGGCCGGGGGCCGGCCTGAACGCTGCGGGCCGCCGGCAGCGGGTAGCGGACGCCCTGGCCCATGTGGGCCTGCCGGTGGAGGTGGCCTCCGCCCGGGCCGCCCAGCTGTCCGGCGGCCAGCGGCAGCGGGTCGCGCTGGCCAGGGCCACCGTGATCACGCCGGAGGTGCTGCTCTGTGACGAGCCCACCAGCGCGCTCGATGTCTCCCTCGCCGCGGGCGTGCTCAACCTCATCGGCCGCCTGCGCCGCGAGCTCGGCATGGCCGTGCTGTTCGTCACGCACGACCTGTCGGTCGCCCGGGTGGTCGCCGACCGGATCGCGGTGATGTACCTGGGCCGCATCGTCGAGCTCGGCCAGGCCGCGGAGGTCGTTGCCCGGCCACGCCATCCGTACACGAAGGCGCTGGTGAGCGCGGTCCCGGAACTCGGCGCCCCGCTGGTTGCCGCACAGCCGCTTGCCGCACAGCCGCTTGCCGCACAGCCGTTTGCAATACAGCCGTTTGCCGCACAGGGCGAGCCGGCCAGCGCGCTCGACCCGCCGCCCGGCTGCGCCTTCCACCCGCGGTGCCCGATCGCCGAGCCCGCGTGCGCCGATCCGGCCCTGATCCCGCGCCTGGTGAGGCTGCCCGGCGACCCGCCGCACACCGTCGCGTGCATCCGCTCGGAGGTGACCTGAGATGGCCGTCGCGGAACCATACCTGGCCCCGGTCAGGCGCATGGGACTGCCGCGCCTGCTGCCCGCGGGCAGCAGCCCGCTCGACTGGGCCGCGGCCGGGCTGCTCGTCCAGGTCACCGCCATCGCGCTGCTGGCGCCGGTGCTGGCCCCGCACAACCCGATCCAGCCGGTGGGCCTGCCCCAGCTGCCACCGGGCTCGTCGGGCTTCCTGCTCGGCACCGACAGCATCGGCCGCGACATCCTGTCCCGGGTGCTGATCGGCTGGCGGTCCAGCTGGTTCGCCGCCCTGGCGGTGATCGCGTCGGGCCTGGTCATCGGGGGGCTGATCGGCCTCGCCGCAGGCACCCGCGGCGGGCTGCTGGACACCAGCCTGATGCGGATCACCGACGGCTTCCTGGCGCTGCCGGCGCCGGTGCTGGCCATCGCGGTGGTGGCGGCGCTCGGACCCGGGTTCGTGCACACGCTGATCGCGGTGGCCATCGTGTGGTGGCCGTTCTACGCACGGATCGTCCGGGGGGAAATCCGGTCCCTGGCGGCCCGGCCGCACGTGGAGGCGGCGAGGCTGGCGGGGGCCGGCCCGCTGCGGCTCGCGTTCCGGCACCTGCTGCCGGGCGCCATTCCCGCGGCGATCGTCACCGCGAGCCTCGACGTGGGCAACCTGGTGCTTACCCTGGCCGCCCTGTCGTTCCTCGGGCTCGGCCAGCCGCAGCCCGCACCGGAACTGGGCGCGGACACCGCCAGGAACCTCCCCTACCTGCTGCAGGAGTGGTGGATCCCGGTCATGCCGGGGATCGCCGTGATGCTGCTCGCCCTGGCCGGCAACCTCGCCGGTGACGGGCTGCGCAACCTGCTCAGCGACCGGTAGCGAAGGAGCAGCGGATGATCACGCTCATCATCAAGCGACTCGCCGCGGCTGTCGTCATCATCGTGTTCCTGACCGCCGTGATGTTCACCCTGCAGAAGGTGTCCCCGGTCGACCCGGTGCACGCGATGCTGGGCGCGCAGGCCTCCGGCCAGGAGATCCTCGCGGAACGCCGCCGCCTGGGCCTGGACCGGCCGGTGGTGGAGCAGTACTTCAGCTACCTGGCCGGCCTGCCCAGGGGCAACCTCGGGATGTCCTACCGCACGCGCAGGCCGGTCAGCACCGACCTCGCGTCCTTCGTCCCCGCGACCGCGGAACTCAGCACCTACGCGCTGCTGTTCGCGCTGATCCTGGCCGCCCTGCTGGCCATCGGCAGCACCCTGCGCTGGCCCGGGGCGGGCCTGCTGCGGGTGGGCCTGATCGCGGGCGCGTCCGTGCCGGCCTTCCTGCTGGCCATTGCCGGGATCCTCATCTTCTACCAGCGGCTGGGCTGGCTGCCCGCGACCGGGCGGACGAGTTACGCCGACGCGCCCACCGGGCCGACCGGCTTCCTGACCATCGACGGGCTGATCGCCGGGCGCCCGGTGGTGACCCTGGACGCGCTGCGCCACCTGCTGATGCCGGCCCTGGCCGTCGCGGCGGTGCCCGCCGTGTCGATCGGCAGGGTGCTGCGCTCGAGCCTCATCAGCGGGATGCGCAGCGACTACGTGCGGACGGCGAGGGCCAAGGGCCTGTCCGAACGGCACATCGTGGTGGCTCACGTGCTCCGCAACTGCCTCGGTGCCGCGCTGTCCATGACCGGCCTGCAAGTGGGCCTGATGTTCTCCGGGGTGCTGGTGGTGGAGCAGGTATTCGCCTGGCCCGGTATCGGCCAGTACATGGCGCAGAGCATCCCGGCGGGGGATTTCCCCGCGATAGCCGGGGTCACCCTCCTGCTCGGGGTCGTCTACGTCGCCGTCAACGCCATCGTGGACATCCTGCAGGCCGTCGCGGATCCGAGGATCGATGCCTGACATGGGCGGATAGCGAGGAAACCATGCCACTGCAACCCCTGTTCGTCGGCGACCCGGCGCTGATCGTGGTCGACATCCAGCGCGGGTCCGCGTCGCCAGGCCAGGAGTCCGGCATCCCGCATATGCCGGGGGCGCTGGAGCGTATCGCCCGCGCCGAGCTCATTGTCGCGGCGGCCCGGGCGGCGCGGGTGCCGGTGATCTTCTTCCAGGAGGCGCACCGCCGCAGCGGCGTCGATTTCGGGCGCGAGCTGGACGGAACCGAGGACGTGCACTGCCTGGAAGGCGACCCCGGCACGGAGCTCTGGCCCACCCTGCAGCCCGCCGACGACGAGTACCACATCGTCAAGCGGCGTTATTCGGGATTCATCGGGACCGAGTTCGAGCTGCTGCTGCGCGGCCTCTCCGTCAGCACGCTCGTGCTTATCGGCGGTCTCACCGACGTATGCGTGCACTACACCTTCGCCGACGCCCACCAGCGGGACTACTACGTCCGGGTGGTCGAGGACTGCGTCGGCGGGTCGTCCGAGGCGCGGCACCTGGCATCGCTCGACGCCATGGAGTACCTGCAGGCGGGGGCGCGCCGCAGCACACAGGAAATCACCGACGCGTTCGCGGTCCTGGCCGCGCAGCGCACCCTCACCGCAACTGGAGCAACCCGATGATCCGAAAGCGCACCTGTCCCCCTGTGGTCACGGCTGTGGTCACGGCCGCGGTGGCCGCGCTCGGCCTCGCCGCGTGCGGCTCGTCCGCCAGCAGCAGCCAGGCGGTCAAGCCGCCGACGAGCCACACGCTCAGCCTCAGCTTCCTGGAATACCCTGGCAACGGCGCCACCGACCCGGCCATCTACTACGCAGGCCAGGGCATCGTCCTGCAGGACAACATCTACCAGGGGCTGCTTCAGTACCAGGGGGGCACGGCGACGCCGACGATCATCCCTGACCTGGCGACCAGCTGGAAGGCGTCCGCGAACAACACGGTTTTCACCCTCGCGCTGCGCCACGGCGCAGCGTTCCACGACGGGACGCCGTTCACGTCCGCTGCGGTGGAACCGTCCTTCGCGCGTGACGTCGCGGTCGGCCAGGGTCCGTTCTACATGCCCGCGGAGGTCGCCTCGGTGGCCACCCAGGGTGCGTACCAGGTGACGATCACGCTGAAGAACCCCAATCCCAACTTCCCCGCCTATCTCGCCTCCGCCTACGGGCCGCGGATGATGAGCCCGGCCGGCCTGGCCGCTCATGCGGGCACCGACCACGACGAGACCTACCTGCGCACGCACGACCTGGGCAGCGGCCCCTACGAGCTGACACAGGCCAAGATCGGCTCCATGTACGAGCTGAAGGCCTTCAGCGGGTACTGGGGGCCGAAGCCGTACTTCACCACCGTGAATCTGCCGGTGATCTCCTCCTCGGCGACTCAGCAGCTCGAGTTCGACAAGGGCGCGCTGGCCGCCGTCATGCACGACCTCCCCGAGTCGGCGGTCCGCGCCTACCTGAAGCAGTCCTCGGTGCGCAGCTACTCGCTGCCGACACTCAACTCGGACTACCTCTACGTCAACCCGGCCGTCGGCTTCCTGACCACCGCGGCGCACCGGACGGCTCTGCTCGAAGCGGTCAACGTCAAGAGCATCTACACGGAGGTGTTCACTGGCCGGGCGACGATCGCCAGCCAGGCCTACCCGGCGCACATCCGGCGCACATGATGAAGCCTGGTTTCGCGGCGCAGGACATCCCGTACCGGCCGGCCGCGCTGGCCGCCCTGGTCAAGACGCTGCCGTCGGGCCAGCGGACGTTCACGGTCGGCTACGACTCGTCGTCACCGGACAACCAGCTCGTGGCGAACCTGCTGTCTGCTGAGCTCACGCCGCTGGGGCTCAACGTCACCGTGCAGTCCTACCCGACCGCGCAGATCTACGGCTGGGCACCGCCGGCACCGACGGCCAAGGGCGCGCCCGACGTGGTGCTCGACGGTGGCTGGCCGGACGCCGCTCCGCCCTACATGTGGGCCCACATCAGCTTCGACCCGAACGGCGGCCTGAACTACCTGCACTGCTCGTCCCCGGCGATCACCAACCTCCTCGGGCCGGGCCTGGCCGCAGGGAGCCCGCAGATCTTCTCGAAGATCGGCGTCCTGTCCGTGGCCACCGGCTGCTGGGACAACCTGGTGAACCAGAACGACTTCATGGTGGCCCAGCCATGGCTCAAGGGCGTCGCCGCGGCTCACGTCGTCACCTACCCCAACTCCCTCAACCTGTTCGCGCTGTCCGTAGGTTAGGGGGCCGGAAGGGAGGCACGCATGGGCTCTGGGGTACGCAGGATCGTGCCGCTCACGCTGGGCTGGGAGGACCTGCCCAAGTCGGTGTCGGTGGAGGGCGCGTCCGATCAGGAGCAGTTGCGGGAGCCGGTGCCCGGGGTGCTCCTGGAGTGCGACGGCGGCTGGCTGCTGCTTGATACCGGATTCAACGCGGCGCTCATCACCGACCCGGCGCTGCGCCGCCGGTTCCACGGTGACCCGGCGATCCAGCCGGTGCTGCCGGGCCCCGGCGAGCCGCTGGACGAGGCCCTGGCCCGGGTCGGCGTGGACATCGCGGACATCTACGCCGTGGCCGTCAGCCACCTGCACAACGACCACGCGGGCGGGCTGAAGCACTTCGCCGGGCGGGTGCCGGTGCACATCCAGCGGGCCGAACTGGACTATGGGTTCTCCAGCCCGCCCGGCCCGGAGGACAACGGCATCTTCCGGGTGGATTTCGACGACCCGCGGATCGACTGGCGCGCGGCCGAGGGTGACGCGGAGATCGCGCCGGGGGTCACCGCGGTCCTCACGGCCGGGCACACGCCTGGCCATCAGAGTTTCGTGGTCAGCCTGGACGGCTCGGTCGGCGGCGGAGGTTTCGTGTTCGCCTTCGACGCGGCCGACCTGACCGAGAACATCGAGCGCGAGGTGGCGGTGGGCGGCCGGATCGGGGCCGGGCCCGAGGTGAGCGAGGAGCAGATCCGCAAGCTCAAGCGGATCGCCGCCGAGCGCGGCTACCGCCTCATCCCCGGCCATGACCCGGTCGCCTGGCCCGCCCTCACCGCCGAGCTCAGCCAGGTGCCGCCCGGGCCCCGCTGAACTGTGGCTACGCTCTGATCATGACTGATCAGCGGCGCACGGTGCGCCGGGAGGACGGCCGGCTGCTCGATGTGCTGACCATCGGGCCCGAGGATGGCTTCCCGCTTATTTTCCACAACGGAATATAAGATGATCAAGGTATCACCAGGTCAGTGGCTATATCGATCATGATTGGGAGCCAAACTAGGTAGCCAACGAAGGCTGCCGCGAGCCGTAGCGTCCTCGGTAGGCACCTGCTGCGAGGGTCACGCTGGCAGGTTGCCGGTGTGGCCCGTTCATTATTTCCGAGCAGAGGTTCGAGCCATGACAGTCACCACGGACACCCGTTCGATAGCTCCCCTGACAGTCACCGTCGAGGAAGCGGCAAGCATTATCGGCTGCAAGAGGTCGAAGATGTTCGAGCTGATCCGCACCGGGGCAATACTCAGTGTCAAGATCGGCCGGTCTCGGCGCATCGAGATTGACGAGTGCCGCGCCTACGTGGCCCGCCACCGTGACGAGATCCAGCCATGACCAGCCCCGCGCGGGCCAGCCGCCCGAGACTCCGTGAACCGCGTGACAGACGACGGCTCCGCGATCATACTGCCCCTGTAGCGGTAAGGGGGTTGACGATGGGCAGGCGGGCACCCGGCGAAGGCTCCGTGTTCTTTGACCAGGGCAAAGGGTACTGGGTTGGCCTGCTGGACATCGGCCGCAACCCCAGGACGGGCCGCAGGATCAGGCGCAAGGTGTCCGGGGCAACAGAGACCGAATGCCGGGGCAACCTGGATGAGCTGCGGGCGACTCTCAAGCAGACCGGGACTGTACCCCGCAGGGATACCACCGTCAGGCAGCTCGTTGAGGGATGGCTGGCCAACCCGCCCCCCGAGATCAAGTCGGCGCAGACCCGCCAGGGCCATGCCATCGCGGGGCGCAGGATCATTGCCGCACTCGGCCACATCAAGGCTGTCCGTCTGGAGGCCGACGAGGTAGAGGCATTCCTCCGGGTCATGGTCGAGGACGGCTACGCCACGGGGACTATCAAGATCACCCGCTCAGTCCTGGTCCGCTCCCTGCACCGTGGTCAGCGCTCCAAGCTCCTATCCCAGAATGTGGCCGCGCTGGTGCCGACTCCCCGGGGAACACTGCGCCAGTCGCGGTCAATGAACACCGCTCAGGTTCGTAAGCTCCTGGCCGGGCTGTCGCCATGGTGGATGGTCTGGGCAAGCATCGGCGCATTGCTTGGATTGCGGCCGGGGGAATTGCTGGGCTTGGGCTGGGATGAGATTGATTTCGAGGCCGGGGTAATACGTGTCCGCTACTGCCTCAAGCTGTTGAAGGATGAGCAGGGGCATATCACCCTGATTCGTGCCGAGCTAAAAACCGCACGCTCAAGGCGCACTGTCAAAATGCCCCCGTCCGTCCGCGCTGCATTGATAGCGCTCCGCAAGGTGCAGGCCGCCGAACGGCTCAAGCTCGGGCCGCATTACCAGGCGTCGGGAATTGTGCTATGCAACTCGGCCGGGGGTCCGTGCTGGCCGTCCATGGTGGCCGAGGAGTTTGACGAGATCTGTGCTGCGGCCGGGCTCGGCAAGTGGACTCCCCGCGAGCTGCGCCACACATTCGCTTCGATCCTGAGTGACGCGGGCACGGACATTGAGAAGATCGCAGACGCCATGGGGCACACCAACTCCAACGTCACCCGCGCTGTGTACCGTCACGCCCTGGCCGACAAGACGAGCGATGCGGCGAGGCTCATGGATGACATCATCTGGGGCACCCCAGACGAGGACACCGGCACCGCTGGTAAATGATCTACCCGCTGAGTCTCGCCTATTACCCCGCGATCTTGCTGCCAGTGATCAATAGCCCCCCGATCTAGCATGGTAACCGTGTACATAGCCCGGCCTCCCCAGGTCACGAGAGGCGCACCGACGCGCCGGGGGAAGGCATGGGACCAGCTCAACCGGCTGCCCCTTGATCTATGGGCGGCACTCCTGGCCGACAATGAGACGGTCACCAGGTACCACGCCAAGGTGTTCCGCAGGCCGGAAGGCTGCTGGTACTGGACGGGGGCGATCTCGGATAGCGGGCACGGCAGGCTGAGAGCAGGCACCAGGCTGGCCGACCCCGACCGGCCGGGCTCTCATGTCGTCGCATCCCATGTCTACGGCTACCAGCTCTCCCGGGGCGTGCTGCGTCGTGGCTCTGATGGTCACCTGCCCCTTATCCGGCACTCATGCGATGAGGCGAGCTGTCACAGGCCCCGGCACTGGCTGACCGGCACTGTGGAGGACAACTCCCGCGACTACGCTGCCAGGTCCCACACCCCCGGATCACCACTCACCGACAGTCGTGGACCACGGGGCCGGGCTGTTGCCATCCGTGACGCGATCCTCCGCGCACGGGCACTGGGGCTGGACGTTGAGCAGGCCATCTGGTCAGCCTCGGCCGCTGGGCTGCCTGCGGTGGCCGACCCGCTGTGGTAACCGTGCCGGAACCTTGAGCATCCACCCCTCCGTGGGCGTGTCCGTGGTCAGCCAGATACCGGCCGCCCCGGCTTGACCTGGTTGACGTGCTGAGTGCTTGCGCTTCCTTCTCGTTCGCTGTGTGGGCACCAGCGAGGGTGACGGCCTGGGGCAAGTCGGGGAGAGTTTCGGCAGTGTGCCTAGGCATTAAACCGAGGCACCGTCTAACCCAGGCTGGGGATCAATAGGCAGCGCTATACCGGACGATTCTAACTCTCCGGATAGTGACTGAGTGCAGTTAATTAATTACTCAGGTCCTTTGCCGAGAATTTACCCGCATTAAAGGGGATACTGCGTGATTTCGATTAGGCTTGGTCTATGACCAGCGCAACCAGCCACCGGCCGCCGATGGGTGCGCATACACGCGTATCCCGTGCTGCCTTGTGTGCTGCGTCCTGGTCACCCGTTGCGGCTAACGGTGCCAAGTCAACAGCATGTTTGGCGATTGAGCAGATTCGCAGCTATGCGCCAAGCGTGCCCGACGTACGGCCATTGCTCGCATGGTGGGCCCAGCTCAATCAAATGGAGGTAATGAGCATGGCAGGCGACAGGTACCCCGAGCTTGGTACGGCTGGGCTCCTGGCCCGCTGGGATGCATGGAGCGCGCACGACACCTGGACTCGGATGCTGGCCAAGTTCACGGCCGAAGGCAACGAGAAGCATGCAGCGGTGGCGCGGGATGCGCTGACCGGCATGGAGGCCGTGAGCCCCCTGGACGCCCTGGCCGCGAACGAGGAGCTGACCCGGCTTATGACGGGCTGGCGCTGGCTGGCTATGAGGGACGCCCGCGAATCCGGGGCCACCTGGGAACAGATCGGGGAATCCCTCGGCATGACCCGCCAGGGCGCTAAGGCTGCCTACCTCTCCACTGTGGAGAACCAGGAGCGGTACTGCCCGGACTACTTCACCGAGGCCGACTCCAAGGCACACCGGGCACTGCTTGACGATGGCACCCCGAACTGCCCCGGAAGCGGCCAGCGGTGGGGATCAGGGACGGGCGCACCGATCTGCCCTGCCTGCCACTACGGGCCGAGGGGCCTCGGAGTCGATAAGCCGAGAAGGTACAAGGGCCGGTGGGCCGGCCTCGTTCCCGAGCACCAAGCACGCACCACAACTGTCCAGCTCACGAATACCACCAAGGAGGCAACAGGATGAGGAACACCCGAAGGGCAGCAGAGGACCGGCTGGCCCGCAGGCAGCTCAGCCAGGCAATCATTGCCGAGCAGCTCAGGCAGCCGATGATCGACAAGGCCACGTCGCTGATCAGGCAGCTACCAGCCCCGGCCGAGATCATCGCAGTTGAGACCAATGCTGACGATCTGGCCGCCGCGCTCATCGACCTGGATCTCTACGTCCCGGGCCTGAGC
>OCZT010003845.1_pt1 | contig 15302 bp, 11 predicted proteins | sample 1539031 | NCBI WGS metagenome assembly OCZT01 (sample SAMEA3539308, study PRJEB22396) | soil metagenome | biome: tundra; feature: field; material: soil | place: USA | collected 2010-05 | depth 0.15 m | reverse complement strand
GGCGGGGTCTGTACCATCTGGCCAGGTATATTTGTAAACTGCATCAATATCCGCACCCCGGAGCGGATTTGCAATCATATCAAAATAATGACCATCCACTTTCGGCATCTTCCAGGTTGCTCCCCACTCATCATTGAACCACCAGGCATCCTGGTTCTCTTTTACATCAAGTTGCCAGGAAGAGAGGTTACGACGAGTAATCCGTCTGGTGTCAACTCCTAGTAATTTACAAATATCGTTATCAGGTTGGGCAAGCTGCCCTCCGAAACTAAGGATTGCAGGTTCTTTACATGGCAGACCGAAGTATTCTCGCAGCACGGAATAAGCTTTGAGACTTATGGAGGAAGATTCAGTTCCGCCTAAATCAAATGGAACACGATCTGCCTCCTTGTGATTAACGGCTGTCATAACACGTTGCCATGGCTCTATTATTTTTTTTTGCATTTTCTGTCAAATTAAATAAGTACCTATTCAGAATCATTAAACTTCTCAAGGGCATATAGAACGATAATCTCATCATTTTGAGGGGTGACTGCTCCTCCTACCGCAATTGCTCCCACCGTTTCTCCATCTAATTTTATTGGATATGAACCCATGAGCGGAACCATGGTAGTCACTCCGAATGTCGCCATCATTGCTTTCCTCTCTTCTGAGACTGTATTTTCAAGCACCTTTCCCGGTCGATTGAAAGTTAGAGCTGTAACTGCTTTACCTATTGTAATATTTGCTGCCACTAATATAGTTCCATCAAGTCGTTCAAAATATATCAGATGACCGCCATTATCCACAACTGCTATCGCTGCACCTACGCCAAGTTCAGTGGCTTTTTGTATAGCATGGGCAACTAATGCTTTTGCAGCTTGTAATGAAAGTGTTTTTTTTATTATCAATTTCTTCATAATACTTTTATATTTGGTGAGTTCTCAGGTCGGATTTTGAATTAGGAGTCGGACCCTGAAAACATTTTAAAACTTTCGTTAATGTTCAATGTTCAATCTTCGATCTTTGAAATTCTAATTACTGCCGGATCCGAGAATTTGTCCAGAATGTCACGGGCGATAGTAGAATAACTATAAACTACGGATCCTTCACTTCCGGCTCTGAACCAATGTTTTGTTCCGGGCTTAAAAGTGGCCTGGTCGTTCACCTGCATCACCAATTCATTTCTGCAGGTATAAACTGAATCTTTATTCTCAGGTATTTGTCCGGTTTTCAGAGTGTCGGCTCCCGGCTGATACAGGTACAAAGTACCTTTTACCACTCTTATTGTTTCTTCTTTACCCGGATCGTCACCAACCCTTGGGTGCCAGTGCTCAGGTTCTGTCTGATGAGGAAACAGTGCAATGACTTTTACACTAATCCGATTAGTCTTAACCAGCGTTAATATCTGTGCACCTTCTTTATTCAGATCATTCAGCCCAAAATCCACTACCTCTATGCTCTCGACTTCCTTTTGTGATATTTGAATTCCTGCATTCAGGATCATTGCAGCGGCAGAATTCTGAGCGGCTACATATTCGGTTCTTTTCATAACGAGTATTTTTTGACAATCATATCCGGTTAATACTAGTTTTACACCTTTAGAAAAAACTATTCAAGTTCCATGTTTTATTAATAGAAACCTGACAGGTTATTAAAAACCTGTCAGTTCTATAGATTCAAGTTTTAGCACTATTTATGCTACTTAACTTTTGAAGCTTTTTCTGCCCTTTCATAAATCTGTTTTGAAGTTTCAGCAGGTACAAACATGGCAACCAGACTCATAGTTTCATCACTATAATTTCTGATATCATGCGGAGAATTTGGCGGACAAATCATAAGAACACCCGGCCCTATCTTATGAGTTTTATCTCCGATAGTGCATTCGCCATGGCCTGTCATGATGAACATCATCTCAACCCCGGGATGGGAATGCTTAAGATCTGTCGAGCTATGAGGAGAAATGACACAATGGCTTATGCTCATATCTTTTACTATATCCTGAGTATCCGGAGCTAGCAGGACACGTATGACCCTTTCATAGGGTTCTTCAATTTTAACTGACTTTACGTCAAAAGCATTAATTACTGGCATGATTTACCTCCTTTTTAATGATTAATATTTTATTCTTAAAAATCGATAAGTTGATGTAAGTTATTTTATTAATGTTTATTGATTAATCCCATTGGTACGTTGACAAATCTATCTCACTAATCTAATCTAAATGAGGATATAATTAATTTGATTATCATCAGCATTTATAATTTTCATAAAGGTTTCATAAAGAAAGTTTTATAAATATATAATCCTACAAAAACCAGTACAATTGAAGCAATGAGAATAATTACTCTAAGACGGATCTTTTCTTTTGGCATAGATGTCACAAGTTTTTTCTCAGGATTCATAAATATCCAGGAAATCATTGCAAGAATATTTAAAGTTGCAGCAAGGATAAAGAATGAATTTCCCGTTCCTGTTTTCTCTGCAAAAAAAGGAATGGTTACATTAGAAATAAAAAATGGGAATATTATTGCACTGGCTGCTGAACCAATATTTCCAAGCATATTCATTGTCCCAGATACAACACCTGAACTGTTTCCTCCTATGTCCATACAAAAAGTCCAACTGGGAGCTACTGTCATTTCAACACCAAAAACAGCTACACCAAAGCAGATAATGAATACAAATGCAGAAATGTTGGTTATCTGCGTACATAGTACAAGTCCTATTGCCGCAAGAGCAAACCCAACCAATGCAGGTACTCTTCTTGATGCGACGTGATATCCCTTATGATATAAGAATGTAACTAGGGTTCCGGAGATCCAGTGAGCAAATATACCCAGAATCAGAGGAATGGGCGTATATACAGTTGCACTTCCCCCCCATTGGCTTTTCATATATGGGAACAACCAAGAAAGGGCAATGAAAAAAGTCATACCACTTGCAAAATACTGAAACATGAGTAAAGCCATATTTGATGATGTGATAACAATTCCCAGAGGTACTTTATCATCAATAGTTTTACTATTTTGTACATCATCTTCAATATGCCGGCACTCTAATTCGTTTACACCTGGATGTTCCCTGGGTTGATCTTTGAACCAAAGGATCCAAATAGCAATCCAAAAGAAACCAATTAATCCATTGATAATAAACATCCATCGCCAACCAATAATTTGGATAAGCCAAGGCATAAATAATAGAGATAATGCGGCGCCGACACGTCCTCCTGAATGGAAAATGCCATTTGCTATACCACGTTCCTTAGCAGGAACCCAGTTATAGACAGCACTTGTGGAACCAGGAAATGCACCCGCTTCGCCTGCGCCAAAAAAAAATCTAAAAACAAGCATCGAGGCTGCACTCCATGCTATGCCGGTTAATGCAGTAAAGACACTCCAGAAAAATACAACGAATGCCAATACTTTTTTAGGACCATATTTATCGGCAATCCAACCTGAAGGAATCTGGAACAAAGAATAACTTAATGCAAACATAGCGAATATATACCCCATCATTTGCTGGCTGATTTTCAGATCGGCCACTATCAGATCGCTGGCTGTGGAAATACTTATGCGACTCATAAATGTTATGGCCGTAAGAAAAAAAAGCAGTAATATAACCAAATACCTCCTGTGTGTCACTCTTCAATGTTTTTTCAACTTGATTAATTTCCGGTCCCCGTCAAAATTTTCTGTTATGAAGTGTTTATACTAAAAAGGAATGACATATTTCAAATCTTTTTCAAAAATCGTGACAGCAGGAATGTGATTAATTCATTTTACTGCATTCCCGATCTTTATCATCTGCTTTATGCCAAAATCCTTTATGAGTCCGGTCTTAGGGTCGAAGGGCCAATCGAGGGTGCATACTCCACCCTGGCTGTTGCAGGTTTTGATCCAGTCGATCAATTCCTGATCCATGAACTGATTAGCATCCCCCATTCCATGGTAAAAATTTCCACAATAGATTTTACCATGCCATAAAATGCCATCCTGCGGAGGCAATATTTTTGGGGTCAGTCGTTTCAGATCCTGCTTTGTCCAAGTGTCTCCTCCTGTATAATCATCCATTCCTTTGAGGATACATGCCTGTTCATTGCTGCCATAGCTAAAAGCGATGACGGCACTGGGATTTGCTATACGCACTATAGAATTGATCATTGACCAGTCATATGGCTTTTCCCTATAAGTATTGAGTTCCATTCCATCGAACCACCATCCGGCAATTTTGTCTTTATACCTGTCAGCGTACTCTTTAAGAACCGCTAAACGCCGTTTGCGGCTTTCGGCTGATAGTGGTGATTTTTCATTAAACGTCCCACGCACTGTATCTTTCAACCCAGCTAATAACTTAGGTTCTTTCATATAACCATTCAAACCTGCATAATATACAATAAGCTTAATTCCTTTAGGGTTGAGTGCGTTCGCCAAATCCATTATCAAATCTCTGCGAGAACACTTCTCGCCTGGCGCATAACCCGTGTAGTCGCTTAATGTTTTATTAGGTGCACACGGCCAGGCGAAGTGATGGTCGTCCAAACAAAACATTACCCAGCCCACTTTTGCATTGACCATCTGATCGGCAAATCCTTTGACATCAAATCCATCGACAAATTGATTCCACTGTGAAGCTGTCATCTGCGATGGGCTTGGTAACATTGGCTTTGTTGTTCCACCATAACCAAGAAGAATCCGGTATTGGTAGTGCATGAAGACCCCATACTTTCCCCTGGTCATCCAACTTGTGTCGCCCGGAACTGCGCATCCAGTATTTTGAAGTAAAAATAACATCATTAAGGTTAAGATCACTCTTCCCCTTTTAGTTATATCTCTTTTTAAACAACTTGATTTACTTCGCATGATTTTCATCTGTTTTTCCTCCTATGTTTTAAGTAGACTTCCTAAAAGTATTTTTTTAATCTAAATATCTTTTAAATCATTTTCAATAATCAATGAGATAGTTGGCTGGGTAAGTTCATTTTACTACATTCCCAATCTTTATCATCTGCTTCATGCCAAAATCCTTTATGAGTCCGGTCTTTGGATCGCATGGCCAATCGAGCGTAACTACCCCACCCTGACTGTTGCAAGTTTTAATCCAATTGATCAGTTCCTGATCTGTATACTGGTTTGCATCTCCCAGCCCGTGATAAACATTTCCACAGTATATTTTACCATGCCAGAGAATGCCACCTTGCACAGGTCTAAGCTTAGGTGTGAGACGGGTCAGATCCTGTTTGCTCGAAGTATCTCCAGATGTAAAATCGTCTATGCCAGGTTTAACACACTCAAATGAATTTTCAGTATGACTAAAAGCAATTACTGCCTTAGGATTGGCTTTTCGGATGATGGAAGTAATGGTACTCCAATCATTAGGCGATTCGCTGTAAGAATCTGGTTCCATAATATCAAAGTACCAACCTGCAATTTTATCTTTATACCTTTCAGCATATTCCCTGAAGATATCAATCCGTCGCTTACGGCATTCAGCTGTGGGTGGAATTTTCCCGCCCCACACCCCTCGAGGATGATCCTTAAGACCAGCAACAACCTTAGGATCCATCATATAGCCATTCAATCCGGCGTAATAAATAATGACTTTTACACCTTTCGCATTAAGTGCATCTGTAACATCCATAATCAAGTCTCTCCTGGAGCATTTTTCACCGGGAGCATACCCCGTATATTCACTGAATGCGTTATTAGGAGCACATGTCCATCCAAAGTAGCAATCATCCAAACCGAATATTACCCACCCCTCTTTAGCTTCAGCCATCTGATTAGCAAACCCTTTTACATCAAAACCATCTACGAACTGGTTCCACCCTCCAGCGGTCATTTGTGATGGTTCGGGGAACGATGGTTTTCTTGCAGTGCTGTAACCAAGCAGAATCCGATACTGATAATGCATAAAAATTCCATACTTACCTTTAATCATCCAGTCAGTGTTGCCAGGATCGGCTAACACTGTTAATTGAGTTAAAAATAACATCATTAAGGTTAAGATCACTCTTCCCATTTTTATCAGATCTCTTCGCATACTACTTACTTTTTTTTGTATGTTTTCACTTTTATATTTAATAAATAAACTTCTAAAAAGCATTTCTTTATTCTAAAAGACATTTTGAATTAATAGTCAAAAACTGGAATGAGTGCTAATATTAATAGTTCATTTTATTGCATTCCCGATCTTTATCATCTGCTTTAATCCAAAATCCTTTATTAGTCCGGTCTTTGGATCGAATGGCCAATCGAGAGTACATACTCCGCCCTGATTGTTGCAAGTTTTAATCCAATTAATAAGCTCCTGATCTGTATACTGGTTTGCATCTCCCAGCCCGTGGTAAACATTTCCACAGTATATTTTACTATGCCAGAGAATGCCATTCTGAGAAGGTAGGTTTTTCGGGACTAACCGTGTCAGATCCTGCTTAGTCCAGGTGTCTCCTCCCATGTAATCATCGATTCCATTTACTAAGCATGACTGTTCTTCAGTAGCACTAATGCTAAATCCGATTACTGCTTTTGGATTTGCATTATGAATAATAGAATTTATGGCCCACCAATCGTTTGGAGGATTATCATAGGAGTTACGTCCTGGTGTGTCAAACCACCAACCTGCTATTCTGGTACCAAACCTGTCTGCATATTCTTTAAGGATCTCTAAACGCCTTTTGCGGCTTTCTGGTGATGGAGCCGCATTTTGATTAACACTTCCACGCACAGTATCCTTCAATCCTTCTAGTACCTGAGGCTCCTTCATATATCCATTCAATCCAGCATAATAGACTATTAATTTAATCCCTTTGGCATTAAGGGCTTTGGCTACATCGAGGATTAAATCCCTTTTGGAGCACTTTTGACCGGGTCCATATCCGGTATAGTAACTAAATTTGCTATTAGGACTGCATGGCCATGCAAAATAATGATCATCCAGGCCGAACATCACCCACCCTACTTTCGCATTGGCCATCTGCTCGGCAAACCCTTTGACATCAAATCCGTCGACAAATTGATTCCATTGTGAAGCTGTCATTTGCGAGGGATTTGGTAACATAGGTTTTGTCGTTCCACCATAACCGAGAAGAATCCGGTACTGGTAATGCATGAATATACCGTACTTTCCCTTTGTCATCCAATTTGTATCACCTGTACCTGCCGATCCTCTAAATTGAATTAAAAATAAAATCATTAACGCTAAAATCAGTCTTCCCCATTTCGTAAGACCTCTTTTTAAACTACATTGTTTACTTTTTGTAATTTCCATTTTATGTTCTTCCATTAAGTTAAATTGACTTTCAAAACTTTTGTTTGTTTGAGAATATTATTAATGTCCCCGTAAAAATTTTATGAATAAAGAGGTATATTATTTCATTCTATCGCATTCCCCATATTTATCATCTGCCGAATACCGAAATCAATAATGTATCCAGCGTAAGAAACATATCTACTTATGTATCGCTGAAGAAAATCAAATTTGCGCGAATGATAAATAATATAAAAAAAACCGGATAAACTGAAACATTTGCAATATCCGGTTTTTCTTTACAAAAGCTTACCAACCCGGGTTTTGAGTTAAGACCGGATTTAATGTGATTTCGTTTGTTGGTATACAATCCAGATAATCTCTTCCAACATTAAAGTTATAACCAGCACTGGGAAGTAAGTTCTTAAAAGGAAGTATAAATCCATCGGCATCCAAAACGAAATTACTAGCCAAGTTAGGATAATCAGGATAATCAGATGCCAGGAATGGGAAGCCCTTAGGTTGTTTATTTAAAAACAGACTATGGGCTCTCCAACGACGCCAGTCATTAAACCGAAACATTTCACATGCAAGTTCCACCGCTCTTTCACGACGGATTTCATATAATTCATTAGTTAGTGTATATCCAAAGTCTGCATAATCTGACCGGAGCGGATCCGAAATCACTGCGAAATTAGGCATGCCTGCACGAGCACGAAGTAAATTAAGTGAATTTGCATAATCAACAGGTTTACCCAATTCCGCTTGTGCTTCCGCATAATTAAGTAACGCTTCGGCATAGCGGAAAACAATACATCCTGTCACAAAATTAGTTCGAGCTGCTATAGAACCGTCTAGAGCTGAAGGATCAAGACCTTTCCGAGCCTGATATCCTGTGCAATTAAATAGGTCACCGGATTCATATAAGTTAGGTCTGACAAAATATCCCGCGCTGCCCAATGACCACATTAACATGCCTGGTGCATCAATAATCGTACTTAACCTAATGTCGCATTCATTCGTAATTTTTGTTAAAAAAGCACAGCCTTTTGTAGTTTGTCCTACATTTATATAATCATAAGGAGTACCATCGCGTTTCAGAAAGTTCTCTACCAACTGGTTTGTGACACAAACATTATTACCGTATGCCATATCTGATTGAAACACATGAGTAAATTGCAGGGACAGATCGTACTTAGCCCAAAACGCCACTTCAATATTTGAACTTAAATCATTTGAATTAAAAAGTTTTGCATGATCAGTTGTTGGGGAACCTGTATTGTAGATACCTATCGTATATTTACCTGGTGTCATCAATTCGGTTACTGCATCAACTGCGCTCTGCAGATACTTAGTGGGATTAGCGTCCGATGTCCCAAAAACTGTTCCAGTATGGTATTTTTGCCAGGTGCCTTCAAAGAGAGCAACTCTTGATTTAAATATCAATGCTGCTTCTTTGTTTAAACGATTGTTACCGCCATTGACAGCTCTTCTCAGATTCAAATTAGCAACAGCCTGATCCAGGCACCAGAGAATAGAATCAACAACCATTGTTCTTGAATCGCGTGTCTTATATAATTCGGATGAAGTCATTTGCAAAGAGTGAGTGAACCAGGGAACATCTCCATAGTGACTGACCAGATTAAAATAGAAATAGGCTTTGAAAAAATATGCTTCACCAATAAATTGTTGGATATTTGATAAAGGCGCATTAACTTTACCATAATTTTCAAAGAAAATATTAATTGATCGGATATTCGTCCATGTCCAATCGCCACCAGTTTGCACAGCGGATTTGGTTCCGTTAAGCTGCGGTGCAACCGTAGAACCTTTGATCTGATAATCACTTCCTGTATAGGCATCATCTCCATATGGACCATAATATTCCCATTGCGGCTTATTCATAAAAGAACCTCCCTTTATATAAGTTGGAAAAACTGGAAAGGTTGGATAAGCATAAAATTGTAACATGTAGTTTTCCAGATCGTTTGGGGTCTTCCAATACTGATCGGAAGATATTTGATCGGCTGAAGGCAGATCCAAAAATTTTTTGCATGAAGTAATCAGAGTAATCAATGCAATTGCAATAAATATCTTTTTCATAACATTATTTGTTTTAAAATTTTACATTCAATCCGACCGTTACTACGCCACTTGCAGGGTAAGAATAGCCACTCGTACCGTTAAAGCCTATATTTGCTGTCTCTGGATCAAAGTTTGCCAATAATCGTGTAATTGTCATTATATTCTCTGCTGATACATAGACATACAAATCCTCAAGTTTAATTTTTTCTGTTAAACTTTTAGGGAGAGTGTAACCTATTTGAATATTTTTCAATCTAGCATAGGCTGCATTCTGCAAATAACGTGTTTGCGTAATCTGATTTTTATTATTCATATTTTGATCATTATATGGTCGGGGATAATACGCATTCAAATTCAAACCAAGACCACTATATTGAGAGGCAGGAACATCTCGATAATAATTTAGTGTGGTTGGAGTTAGTGTATTAGCATATATTGCTTGAAATCCCCACATTAGGTTTCCATTCAACATTAGGTCACGTTTAAGTGTACCCTGCCAGAACATTGTTAAATCTATACCTTTCCATTCACCTTTGAGATTTATTCCAAATTGGTAACGAGGAGTTGAATTTCCAATGACTTTTTGATCACCGGGATCAGTTACAGTATTTTTCCCATAAGTAATTAAGCCATCACCATTTAAATCAGTATATTGACAATCTCCAGTTTTATATGGAATACCTGATATTGCTGTTTGAATATGATTATTATTAATATTATCAGCAACTTCTTGGGTTTGAATTAAACCAGTTGTAACAAAACCCCAAATGTCGCCTATAGTCTGACCAGGGTATGGATTAGTTAATATCCCCGTCGGATTATTATATTTGGTAATCTTTGTTATATTATCAAACAACAACCCTGTTAGGGAAAAATTGAAGTCACTACCTATATGATCGTTCCAGGTTAAAGAAGCTTCCCAACCTTTAGTTGTGGTCTCCATATTATTGGAATTTGGTAAAACTGAAACACCAATTATAGCAGGAACAGCATTAGAAGGGCCCAACTGGTTAAAAGTATATCGTTTGTAAATATCTCCCGTAAAAATGATTTTGTTTTTTAGAAATCCTAAATCGATGCCTAGATCTTGGGTTGCGGAAGATTCCCAGGTAATATCTGGATTTACAAGGTTTGGTGCCGTTACGTATGCAGGTCTTGCCCCATTGATAATCCAAGCTAAATTAGAACTGACCCCCATTAATGGAAGATCCTGGTAAGCAGTAGCAGTTCGTTGATTTCCCAATGTGCCATAAGAAGCACGAATTTTAGCTTGATTTACAATATACTGAATGGGTTCCCAAAACTTTTCATTTGACATATTCCAGCCAGCTGAAATAGAAGGGAAAAACCCCCATCTCTTATTCGCTGCGAATTTATATGTACCGTCATATCGCGAATTAAATTCAATTAAGTATCTGTTGTCATAATCATAATTTAAACGCGAAAACATACCCTGTGTAGCATAATAGGTAAGATTGCCTGTAGTTTGTTGCACACCGGTAGCCAGATTGAGTGAAGGTATATCCTGATCAATCAGAGTAGTTCTAGTTCCATACAGATAATTATTTGTTGATTTTTCCTGCTGGTATCCAGCCAAAATAGAAAAATTATTTTTATTCCCAACCTTAAACTTGTAAGTTGAGTAGGCATTCAGAGTATTATAAAAATATAAAGTCTGAGATTGATTCATATAATTGGGCAATGACTGTGTCATAATAATTGGTTGATTTTGAACACCATAATCATACACTGTTTTGCTAACCAAATTGTCTATTGAATTTATTATATTAAATGAGTAGTCAGCGTTGATGGTCCATCCTTTAAGCGGGGTGACCTGAGTCGAAAACCTCTGAAGAAAGTCATTTGTTGGCATCGTCTCAACACCCCCGTCACGTACAAATGGGATCCATGATATTCTTGATGTATGACCATTTGGATCAATCATATATTGATTTGGATAATCTCGTGCAATGTACCAGAACAAACCACTATAACCTCCCTCTTCAGTACAACCCGGCCTCGTCCGCGTAGCTTTAGTAAAACGCGAGTTTGATGTAAAGCTAAGCCATGGCAGAGGATTCAAATCAAATTTTGCGAGGGTATTGTACCTTTGATACTCATCATTGCCAATCTTGAGTTCTCCTTTATCATATTGCTGACCTGCAGCCAGATAATATGAAAATTGTTTTGTTCCACCACTAATAGAAATATTATCCTGATTTCTTGCACCTTGACCATAATAAACTTTGAACCAGTCAAAATTTGCATTACTTTCATTATTAACGGCCCATACTAAAGGATTACTTGCTGAGGGAATCGTCTGTGGAAGAGAAGGATCTTTTTGATAAGCTATAATACGATCGATAGTTGCATTTGTAAACAACCCGGCAGTTCCGGTATTTGCACACGCTTCATTTAAAGCTAAAGCATTAGTGTACGAATCTGGCATATGAGGCTCACGTACAAGCCTGGTTCCTGAATTACTGTGTGAATATTCAATATTAATTTTCCCATTTTGGCTTCCAGATTTTGTAGTAATTAATACAACACCGTAAGTTGCTTGTGCTCCATATATAGCACAGGCAGCAGCATCTTTCAGTATTGAAGTAGATTCAATATCATTCGGATTTATCCTATCTAGGGTCCCGGGAACACCATCTATTAAAATTAAAGGAGTGCCTTGTCCTCGAATTTGCAATGTAAGCGATGAACCTGGTTCAAAACCGTTACTTCCGGCTGTGAAATTCATTCCCGTAACTTTTCCTTGCAAAGCCTGGGAAGCGGTAGTAGTAGGTCTGTTTTTCAGATCATCTCCTTTTACAACTGCAACTACCCCGGTAAGATCAACCCTTTTCTGGGTACCATAACCGATAACCACTACTTCTTCCAATCCAACTGCCGCCTCGATCAACACAACATCAATCAGCATACGACCGTTTGTTGTAATTTCCTGTTTTGTCATGCCGACAAAAGAGAAGATCAGTGTGGCATTCTGAGGTGCATTGTCTATAGCGTATTTACCTGATGCATCTGTAATAGTACCGAGCGTGGTTCCTTTTACAGTTACAGTAACCCCTGGTAAGGTATTGCCTTTTTCATCGGTAACTGTACCGGTTATTCGTTGTTGTTGCATAGCCGCAGGGAGAGATGTTATATCACTTGGAGTGAGTATAATCTGTCTGTCGTAAATAGCGAATTTTACTTTATCATCAAAAATATTACTTAAAATGTTTTTGATAGATTCTTCCTCCACATCAATGTTCACTTTTCTTTCAACATCGATTAGTTTAGGACTGTAAAGGAAGAAAAACTCGCTCCTATTTTCAATTTCTTTTAGCGCATCTGAGATTTTAACATCTTCAATCTTAAGGGTTAGTTTTGTCATCTGTGAATATGTTTCAGTTGCCCAGAGCTGAGAAATTGTCAGAATAGATAAGATTAAGGTTAGTTTCATGACTCTGATTGTTTTTTTTGGAAGGAATCTTAACAGAATCCTTCCATAATAATCTCGAAATTTTTTCATAGATTTGAATGGATTAAGTTCACTAAAGGTTTTTTATAAAAATAAAGTACTTAGTCTAGCGGGATTGTGAGCAAACACTGTCCCGCTTTTTTTCATAATTAATTGTGCTTCATAAGCATATCATTTTTAGGTTTACGGTTACTGACGTATGGTTACGGATTATTGGTTATCAATTATACTATTTCTTCCTGTAACTTAATATGATTTTTCTATTGGAAAAAGTTCCCGGACTAATTTCTTTCCGATCGGATATTGAATAACTGATAGGTGACACCAGGGTTAGAAGTTCCATCACCTGAGGAAGTGTTTCATGAACAAAAGTAGCAGTAAATGTAAGATTAAGTAATTCAGGATCTTTTACCTGAATATCGACATTAAACCATCTGCTTAGTTTTTTTACAACTTCGGTAATTGGTTCCTTATTAAACACAATTTTACCATCTTTCCACGAAAAATACCTGTCATCATCGATAGTACGGGTACTTATTTCATTATTATACGTATGAAAAATGGCCATATCAGTCGGTCTCATTTTTAACAGCGGAATTGGCTTCCCATTGGGTTCTGTCTTTAGCAACTCAACCCGCCCGTTAATAAGTGAAGTCTCAATTCGGTCTTCATCAGGATACGCCATTATATTAAATGTAGTTCCGCATGCCAGAACCTGAATCTCTCCTGCTTTTACAATAAAAGGTATTTTTGGATTATGAGCCACTTCAAAATATCCCTCACCGGTAAGTTCAACCGTACGGAAATCTCCCTGAAACGTTGCAGGGTATTTTAATGTACTACTATGATTCAACCAGACATTTGAACCGTCAGGCAATAAAACTTTGGTAATAGCATCAACAGATGAATAAACCTCATTATATGCCTGATTAACAGAAACCTGACCAAGCCTGGTCGACTGATATTTATGAGACATGTACAATCCGAAACTAAAAACAGGAACCATAAGGATTGCGGCCACTCTCGTAAGTATATTTATAAAATGTTTTCTTCTTTTAAATTTTATTGGATTCTGATCGGCTTCCTCAAGAAGCTTTTTCGATAGGTCCAGATTAGCTTTGTGATGGATCTTATCTAGAATAAAATCAAAATTTATTTTAAAATTACTCTCTTCATTAGGTAATTCTTCCCATATCTTAAATAAAAGAGCTTTACCTTCAGGAGTTCTGGCAGATTCCTCAAACCATTCTAAAACAGAACTTAATTCTTCTTCAGTGCAACAATTGCTGCAATACTTTTCTAATAGTTCTTTGTTCATTATTAATTCTCAAATATTTTGAGTAACAAGCACTTCCGACAATCTGACGGAAGCGCTTTATTACCCACCCTAACTAACTAAACCCTAATTACCAAAACCTAACTTATATCTGTACAAAAGTGATACTGATTTTAACTATCTGAATTATGCTTTTTAATATAAGACGCAATAATTGACAATTACCACTACTTAAAAAAAAGAAATTTTTAAAAATAATTTAATTGCTTTGAATATCAATACTATACAAAGAGATACCAGAAGAGTATGGCAATCAGGGAGTAATTACCCAGTTTTTCACGGATAGTTTTAAGTGCCCTCGACATATGATTTTCTACAGTATTTACAGAAATATTTAACCGTTCTGCGATTTCATTATATTTCAGACCTTTATCTCTGTGAAGCATGTAAACCTCTTTTTGACGCTGAGGTAATGCTTTTATAATTTCATCAAGCTTATTTGTCAGTTCATTATATTCAAGTTCTACATTAACAGGCTCCTCGTTAATTTCCTGCAGAGATTTCAAATATTCAATATACTGAGATTCCCTAGCTTTCTTCCGGATAATGGAAATAGCCGAATTATAAGTTACAGTGAATACATAAGATTTAATTGATGAGTCTTTCTCAACTTTGTGACGATTCTCCCATAAATTAAGAAAAACATCCTGCATAAGATTCTCTGACTCTTCATGTGATTTAAGAATTGAATAACCAAATTTATATACCCTTTTACAATACTTTTTGTATAATACATCAAAAGCAAACATATTGTCTGCCTTGATTTCCTGCATCAATTCTTCATCACTATATAAAATAAAATCTTTCATAAAAGTTGACTCAAAATATCAAAGCTAACATAATTTAAGATAAAAACTTATTCCTCTTAGGATTAACAAGAATGTGGCTCTTTAGTCAAATGCAAACGCCAAATGTGGTCAATACGCTCGGCTTTTTCAGTAAAAGAGGTAAATTTCCCTAAAAACAAACATTTCAAAACATTTTACTAAGCTATTGTCAAGGCTACTGGCTTTTGCACTTTAGAAGTGCTAACGGGAAACAAGGTAATTTATCAAATAAGAAAAAAATCTTAAACCTCAAATTAAAGTGGTTTTTCAATTTTAGATTATCTCTTTTACATCTTCCATTATACGGTTAAAATTGTCGTTCAGATCCTTTTCTGTGATATGGTGCTTCACCTTT
>OCZT010003844.1_pt1 | contig 15305 bp, 13 predicted proteins | sample 1539031 | NCBI WGS metagenome assembly OCZT01 (sample SAMEA3539308, study PRJEB22396) | soil metagenome | biome: tundra; feature: field; material: soil | place: USA | collected 2010-05 | depth 0.15 m | reverse complement strand
GAACTCTCTATAACAGTTGCTGAGATAAGAAAGACATTCGTAAATAACTAACCCTATGAGACTATCTAGAATAATTCCGATACTGGCATTAATTATAGTTACAACAACTCTTAATATTGATGCTCAGTGCAAAGCATTCGCTAAAAAGATCTGTATCCCCGAACTGGGCGCATATACTCATGATGGAAACTATCATGCTGCAATACTTGTTGAGGGTGAAGAGGCTGAACTATATAAAACATTTTATTCCGATATGGAATACAGGGTCTCAATATGCGGAGAAGATAAACTTCCTGAGGTAGAATTCAGAGTACTCGATGCAAATAAAAATGTACTCTATTCGAATAAGGATGCCAACTATGCCAAAACATGGGATTTCAAGTTGCAATCAAGTCAGCAGCTTAAAATTGTAGTAAAAGTTAACTCATTTAATAAACCGGGTGAAACACCGGCAAGTGGTTGCGTTGCAATAATGTTCGGATTCAAAATCAAAAAATAAAATTTATCAGATATCTTTTTGTACGGACGTTGCATGCAATGTCCGTATATGTTTTATGCATGTTTTGCCAGTTTTGGCGCCAGATATCTGCCGGTATATGATTCTTTACATTTTGCCAGATCCTCTGGTTTGCCTTCAAAAACTACCCATCCACCTTCCTCACCACCTTCAGGCCCAAGGTCAATAACCCAATCGGAACTCTTTATTACCTCCTGATTGTGTTCGATCAATAGTACAGAATGCCCATGATCAACAAGTGCATTTATAGATTTAAGAAGTTTGTTAATGTCATGAAAATGCAAACCTGTCGTCGGCTCGTCAAATATGAATAATATATGCCCGTTAGCCCGTTCCTGACTAAGAAAATAAGCCAGTTTTACCCTCTGACTTTCACCACCTGACAAAGTACTCGACGACTGTCCCATTTTTATATATCCCAGTCCAACATCTGAAAGCGGTTTCAGTTTCTCTATTATCCTTTTCTCACTCTTTCCCTGATGTGCGGTAAAAAAATCAATTGCTTCATCAATGGTCATCTCAAGCATATCATAAATGTTTTTTCCATGATATTTTACTTCGAGTATGTCCCTTCTGAACCTCATACCTTTGCAGCTTTCGCACGTTAGTTCCACGTCGGCCATAAACTGCATCTCAACCCGTATTATCCCTTCGCCCTGGCACTCTTCACATCTCCCGCCTTCAATGTTAAATGAGAAATGTGAGGCTTTAAAGTTGTTTTGAACCGAAGCCTGGAGCTCAGAATATAGTTTACGGATTTCATCATACGCTTTAAGGTATGTAACCGGATTTGATCTGCTCGATCTTCCTATGGGATTCTGATCAACCAGCTCAATACCTGTCAGCATGGATGTGTCACCTGTAATGTCTCTGTACTGACCCGGTTTTAAATTGGTCCCGTTAATCTTGTCAGACAATACCTTATATAATATGTCTGATACCAGGCTTGATTTTCCCGATCCGCTTACTCCTGTGACTGCTGTTATGGTGTGAAGAGGGAACTTTACATCAATTCCTTTTAGATTATTCTGCCTTGCGCCTTTGATTTCAATATAACTATTCCATTTTCTTCTTGCTTTTGGAACAGGCACAACCAGCCTGCCGCTAAGATAGCTGGCAGTAAGAGACTTATTTGCCGTAGTCAGATCGAGTCCCCCCTGGTAAACTAACTCTCCACCCAGTCTGCCCGCTTCCGGTCCCATATCGATTATTTCATCGGCTGCTCTTATAATCTCTTCTTCATGCTCAACAACAAGAACTGAATTACCCAGATCCCTGAGTTCTTTCAATACTTTGATCAGAAGGTTTGTATCACGCGGATGAAGCCCGATACTCGGTTCATCCAAAATGTACATCGAGCCTACCAGATTACTGCCTAATGAAGTCGACAGGTTTATTCTCTGCGACTCACCACCTGATAGCGATGAAGAAAGTCTGTCGAGGGTGAGATATGGCAGTCCGACGTCAATCAGGAACCTCAGACGAACGGTTATCTCTTTAATTAATCTATCAGAAACTTTTGAATCTGTTTCGTTAAGTTCAATTACTGAAAAGACCCCGAACAACTTTCCGACGGGTAATGAAACCAATTCCTGAATTGTTTTTCCCCCAACCCTTACATACCCGGCCTCTTTACGCAATCTTGATCCTCTGCATTCGGGACATATTGTCTTTCCGCGATAACGACTTAACAGTACTCTATATTGAATTTTAAATTTTTTCTCCTCAAGATGTTGAAAGAACCTGTTGATGCCATAAAAATATTTATTTCCTTTCCACAAAAGCTTCTTCTGTTCATCAGTAAGCTGATAGAACGGTTTATGTATCGGGAAATCGAATAATCCAGCGTTAGCAACTAGTCTCTCTTTCCACTTTTTCATTGTTTCGCCCTTCCAGCATACAATTGCATCCTCATAGACAGAGAGATTCTGGTTAGGAATAACAAGATTTTCGTCTATACCAATAATTTTGCCATATCCTTCACATACCGGACAGGCGCCTAATGGGTTATTAAAACTGAATAAATATTCCGACGGCTCCTCAAAAAGGATACCATCCTCTTCAAATTTATTCGAGAAGCTTTCTCTTATAACGCCTTTATCATCAGGTATAACTACCTGGCAATATCCTTTGCCGGTCTGGAACGCTGTTTGAGCAGAGTCGGCAGCCCGACTGAAACTATCAGCAGAATGATCAATAACAAGCCTGTCGATTACTATGTTTATCTCCTGCCCAGGTTTATATTCATTTATCGATTCTAATTCATCAATTTTTATAAGTTCACCGTTAGATTCTATACGGTTAAATCCCTGCTTTTCAAGGAATAAAAGATATTCTGATACATTAATGTTTTGAGGTATCTCTGCGGCAGATGTAATAATCACTTTTGTTCCTTCGGGCAGAACGGAAAGATAATCAACTATATCGTCGACGCTGTGTTTCTTGACCTCTTTCCCTGATACAGGTGAATATGTTCTGCCGATTCTGGCAAAGAGAAGTCTCATATAATCATATATTTCCGTTGATGTTCCAACTGTAGAACGTGGATTTCGTGAATTCACTTTCTGCTCAATTGCAATAGCAGGAGGGATGCCACTGATGAAATCAACCTCGGGCTTATTCATCCGGCCAAGGAACTGACGTGCATAGGAAGAGAGACTCTCAACGTATCTTCTTTGTCCTTCAGCATAAATAGTGTCGAAAGCCAGGGATGATTTTCCTGAACCGGATACCCCGGTAATCACAACAAGTTTATTTCTGGGAATTTTGAGCGAGATATTTTTCAGATTATGTACCCTTGCCCCCTTGATTTCAATACAACCCTCCATATCTGATCCTTTAAAAAATATGTTAAATTTCTGTTAAAGACCAAAAGTAATACTTTCAAATCAAAAAAATTACTTTCTTTGTATTTCGAATAGATACTAACTAAAAACAGACTGCCTATAGAATATCTCTACTCTAGTTAATTAAAAGAGAGAGTTATGAATAAATCGATTTCCGATTATGAACTGATTCTGAGGTTTATAAAAGGTGAGCAGTCGTGTTTTGAAAAGCTAATCCACCGTCATAAGAACAAGGTTTTCGCTTATATAAGTCTTTATATACGCGATCAGGCACTTGCTGAAGATATCTTCCAGGATACCTTCCTTAAAGTGATCCAATCTGTTAAAGCGGGTAAATATTCCGATAATGGAAAATTTATTTCCTGGGTAATGCGTATAGCTCATAACCTTATTATTGACCATTTCCGCAGAATCAAGCAAATGAATACCGTTTCAAACGATAACTATGAATCTGACCTGTTTAATTCAAAATCGTTCGCTGAAGACAATGTGGAAGATGATATGATAAAAAGACAGATTCAAAAAGATATCAGAAATATGATCAGCCATTTGCCTGATGACCAAAGGGAAGTAGTAATCCTCAGGCATTATGCAGGGTTGAGTTTTAAGGAAATCGCTGATATAACCGATGTAAGCATAAATACAGCTCTTGGCCGGATGAGGTATGCCCTCATAAACATGAGGAGAATAATGGTTGAAAAAAAAATCAGCCTTACTCTGAACTGAACAGGGGTGTTACGGTTTAAATGCACAACGGTTTAAGGCAAAGAGTAATAGTAAAATAGAGAATCAGCATAATAATTGAATTTTTAAATAAATAAATACAATAATATCTGTATTTGGGCCGTTTTCATATAAACTGGAAACATGAAGCCTATGGGATTAATTTCTACTCCTTTTATCACATACAGGGATATCAAGGTTAAAGACATAGATCTGATAGAAGATGCAATGGGTTTAAACACTGAATTCTCTAATGTGATTGCCCTACTCCGGAGCATAAAAGTAGTTCCGGGGAGAAATTTGACAACGTGCCTGATAAAGAAAATCAGGAAAAAAGTTTAAGATTCTCAAAAAACACAGGAATTTTTCCTGTGTTTTTTTTGGATATATGAAATTAAAACAATATCTTTGTGATATTAAATTAATATCATATATTATGAAACAGGAATTATTACCTAACAAAATACTTGATTCCACAAAAGATGATAAGTCATGTTTTGAACAACTGACACACAGCGATAAGCTCAACGTGTCTAGCTATATAAGACATTATATACGTGATATTAGTCTGGCCGAAGATATCCTTCATGATACCTTGCTTAAAGTATTCCAATCTGTTAAAGAAGGTAAATATTCCGACAATGGCAAATTTATCTCGTGGGTAAAACGTATTGCTCATAATCTGATTATTGACCATTTCCGCCTGGTTAAACAGATGAATACCATTTCGAACGACAATTACGAATCTGACCTATTTAATTCAACAAGTTTTGCTGAAGCCAACGCTGAGGATGATATGATAAAAAGAGAGACGCATTATGATGTAAGAAATATGATCAGCCGTCTGCCTGATGACCAGAAAGAAGTGGTTATCCTGAAACATTATACTGGATTAAGTTTTAAGGAGATAGCGGTCATAACCAACGTAAGTATCAACACCGCTCTCGGACGTATGAGATATGCTCTGCTTAATCTGAGGAAAATAATGGATGAAAAAATTGCCTGCCCGGCATTAACATAACGATTAAAAAGATTTATTCTTGATTTTTTAAACTTGAAATAATATCATATCCTATGAAACAAGAATTTACTGTAAAACCCATTTCGGGTTATCTGGCGCTGCTGATGGCAGTTTTATTCCTTGGTGGCGCAATTGCCGGATTCGCTTACCAGTCTATCTGGATTGGTGTAATTCTCACACTGCTGTTTGTATTCACCATCCTTGGATTTACAGTAGTATATCCAAACGGTTCATGTGTTATGGTTTTGTTTGGGGCATATAAGGGAACCATCAGGGAAAATGGATTTTTCTGGGTTAACCCTTTATATTTTAAAAGAAGGATATCGCTTCGGGCCCGGAACTTTAACAGTGACCCAATTAAGGTTAACGACAAAATCGGTAACCCTATTAAAATTGGTTTGGTGCTGGTTTGGAGGGTGGCCGAGACATATAAAGCAGTTTTTGATGTTGATGATTATCAGCATTTTGTATTAGTACAGAGTGATGCTGCCCTTCGTAAATTGGCAGGCTTATATCCATATGACAACTTTGAGGATCACGAAGCAATTATTGCTCTCAGAAGCGGTGGCCAGGAAGTAAACAATGAGCTTGAAAAGGAGATAAGGGAAAGGTTGCAGATTTGTGGTATTGAAGTTATTGAAGCGAGGATCAACTATATTGCCTATGCCGAAGAGATCGCAAATGCCATGCTTAGAAGACAACAGGCTTCGGCAGTTGTATCGGCACGATTTAAAATTGTCGAAGGTGCAGTATCAATGGTTGAGATGGCCCTGGCACAACTATCCCTTAAAAAAATTGTTGAACTTGATGAAGAGAAGAAAGCTGCTATGGTGAGCAATCTTATGGTTGTTCTTTGTGGCGATAAAGATGCTACACCAATTGTGAATACCGGAACTTTGAATTCCTAAAATGAGTGAGAAAAAGCCATTTGTTCTCAGGGTTGACCCGGAGAAGCTGAAGTCTTTGGAGAAATGGGCTGCTGATGAGTTTCGCAGCACTAATGGCCAGATTGAATACATTCTTGATCAGGCACTTCGAAAATCAGGTAGATGGAAATCAAGATCAGAAAATCTTAAAAAGGATGAATAATGGACCAGATATTAAAATTTAGCTGCCCGAAATGTGGCAATAAAGAGTATGAAATTGGTGAAATGTGGACAGTTGGTAGCATTTGGACAAGAATGTTCGAATTTCATAACAGGAGATTTACATTCGTTTCATGTAAGAAATGCCGTTTCACGGAATTGTATAAAATCCCTAAGCAAAAGATTGGAGAACTGCTTAACTTTAATTCCAGATAAAATGTACTTTCACTGATTAATAAAATAGATGGAATGGCAGGCAGCGACGCCTGCCGTTTCTGTTCTTAAACGGCTTGGCCCAAGATGAACAGGGATAAATCCCATGGTTATTGCAGAAGTAACCTCTTCTCTGCTGAAATCACCTTCAGGTCCTATAAGTATTATTGAGTTTGCATTTTTTGAACACGCTTCAGAAATCTTCTTTCGTTCTGTTGAAGGATCACAGTGCGCGATCATCATGATTCCGTTTAAATCGTTACTTATGAAATCCCTGAAACTGCATGGTTCATTAAGGACTGTTTTTTTTGCTTTAAGAGATTGTTTCATTGCTGAGATTATGAGATTATTCACTCTGTCACTCTTAATTCCCGGTTTCTCAGTGTTTTTGCATATCAGCGGGGTAATCTCATCTATACCTATCTCAACACTCTTTTCTACAAACCATTCAAATCGTTCAGGATTCTTTAATGGGGAAATAGCAATATGAAGTCTGTAATCTCTTTTTTCGAAATCTTTAGTTTTCCCTGTAATATCTATCGTGCATTTATTATGATCCGGATTACTGATGATTCCTTCGTACAGATTCCCTTTACCGTCAATCAACCGGACATTGGAGCCTTTTGTCATTCTTAATACCCTGATCAAATGCTTTGACTCTTTTTCGTCCAGCGTGTAGGAATTGCCATTTATATCCGGGGCATAAAATATCTGCATGGGTATCAATTTACACAAAATTAGAGAATTTGAACTTATATTTATGCACTATTGTTAAAACCTTTGCTGTTTCAACCTCCCTTTCCCCATATGGGGAGTTGGAGGGTAAAAATTATATATGAAAATAGGCCTTCTTTCAGATACACATGGATGGATTCATCCACGGCTTTTTGATCATTTTGCCGATTGTGATGAAATCTGGCATGCAGGAGATATTGGTAATATGGAAACAGCCGATATACTTGCAGCATTTAAACCATTGAAAGCCGTCTATGGAAATATTGATAATGCCGCTGTCAGAACAGCTTACAGGGAGAATTTAATCTTCATGGTTGAAGAGACCCGGGTTTGGATCACTCATATTGGAGGAACCCCCGGCCATTATGACCGGAAAGTATTACCTGCAATATATGAAAATCCTCCTGATCTTTTCATTTGCGGACATTCTCATATAGCAAAGGTTATGTATGATAAAAAAGCCGGATTTTTATATATGAATCCCGGGGCTGCAGGGTATAACGGTTTTCAAAAATATATGACAGCGATCAGGTTTCAGATAAATGGAAAAAGAATTCACGATCTGGAACTGATTGAACTTGGAGAGAGGGGCAAAATCATTTTACAGGACTATTAGGGTCTGCCTGATTATCTTCAGCATTATTTTCCGATATTCTATGCAGGAACCTGGAAAGCCGGTCCTCAACTGCAATCATATAAGTATAGGGCACTTTTGCCGAAGATTCAGGATCTTTACGATCATTCGGTTTCGTTTTGGAAATAATTGTATTATAATTATTGTTTCCCGACTGCGTCATCATCACCCCTTTGAAATAAGAGAAATAATACCAGGTAGATGCATCTCCTTTAAGGTAGATATCAATCATATCTCCCGATCTCCTTCGCTGAATTTCTATATAGCCATCGACATATACATTTATCGGTTGAGGTCCTATAAATCCGATACCGATTTTACCGCTCGATCTGAATGATGATGTAGATTCATTCCAGAACATATTTACATCATTAAGCAAAAGTTCGTAGGTAAATTCTTTAGGCAGGTTCTTTGACGTTCCAAACAGATCCATCTCTTCTTTTAATTGTGTTGCAACACTAGTTCCCAGAAGATCCTTCATCCCCTTGTTATTCAGATCTGTATTCAGATTAACAGGTTTTAGGGAAGGCATAAATCTGAACTCATCTGCCATTACTCTGAGAGCTTCGGTTGAAAAATGAAAGTCCAGGGCCAGGATAGCATTAATATTTACCTTCCCTGAATCGATGCCATGGATTACTTTACCTGCGCTTCTCAGTTTAACAAGGTCAAGTTTTGCACCGAAATCAATATTCCCTTCACCTGATAATACACAAAAGTTCTTGTCAAATGCAATCATATTTCCCGGAAGAGTCTGATCAATCAGCTTTTCGCGGGAAGCGATTAAGTATCTGCCTTTTGTCTTTTCATAGTAAAGCCAACCACCGGAATTCACCAGAGCAACATCGGTCCAGGATTTTTGCGCTGAAAGGAATGCCGGATATATATGAATGGAATCAGTATTTATAAAAGAGCCCGAAAAAATAAGATTATCATTCATATCTCTTGGCTTATCGTTTACAGGGATTATGACATTTTTTGGATCGATCTGTGATTTGAATTTAATCGGATAACTGGCAAGGGTATTGCAGCCATGCAAAACTCCTGCAGCTCCGGTAAACGTAAGATTATCAGCTCTGGCTGAGAGAGTAACATCGCCTGTAAAGGAAAATGCCGGGCTAAGCAGAAATTTCTGGGATGCAGGTATATATCCTCTTGCATTTGTAGTTGAGGTATCGACCTCCAAAACCGGGAAATTAATATGCTGGATCTCTTTATTCTCATCAACGTAATCGTACACAGCACTACCGTTATATTGTTTGGTAGATTCAATATCAATCTTGGCATAATGTAATATATGCCTGTGGTTAAGAGCTATGGTGGCATTTTGCATCTGCTCTATTTTAGCCCTCCTGCCAATTACTATTTTCCCATTTTCAGGTTGAATAAGTGCATCAGCAATATGGATGTAATTTATGTTATCAGCTTCAATATACTCCTGATCAAGATGATAGCTCCCTTTCCATGATGAAAAAGCAACCGTATCAGAGATATTGTTTGTTGCAAAGAAGGTCGGCTTATCAAGTTTAGCGTAGTCTAGCTTAAGGAGCTTATCTGTTGTTAACAGAGGAGTGTTCAACTTTCCCTTTTGTTCCATATTGAGTATACGATTTTCCATATTGTAAGTAAAATCAGTCATGGTACAGATATACTGTATCTCAGGGAATTTTACGACTGATGAATCGGTATTCAATCTGAAATGTGCCATTCTCTGGTTAAAATTGATTTCGGTATTGGCATTTTCAGCTATAAAAGAGTAACCGTTCGTGGAAAGCGATTTAAGTGTATAATCGGCTGTATCGGCTCTAATAGAGTTTGCAGCAAAACTAAACAGATTTGAAGTTATCCTTGAATCGGTTAAATTAACCACTCCTGAACCGTTTAGTTTTGCAGGAGACAGACTTAAACTGCCGTCAAGTGTAGTTCCGTTTCCAAACATATTAAATGTTTTGCCGGGTTCATTGGTGGCAATCCATTCATCTTTTTTAGTAAGCCATTTAATTGCTACATCCTTACTGTTAAGAACAGGGAATAATCCGGTTGAGTCTTTTTCAGTATTGAAAGAAGAGGCCTGAGTGATCATTGAATCGGGGAAGAATTTGAACTCATCTGAGATTGTAGTTGAAGTCAGGTGCTTTAATATCCCGCTTCCGGTAAGTCCCTTATTACTCATACTCAGAGAATTGTATAATTTACCCCTGCTGTCATACACCTCAATTCCTTCAGGGGGCACGGTCATATTAAATCCCAATGAGTTATTTTCCTGTATAACAAGATATTGCTTCATCGGTTTGAGAATATTTCCTCCCACAAATTCTCCTGAAAGTTTCATATCCTGGTTTGTATAGTGATCTATATTTTCATAGATGAAGGGATCAACCTTGAAATAGAAATCCTCCTGTTTGTAAACTCCCTCAAGACCAGCTATCTTATCGTAGAATATATATGAGTTGGTTGTAGCATTTATGATCGGATACTGTTTAAGACTTTTTAATCCTGATTTATTATTTGGATTATCAATATATAGTTCTGCAGTTCCAAGCTGAATGAGATTGTCTACATTTTCAATAACTGGATTATCCATCTTATCCTTCTTCTCAGTCTCTACTGAAATCTTAATGGAATCGATTTTTTGAAGTTTTATCTTGAAAGTATCATAGCTAAACGAGAATTTATGCCCATAAACCGTAAACAAACCTGCCTCAACAACACCATCAAAACTAATATCTCTGTTTTTCCCGATATTAAGTTGTTTATTATAGGGATAAATTGCGACCTTCTGAGAATCACTCAGAAGAACACCTGTTACACCGAATATTGTCAGTCCGTATTTTTTCAGGTCCAGAATGGCGTTATCCGTAGGAGCTTTTGTTTCGCTTACTATATTGATGATATCATAATCCTTTCTTTTTGCAAAAAAATCGAGGAAGTCTTTGGTTTTTTTCTTTATTGTTACTTCGTTATTAGTCCGGTCATAAAAGATGAAACCTTTATTTGCCATGTCAATGCATAATCCTGTAACCGCTTCCACAGGCTTATCAAGCCATTTGGCAAATTCTGCTACAGGGAAAGTCTCTGAATAAAACCATTCTGCAAATTTTATCAAACGGTTAAGAGGATGGTAATCATCTATACCCATCAGTTGCAAAAAATAGTCTGAATTAAAGAAAGATGTTGATTCAAATTGCGCCTGTCCAAGTGAAGCGCCTCTCGCATGTGAAAGAATAATTTTCGATTCGTTCATGTTCCATGATAAATATTCAAAATACATGTCCAGACTGTGGAAGGAATCGAAGTATGGGCTCTTCGAGACAGGATTGTTGGTACGGAAAAGATTTACCTGTCGGGTTGCTGTGATGTACGAAAACCCAAGGTTAGAATGGTAAATCGAATCTTTATCCAGATACAATGACGTGGCAGCTTCCTGGCTGCTTAAGCCGGTTTTGGAGAAAAGAAATTCTTTTGAACGGATTCTGAGATAAAGAGTATCGTTTCTGAATAGAGTGATTTTCGCAGGTACGGCATTTTTACCGGTTCCCTTTACATTCGCTCCTTCAAATGCGAGTCCACCCTCATAATTAACTCCTTTATAGATATTTTTGATTTTAAATTCTTTTGCATAAGTCTCAAAACGAGGAAATGTAGCCTTATCTTTATCGGCAAAGCTGATGGCCTGGTCGGTAAGTAAGCCAGATACGGGTTCTTTAAAATAGCTACTATGCGTAAGTTTCGCAGAATCAACTACGAAACTGCTTTTTGTCATATTAATTAAATAATCAGTTAGTTCAGCAAAAACATCTTTACGTGAATATCCGGCTTTTTCCCAAGTAACGACACCTTTGGTACCTTTGAACTGCTGAAGTTCAGGATAGTATTTTCCTGAGACATTGTATAATTCAGTGCTGTCTTTTTGCGTATAGCAGGTTAATGTAGCATTTGAAATTGGGACATAAATAGCAGTATCATAAAGAAACTTAAGAGTATTATTTTTTACTTTCCATTTAATGCTTCCCGATTCGGACAGTACATTATCCTTAACCATCAAGCTGCTATTCTTAAAATATTTGTCGATATTGTCATTTGTATACGTCTGATTGAATGCTATTTCACTAATTCCTTTGAGCCAGTTTGTGACAAAGGGAATGTCTCTTTTATACTCGATGAAATAATTCAAGCTTACAAGAAAATTATAGAATTGAGGGATAATTCTTATTTGCCTTGATGAGAGCTGGTTGGAAATATTTATTATTTTATCCATAATTTCAGTGCTGAATGCAGCACTGTCCCACCTGGAAAGAAATTTGTTAACGTTGGCAAGCTGATCGGCATTAAGATTTGGTCCCATAAAAGCGGTCAGCTCCGTTCTGAACTTTGAACGATCTCCTGAAAATGCCGATTTTGCCTGGGAATGTAATATACCAGTTGCGGCGAAAAGCATTAACTGAATCAGAATCAAAAATTTCTTTAACATGGAACTAATCTGTTTTCATTCCTTCTTTCCTTCTTTCCTTCCTTCCTTCTTTCCTTCCTTTTTACACCCCAGTACTACTTTTTACCCCACAACCCCCTAAATGGGGGGCTATGTTATTCTAAATTATTCTTAACCCCCAAAATGGGGAGCAGGAGGGTTAAATTGCTTCGACAATTGCTATAAAGTCCTCTTTTTTAAGGGCAGCTCCTCCAATTAACCCACCGTCCACATCAGGTTTAGAGAAAATTTCAGAAGCATTAGATGGTTTGCAGCTGCCACCGTACAGAATTGGTAATTTTTTAGCGCAATCATTGCCATATTTTTCTTTAACCAATTCACGAATGTATTTATGCATCTCCTGAGCCTGTTCGGGTGATGCGGTTAAGCCGGTTCCAATCGCCCATACGGGTTCATAGGCAATAACAATCATATCCATCTGTTCTGCAGTCAGGCTGAATAATCCTTCCTCCAATTGTCTTCTGACAATAAGAAAATGCTGACCTGATTCTCTTTCCTGTTTTACTTCACCGCAGCAGAATATGACTTTTAATCCGCTGTTTATAGCCAGTAATGTTTTCTTATTCAGGAGTTTATCATCCTCATGATAATAGGTTCTCCTTTCAGAATGCCCGATAATAACATATTGAGCACCAGTACTTTTTATCATCCATGCAGAAACTTCACCAGTATAGGCTCCGGATGCTTCAGAAGCGCAGTTCTGAGCTCCAAGGGACATCTTTCCGTGTTTAAGAATATCAGCCATACCAGCCAGATGTATATACGGCGGGCATAGAATAACCAGCGCCTTTTCTGAAGGGCTCTCCTTAAAATACTTCTCAATTGAACCCGCGAACTTTAGTCCTTCAGCAAGATCCATATTCATTTTCCAGTTACCGGCAACAATCTTCTTTCTCATATAAATCAAAATTTTAAATTATACTATTTTATTCTATTTATGATGTTTGTTTTTGAATTGAATTCTATTAACCCCCTTTCCTGTCCCGCTTAGGCGGGATGTTTTGATTTGCCGGAACATTTGCCCACGACCATTTATCAAGAATTGTTCCATCTTTAACTAAAATGTATCCAGGATTTGACCGTACAATAGTTTTCAAAGTTGTCTCATCAGCGGAACAGAATGCCAACCCATTCTCATAACATTTTATTTCCTCTGTTCCTGAAGAGGTAAGAATATAAAAGTTGATACCATGCATTTTACAATAATTGCCAAGTTTAAATCCGTCGGATAAATGATTCTTTCCGGCTTCTGCAAGTTTTTTGGAAATCATTAAAACGGAATAACCCCGGAAAGTTAATATTTGTTGAGTGATATCCTCTCCGTTCAGGGAGGTTATAATGAAATCGTGTATCGGAGGTTTATATCCTCTTTTTACAAGAACAGATTTCTGATCAACAAACTTCCAGGTTGAATCATTTGCCGGATAGTTATTCAGATTGAAGTCCTTTTTGATCCCGTTTTTTTCATATACAAAAGTTGTCCTGTACTCATCTACCGGAACTCCTTCAGGGACAACCATTTTATCAGCAATTTTTACTCCTTTTTTATAAGGAAGAAAATCGATGACAGGGAGATACCTGAGGTTTGCAAGTGAAAAAATGATAAAAAGGACAATGACTACTGATATTATGATCCATTCGGTAATATTACTGAAGAGTCTCTTTGTTTGATTTCTTCCTGAGTAAAGGATTATTAATAAAAAAACTAATATTATGTTTTTTCCGAAGGTTTGCCAATTTGTAAGATGGATTGCATCACCGAAACAACCGCAGTCCGATACAGGGTTTGTAAGTGCAAGAATGAAAGTGACAGGAGTGAAGATTACCAGGAGGATCAGAACACCTAAAATTCCTGTTTTCTGCCTCAATCCTGTAAGAACAGAGAAACCCGAAATGAATTCAGCTGTACACATACAAACTGCGAGGGTAAGACTCAAGGTATTAAGAAACCCAAGGTGAAATGCCTGAAAATAATCATGAAATTTGTAAGCGGAACCGAGAGGATCGATTGCTTTTACCACTCCCGAAAAGATAAAGACGAGGCCAATAATTATTCTGGCAGCAATCCTTAATATCTTTATTTCAAATGAGTTTTCTTTCATTTAAGACTCTTATAATAAGATCAAATATTTCAGCAGGAGGAAGCATAGTACCAACACTGCTGCTGCAGTCAATAACTGCAAGATGGTCATCTGATCGCGAAACTCTCAGATAGATATCCCTGACTTTTTTTTGAAAAACTATACTCTCCTCATGGATATCGCTGTTTCCATTGAGATAATCCCGATCATTTCCCATCCTGGTTTTTGATAAATTATTTTCTGCAAAGGCAAAAGGTACATCCAGGAAGATATTAAGATTGGGTTTAGGTATGGAAAAATGGTTAAACTCGAGGGATAATATCCAGTTCATGAGCTTATCCTGGAGTAATACATCTTTTAACTTTGCACACTGATAAGCTATATTGGAATATGTATATCTGTCGAGTAGTACAATCTTTTCTTCTGATAGCCAATTGCTTATTAAATCAGCAGCATCCTTTCTGTCACCTGCATAAAGCATTGCCACCAGGTACGGATCCACATCAATAAGTGAGCCAAATTCTCCTCTTAAAAACCTTGCAATAAGCTCCCCAAAATAGAGGGTTTCGGTTCTTGGAAAATGCAGATATTCACAATTGTATCCCTTCTTTGAAAAAAAGTCTTTTAACAGTTTAATCTGTGTTGATTTGCCGGCTCCGTCAACCCCTTCAATTACAAAAAGCTTTCTCATTTATTTGAATTCATTCAGTACAAATGTAATAACCAACGGGCAAAGATGGAAATGTTAAGTTAGTTTAATTGTTAGGATAGATTTTTTACTTTCCTCTCTCTCTTCAGACATCATGTGTACTCACCCCCTTTTCAGCCCTGCAGGCTCGCTCCTCCCTAAAATTGCCTGCAAGGCAATTTCTTAACGGTCGTCCGCCTCTCTACTTCGTAACTACTCTTTATACACATCTCTAGTGGTTGGTAGCAGATTATAATACTTTTATTTACAAAT
>OCZT010003843.1_pt1 | contig 15306 bp, 15 predicted proteins | sample 1539031 | NCBI WGS metagenome assembly OCZT01 (sample SAMEA3539308, study PRJEB22396) | soil metagenome | biome: tundra; feature: field; material: soil | place: USA | collected 2010-05 | depth 0.15 m | reverse complement strand
GCAATCCATCGTAGCCACCATCTTCATAGCGCTTTCGCCAACGACGAAGCTGCCGCTCGCTGATGCCGATCATCTCTGCTGCCTGCCACCACATGATCTTCCCCGCGGTGGCGCGTAACAACACTTCTTCTACCTTCATCGCCCGCTCCACAGCGGCGCTCGGATAGATCCCCACGCTCATTAGCATGGTTCCATCCTCGCCGCCCGTTAAGCGGACATTTCACTTGCTACGACCACCGGACATATTATGTGCTAACGACAACCGACAAACCGGAAGTTACTGGTTCATAAACACTCCCTCACGCCTTGTGGTTGGATGACATTGAGGCCACATCACAGACGTCAACCGCAAATGCCTCTACACTGGGTCCTTGGAATTCCAGCCGCGGAGGCGAATGCATGTCGCACTTCATCAGCTTTGTACGCATCCCGGCGCTGGCCCTGCGCCAGCATTTTCGCCCGCTGGCCCCGATGGGCGTATTGGATGAAGACCCGCTGCGTCTTCGCGTCCTGCCCAACGACATCGACCTGAACATGCACATGAACAATGCCCGCTATCTGAATCTGATGGACTACGCGCGCACCCATCTGCTGGCGCGCACCCGGTTGCTGGACCACATTTTCCCTTCCCGCTGGCAGCCCCTGGTGGGCGCGGTGTGGATCACTTACCGGCGATCGCTGCCGTTGTTCTCGGTCTTTCAGTTGGCGTCGCGGCTGGTCTGCTGGGACGAGCGATGGTTCTACATCGAGCAGACCTTTACCGGGCGCAAGGGCCTCGTCGCCGTAGGCTGGGTCAAGGGCGCACTGCGCGACGGCAAGGGCACCGTGGAACCGCAGAATGCGATTGCAAGCATCGCGCAGGGCGAATTGAGCCCGCCTATGCCCAAAGGCATTGCCGCTTGGAACGACTTGACGCGCGAGCAGTTGGCCGGCGGGTAAGTGCCCCAAAATGGCAGCAATCTGCGACCCCGCCGGCGTGATTCTTGTCTATTTGCGGAAAGATTTTGCACGCATGGCCGTCAACAGCACGGCGACACTGAGCGAGAAAGATAGGTCTAAGATTTCTTCCTTGACCGAATGCAAGGGTCGATTTACGATCTGAATCCCAGGTTGGCTCTTCCAAGGCCGTATGCGGCAAGTGCGGTCTCCCTACAAATCGACCTCTGCTCGTCGCCCGATAACTCGCCGATGAAGGAGAGGAACGCGGTCATCCATTTCTTGTATCCGCCGGCAACTCTCACCACGGGCCAGTCGGACCCGAACATCAGCCGCTTGGGACCGAACGCCGCAAGGACCACATCGAAATAGGGCCGAAGATCATTGGCAGTCCAGTGGCTCCAGTCCGCCTCGTTTGCCATGCCGGAGACTTTGCAGTAGACATTCTCGCGTTTGGCAAGTTGCTGCATGTTCTCCTTCCATGGCGAGATGACTTTGCCTCTGATGCGGGGCTTCGCGACGTGATCGATAACAAATACCTGACCGGGATGCCGGTCAACGAGGGTCAACGTTTGGGGCAAGTGACCTTCGAAGATCAGGATGTCGTAGACGACTCCGTGTTTCTTCAACAGGCCGATGCCGCGATTGAAATCGTCGCGGAGCATGTAATCAGGATCGGCCTCGTCGTGCAAGACATGCCTCACGGCTTTCAGGCGGGGATTACCTGCATAGCGTTCCAGACAGGCGTCGACATTGGGGTCTATGAGCGGAACCCATCCGACCACGCCGAGAATAAAGGGATGGCGAGCAGCCAGGTCGAGCAGAAACTCCGTTTCTTCGACCATCTGGCGAGCCTGCACCGCAACCGTGCCTTCGACGCCTGATTCGCGCATGACCTGCTGAAGTTCCGGGATGAGAAAATCACAGCGAAGGACGGCCTGTGCGCCACTCATCCAGACATAGTCTCGATCGTTGTACTTCCAGAGATGATGGTGAGCGTCGATAACCAACTTAGTAACTCCATTCCTTGTTCAGGACTGGCGCGAGAATCTTGCGAATCTCTGCGACAAGACTCATATCGCATGGCTGCTCAAGGCATTCGACGTTGCGGCGGACAGTTGCGGGATTCGATGAACTAAACAACGTTGTGGGTATCTCGGGGTTCTGGCTTGAGAACTGCAGGGCTAGCTTACTGATGGAGGTTCCCTGGTTACGGCAGAATTCGGCGGCCGCACGAAAACGGGCCTGGTCTTCTGTGCTTGCGGGATGCCATGCGGCCGGGCCACGGTCCGTAAGCAGCCCGGATGCAAAGGGTGAGCCGTTCACTATGCCGATGCCTTTCTGCGCGGCAGTTGGGAGCAGTTCAAGCAACCGCGTGTCGTTGAGACAATAGTGGTTGTGCACCAGCGCGGCATCTATCTCGATGGTTGCGAAGATGCGCTTCCACAAGTCCATGGGATAAATGCCGAAGCTGACATTTCCGACACGCCCTTCGCGTTTTAGTTCCTGAACCGTGCCATAGCCTTCGGTCAAAGCCCATTCGGTGTGCTTTCTATCCTGATACTCGATGTCATGAATGTGGATGATGTCGAAGTAATCGGAGCCAAGACGCTTTGCGCTTTCGTCAAGTGACGCCCGAATGCGGGTGCGCGAATAGTCGAGGCGATCGTTGCCATAACTCCCGGGTTCAGTGTACTTACCGACCTTAGTAGACAGGTAATAGCGGTCGCGAGCGACGCCACGGAGCGACTTGCCAAGAACGGTTTCGGAGAGTGTTCCGCCATAGGCCGGAGCGACATCGAAGTAGTTGATGCCCAGGTCGAGAGCGGCATGAACGGCAGCGACTGCTTCCGCCTCATCAACTGGATGGAAGACGGCACCCAGAGCAGAGGCTCCAAAGCTCAGGCGCGACACGTTCATTCCGGTCTTGCCCAGGGAGTTATATTGCATGGTGGAGGGCCACCTTTCAGAAAGTTTAGGTCTTTGACTGCGTGATTTCGTTGTTTTTGAGTTCGTGGTTTCCCACCCATTCGCCAGAAAAAAGGCGAACGGATGGGGCACGGCGATAATACAAGAACATCCGGTCAGAGACCTAGGAACCTATCATGGAACTGCCGACGGCTAACAGGACAATAGCCGCGATGAGAATGGCTAGACCGGAATAGAGGGTTCGGAGGATTCGGGGCGACGCGCCTTTCCACTCGCTAGTGAGGAAGCCGAATACGCTGGCGACCAGGAGCGAGGAAGCGATGTTGACCGCCCATCCTACGGATGTGCCGAGGCGGCCGAGATAATAAGCGCCCATTCCGTAGGGGATGGTGGCGAGGAACCAGATAACTCCCATCAGCACGCCCATCATCCAATCGTGAACGGCATGAGGACCAACGTTCTTGCGCCACGTTCCACGCTTGATTTGCAGGGCCCCGAACCAGAGCAGAAGCGGTACTGTAGCGCCCCAAAAGACGGGCAACCAACTGGCCAGAGTGGCGAATACCGGACTCGCGCCCAGTTTCAGAGCCTGGTCTCCGACGCGGCTGGTGAAGGCGAAGCCGAGGTTGGCGCAAGAGGCCAGTACGCCGGATGCAGCGCAGACCAAGAGAGCCGCGCCAAATCCTCGGCGCTCACCGGACGCGCCGGCCATCTTTTCTCGCAGTGAACCGGCCCGGCCGCAGACAGCAACTCCGACCACGCACCCGAAAATGCCGGAGAGAATCACCAAGCCTCCCCGCGTAAAAAGATCGGCGGGCGACTTGACCAAGAATGGGAGCATCGACCCGACCGCAGTATTGATGCCCATGATGGTGGCAAAGCCGACCGACATTCCCGCCATAGTGACGCCGTATCCGAAGAGGATGGAACCAACGCCCCAGCCAAAGCCGTACGCCACTCCCGCCCACACCGTTCGCGCACCTGCCATGTGAATGGCCTGCATCCAGTTGGGCGTGACAAAGGCGGCCATGATGAATGGAAGGATCAGCATCATGACGATGGTGGAGGGAATGTAGATGTTTTCGAGCTCGAACGCGCGGCGTTTCTTGAGGGGTACTGCCAGGCCTCCGCCCGCAATGGCGGCGATGAAGACCAAGATGAATCCCAAGACGGGTGAGTGCATGCTACTCCTCTGCCTGCGTCTTCAGCGAGCCGCATTGATGGCAATTGCTCAGCCAAGAGCAGTTCCACAATTCACGTGCCCTTTCTGGCACCGTGCGAAGTGGCATTTTCTTGAGGAAAATGCCACTTTAGGGCAGTGGTTCCGGGGTACAGCAATTGCGGAACCGCTGTAATCGAAAGCAAGCGAATTCTACGGGCGCACTTGTCCGCCGTCAAGGCTTTCTCACCCAATCCGCGCTGGGGCGAACACGGCGTCCTCAGGATAGCTTTACTTGACCTCGAAGACTCCATCCTCATAGGCTTGACTCGTTATGGCTGGACCAGTTTGTCCAGGGTGAGGCAGGCGAGAGATGTTGCAGGTTGTGTTGGAAGCGCCGGGAAGATTTGCGGAGCGGGAAGCACCAGTCGTGAAGGCACCAGCCGGATGCGCTCTAATCCGCATTAAGAAAGTTGGCGTCTGCGGCAGCGACTTCCATGCATTTTTCGGCCGCCATCCTATCTATACCTATCCGCGCATCGTGGGCCATGAACTGGCGGGAGTGGTTGTGGAGGCGCCGGCTAATGACAAGGGAATCCAAGCCGGCGACCGCTGCGCCATTGAACCTTACGTGAGTTGCGGAAAGTGCAGGGCGTGCTTAAGGGGCAGGACCAACTGCTGCGAGAAGATTCAGGTGCTTGGGGTTCACGTAGACGGAGGCATGCAGGAGTTTCTTGCCGTGCCGGTCGAGTTGTTGCACAAGTCTACTCGCTTGTCGCTGGATCAATTGGCGCTGGTAGAGACGCTGGGCATAGGCGCCCACGCGGTGAGACGCAGCGGGCTCAAAGCCGGCGAAGAAGCACTGGTTGTGGGTGCCGGCCCTATCGGAATCTCAGCGGCGCAGTTTGCAGCTGCCACGGGCGCCAAAGTCCACATGATTGAAAAGAGCGAGTTGCGCAGGGCGTTTGTCGAACGCATGGGGATCGAGTGCTCGGCTGCCGCGGATGGCCGGCAGGCTGACGTGGTTTTCGATGCAACAGGCAGCGCGGAGGTGATGGCCGGCAGCCTGGCGCATGTGGCAACCGGCGGGACGCTCGTTTTTGTGGGCCTGACGCGTGACCCGGTTTGCCTGGACGACGGGCTCTTCCATCGCAAGGAAGTGACGCTGATGGCCAGCCGCAACAGTTGCGGCCTATTCCCTCAGATCATGCAATTGATTGAAGAAGGGAAGATCGACACGACTCACTGGATTACCGATCGCATGAAACTATCTGAAGTGGTATCACAATTCCAGGAGCTGACCACTCGAAAGTCGCTGATCAAGGCTATGGTCGACGTGGGCGAAGCCGGCTAGGAAGGCGGCAGCGCATTGGTGCGGACCGGCCCAGGTTCAGGGCGAACCGAAGGTCAGATCCCAACGATAGCCGCGACTCACCTGGCAGTGACGTCCCGGCATTGTGAAATGCGCGAGTGAAAAGTGTTAACGGGGAGAACACGCTTCAACGGGTTGCCCTGCTCTGCGTGCCTCTCCCCGACTGGACAGACGTGTCGATTCGGCTGTCCTATTTTGGTTTTGCCGGAATTGGCTAGCTGGACGGCAGAGCGGCGGTGAGCTTTCCACCGATGGCAGTGAACGCACCGTTGATGGCGCTGGCCAGAGATCCCATAGCGGCAGTGGCCGCCAACGAGAGCAGAGAGACGACCAGAGCATACTCGACCAGATCCTGACCGTCTTCCCGCGTCATCAGGTCTTCTACCTTGATGTAAAGCTTCATCAGCATGTCGTGCATTGTGTTCCCCCCGAGTACGTTGATTTCCCCAAAGACTGACTGGGATATGTACTGATAGAAGCAAGCGGATAGCCATTCTTCGCGTTGTCGCACGTGGCGGTAAATCAACAACTTGCGGGAGGCGCATAGCTTTTCGGTGTGAACGCTTGTTTACAGGACGGGGGAGAAGAGATGCGGCTCGTATACATTTTTGGCGGACTGCATGACCCTTTGGAGGGACGAGCGGGAAGGCACGAGCCGTACGTGAAAGTACGGTGATGAAGTGCGTTTCGCGGAGTGGGCAGACGTCAATCCGCGAGCTAGAGCGGAACCAGAGTAACTGTGTCCTCAGGGGTTTTGTGCAGGGTCGCCGCTCTCTCCACCCCACGGACCAAGACCTGTCCGTGGGGACCCCGGCTCTGGTGGTCACGTCGACTTGAATGCAGTGCTTTCGGGATACACCCACTCTGGTTCCGCTGTACGCACGGCAGATGGAGTGCACGGAAAAAAGAGCGGACTCTTGATGCCTCAAAAGAGCCCGCTCAGTCATAAAAGGAGTGCCGCACCGGTAAGATCTTTGCCGCGTTCCAACAGCGTTAGAAATATGCCTTCATTCAGCAACGCCCAGAGCGTGGCTCGAAAATGAATAAGAGCGTTCATCCGATAGAGGCGCGGAGGAGAATTCGAGCTTGTCTCCGGGCTTTGTCTGCGTATCGCGAATAGTACCCGATGCAAGCTCGAGCACCGAGTGCGCGGTTAGACATGCCGAGAGCCTCCACGGGGGCACATTGCTCCTGACTTTCTTTATGCGGTGATTGCGGTCGAGGTAGACGAGGTCGATTGGGAATTGCATGCCGAAGGTATGCACGGCCTCGCTGGGAAGTATCCACAGACCCTCGCCCGGGTAGAGGTGCTCGCGCCCGAGCAGGCCTTTCCTGCGCTTTTCGCCTTTGTCGGCCAATTCGGCGGAACTGGCGAGAACCGTCTGGCGCGTGAGGTTTGAAACCCGGAGACGGATTTCCGGGGCGTCCTGCCTGGGGGTCAGCCAGTCAAGTAAGCGAGAGAACTTCCATACAGTTAACTTCATCGTGTTGCCCCCTTTGTCCGTTCAGCGGTGCGATATTGTTGTTTGCCGCAAAGGTTCTGTTCCTGATCCGCGGTGAGAGGCCCTTGGCTAGCGGCTTCTCGCTCCCCGCGCCGCAATTGCATTTCAACTGAGTTAATGAGGTGAGCCTGTGCCGGAGCTGGCTCCCGAGCCACTCCCTCCGGCACCCGAGCCCCCAGACGAATTGCTGTCAACAACGAGCGGTGTCTCCGGCTGCATGCTCTGAATAAGTTGCTCGACCGGAATGGTTGAAGGCGTCGGGGCCGGAGTATAGCCTGGCGATTTTCCGTCAGGTGTATTCATGGGAATGCCAGTGTTAGGAGGCAGGAACTTTTCCGGGTATTTCAACTTCGGCAAGGATTCGCCGGCCTTGATTGGATCGACAATCTCCGGGGTCACAATCACGATCAGTTCAGTGTTGGATTTGGTTTTTGTGATGGACTGAAAGAATTTGCCGAGGATCGGGATGTTGCTCAGGAACGGAATCTTTTGAAAGGTCTGGGTCTCGCGGTTGTCGAGCAAGCCCCCGATGGCGAAGCTTTGACCTTCGGCCAACTCGACCTCGGTCTTGACCTTTCTCACATCTACAGCAGGAATTTGGAAGCCCGAGACCTCGACGGCATTGGTGAAGTCAAGCGAGCTGACTTCAGGAGCGACCTGGAGATGGATCGTGCCTCGAGGAGTGATGGTGGGAATGAAGTTGAGGCGCACGCCATACTCTTTGAATTGAATGGTCACCGACGAACCAGTGACGGATCCGGTGGAACCCTGAACCACAGGATAGGGATATTCGCCACCGGCGAGGAAGCTGGCCTGCTTTCCATTCTCCGCCAGCAAGTTCGGCTCGGCGAGAACCTGCACAAGGCCTTGGCTCTCCATGGCTTGAATGGTGGCGCCAAGGTTTAGACCGGGAAAGAACGCAAAGATATTCAATTCGCTCGCCAAAGATGCAGTGGCAGGCGTTGAGGAAGTGGGCAGGGCCACCGTTGGCGGCGAAAATTGTCCTGTCGAAATCCCGCCGAGTGTGTTTCCCAGGCCAGTGCTAAACAGGTTCATGCCGACCTGGTGGCTTTGGCTACGGTCAACGCTGGCAAAGATTACCTTGAGAAGGATCTGCGGTTCCGCGGCGGGCACTTCGACATTCAACAGGTTTACGATCTTGCCGGCGGCTGACGCTATGGCGACTGCACGGTTGGAACTGTTGAGGTCCTTCGCCGTACCGCTGAGGAAGATTGTGCCGCTCTCCATTACGACGTTCAATGGCTGCCCAGGAAGTTCGCGATCCAGTTCCCGGCGGATTCCTTCGAGGCGATCGTGGTTCTCACTGGCACCCGGGCGGACTTTCACGTTAAAGAACTGGCGGGCGCCGCCCTGTTCCCAGATGATAAGACTTGTGTCACCGGCGGCCTTGCCGTTCACCAGAATCTCGTTGCGGCTGACCGCGATTGCTTCAGCAAGATCGCCCAGGACGACCGCTACACGCTCCACCGGCTTCGAGCAGTCAATGAGAATGGATCTGCCAACCACAACGATCAGGTCGTTCGCCGTTTCCCTGCCTGGAGCGGCGATGGAATTGGCGACAAGTGTGGGAGCTTGAGCGTAAGAAGCCGGATGCGCGCAAAGGCAAAGCAGAGTTGCCTCGAGAAGCGCCGAAATGAAAACAGATTGTGCTCTCACTGTTTTTCCCCGTGAGATTCGAATTTTTGTTCCGTCCGCTGCGCTCCGTTGAAGACCACGACCGTAAACATGGGCGGCGCGGGCTTTTTGGGCATTCCACCGATGGTCCTTACCGGAGCCCTTTTGACTTCACCGAAGATACTGGACATGGCAGTTCCCGGCATCTTGCCTGTTTCCGTATCCAGGGGATTTCGAAGCACGAGTTGGAGTTTGTAGGTGGAGTGATTGCTGGCCAGACTCAAGGACTCGGCATGCTCGGGGGTCACTAACAAGTTGACCACCCTAACCTGCTGCGGCTTTCCTTCGGTGTCCTTTTGAATATCGGTTCCGGCTGAAAGTACCTCGATGTTCTGTAGCAGCGTTCTCACTTCAGGCACGGCGAACGAGCCCGCTGAACCAGGAGGATCGCCGGAGATCAGCACATCGACACGCATGCCCGGAGTCACAAAGCCGGCAACCCCCACAACTTCATCCACCTTGACAGCACAAGCTCTCATTCCTTTGCGAATGGTGGCCGCCAGTCCACCGCCTGAGCCGGGAGTTGCAAGGCGGCTCTGCAGGATGGGCTCCCCTTTATAAAGGTCAGAGACCACGCCGCGGCCAATCGCGTCTTGAGGCTTGAGAATCGCGCCCTCGGGGAGCGACCCGGCGATATCGATTGTGGTCAGGTCCGCCGCACCGAGCAGCGAGCCTATCTTGGTATCCGAGGAAGCCGCCACCACGCGCGTTGGGGATTGCTTGTGCGCGGTTGCCACCCTGTTGCCTACCATGCGGTAGACAAGAAGCGAACAAGCGCTCGCCACGAGAAATGCAATGGTGAGAATGGTAAGCAGTCTTCGATTCATTGCAGCATTCCTCTTGAGCGAGCACCTGACTTGGAGTGACTTGCCTTTTGATAGCAATTGCCTTGCCAGAGGGAGTTGACGGATTTCGCTTTGAATTATGGGTTTGGATGCCGGAGAAGGGACCGAGTGTGAACGGGTGTATACCATTCGGCTTGCATGTGTATCCGGGTAGACGCGTTTGAGGAGGCACATTTGAACTGGGAAGCGGCACGAGCAAAAGTGGTTTAGCCTCGTGATTGCGGCTGGTTCAAGAGCAAAAACGAAACGCGTGTTTGCCCCAGGCGGCCGACTCCAGAGTTTGGCAGCCGCGGTGCAACGGAAACTGAAGGTCCCCAAGGGCAAATGTGAAAGCGCCTGTGTAGAGTGCCACAATCATGAACGGCCAGCTCTCAAGGACGTGAATCCGATGTGCGAGGTTTTCTCATACGAGGTCTTCCCGCTCGATGTCGCTGTTTACGGACCGGCCGCAAGCGGGTTTGGGGCCATCTTCGTTTTTGGTGTCAATCCTCGTGCATGGCGTATTGTCGGGCTCGCTGGCATACGGATTCATTCACGCACCGTTGATTACCGACCCTGCTTTGAACAAGCGATTCGCGGTGCGGCACCTGGATCTGCACGCAAGGGAACCGGTGACGCCGCCTTCCGGCGGGAATGCCGGCCTGCGAACCGGCGCTCAACTCCGGGCCACCGCGCTTCAAATTGATGACCCGCCTGACGAGAGTCCATCGCCTTCGTGGCAGATTCCGCAGCTTGCCGCGGCACTGCAAACGCTTGTGCAGCCAGATCTGCCTCGAATACTGAAACTGCCAAAGGAGACTCCGATCCCAACCGTTGTGATCTGGACTCCGAAGAAGTCAGATGCCAGGAAGTTGGTTCCTCCGATGCCACACGAGGCGGCATCCGCAAATGTAAAGCCGTCCCTGGATGCACCTAATGAGGAATCAGATCTCGGTGACCTCAACATCAAGTCTTCTGATTTTTCTGTACCGCTGCCGTTGCTTACCCCCAGCACTACGTCGCCAGTGACGATTCAAGGGCCGGAATCACTCCAGATGGCGCCATCAACAACCTTTGAACCGTCTGCCCAGCCGACATCCGCGGCGGCGATGTCTTTGTCTGACTTGCGAATGCCGCTAGGTACAGTGACGCTGCCACCGGTAAACGAGACATCGCCAAATGCTTCACCAACGACACCTGCGCCAGGCCTCTCAACGAACCCATCTGAAGCGGAAGAAAAAAGCAGCAAAGTCGCCACGGAAGGCTTGTGTGACGCGAAGACCGCCGCAGCGATGGATTCCACTGGTACTGCAGCATTGAACGGAGCGACTTCAGGGATCGTTGCTGGTGCGGGCTCTGGCAATCAGCCCGCGGCCGACCATATCACGCTGCCGAAGAACGGCCAGTTTGGAGTAGTGGTGGTTGGCTCGTCACTCGAAGAGGAGTATCCGAATCTGCTCCAGATCTGGGGCGGCAGGATAGCGTACACCGTGTATCTGCAGGTGGGCCGTTCGAAGAACTGGATTCTTCAATACTCTCTTCCCCGCTCCGCCAACACCGCGGCGGAAGGGAACGTCGGCGCTTTGGAAGCTCCCTGGCCTTACGACATTGTCGCGCCCCATCTTTATCCCGTTCTTCTGATTGCGGATGCAACCGTGCTGCATGGAATGGTGAACAGCGCCGGCAGGTTCGAGTCATTGGTAATTGTCTACCCATCACGTACCCCACAGGGGACACTGATTCTTCAGTCGCTTGCAAAGTGGCAGTGCAGGCCGGCCAAGCAGGATGGCAAAGCTACATCGGTGGAAGTGGTGTTGGTGATTCCGAATGAACCTGATTAGAGGCTATGCGTTGCGGGCCCGGCGGAAGGGGCGACTCATTGCACGCGCGCCGGAGGGTTTGTGGTCTTTGTCTATTGCGAAATGGTCATCTGAGACGTGCTTGACAATGTAAGTGTTGAAGGTGGAACAAAGGGAATCGATAGCGGGAACTTGTATTGCACTTTGATGCGAACGAGGTTGCCGGGGTTGTTGCACGGCAAGGATGCTGGTCTGCAAGCTGACCCCGTGGTGGGCCAGGTTGTAGTGACGGTGACGTTCGCCGGCACGATGCCCGGAAAGTCCAGCCCGCGCACGTAATTTTGGATGTCTGAAGCCTGCGCGGGGCATGCTTTGGCGAAACTCGTACACGCTAACCCGCGCACCAATGCATAGCGCGTTGCCTGTCGCGCCGCCTCGGAGAGGAAGTGGTAGGTATAGAGCGCCAGGCTCATTTCCATAATTCCGAAGAAAAGGCAGAGGACTGCAGTGGCAGAAAATGCGGTCTCCACCAGGGATTGCCCTTCTTCGCTGTGCCAGTGGCTTGGATTGCCTGGTTTCTCTTTTTTCAATCCTGACTCTTGTAGAGACATGGATCGAACCATTTGAATGAAGGGTCTCATTCCTACGCCGCGCTCTCGAAGAGAAACGTTTCCCCAGGTCATTACTGTTCCACCTCATGGATGTCTGACCGTTGAGGGTCAGAGATTTTGGTAGACCGGGGTAATTGAACAGCGGGTTCAGTGTCGCAGTTGTGTTCACCCGGACGTACTGGATGACACGAGCGGGGGCTAAACAGGTTGTGTCAGAATTTGCACATGTGATCGAGGTTCCGTCGGTGCATTTGCAGAAATTGGTTGCCGTGGCCTGCAAGGCGGAAACATCCGGACCGTCATTTATGGCAGCCTGTTGCATGCCTGCCGAGTCCAGGGCGGTGATGTAACTTTGCGCACCGTATTGAACTCCCGCGCGAGCGGCGTTCGAGATTTCGATACTGGCGTATGCAAACCGCGCGAAATCGGTTGCACCAACCATTATCAGGATGAACATGGGCATAAGAAGGGCAAATTCTATAAGCGACTGGCCTGATTCTTCGCGTAGCCGATGGCGACTCATTGGGGCCTCTTCTGCTTTCGACGTGTGTGGGTGATTCCAGCCCGTGGTGTACAGGGCTTACTCGACGATCGCGATCCTGGTTAGCGGTGAGTTGTTCACTGACCCTGAGTAGCTGGTAATGGTCAGCGTTGCAGTCTTGTCGTAGAGCGTATTCACAATCAGGTCGGTGGTAAATGACAAGCCGCCATTCTTGTCGCCGCCGCTGTCGTCCAATTCCATCGGCGAATCCGGTGCATAGATGATTCCGCTGAGCGTTCCGCTGGCGTTGCCTTTGTCAAATGTGAGCTGACTTGAGTTGGTCCGCGACGCAAAGATCAGCATCCCGTTGTAGGTGCCGCTACCGGGCGAGGAAAGATTCAGGGTTCCATTGGATGCATCGAGACCGCCCAGGAGATAGAATGTAACTCCCGTTCCAGTAACAGTGCCGCTGAAGGAAACATTGCCAGTGAAGACATACACACCGGGCTTGAGCGTCTTGTTAGACAAGGTAACGTTGCCGCTGTAACAGACAGTTCCGCTTGAGGTGGCCGGTCCAATGGTACTGCCAGATGGAACGGCGCCGCAGGGAACCTGGGGGGTGTTATAGGAAGGCGGCGGCACGTACGATAGCGGGTCGCTTTGGGGCGCGATACCTGTCACTGGCGCCGGATGGCTATCACCAACCTGGCCGCCTACACCGCCAGTGACCCCGACCGATCCTGCTGTCAGAGTCCCGCCCGATCCTGTGAACTGCAGCGCATTTGGGGAACTCGAGTTGACAATCACGCCACAGCCCGGCGTGGACACATCGAACGATCCCTGGAGATTCATAGCGTTTGAGGCGGTCGGGTTCAAGACGTAGACACAATCGCCGGATGGGCGCTGGCCCGCTACGGCACGACCGAGAACAGTCATCGAGCTCCGGTTGAGCACATTCATAAAGAACGTGGCCTGGCTCTTGGTGACAATCACCTCGACATAATATGGGTTACCAGCGTGAGGACCGCTCAATGGCGGATTATTGACCGTAACCATGGCACCATTCACTCCGTCGGTCACGCCGTTTCGTGCGGTGTCTGCCTTGGCTGCTGACGTCACGTCGCCGAAGTTGAGTTCTTTCGCGCCGGCAACGGCACCGCTGTCGGCGGCCGTTTGCATCTCCCTCTCCGCGCGAAACATCAATCCCGCATCTACCGCAAGCGCTACGAAGCCCAGCAGCAAGGGCATGCACAGAGCCGCCAGGATGATGGTTTGTCCATCCTCGTCCCTCAATCGTTTCACGGCTCCTCCTTCTGGCATCCTCTGCCTTGCATAACACCTTTGAAAGTCCGCAACGTTAATTCAATTGATGAATCTTGTCCCGTTGTCGTGCATGGAGATTTCTTCCGGTTCGTTGTTTATCTGTTCCCGTTCAATCCAGTCGCTGGGTTCCAAAGTTTCAGGCTGGACGAACTCAAGCCCGACACCGTCAGCGCCCCAGCGAGTTACTTTCATCTGGACTGTAATTGAAGACTCGGAATTGTCGTCCGAGTTGTCGGTCCTCTGCAGAGTCATCCAGACAAGCGCGTTCAGGGGCCAGCGCTTTTCAGTGAGCAGGTACAGGCCGTTTGCGCTTGCATCGCGAATGCCGTGGACCACAAGTTCCGCGCCGTCCCAGTCATGTGCAACCAGGCGGGGCCATTTTTGCCTCCTGGTTTGGCGGCGATTTCGAGACAGCCCGTGAGTAAACCAGTTTGTCAGGGAAATGCGGGAGGGTATCTCCGCTTCAAATACGGACATTTCAGTCCCAGGCCCAAGGCTGGATGTGCCCCCGAGCTGGAACTCCATCTCCTCGGCCACGCAGATCACAAGCAGGTCGCCCGGCTGAGTCTGCGATGAATAGATGGTGTGCGCCGGCAAAGCCAACACGCTTGCCGCGTCCATTCTTACGGGAACCATGAGGGATTTATGGAAAGACTCGACTACGTGAACGACACGGTAACTCGGGTCCAGATAGACCAGATCGAGAGGGACGGGGGCGCCCAGATTCAATGCATCAAATCCGCTGGAGAGCATCACCCACAGGCCCTCATCGTATCTCTGGGTGTGTTTCCCGGCCAGGCTCTTGAATTGCGCCTTCATGGTTTCCGTCGTCGTAACTCCCAGGCTTAGGAAGCATTCGCTGGTCTGGTTGTAGACGCAGAATCTGCTGGTTTCCATTTGATCTCCGACAGGGGCAAGTATTCAGTTCCCAGGCGCTCACTCTGCGGCCAGCGGCCCGTCCAAATTGCTCCGTATGATGAGTACAGTCAATCCCACGCCCTGAGAATCACCGGCAAAAAGCATGCCGGGGTTCGCACGGAATGGACGAGGCAACTACGCAAGCTGGCACGCATGCATCGGAGATGCAAAGTGGGACCAGTCAAAGTCCAGAGCAAAAAACTGTTCCAGGCATGCCCGGTGCTGCCGCCAGCGCGGTTGACGAAGCTAACTGTCAACCACTGCCTTGTGGCTTCGGACAAGGAGAGCGCGGATTCGCTCCCGGACGAACTACGGCTGCAACCACCGCTTGATAGGCGGCACGTTCCTCCCGGAGGATTGCAGGGTTGGCAAGCGGATATCGTTCTGAGTCCGGAGCTGCCAACCCTTGACGCGAATCCATGCTTACCTTACCCGCGTGCGACGGCGCTGGATCAAAAAACCCAGAACCACGAAGAAAAGTACGGCGGAAACAATCCGAATGATGGTGACGTTGTCCATATCGATACTCCTTTCTCTCACTGACTGAGGAGGTTCTTACTGAACGACTCAGACATGAGTATTGCTGCCGGACTCAGAGTTACCAGAAACAGGCAGGGAAAAATGAACAAGACAAGAGGAAAGATCAGCTTGACCGTGGTCTTGGCTGCCCGTTCCTCCACTGACTGCACGCGCTGAGTTCTGAGAACGTGTCCAGAAACTAGCGAAAGGAACCATGGAAGGAATATGCGGAGAGACT
>OCZT010003842.1_pt1 | contig 15312 bp, 20 predicted proteins | sample 1539031 | NCBI WGS metagenome assembly OCZT01 (sample SAMEA3539308, study PRJEB22396) | soil metagenome | biome: tundra; feature: field; material: soil | place: USA | collected 2010-05 | depth 0.15 m | reverse complement strand
GCGATCTACGCCAGGGCCCCCGAGAACCTCGCCGACGAGTACCAGGTCGCTTCTGCAATCGCCATGATCTACGGCTACGACGCGCGGTGGGGATCGACCCCCATGGAAGTCGCTGCGGTGGAACAGGAGTTCCAATTTCCGCTCATCAACCCGGACACCAACGGAACGTCCAGGACGTGGCTCCTTGCAGGCAAGATTGACGGCATCGCCGAGCTTCCGGGGTCCGACGGCTCCTGGAAGCTTTCCATCCTCGAACACAAGACCACTAGCGAGGACATCAGCCCGGAGTCCGACTACTGGACGCTGCTCGCGATCGATGGCCAGGTGTCCGCCTACTTCCCTGGATCCCGATCCCTGGGCTATGCGGTCGAGGAGCTGGTCTATGACGTGCTGAAGAAGCCGGAACTCCGGCCCCGGCAGGTTCCCATACTGGACGCGGAAGGCCTGAAACAGATCGTCGACGCCGAGTGCGTCCGCGTGCGCAACCTGACTGGCGCGAAGGACTGGCGCCAGTCACCGGATGCGGCCAAGGGCTACACCATGCTGGTGCGCCTGGAGACTCCCGAGGAATTCGGGAAGCGGATCCACTTGGAAGTGACAGGAAACGTCGAGAAGTACTTCGCGCGGAAGACGGTTGTCCGTCTTGACGCCGACCTCGCCGAGTACATGGGCGACATGTGGGCCGTCGGTCGCGAGATCGCCGACGCCAAGGTGGTCGGCCGCTGGCCGCGCAATCCCCGCTCCTGCAAGGTCTTCAGCACCTGCCCATACTTCGACGTGTGCGCCGGTCGCGAGTCGATCGACAACCCGCACCGCTTCAAGGACTCGGACCCGCACCCCGAGCTCCCCTCCTCCCACCACCTGGCCAACGAGGTCCAACCATGAGCGCACCTTCCACCACCACGCGCCCGTCGGCGCCCGCGCCCGTCTTTGGGCGCCCGCAGACATTGGCGCCTACCCGGCCGGTGATCGACTTCCGGTCGCGCATCAAGAAGGGCCCCCAGACCACGCCTCCATCGCTCTTCATCTACGGCGTCGAGAAGATCGGGAAATCCACTGCGGGCGCGGATACCGATTCTCCGTTGTTCATGTGTGCGGAGAATGGTCTCAAGGGCGATGCCTTTGCCGAAGTGGCCCATGACTCCCCACAGACCTGGCAGGAAGTGCTTGCACTCCTGGACTGGCTCATCGTAGAAGCACACGAATACAAGACGCTCGTGGTGGACACGCTGGATTGGCTGGAAGCGCTGCTCTACGCATACATCTGCCTTCGCGACAACAAGGCGGGAATCGAGGCCTACAACTTCTCCAAGGGCCAGAAGGAAGTCGCTCCCGAGGAATTCAAACAGCTTCTGTCTCGCTGCGACAAGCTCCTCCGGAAGGGTATCGCCGTGGTATTCCTGTCGCACTCCATGGTCAAAGCGTTCTCGAATCCGACCGGCGACAACTTCGACCGCTACCAGCCGAAGGGAAACCCGTGGATCACCGGATTGGTCAAGGAGTGGTGCGACGTAGTGCTGTTCGCCCACTACCTGGAATGGACCGACAAGGACAGCGCAAAGGCGAAGGCGAAGGCCACCGGAGGCAAGATCCGCGTCGTGGAAACCGAGCGGGACGCCGCCTGGGACGCGGGGAATCGCTTCGGACTTCCCCCGCAGATGGAACTCGACATGAGCCAAATCCTGTCCGCGATCGCAGCGGGGAACGGATCGCTCCTCGATTCGGGAGAACTCCGAGCCGAGATCGACGCGCTGGTGCCGTTGCTGTCAGAGAAGGGACAGACCCGCGTGGCTCTCGACCTCGAAAGCGCCGGAACCAATGCCGCAACCCTTTCCAAGATCCTCAATACCATCCGGGCTACCGTCGCCCGGATCCAGGAAGCTCAACAACCCACCATCACAGAGGAGAACTAACCATGTCCGAGAGATACACCGTTGCCGTCGCCATTGCCGGAAACAGCCTTGCAGAGGCGAGCACCGGCACATCGTCCGTCAAGCTGGTCCTGCAGACTCTGGAAGAGCAGCCCCGTACCCTCTACGCCGACCTCTGGCTTTCCGACAAAGCCTTCGACGCGACGGTGAAGACGTTGCGCGAAGTGCTGGGATGGCAGGGCACGGATTTCCAGGAGCTGAACGAACCGATCTTCGTGGGCGCCGAGCTGGACGCTGTGGTCGACATCGAAGAGTACAACGGAAAGCTCCAGCACAAAGTCGCATTCCTGAACCTCCCGGGCCGAGCCACCGCGAAGCCGCTGGACCCGGCGAAGGCTTCCCAGCTCGCGGCGCGACTGAACGCCAAGCTGGCACGGTTCGCGCCGGTTCGCATGCCGTCGGCGGCTCCCAGGACCACCGGCGCGCGTCCTCCCGTTCGCCAGCCAACCGCGGGCGCCTACGACGGACCCGAGCCGCCGCAAGGCAAGCAGCAGTCCACCGACCCGAGGGATCTGTACGCGTGAACGCGTTGGATGCGGCGCGCACGCATCTGCACCAGACGCACGGCGGGGATACTCGCCGCGCGATCATGGCGGCGCAGAGGCGGGAATGGATCCCCGAGGGACTCCCGCGCGCGGCGCTCGCATCCCAACCCGGCGTTCGCGCATGGCTCGCCGCCACCGCTGACGACCTCGGGATCCACGTCCTGTCCAGTGGTGGGGCGTGTGTGTGCGTGGCCTGGGACCGAGTGCTCCAGACTGAAGGACAACGACTGTCAATGGAGGCTGCGACATGATCAAGGAGCCCTGGCCCGAGAAAGAAGCCCGGCTGCGTAAGCTCGGCTTCAGCGACACGGACCTCGCCAAGGCGCGGCCCCGGAAGAAGAGCAAGAAGGCCAAGGCCGGCCACCCTTCGGAGTACGAGGAACAGAAGGAATTCGTGAAGTGGATTCGGAAGGAGCACCCGGAGCACAAGCGGCGGCTCCTGATGATCGGGAACGCCTCCCACCGCGGGGATCTGATGCGAGCCTCCATGGATAAGGCCTCGGGGCTCATGCCTGGAGCCTCGGACCTGTTCTTCCGATTCTCAGCCGGCGGGTTCCACGGCCTCTGGATCGAGATGAAGACCGTGGTGGGAAAGCTGACTCCAGACGAAACGACGTTCCTCCGTGAGGCCGCAGCGGACGGCTATTACGGAGTCTGCTGCCAAGGCGCAGCGAAAGCCAAAGCCGTATTCGAGGGATACCTGCGGGGGAATCATGCCCGGTCGACCACGCACTGACACTTGGCTCCCTGCGGAGCTCCACCAACTGCGCGCCAAAATGCGCTCAGCGGAAAAAGGCGCCGGGGGCAAGCGGTACAAGGGATCTCTCCCACCCATCAAGCGTCTTCTGGCTGCGGCGCAAGAATACCACGAAGCCCTGCAAAAACTTGGAAAGGACAAAAAATGGTCCACGTGAAAAAGTTCTCCTGGAATGAGAAGGATCGAGAAGCCTCTGTCTCCTACGTGATCGAGCGCGGGAAGGACGGATCCGAGCGGCACATCCTGGAGTGCGCTGACGCTCCGAAGCCCGAGCTTCTGGAAGCCCTCCAGGCCCTGGCCTTGCCCGCGCTGAAGGAGTGCGAGGTGATCCGGGTTCCCGACCACGACCTGTTCGCGAGCATGGAGAAGATCCTCGGGCCCGATGCCGTGGAGGAGCACCGCGCTCTGTTGCGCAGGTTCTCCGAAGCCGAAGCCGAAGCCACGGTGCGCTCGGTATCCTTCTCCTGGTCGCTGGACATCATGGGCGCGTCGATCTGTCTCTTGGTGGCCCTGGACCACGCGGACCAGCCCCTGGTGCTCAACACGCCCCACAAGCCGAGCCAGCCGTATTCTGGCGAGACGGGGCACACGCTGCCCGAGGGCATGGTGGAGAAGCTCGAGCGGCTGCACGTGCTGGTGGAACGGTACATCGACGGGGATCGCGTTCGCCAGCAGACAGACCTGTTCGAGGACCAGGAAACGCCCGAGGATAACGGCTGCACGCTTTCTGTCAACGGTGGGCCGCACGTTCCGCTCGCAACGGTTCGCCGCGCACTGGCTGTGATCAAGGGGAAGAAGCCATGATCCCCAAGCTGCTCGTTGTCGGATGCTTCCTTGCCCTGATCGGCTGGCCAGTATTCCGGGACCTCCGCACTCTCTGGAAGGAACGCCAAGATCGAAAGGGAAATCGCCGTGTTCGCTGAAGCATCGAATTTCGTCCGCCAGGTCGAGTACATGATGCAATGGGCAGTTCTTGGATGGGCAACCCTTGGATGGATACTCGGATTCATCGGATTTGTCTTCGTGATGCGATGGCGGGATAATCGAAGGGGGCGTCGCCGTGCGTGAGCGCCCAATCCTATTCTCCGCGCCGATGGTGCGGGCCATCCTCGACGGGAGGAAGACCCAGACGCGGAGGGTGGTAAAGGCGAATCTCCCGGAAAGGATGTGTCTCCCGACCTTTCATGAAGACGATTATCTCGTGGAAGAATTGCGCGGAAAGCTCTCCTGGTTTGAAGCCGAATCCGGGGACGCTTATCCATGCGACCAAAAGGATGCAATCTCATGCCCCTACGGAAAGCTCGGAGACCGGCTCTGGGTGCGCGAAGCGTGGGCGCAAAACGGGTTATGGGGAAGAGTCTCTTCGGCTGGAGAGCCGTTCGAGGGCGATCTCGACTGGCTAGGGACCAGTGAAATCGCTTTCAAGGCCGATGGAGAAACGCCGTATCTCTGGCGTGGACGCCCATCCATCCACCTTCCCCGCTGGGCCTCCCGGATCGATCTGGAAATCACCGGCATCTGCGTGGAGCGGTTGCAGGAGATCTCGGAAGTAGATGCCCTCGCCGAGGGCGTGGAATCCTGCGGATTCTGCCAGGAGGTCAGTTTCGAGGACGGATCGTTGGTCCGCGTCACCGATCGTACGGGAACGGTGATCGGTGCCTATCGCATGCTCTGGGAGGCGATCAACAAGCCCGGCTCCTGGGACGCCAACCCATGGGTCTGGGTGATCGAGTTCCGGAGGATCCGCCCATGACCCGCGCCACTGAGCCCCGCGTTCTGGTCCTGGACATCCCCGGCGAGCTGGACCGACGCCGCCGCAGGGGTGTCCCCTTGAAGCGTCCCAACTACTCCGAGAAGCACGTTCGCGCAGGCATGGAGATACAGGTCCAGCCGCAAACGCCGTCCGAACGGATTCTGTCACGCTTCGGACTCACCAAGGAAGACGTGGCCGCGAGCATCCGGAGGGCGCGACGATGACTCGCCAGCAGATTCTTCCTTTCCTCTTGATCGCCATCGACCTGGGAGCGGCCAGTACCTACGCTCTCGACGGGAATTGGCGGAAAACCGTCTACTGGACTGCCGCTGCGGCCCTCAATTGGGTAGTGACGTTTTGACCCCCGACCTCTTCGCCACCACACCACCGGCTTGTGGATCTTCGGCATCTCCGTGTTCGAAGGATGCTCCGGAGAAAGCGGCGGTCCGTCTATGAAATGGCTGCATTGGTTCTGCGTGGCCATACTCTGTGCCACGCTGGTGGTGATTGGGTTCGATGTCGGAATCTTGGTGGTGTCGAAATGAGCGCCGACCTCTTCGCCGCGGCTGCGACAGAAGATGTCGTCCCCGCATCTTCCTGGACTCGCCCCGAAGGAGCGGACGAGTTCTGGTCGGAGTTCGACGGACCTCACCCCACCTGGGACGACTTTCTGGCCTGCACCCAGCCATATGAGGACGTGACCGTTCATCCCTTCAAGGATGGCCATCGCGCTCGCGTGTGCCTTGCTCTGGATCGCACCACAGGCCTGTGGATTTTCGGGATTGACGCAGATGGGCCTGTCTCGTCCAGCGGCTCGCCTCCGGGGTACGCCACCGGTGGGTACAAGAGCCGAGAGGAGGCCTTGGCTGTGGGGCGCGAGAAGTCGCTTGCGAGGATGTCGGAGCATGCCACGACTGCCCGCGACTACTACCGGAGGGAGCGCGAACAGGCGGCGGCAAGCCGCACCCGTCAAGAGGAGCGACGGCGCAAGTACCTCGCCGGCCTGGTCACGGCGGACGACGATGAGACCGGCGAAGAAGGGATGACCGAACGCTTCGAGAACCTAGAAGCTAACCCCAGCCCTCGCCAGGACGCCAGGCTCCGTCCCATCCTTGCGCGCAAACGCCCCGCCTCCGAGGCTCCAGCGCCCCCAGGAGCGGGCGACCTCGACGCCAGGGCGTAGCGCTGTCCCGTCCCCCACAACGAGCGCGGAGACGGTCCAGGGTCGGACAGCGGGGAGGATCCGTGCGGAGTCACGGGAAACGGCGGCGTCGGAGATGCGGACAGCGGAACGGGCGGAGTCCAGCGAGAGACGACATCCGGAGTCCTGGACCAGCAGCGTCCGGAGCAACGTGTCGGGATCTGTCTCCAGGGTATCCCAGGCCGTGTCGTGGGCGCGGATGTACCGCGTGACCACCTGGACCAGCACCTTCGGGGAAAGCCGGGTTACGGAGTCCCGGAACGCTCCCCACTGCGCGGCATCGGCCACGTAGGCGGCACGCAGGGAATCTCGCTCCCAGATCACAGTCGCGTCGAGGCCCTGGACGTGGGGAACGGTCGGACGATGTCCCCACCAGAAGCCGAAGCCCAGGAGGAGCGCGCAGACCAGGAGGAGCGGAGCCCAGCCCTTCATCGGCGCGCCTGTTCGGTCACGGACTCATCCCCGTGCGCGGCGGCCAAATGCTCCACCGCTGCCTTAGCCTGAGCGACCCACCGCCGCGCGAAGGCCAGGACGTAGCTCGACGCCAGCGAGGCAACGAGAACGAGCGCCGAACCAGTACCCGCATCCATGGGGTACTTGGTGAATTGGGAGAGATAGACAAGAATTGTCGCGATAGCCGCACCCGGAAGAGCCTCCACTGCGCTCGCCGTGCCTTCGGTGTGGGGAGTGGGATCAGGCATGGAACTCGACCACCTTTCCACCCACACGATCCCGCACGTCCACGTGGACCCAGGAGACGCCTAGCTCCATCCCACCCAGGTGCGGGAGTTGGCCGGCGGCCACGGCCTCGCGGATCTTGGCACGTGCGGTGTTCGCGTCCATGCCCACCGGGTGCAGGTCCGCAGCCTTCCCGAGGCGGTGCTGGGAGTGAGCCGCACCAATGGTACAGTCCGGAGTCCGGAAGCCGCACCATTCGCGGTCGCCACCGAAGTTCCAGGTGTTGATGCTGCACGGCGTGCCAAGGAGGTCGCGCACGTCGTCGCAGGTCTCCAGAAGGCGCTCATCCATCACCGAGAGGTCGTCGTGTCCCTCGGGGAGAAACTCGGAGGGCTGGAAGTGCTTGAGCTGGTACATCAATTTTCTACCCCGGGGCAGAGATTAACTGTTCCCGTTCCAGAGACGGCCACAGAGGTGCCGCCAGCCAGCGACGGCACAGTGATCACCTCGACGGCACTGAGTTGGTAGGTCAAGCCCTTCGTTGCGTCTGCCGTCGGGACTCCGGTGCCGGTCTTGTAGAACTGGATCACTAACGATGACCCAGAGAAGTCCACGCGCAGGTCATTCGCCAGCGCAGGCATGTCCAGCGCAGCCACAGCGGTGGCGGAAAGTGCCACCTGCGTCGTGAGTAGGCTGCCAGGGCTGGTGTTCGAGGTGGTGGGGCAAAACGTGGACATCAGGATTTTCCTTCCTTCGTGGATTGGGATGAGAATCGACCGCGGATCTCCGCGACCTGGATCGAGATTGAGCCGAGGAGCCCAGAGTTCGCGGTGAGCATCCCTTCCATGCGCGACATGGTCTGATCCCCCGCTGCGAGCCGCTGTTTTGTCAGCGCCAAGTCTTGCTCATGGCCTGCGAACCGGTCATCGTGCCCCTTGAGCGTCCGAGCCAATTCGAGGCGGTGGATTACGTCGTCCGTTTTGCGGCGCCACCTGGAGTCGCCCAGGTAGGCAATGGCGGCGAGCAGGAAGCTCAGCCCAGCCACGCCCGATCCCACGTAGACGGCCCAGGCTGGGATCACCCCGCGTCCGCCGCGTTCTCGCCGGTGGCCACCTCGATGGACTCGTCGTCCAGCTCGTCGGACTCATCATCCAGTTGATCCACCGCCACGAGATCGGACTCCGACTCCCGCTTGATGAGGATGGGTTCGATCTGCCTGGTCCAGATGCGTAAGGACTTGGCCACACGCCGGGCGAAGGCCCGATCCGCGCCCTGGATGTCCTGGCGATCCCAGAAGTCCAGGAGCGCAACCTTGCACGCTCCAAGTTCAGTTCTGGAGATCTCCAGTACCACAGGCTCTGTGGACGTTCCAGCCTTCTTGGCTGCGGCTTCCAGGCGTTCCATGAGGCCGTCGCGAGCCTTCGCTCCTGCACCCTTGGAGACGCGCAGGAGTGCGGCGAATTCGCCCAAGGCCACAGCGGTGAAGCGGAATTTGTCACCGGCGCTCATGCGGACATCGCCTTGCGCTGCGCGACTTGCTTGGCCGCGAAGTCCTGAGCCTCGGTCACTAGTTCGGCGGGGATCTTGCCCTTCTGCGAAAGCCGGTAGACGGCCTGGATTGCCTGGTCGTTGACGATCCCTTGCACGATTTGCCCCGAGGCCAAGAGGTCGGAGACGGTGCGCCCCTGGGCGTCGGCGGCGGCCTGGACTAGATCGGCCTGGTCGGCGGGGAGGGTAAGCTCGATGGTGGTGGTGGGCACGGAAGATCTCCTGGGATGGTGTGAAGGGTGCCAGAGCCCAGAAGATGAGGCGCGAGGAGGCGCGAAGTTCGTCCGGAATTTCGAGCCGATCAAAGCCACACGGCGTTCGCCGCATTCCAGGTCCAGGTCCTATCCAATCCAGTCGGGATCGACGCTGACCGGATCCCAAAGGAGCAGACCAGCGTTGATGGCCCGTTGTTGATGATCTTCACCTGCTGCCCATCCAACGTGCCATTCGGGATCGTGGACAAGGACGTGGGGTTGTAGATGCCGGCCTCTGCAGAAATTACCGGATGCAGCGTCGTAACAGAAACGTTTCCCCCGCCGCCCGCGGTAATCCGCACGTAATCGTGGAGCAGGAATTGATGCGTGACCCAGAGGTTGCCTCCGCAGCTCATGTCCCCTGTTGAACCGACAGTTCCTCCTGAAGTATTTCCAGTGGCAGAAAGATCCCCCGCAACAGCAAGCGCACCGCTTCCCGTGTATCCTATTGTCGGCCCGGAAGTGCCGAACTTGAGATAGGCCTGATTGGGATCAGATTGGCCCTTGAGCTGCGCACCGTTTGCGAGGTTGATGTCTCCGATCCAGAGGTCATCGCCCACCGCGTAGTTTGTTCCGTTGCCGTTGTTGGTGGCGTAGACTTTATCGGCAGACAGCGTGGATGCGGATGAAATGGCGCCGCTCGCCGAAATCGCCGTACATGTAAGCGAATCGCTGAGGAGGGTTTTGCCAGCGTTGCGGATGGCATACGTTGCGTTCACCCAGGTGGCGCCGCCAAAATGAGCGATCGATATCCCCTCTACATAGAAGGCTGCGCCGCTTGATACAATGGTATCTCCATTGACCCGGAGGACAGAAAATGTCACGGTGCTGCTCGTCGAAAGGCGTTGGTTTTCGAGGGGCTGGTACTTGGATGCGAGGGCCGTTCCGCCTTCGGAGAATGACGGCGCCGAGAACGTGTAACTGGACCCTGCGCTGGATGCACTGAACCATAGAGACGAGGCGTTATTCCCCGAAGAGTTGGACATTACCCCGAGCCGCACCGTCTCGGTGTAGGGCGATCCCCAACGCATGACTGCGTCACCCGTCGCCACATCCGAGAAGAAGTTTGCGGCTCCGGCGGAAGATGAAATCGCCACGCTCGCCGCCGACAGCGCTGAGAGGCTGCTGTTGAGAGGCTGGTAGGGACCCCCCGTAACAAACCCGCTGGTCGCCGTGTTCCAGTCGGAAATGATGGAGTGCGTGGGGTTGGTCCACACGGGTGCCGTGCTGGCGCCTGCAGAAAGCATGACCTGTCCAGCGCTCCCGTATCCGATCCCGCCCAGCACTCCAACCTGGGACCAAACGGGGCCGGAGGGCACGGCGGTCCACGCGATGCTTCCCCCGACATATTGGAGGACTCCGTTAGATGTGAGCGTCGCGACCGTCACGCCCTGGATCTTCGCCAGGGTTGTCGCAACGCCACCAGCGCTTGAGGTGACATCGCCGGTCAGGCCGGGCATCCGTCCAGTGCCCAGGATCCCCGATCCGAGATCCGAGGCGCTCCCACTGGTGGCAACAGTGGCGAGACTTGAAATTGCCGCGTACTTCGACGCAAGCGAGGTCCCGCCCTCGGAGATGGATCCGGGAAATGATGTGTTCCCCGATCCATCCAGCAGCGTGGCCGTGCGCACCAGAGTGGCGAAGACCCCCGTATACTGCCTGACGTAGATGGGCTCGGTGCCATCGTCGGCAGTCGCGATTTCCGCGTATCCGGAATTCGTTGCGGTTGCGCCTCCACCGAACCTCCAGAAATCGTTGTCGCCAACCGTTCCCTGGATGCCAGGACCAGTCCCTGTCGTGACGTTCGCAAAGCTGATGCTCGCGCCGGAATTCATCGTTCCGCCAGCGAGCGCGAGCGCACCAATTGCGGACGGCGTCGCTGCGGCGATGGCCCGTGCGCTGGTGAAGTAGAGGTTCGTGCCCTCTGCCACATCCGTGGTAGATCCGTTGGTGTAGGGAGTATTGGTGGCCCATCCCGTGAGGCCGGTGATCCGCGCAACCGGAACGATGCCGTAGTTCAGTGCCCCCGTGGTGTCCACGGAGAAAATTGTCACGCCGTTTTTCTGGATTTCCAGTGGCCAGTTTGACGCGGCTGTTGGGATGCCGATCGCCAGGGATGCCGAGCTGCTTGACAGGTAGTTGCCGATGGATCCGATCAGGACCCCGCGAGTACTCGACGTTGTCGAGGTGTAGTTGACCTGGAGCATCCCGACGCCAGTGTCCCCCGCCTTGTTGACCGGCGTGTAGCCGAGCGCGGCCTGCGCATCGGTGATCCCGTACCCTGCCAGCGTCGTGGGCTTGCTGGTGATGGCGGACCAGGCCAGCGATGCCACAGAGGCTACCCAGCTCCGCACGCCGCCCGTAGTGCTGGACAGCACGTACCCCGATGTCCCAGGATTCCCCAGCGCCGCTTCCGCTCCCACCTGCGCAGCGGTCGGGTAGATGTGGACGTGATCAGCCCGCGCCCATGTGGTGCCCGTGCCCACCGCCCCTGATGCTCCGAGGGCTGCGGGAGTTGTCGAAGACGCTCCGGGGATCGTCGCCAACGCCGCGACAAGCCCCGACACGTCGCTCTGCGGAATGGACGCCACCACCGAGTAGGCCGCGCTCCCGGTGCGCTTGACGTACCCCGCTGCCGAGAGCCCGGACAGAGCCGTCAGCTCGGAGGAGAGGGGCTGGTAGCTCGCGGCCACCACTCCTTCGAACGTGATCAGCTCTGTGGTGACGGCCTGAACCCCGGTCTCCAGGTGATTCAGGTTCGCGGCGGAAAGGTCCGGCGAATCGGCGTAGTCGACCCAGGTCAGCGGGGTGTAGGCGGTCAGGCTCATGCGGGGATCCCCACGGTGTATGTGGCCACAGCGTTGACATCCTCGCCGTACGCCGGGAAGCGGAAGTAGCAGGTCTGTCCGTTGCGCCCCGGTGGGACGGCCATGGTCCAAGCGGCGTCGGTGACGGCTCCGCACCGGGACAGGATCGAGTGCGGGCCCGTGGTGGTCCCGTAGAGCCCACGGCGCAGCATGGACGTCGCGGCCTGCACGCCGTTATCCTGCTCCAACGCGTAGGCCATGAGCTCGCCGTCCACCCACAGGAGAGCCCCTGGGTTCCCGGCGAGCCAGTCTCCCCAGGATGGATATGGCGGCATCACGCTGGATTCCGAGTAGTCGCCAGTCGCGAAGTCGGAGACGTGGACCTTCAGGCCTGGTCGAACCCGCTGCCCGGGGCGGGCACGCAGGAGAATCATGTCCTGCACCAGGTGCCCGGTGGGGCTTGGCGTGTCGCAGGAGCCCACCAGCGCATAGGCCACGCCGTCCCAGCTCTGCCAGACATTGCACCCGCGGCCGCCCGGAGCCCAGGAGAGCAGCGCAAAGATCTGCAGGAGCCCACCGATCAACGCCACGAAGATGATCGGCAGGTTCACTGGCGTCACAGAGATGATGCTGGACCCCGTGCTTCCGGTCCCACCGATGGGCGGCGTGACAGTAGTTGTCGAGACTACCACGTCCTCGGCTTCGATGTCGCGCCAATCGGCGTCGCCTTCTTCGATGGAAATGATCCGCACGGTGCGAGCGGTGTATCCCGCGACGGCAAGCGAGGGGTGGGAAATCAGGATGATGTCCCCCGGTTCCAGGAGCATGTACTTCTGGGACAAGCCGAACTTGTAGATCCGGCCCGTGCGCTGCTGTTGGCGCATCTTGAGCCACGCGCAGACCATGGCCGTGGTGGGCACGCAGATCCAGTTCCAGTCCTGGGCGCTGCCGGGGATCCTGTTCTTGCGGGCGATGCTCCCCGCGTCGTCGATCTGGATCGGCTCGGCAGCGTAGGCACGGGCTCGGTTCAACCAGTTCACGGTGAGGGAGTTCCATGCCTGGTCCATGGCCTGTCCGCTGTACTGGATCCCGTCCTTGAGATCCTCGGGCGGGATGGTGGCGCACCAGGAGGAATGCTCGGCGAGCGGGGTGTACGTGGCCCCGTTGGCCGTGATGGACGCCGTCTCGTAGACCAAGATCTTGATCTTGCCGCCCGACCGGTAGACGATGGCGTTGGCCGATTCGATGACATCGCACGCGAGCGGCCACGCGGCTTGCTGGGATGTGAGGGCGATGGAGAAGGCGATGCCCATGGCCTTGCAGTAGTTGTCGAAAATTGTCCAGGTGTCGGCGTCGAAGACCACGTTCGCAATGTTCAGGCCGCGGAGATCGTTCCCGACCAGGCGCTGGGCGATCACCGAGGGAAGGACGTCGCCATTCCCTGTCCCCTGGATCACCTCCTGGATTCCCACGGTGTAGGTGCCGTCCAGGTTCTCATCCTCGCGGATGCTCGTCAGGATGGCCCCGTTCTGAGCCCAGAACTGGTACATGAGAGCGTTGTCTGCCTGCGTCTCCGGGGTGTAAGTGAAGACCGGCTGCGCGACCGATCCGCCCGGAGACAGCACCTGGAGACAGATCGTGTCCGTGCGGTAGTCGATAGGGCCGCTGTAGGTGCCGGTGTAAGAGGAGAACGGCCCCGCAGGCGCTCCGAGGGCGATGTTGATCTGCCCGTTCCCGTTGTTGAAGGCGCTTGCGTTCCAGCCCTGAGCGCTCCAGCAAGCACCGGTGCCCACGGTCCAGGAGAATGTCGTTCCGTTCCAGGAGCCGAAGGGGAGCTTCCAGGTACCTTCGATGGAGTGGTTCTCGGCAGTTCGGACGGGCGTCGCTCCCTCAAAGGCCAAAGACTTCGAGAGGACCAGGACGCCAAAGCCCCCGGAGGAGTCGGAAGCGAAGATTTGCGTCGAGGCGTCGTTCAGTGCGTCGTAGGCGACCGACGGGGTGTAGTCCAGGGGCAGGGCTGGGAAGCCGTTGACCTGGAGCCAATCGATGCCCGTGATGTTCTTGTACATCGTGAAGGAGCCCCATATGAAGGCTCCTGAAGGCAGATCGTAGTGGACCTCAGTGTCGGCGATGATCGGGACAGTGACGAGCTGGCATTGCATCGCGCCATTATTTGGCACGAAGACCGCTGAGAGTAATGCTTTCCCGCTGCCCAATGGAAGGATGGACGGCGCACGGAGGCGGTAAGGAGTGTAGGCCCCGAGCTTTGGCAGATTCGAAAAGTCGAATACAAACAACTCATTCGTGATGTTGACCATGTCATGATTTGTCGTATCGCTAATTGCTGACGTCGGAACGACCCAGGCTGTGGAGGTAGTCGCACTCGACGGAAGAAATCCGACCACAACGCCCTTGCTCGGATTGTTGGAAAGAACAGTGCCATCCCCACCATTCGCGCGCCGCTGGAATGACGTCCAGACGTCACCGGAGGGATGGAGCGCGATAGCGAGTTTCCAGACGCCCGTCGTGTTCGCCCTGGTCGCCTGGGAAAGCGATTGTCCGGCGCTCCAACTCGTGCCGCTGTTAGCACTCCAGACATGGGCGATCTGGATCGGGCTCCCGGTGTTGTCCAGGACCGACCAGACTACATGCACCAGCGTTCCCGCGGCCGCAATCCGAGGCTGCACCATGGCGGCGGAAACCGGACGAATGGCCGAATTTACGGACCCCGAGCAGAGAATCGAATCCGCGCTCCAGGTGCCTCCCACCGTCCGGGAGCGGACCGAGATCGTGTTGGCTGTGCGGTCGAACCGCACAAGCCACTGGACTGCCGTCGAACCGGTGCCCGTGGTGCAGATGTGGAAGTCGGAAACGAAGTTGGCCGGGAGTCCTACGGAATCCTCGTTGAGCACTGAGGTTCCGTCGGTCTGCGAGATCTGGTAGGTGCCCTGGCCATTGCCCGAAACATTGATGTCGCTGGAAACCTCGAACGACAAGCTGTCTGGGGATGTCGTCTTGTCAGACTGTCCGGGAAGAGCCAACGTCACCAGCGGCAGGGAAATAGTCACCGATGTCAATGGGTCGGCTATTGGTGCCTTGGTCCCCTTGTCGTTGGTGTATTCCAGGGAGATGCTTGCGGCGGGTGCCTCGCAGACGCCGTAGATGACCAGGCCGCGCTTTGGCGAGGGGACGATGACTTGATTCGTGGTCGCTGCGTTCCGGCCATCCCGGACAAGGTTCGTCGGCACGCGCTGCTGCCCGATGACCAGCGGCACGGGGGTGCCGTAGGCGGCTGTCGTGATGGGTTTGTAGATGTCCGAGATCCGGCGCGTCTCGGCTACGGGGACCTGTGGGAGTGCGCGCCTGGACGGATCTGCCATCCATCGAGGATACGGCGCTAGATCAGTGCGAGATCGTCCTGAATTTCAAACCGCGTTCGTCATATTTCGCCCACAGATCTGCTCTATTCTTTTTCTTCTCTGCTCTGATCTCTAAGCTGTCCCCTTTTGCAATCCTAGTAAGCTCATTAGACATTTGCTTATATGCTTCATAAGCCTTACTCTCCGCGTCTTCATTCTTTATTTGCAATAAACGGACTTCGATGTATCGATGGCAATATTGCTTTTTGTCATCGCCGCAATCTTTACCTTCACTGAATCGGAGCAATTAATCTTTTTGATTAACGATCCAGATCCCGATTCAGGCGTCCTGTCTGAGAGATTGTCGAGATTTAAGATTCCCACCGAATCCGCATAGGCCCAATCCACCCGCACGGTCGGAGTGTCCACGGGCGCAACCTTGGTGCCGGTGAGCACGGTCACGGTGAGTCGCGGGGCGT